>Ga0209777_10001903_pt1 | contig 28737 bp, 24 predicted proteins | sample FrelakmetHBP12HB_FD_187147 | JGI IMG/M metagenome (GOLD analysis project Ga0209777, IMG submission 187147) | Freshwater lake sediment microbial communities from the University of Notre Dame, USA, for methane emissions studies -HBP12 HB (SPAdes)... | ecosystem: Environmental > Aquatic >...
CTTCCCTGCAATAAAAAAAACATGGGTGGGAACAATGAACGGGATAGGCGTGAAATGGCTGTATATTTGTGATTAGCTGAATAGGTGTGTTGCTTATGAAGCGGCAAGCGACGTGCTGCAAGCCTCGGAGCGATAGCGAAATAAGCGGCACACTTGTTCAGCGGATAGAATCACAAATTATAAATACAGCCTTATCATGTCTATACCAACCTCAAATAGGGCGGGAAATAGATTATTCGCATAAAAATAGAAAAATAAAATGATTATCAGAGTATGAACGAAGTGAAGAAGCAATCTATCTTTTAAACTGTAAACTATCGCTTGTAAACTGACTACTGATACTGAATTATAAATATTAAAGATTTTGCCCAGCCTTGCTCGACATTTTAGTGATATCTGTTTCTTATCACCGCCTATTATTTTTTCAGCATAACCAAATCATCATTCATGTGTTGACGGACATAGTCCAGCCGGGGTGAGGCTATTAAAAGACTTTGTGCGGTTGTTCGTTTCAGATGAAAAGGAAATAGACTTGTGCTGTCCAGTATGTCAGCGAGTCTTGCAGATGCGTCAGTCTTCGCATGCAGGAGTGATTCAATCAAATAGGCGATAAGTCGCGCATCATCAATAGATAAAGACAACCCTAGACTATAGATGCCCTTTGTTTTGGTTTCTTGTAACACTCCCCATGCAATAAAAGATCTCAGAACATAACGAACTCTTCTGAAAACGGATTCCCGCTCGCCGTATTGTTCACAGATACGTCGCTGCACCTGTTCCGCGGTGATGGTTTCCTGAAGTCTCAGCAGCCGTCCCGTTTGGCGCGAAACAGCGCCCCAGAATGGATAAGTTGCTATGAGCATCGCCCAATGAATTGCAAGCCGGTCACCTTCCGATTTTATGCGGAGCAATTCCAATCCGGCCTTCTTCAAGTCGGCAAGATCTTTGGGGCCGGATAACCAAACGTTCATCAAAATTGTTACCGTTTTAGAAAGAGATCCCCGCACGGATGGATCGGATGTTGGAAAGTTGATCGCTAAGGTTTCCAACAAATTTTGTTTTGCCATAACCTTGGGAATCTCTGCCTGTGCAAGCTGAGCGGCCTTTTCCAACCATTCAAGGCGCACAATCCTGTCAATGCCAATCTGTTGTATTCTGCTTTCGGGTTTCATAACGACACCCGTTCTATTTGAACAAGAGGCACGATGAGTTCCTCTATAGATATTCCACCATGGCTGACAAGCCGTTTCTTTTCGTGAACAAACGCTCTTCGTGATGGCGCCAACAACGGCAAGTAGTCATTCGGCAACCCGATAGGGTCCCATTCCAGCGAGGCAGAAAAACGTGCTTTCATCTTGCTACGAAGTGTTGCGTCAGAATAGATACGGACGCGTTCACCACGTAAGTCCGCGATAACGCCTTCGGACGGACGTCCACAACCTTCCGCCTCAATGTTACCATGATCGGAGGTCAAATAAACTTGGAAGCCCTTATCAAGAAGTATATCAAGGAGCGTATTCAGATACGGCTGTTTAGCCCACTGGCCCACTTGATTGTGCATCCCGGCTGCACCCAGCTCCATTCCGTGCATGATCTTGTCAACTTTATCCACAACCAGGCCAACGATCCGCACCTTTGGATGAGAAATTGCCTCGGAAACGGTTTCCAAACTGCCGCTACCCAGCCCCTTGATGTAGACGACCTCGTTCGGCGTAAGGCCCTGATCCAACCAAAACTGTGTCCAGAGCGCAGGTTCTTTGTCCGTGGTCTGAATGCTGTCCGGAAAAAAGACGGGTGCCCTGCCGGCGAAGGCAGCTTGCCGCGAAACGGATGTAAGAGAAGGTATCCAGGCAAAGACAGACTGCTCCCGGAATCGGAAAGCAGGCTGTCGCGAGGAAAGTGCACTACGAACCACCAGCCACTGATCCATGGCGAGACCATCCACTACGATCAATGCAATTTTCGCGTGACGATCATCGCTTAACTGGCGCGAAAAAAAGCGCGGTAAGTGATGTAACATAACGGGCGGTGCTGGCGGCAGATTGACAAGACCAGCATAACGTTTGAGGAGCCAGGTAGTAAAACCGGTATCCACCTCTGATAGTAAGCTCTGCACATGCTCGTGTGTATCCCCAACGACAACATCAGATAACTCATTTATAAGATAAAGAAGCTCAGACCATCCACGGGCAAAGTGAAACCAATCCGTATGCTTTGCGTCAGCAGCCGGAATAGATTTCTGTAAACTCTCGATGAGCTTTCCAAGGCGGCGGAATTTATCCTCTGCTGGTGCGGTTTGAATACCTATACTCATCCATGTCTTGGACAATGCGTCTGCACAATTGTTAGATACGGGTTGCAAAAATCCTTCGACAAAAAGATTATCGATGTAAATTCGGATATCATCATGATCGAAGGGTAAATCGACTGGCCCGTTAATAGACATACCGCATGTATTTACCACATCCGACTTGATAGTTTGATACTTATCCTGTTTTTCATAAATACCGGACAAATCTTTAGCTGCCGCGCGGGCAAGAAAGATTGGCCAGCGTTCTTGCAGAAATGCAAAAAAAGAGTCTCTATCCATAAGCAGTGACTCAATGGGCCAGTCGCTGAATAGAGAATTCTGACGTAGCAGTTGGATGAATCTCTCGTCTAGTAATTTTGGAATACGTTGGTTGCGGTAATGACGGCGCAGAAGCATGTGCAACAAGTCTTTAGTTTGCCGGATCAGCTCCGGCGCTATTTCAAAGACATGCCGCAGAACAAACTCTTTAGTGGCGTTATCGCCCAACGGGCCGGGAGCATGTCTTTTCTGCGCTTCATACAATGCATCGAGATCACCCCGATCTAAAGCGTTTACAACCGGGTAACTGAGATTTGGGAATATTTCACCTAGACTAAATGCCAGCCTCCGGCCAGCATGAAGCAGATCATAGGGCAAGGCGCCGAGGTCGCTGGTTTGTGAACGCAATACAACAACCAGATCTGTCTGTTCTCCCCTGTCCCAGCGGGATCGGAATTGCGATTCATAGGCATAGCGGAACGCAATGTGATCTTCAAACGGAATTAGCTCAAATCCTCGCTCGCGGACACCTTCGAGAATCCCTTCTTCGAGCAAAAGCCCATCCGGATCGGCCACCAAAGTCAGTCTTGAGACTTTCGGGGTAAACTCTTTCAGGATTTTATCTCGCCAGCTATTCATGGACACCGCCTTCCACCCGAATCAGCAGCAGTTTCAATCGTGATATAAGCAATATCGTCAGTCATACGAGTACTCATACATTCCGAGGATTCGCGCCCTGGCTGCCAGACGCAACAAGTCATTTCACCCAAAAGCATTTGAACTCCGATTACTTGATAAAGTGTCCATGATCGGGGTTGAAGTACATACAATTTGCATCATTCCGTATCATTCATTAACTCACTTAACTCTAGGACTTTGCCCTCGCATACGGATTGAGCCGCCTTTGCAAGAATTTCAGCTCTAGCAGAGAGAAATGTGTCATAATCTTTCTTTACTCTGCCACGCCGCTCATCGTCAGACATTCCGCCGTATCCAACCGCCAGCCTGTTGTATGGAATGAGATGAGTTCTTAACCGACGCTTCATTTCTTCTTCCCCAAGTGCACAGTTGTCAGCACGCTCCTTCAGGTAAATAATCGGGTCTTTATCCGAGATAGTACGGTTTGTGCGCCAAGTTATCAGAGCGCAGTTGAGCGCTCGGAAAACCTGTTCATCGGGGATTTCCGCATCATCAAGTGTTGCGGCTGGAAAGAGGTGGTGATATTCTCGAGGATGCTCTTTGGATGTGATGGCTGCAACTGTGGCTCGCGCACCGTCGGCCAAGTCCTCTGCACCGCACTTGATTTGCAGCGACAACAGCCCACGACCAAGGATTGTCTTACGCTTGGGCCAGTCAGCTTGCAGCAGCATTCCCTTTGTGGGAAGTGGGTAGGATTCCTGGTTCATGATAGGTACTACATCTTCAGTCGCACCATCACAGAGAATCCTTCGTAATCCGCGGTAATCTTGCAGAGCATTAGATGTGGATGACTGTTCATAACGCGAGGTTAGAAAGGCCCTCCAGAGGAACCTGCGCAGGAGAAGCCGAGCGTTGCCCAACTTGTCCGGCTGAGTTGGCAGGTGCTCCCAGAGTGCGGCGAGGATAGGAATGGCTGTGTAGCTAGGCAAGCGTTGGGCATCGAAGATGCTCTCGTCTTCCAAGAAACTCACCATGCCTTTGATGCCTTTAACAAGCATTTCCCACTCGTTCAGCATCTGGGTATAATCGATGCCCTTGTATCCTGCCTGGCTTGGGATACGATCCTGGCATAGAGCCACCACGTCCAACACGAGACTCGGCAGGTCGGCGTATTCCGACGCTCGCGGGACGGCCGCATTCAGGGCGTCCACGTGTTCGTGCAGCGACTTTCCAGTCTCTTCTTCCACTAGTGCTACTACAATGTCGTAGGTAGAAAGGTGGACTGAGCTGGTATTCATTTTAATGAAGACATCCAGAGCTACTTCCTTTTGCGTCTTGGCTGGAAGAGCAAGATAAGGCAGGTTGAACTCCCTGACCTTGATTCTAAGGTCATTAATGATTTTTTTGAGGCTCTTGTAAACCTGAAACTTATCTGTCGCGTCGTTTGGAATCGCCTTTTCGACCCACTGATCAATCACTTCTTCCATGTCCTCTGGTCGTAGCAGAGTTATCGGAATCAAATTTCTACTCCAGCATTCCCGAGGATCGTCAACCCACATCGGATAGCGACTACCGTTAGTGCTCCAACGGGCTTGACCGTAAACATAGGGCAATTTAGTGGAGCCATCGCCAGGGTCATCCTCGAAACCGATGAGATAAATCCGGTCTTGGTACTTGTCGTGAAGGCTACGCCATAAAGCCGTCAACCGCTGCTGGCCGTCCAAGAGTTGTTCTGTCACCTTTTCACCGGACTCCGGCGCGTCAATCATAGTGCGGCTTTTGAATTTCTCCTCGTCACCAACTTCCAATATGAGTGTCGCGCCCGAAGGTAGTCCACGGAGAACTGTCGTCAGAAGTCCAGAAACCTCACTATGCCCCCAAGCCACAAACCGCTGAAATCGCGGGAGGGTAATTTGCCGCGACCTAATACGATTGAACCATTCCGGTAGAAACCGGTCATGTGCATGCATATGCAATTTCTCCTTAGATTGTCGTCTTTAAAACTAAAATAATATTCATGCGCCCACCCCCGAACGGGTTAATGCTTGATCATACCACATGAGAAGTTTCGGGTCTTCCTGGAGGACGTTTTCGGGTATACGCTGTGCGACGACTATGATTGTATGGTAATCGCGGTTCTGCCAACAATATTTAAAACCGGCGCGGATAGCTTCCAGACGAAAAACTTTCATCTTCTTGCCTTTGTACACTAGTGCCGGTATTGGCTCCAGACCGGGAATGAACCCATCGTGCGATTCGGGCTTGACAGGCTTGTAACCAGCAGGAAGATATTCCCAGAATTCTTTCATGAGCGATCTCTCGCGCAGCTTCTCCAGATCACCGGCCTTGTTGGGATCGGGTATATACCAACGGTCCTTACCCTTGGCTCGAAGACTTTTATCGTCCTTAGGTAGCTTGCGTAATTCCTTGAAGTTTGTGGACAGGTAGCTATGAATCTGATTCGGCACTTCGCCCTTGCCGTCATAACGAAGGAAGTTCTGTTCCAGTAGTTCCGCCAATTCCAGCGGCTTTTCATATTTCTGCCAGCCACCAATCTCTTTGAGGAACTGAGGGTGAAGTTCCTGAAAGGTTTGCGGCTTTTTGGTAAGCTGCTGTTTGAGCCACTGAATGGCAGAGGATTCGTCAGTGACGAAAAGCTTGAGCTGCAATACCTCGCGCACTGTCATGCACTTCTTGTCGTATTCGGCCACCTGTTCGGGAAGGAAATACATACCGGCCCGTTCGGAAAATCGCTGAATCAGCCCGGTATAGAACTCGGCCGCGGATAGGGGTATCGTCACGCCACGCTGGACGTGGAATGCGACCATACGGTCAAATAGCAGGTAGTTCTGTCGCTCGGCAATTACCTCCGCTTGGCCGTCTTTAGAAACGAAGACCGGAAGCTGCTTCAGGTGAGTGCGGATGAAGTCCCAGACGCCCTCCTCTGTCCCAGCTTCAAGCTTGAAGCGCTCCACCAGGCCTCCGTTGGGTTTGTAAGCTGTTATGATCAGATCTTGTTTCACCGCACCTGAACTTGTCATTTGGTTCATTGTATTCTGCTGTTTATCAATTGTTCGTACGTCGGCCACAACAAATCCAGCTTTCTGAAGTGATTCTTGAATTGCTATCCAAACACTATTTTTTGAATTATGAAATTCTACTGTCATCCATCTTGCTGGCTTTAAAACTCGATAATATACAGTAAAGCATTTAAACATAAGATCCTGATATTCAATGAGGCTCTTGTTTTGTGTAGTATTTTGGATTGCTTCATCCAAGTTATTTGTAACAACTTTTATCCATGACTCCCAAATAAAATTGAGTTCCGAATACATGATATTGCTGCCAAATGGTGGATCAGTAAAAATATAATCCACGGTATTTGAAGAAAGGTTATCAAAGTTCGTTAAGGAATTTGTGGCCAAAAGAGATACGTTCGAGGAAAAAGTAAAAGTGTTCAAAAACCGCTTAATTTTCCCATTCAATCCATACCAAGGGCTTATTTCTGCAAGTAATGGTGATACGTAAATTGTACCTTTCAAATATCGATTAACCTGAGAATAAGATGCAGCAAAAAAACGGTTTAAGTAAGTAAAACTGTGGACTATTGATTGAATACAGAATAAGAGGCTCTTAGAACAGTTACTTAATATGGCTTTTTGCCAAAGAGAAGCGAGCGTTACAAGGGCTCGCTTATGAAAGAAATGATGTACGTATTCGATTCCGACGTTAAACGCATCCTTTGTTTTATCACCCAACGGTAATGGATGGATGGGAAACCAATCGACCACAGGCATATCTTCAATTTTTCTTAGTAGATTTAAGTCATACGAATCTGGTTCCTTTTCAAAACTGCCCCCCTTAACTTTATAAACTATTAAAACAGGAGTGCGCTTCTGCAACTTTACTGATTTTTTTAAATAAGGATCATATTGGGTTATTAAAACCCTTTTCAGTTCCCTCTTGCTTATCTCAGCCCCGCATTTGTCACAGTTGAATTCAGAACCAATTTTCATTTTTGTGGATTTGTCATACGCGATATTCCACAAGACAAATTCCTTTGAGCACGAAGGGCAATAGTAATTATCGCTGAAAATCACATAATCTATTTTCCCTAATGAATTACCATCATTATGCTTCGTCTCATACATCCATCCATGTTCCTCTTCGACTTCCTTCAGGATTCGCTTGGCTTCGCGTTCGAAGGCATTCACATCCACTGGTGTGTTGTAATTGTAGGCGATAAATGTGGCGGCGGGCGATAGATCGTTCAATATCGCCCGTCGGGCGCCAAGCTTGGAAAATGCTTTCCAAACAGATTTCCCTTTCTCGTCTGCCTCTTGCTGTGAAACGGTTCCGTCATCACCCACCCGGTATCCCAGAGATTCGACTACTGCTTTATCACTGCACATCTGGGCCGCCACACCGGTCATTCCCGTCCCGCAGAATCCATCGAAAACCACATCCCCTGGCTCGGTGTAATGCAGTATGTATCGCATGATGGCCTTGTGTGGCACCTTGGTGTGGTAGGAGTGGGCGTTATAGATCGGATCATTTTTCCCCTCGCTCACATCGGCAGCAAACGGCTCGCGACTATATGGATTGCTTGTATCGTAGGGTTTACCGTAGTGCTTGATAAAATCCGCAATGAACGGATTCGGGCAGGCAGTGTAGTAAGGCGGGTCCGACAGTGCTAGGATATCCTCGTCCAAGCCAATGGGAAAGCCCTCAATTTTGCGAAACACAGGGTCTTTGAGCTTCTCTCGCAGAATGCCAAGGAAATGCTTGCGCCGTTCCTCATCTTTCGGAAAAGTCATACCGAGACATTCCACTGGGGCGTTATCCGCCACAAATTCTTCTTCAAAGAGCATCTCCGAACCTTCTTTACCCGGAATTATCTTTGCTGTAAAAAATTCTTTCTGATCGCTGTTGGCTTTTGACTTCTTCATCATTAATCTTTTCTTAACCTACCCATTCGACCGTTTCACTCCAATACTATCCTGATCTTTTCCAACTCTTTACCCTTTGTGAGCCTTTCCAGGTATTCCTCAAATCGTTTTTTCATCTCCGTCGTAGTGGCCGGTGAACCGCCCGCAAGCAGAGCGTCGCGGAGGTCTGCGATCTTGACTGAAACTTTGCTCAGTCCGGAGAAAGCCTCCTGCAATGCGTATATGAAATCCTGCTTCAGGTCATCCGGTAGTTGCCGTTTCTTTATGAAGCTTTCCAAAAGTTTGCGGGCTTCGGGCTTAAGCAGGCTCAGATTTCCCTTGGTGGTCGAGTCCTCAAGATTTGTCAGCAGTGTCTGGGTCCAGTTCTCAACCAGCTTATCGAGCTCGCTGTCCAGGGCATCGAGCATGTTCGCCGCAGGTGTTCCACCCTGCACGGACTCCTCAATCGGTTTGAAGTGGCAATAAGGACATACCGTCAATGCATGCAGGTCGTGTTCCGTCAGCTTAGAGCAACTTTTCAAGCTGTCGAGCCTACCCTGAAAATCCGAAAGTTGTTGTCGCGGCATCAGGTCAATGGTAGCGAGTTTTTGCAGATCCTTGAGTCTTTCATCGGTTGTAAGACGGGACCTGTGTTTATCCTCGTTCACGCCCAAACGCGCCTTGGCGTGCATGGTAATGTATGCCAGCACGTAAGCTTTCTTCATGTCGCCGAGCTTGCGCTGGGTCTGCTGCTGAAATGACGCCGCACTCCTCTTAACCGGATCGGCGATCTGGATAAGAATCTCGTTTCGCGACGTTTTCATTTTATTGATCCATTCATGGCCGGTGGGTAGAACCGCTTCGGCGGTGGAGAGGTAAGAAGCCGTGTATCCAAGGTCGGCAGCCAACGCTTCAAGTGATTTAATTTCGGCAAGAGCATTGATACCGCTCCGATGTGCTGTCACTTCGGAATCGTCATACCGGAAATTCTTGAGCTTGCCGGTTGTGTTGAAGGCTTGCAGCGATTCAAGAAATGATTTCGTTGTTTCCAGTTGTAAATTACAAGTTCTAAGTTCTGCTTCGGTAACAAGACTCTGCCCCCAGAAATGCAGTCCATCGCGCAAATCCTGTTGGCTTCGCACGATGCTTTCAACTACCTTGGTAACTTTGGCTTGAAGCTCCTGAAGTGGTTCGTCCTTCCCCTGGGTTACCAGTTGAGCCATGCCCGGGGTCAATCCGAGAAGCTCGAAGAGTGCCTTGAGTGCCGGAATGTTCCAGTCTTTGGGCCTCTCAATGTGTTTGAACTGGACCAGCTCGTCAATACCGGTTCCGGCCAATTGCAGCAAACCTGTGGCATCGTACTTCTTGCCCGGAATGGAAAGAATTAGCTCTCCGGCATAGACCAGTGTGACCATGACAACCATCGCCCATTCGGGTTCGAGTCGGTAACCCTTGTCAGGTGCAAAGTATTCAACGCCGTAAACCTCCTGGATCAGTTCTGTGCGGTTGACCACCTGGCCATGGCCTTTCTTCTTCACTATTTCAAGAATATGTTGAGCATATTTGGAGCGATAGGGATCAAGTTTGTCGCCATCAAGCAGTTCAAGTGCGTCCAACACTGCTGTGGCCTGCTTCGTGCGGCTCTGGCCCGCTATGGCACGCAAAGCGTCCTGCGCAGCCTGCGCCCTGCTTGCAGCAGTGATGAGCACTGTAAATAACGGATATTCGGGCGCTTGATCATGAAAATGCGCCGCGAGACAAATGTCTGCAATCGTGTTCGTCATGTCACGGAAATTTATACGTTCATGAGAGCTAATGCCTGAAAGTTCGCGGATAGACTTCCCTTTGGCCCACTCGGTCAACGACTTTGTGCGACCTTGATAGGTCACTTCGAAGGCGGTGGTCATGCTCTTTTGAAGCCATTGCACGAGGTCACGAAGGAAACTTGACGCCTTGGATTCATAAGTTGACTTAGCATGACCCGAAGCGGTGGACGCAAGGTCCAAAGCCGCCGCATAGTTTCGAACCGCCGTGCGAAAATCCTCATCGTAATTTTTCAGGCGTATAAATAACTCGTCAGTCTTCTTTTCGTCTTTGAAGTGCGGCAGATCAAAGGGTTGAATAAAGTAGATATAGAAATCACGCGGCGGTACCGCCGTTGATCGCTCATTGGGGGCGCCAAAGAACAAGTATCCACGACGCGCTGCTTTATGCTCCAGCCATTCCAGTTCGTGTTGCCAAATCTTATAGCCCGTTACATAGGTCAGGTCGGTGCATTCCATAACACGCCGAAGCGCCTCGTAATAGTAGCGGTCGAGCTGCGAGGCGTTGAGACTCTCAGCCCGCTTTTCAATTATGGCATCAAAGTCGTCGGTTTTCTTGAGGTCAAGAAAGTACTGGCGGTTGTTCGGATTGTGCGAGATGAATTGTCCGCTCACCGTTTTGTGTATTTCGCGTAAAACCGTCTCCACCTGGGAAAGCAGATCGTCGGCAGGATCGCCCCCCAAATCTCCGATGCCAGGCTGAAAAAGGCATAGACTGTCGCGCAGTTCCTCTGCCGTGGCGCCCAGGGTGGCGTATATGTCGCCTGTCGTGAGCCGGTGAATGGAAAGCGCATGGATGACCTGTAGGGCCATGGGCTTATACGCCGGTCGTGTAAAGGCTTGTTCAATGCGCGCCTCAAGCACTTGGCTACAGTCAATGACCGCCTTGATGTCCGTCACGGCACGGAAGGATGGATTTTCACGTAAGGCCATCCAGTAGCGGTCATAGGCAATGACGCCTGGCCGATCGTTAGGAACGTTCTGAACGAGAAGTTTCTTCATGGCCAGTGACAGGGTTTTTAGTACTTCTCGCTTTTCCACCGCTGTCACCCGCTCGAAAGTATCGATATAGTCCGGATGCACGGGAAAAAGGCGCACATACTCGTCCATGCGTTCGTTCATGTGGCCATAGAACTTGGCAAAGGGCGTCAGGTACTCCCGAATTTTCACCTGCTGCTCAGCTGTCTTCTTAAGCAGACGCTCGGCAACTACGAACTTGACGTCCTTTCGGGCAATAAGGATTTGCTCAAAGCGATCTTTCACGCGACGGATACTGTCGGACACAAAGGAAAAACGAGGGCTGTCGAAAATGGCTTCCTGAACACCGGCGATAAAGCGGAATCGTAGATCTTTACAGACTTCGCCGATCTCGCGCAGAAAGTTAAGGTCAAGAATGAGTTCCTGGTCTTTTCGTGTGCGCAGGTAGTCGAGCAGTTCGTCCACCACCATAAGCAGGCCGTGATCGGGAAACTCTTGGTGAAAAGCTGTCATCAGTTCTTCAAAGGCGCGTTTATTGTTGGTCACCTTATCCGCAGACGGAAAGGAATAAGAAACGTCCATAGAGTCCAAATGCTCCTCCAGTTCAGCCACAATTATATCACGCAGGGACATAGTGGTCGCTCCAATTTCGGTTCGGACCACCTTGAATCGTCCACTGATCTTACCTATAGAGCTGGCCACATTTTTGTCATTCAGATAATTCGCAAGATCGCCATTCTCGGCCAAGATGGAAATCACAGACATAAGGTGAGACTTACCGGTGCCGTAATTACCAACAACTAGTAATCCCTTATTATCCATCGGTTGATCAAACTGAAGCTGTGGAACAACAAGGTTGATGAGCTTTTCGGCCATCTCCTTGGAGATCACATAGGTCTCGACCAACTTGCGGGCGGCACTGACTTCATCAGCATCCCGTAACTGAACCACTGTTTCGATTGGCTCGAACTGGATCAGGTCTCTGTATTTCATAGATTTGCCCTTCCTTCCATAGTTCCTGTTAGAATCTTATTTTTATGCCGGAGCGATGACCAGAAAGTCACCTTCGTGCAATTGGTATCGCCTATATTCCGGGTGACCCGGCACGGCATAGGTTAGAAACCCATTTTCAATAGACCCATTCCAACTCGCGATAATCGTGTGGTTCCTCGAAAGCCCCTGAAGAAGCCGAAGTGGATCCTGTTTCAAAGCAACGTCAAATAAAATTTCAATATTATCAAGAAGAATTGTATTCCCTTGGACCGCGTCGATCATCTCGCCCAGAAGACGCAGAGTTTGAACTGCTCGTTGCCGTTCTGTGAGATCGAGCATGCGCCGCGATATCTCTATATTCAGATTAATTAATGGCGCGTTAACCCTTTTGTGAACTTCTTGAAGTGTCCTTGTTTTTCCAGAACCGGTCGGCGCAGCGATAATCATAAGCCGATGATAAAGCTCATAGAGATGATCTATTTTACTAAGAACCTGCTCTGCAAGAGATCCCTCTGTGTTTGAAATCATTGGCGTCAGAATTAATTCCTCAATGTATAGTTTTAAAAAGTAGGTTTAACTTACTCTATTTTTTAACTTCTTTGCGCAACCCGGGTCAAATTTTGAAATAAAAATAATTTACACTTCTCTTTTGAAATTTGAATTTTGTGATAATACAACTTCTTGAAAACAATTCAACTATAAATATTTTCAGTGCTGAATAATTAGAAGAGTTATTTGCTAGATGTCTGCTAATATTTATATCAAAACTCTATTCGAGTGTTACATGCATTATCTGACAGAGAATAGATCTGCCATCTAACTGATAAACAGTTGCACTATGGTCTAAATGATTATCAGAGTTAAGTTTCACGAGCAGTAGCACAACAAAACGAGCGCCAAGTTGCTCATCCATTACAATTTCTAACATTGTGGCATTGTCACGACTACTTGGTCTTAAAGCAAAAGAATGATGCGAATGCCATTCGCCTAGATAGTTAAATTTTGTATAATTATGATTGGTCGTTTGAAAAAAAGATCTAAGAGGGCCTATTATCTCTTCAACTAACCTTACAAATGTTGCAAAAGTTCCTTTTTTTCTTTGAATTGTCAGTTCCTTAACACGAAATGTATTAATACCAACGTGTTCGCCCATTAGAATACCGCCAATTTCTTTAGTGCAAGCATGAACCAATGCATTCTCTAACTTAGAGACTATTTCAGGAGGCAGAAGAAGATTCATTTTTTTTCTTTTCAAATAACTCACAAAGGAATGAATAAATTTCATCACCAATATCATCAGTATTTCCTTGCTGAGGCGTCGCTATGGACAAAGATGCTGTTGAAATTGGAATAGTTGAAAAAGGTGCATCGAACACCCACGCTTTTAGTAGACCTATAAGATACATTGAATAAGGAAACTTAGAACATTCAGGATATAGGAGGCAATCAGTAACAAGTCGTGCAGCATGATGTGCAATTATTGCTACGTCAGCATCTGATGCTGTAATAATTTCTCCTTCAGATGTTTCTAATGCATAATCTGTTAAATTAACACTTGAAGTGTCGTCAGGATTATCTTCACAGTATTTAAGATAAAGTGACCTCATATCATGTGGGCTCGGATCTAATCTAGGACGGCTTCTTGCAACTATTCCCCCGATACCACCACCGAACACCTCTAGCCACACCAACGGTTTATTGGCTATTCGAGCGATTGCAGCCAATAAATTAAAAACCCTTGCGTTTGCTGTCGCATCAATAACAATATCACAATCGCTTAATTTGTTTAATGTTCCACTGATAACAGCATTTGATTCCTGACCAGTTAGATGAAAACGTGAAACATCTGTTTCGATTTCAGCAGATATTTGATTTAGAGCATTATTCATAGCATCAACCTTATGTTGTGTAATGCTTTGCCAATCTAATGCATGACGTTGCAGATTCTCTGGTAGCATTAGATCGTAATCAGCAAGAAAAAACCTCCGAATCCCCATACGTGCAAGGCTAATTGCTATTTTACTTCCTGCAGATCCTAGTCCGACTATGCCAACTTTTTTCTCGTTTAATTCAGTTGATCTAGGTGCACGAGATTGTGTTATTTCATTTTCTGAACTAACAGGTGCTACTAATATTGCTTCATCGTTAGATAAAATAATGAATAAATTTAAATTATCATCTCTATCAATGATCAACACGCCGGCGATAGATTTTTGAAATCCTTCTATTGGCGAAGTCCCATCTGTAGCAAGAAGATTTGAAACATTCATATTTTCTAAAATTTTCCTTATCTCTTGCAAGTTACTAGGTTGGCCAATAACCTTTGAATCCAAATCTGTTTTGAACCATATGCCAACATCTAGATAACTTTGTTTTGTTTGCGGGATGTTTTTAGGTATCTGCTTATCTCTCCAAATTTCACCTTCAAGTAACTTAGTTTCATGAATTAGCGTAGTCCAGCTTTCTCCTGTATCCCGAAGAGAGAAATTGAATTTGCCAACAGACAATTTATGTTGTTTTTTGAAATAATCCTGCAGTGTTTTGCTTACGTACCAACGTACCCATTTAGAACGAACTTTCTGTCCAGTTGTGAGAAAATGTCGAGAAGGTGCTGTTACAGGTAATATGTCGCGATTGTTCCCAAGAGGATTTTCAATATCAAAGAGTTTATGAGCACTAATAAGCATCTGAGCGGCTGTCACATCTTGCTGCCAGTTATCAGGCCCCCATTCTAAGCATAATGGGCCATCCGCACCACCATATTGATGCGTTGATATTCTATTCTGCAAATTACGAGGACGAACAACTGAAGGAGCGTCAGGATATAAAGATGGGAAAGAAATACGTAATTCATAGTCATAATCATGAGCATGAATAACTGCATCAAGACACAGATCGCCATCTAACTGCCAATCATAACCAACGAGCCACGCAGCTGTTCGTGAAAGCTCATCTAATTCAGCACGTTCTTTTTTTAAACGATTCGGATCTCTTAAAAACCAAGGTGTCATTTTATAATTCATGCAAATCCGGCAGGTTTTTTGGGAGTTAGTGGTTTGGGCGGGAAACTGAGGCCCGAAGGAGTAGCCGCTTGTTTTAAAAGACTGCCGGTTGCCACCAGTCCCAATCTAGCACTTAATTCGTCTGATTTGAAGGTTAGGGCAAAGTTTTTCTGCGCTTGTTCTAATATTAAATTGATATCTCTAGCATCACTGATATTCTGGAAATCGGACAAAGCCTTTGCTATCCAACGCCTAAAGTGGTACTCAAGTTTCAAATGACTATATTGTGGATCAGTCCATTTGTCTGCAAAATCCTCTAGAGGATTTACCGGATTTGCCACACGAGGAGAGTTTGGTTTTACTAGATTTACCATTGTTGTCAAAATTTGATTTAACGCATCGACGATTTCAGTTTCCCCTGTATATGCTAAGCCAGCAAGTGTTGTAATTATTATAGAAATTGGTTGAACATTCGGGTTGTCAGCAAACATTACGTCTCGATGACGTTTCAATATCTGAACGCATCTCTGAAGCGGAGATCTCCACTGGTATGATGGCAATTCATCAATCTGAGCCTTTCTGGCCTCAATAGCTCGTTTTTCAAGAAGCAACCTAGCGAGCCTCATTCGAGACTCAAACCAGCGGGCATATCCTTCAGAGTTACTAACCTTCCAGTCATTACTAATCTGGTCATAGTTACTCAATCGATTATCAGTAATTGAGCCCGTCATATTAGTTACGTTTATTGCAAATTGTTCAGATAAGCCAGCTTTGATCATGGCTTCTTGAATCAACTGTTTCTTATATGAAGATTCAGGAATTGAGGGAACTGCATCCATATGAAAATTAAGTGAATCTGAATAATTTAAACGCCAGCAACGGTGCCTTTCCTCCTTATGTTCTATTATTCCCCGAGCAATACGATATTCCTCAATATCCCTTCCCACCAATTGCTTTAACTGCTTCTGGGTGTGAGTTAATTTTGTAATTCCAGAACGTAGTCGGCATCCCAAATCAAGGTCATATGACCCTTTAGAATTTACTGGACGCACTACTGTTCCAAGACGAAATGATCCTTGTGAATATATATAAGGTTTATAAGGAAAACTCTTAGCTTCAGGTCGATCAAACCAATCTCCCACATCTTTATAACGTGCTTTTGCCTTTTCATATGCTGTATCTGGAATATCTATTTGATTGGCAATTTCTTCAACAATGCGGTTTCTCAAGAGATCTTTCATGTTCAACTCCTATACTATTTCTATGGCATGGATAAATTTATTTAATTTATTATTTTGATCATAAATATTCCAACGACAATCGGCTTTTGGCATCCTTACTCTGCCCAGTTCAACAGCACAGGCAACAGGTATTGCCGGAAATATTGATAAACATGCTGATTTGCCATGAGCCTTACTAATATCGATCATCAGTTGGCGAATTGTTTCTCTATATAGAGAAAGTTGTTCTTTTGATTTTAGAAAATCGTTATGAGGATTTTCTATAGTCAATTCCCAAATAGAGACATTGTCCCCTATAACTGCCTTCACTCGTCCATAATCAATAATATCACTCAATGAAATAACTAGGACTGGTGGATGTTCAAACGATTTGGGTCGCTTAACTTGAAAAGTAAAATTAGCTGGCCCATCAAGCCACTTCCAGTTCGAATACGGCTCACGATGCAACTGATATACTTGTGCTGGAATCTTGTCAGTCAGGATAGCACCAAGCATAATCATTAACGGAATTGGTGCCAACGCAAAAATAGATAAGTGATATGGCCCCACTGCATTAAGAAGCGGGCTAATATTCCGATCTATTGCAGTTTTAAGATTTTGTACTTCTGTTTTCCAATAATCCTCTTCGTTGTCTTCACCTTCCCATTTCATAGAAAGATGAATCGCATGTTCCTCCGCCGGATACCAATGAGGGAAAAGAGCATCCTTCGCAGCCTCGAGCTGCAATTTTGATGTTTGCTCACCGATGTTGGCACCATAGAGTACAATATGCGACTTTTTACTTGGATCAACTCCTGTAACTATTGCAATGCGTCGTTCGTGCTCTTCTTTCCATTTGATAAGTAAGTCGCCCGAATAACGTAAGCCATCTTTATCTTGATCAATTGCTTTGTGACAGTCATGACAGACCAACATAAGGTTAGAAATATCATTGATAAGATTTTTTTTGGTAAAAAAAGGTCCCCAACCTCGTGGGCCTTTTTCAGAGAATGAATAAATGTGGGCTTTTTCCGAAATGTTTACAGGCTCCTGAGTAACCGGAGATTTGTAAAGTAGTCGATTGCAACCATCAAACTGGCAACGTCCAGCTGCCCGCGCCCATAGCTCTCGTTCAACCTCATGGTTAATATATCGTGTAACGTCCTTAGCCATAAACCATTCATCCTCACAATTATATATTTCTCAGAATAAATTGGGGATTACAGACATCGAGTTAGCTATCTTTTCATAAAATATTTTTTGTTTGTGCGAAACTATAAGAAACGAAATCTCTTGTGTCAAGAAAATACTTATTACAAAAAGTAATAGTTTTTTATTATAAATTGAAACGTTGTGTGAATTGAGACGCTAAGAAAAACAACATTTCAGAAGAAATATGCACATCCGTATTTCTAAGAAAATATGCGATCTATTAAAATTATCTTTTATTTAAGAAAATATTTGTACGTAATGAAAGAGGATATCGGTTTGTTTGGATACATCATTAAAAATAAATTCTATTATTTACTTTTCCTATAGGACAAACCACAATCCATTTGAATTTGGAAAAAGCATTAAAGTTCTCCCGTTGTTATAGGTCTCAAGAATTGTTTTCAAGAAATCAAGCGCAGTTGTGTTAAGCCACATTCTTGCTGCCTGTTCGCTCTGACAAAGTGACTTCTTAACACAAGCTTTATACTCATGAATCAGTTTCGGGTTATCATCAGCAGTGACTTGAATGATATATCCGAAATAATCGGCGTTTAAAGGAACATCTGCCGTTAGAAAATCAATTCCAAAATCAATACCCTTCTGGTTTTTGTAGTGCTGCTTATTCATTGATACCCCCCCTTTTTGTGATCTTTTATATACTTATTTCATTTGTAGAATCTCATAATGTTTTTTCAATGCTTTTAACATTCTTCTTTTGTTGCTTTACAGCAATTATCTCTTATCCTTTCGACTCCACTTTGGATTCTTCAGATTTATTTTCTCCATGATTATAACTACTCGAATTCTGGCGCTTAAAATATTTTAATAGGGGCTAAGGAAACAACAAAATCATACTGTTTGAGGAGTGACACGGCATTATAAAGGTTGAGTTTGGCAAAATATGACATGTTCATGGGAAAATCATCTGCAAAGGCTTTATTGTCCGCAATACCGAAAACCAAGTTTGCCTTTATAATTTCTTCGGTAAACAAACGCGGCCATTTTTTTGCGCATTCTGTTCGGAAGACACTTGATTGACGGTATGATTCTACAGCAGTTATGCCTTGAGTGAAGAGATAAGCAGATTTGCAACCCCAGGTTTCTTTTATGTGAAAGAAGGTCTTATCTGAACTATCGTATAAATCGCAAAATTCGATTTTTGAACGACCGGCAATATAGACAAAATCCTGGTCAAGGCATTCCCAATTTTTCTGTTCCGCTACGAATTTGTTGTAGCTATTTTCTGTAGGGTGCGTAGTTTTGTTCCATTCTGGAAGCCTATCGCTATCAACGATAAGGTGTGATAATTCCTTATTGATAAAATCTTGTACTTCTTCCAGAATTTGGAACCATTGTTTGCCTAATTTGATGTAATGGATATTATCGAGAGTAGATTCAAAGACCAGTAGATTATAAACTGGCTCTTTTTTTATTTCCTGGATGCCAGCATCATTCAGCCCGGTTACGAACATTCTATGTAGGTCTTCGATCTCGTCAATTGAATTGAATCCTTTTGATACCAGTTCGTTCCTAACAAGATCCAAATCGAAATCTTCAATATCAGCTTTGTGATGTTTATAGATAACGTTGAACTTTTCGCACCTAAATTGAGCAAAGGGATCTTTGAATTCGAGATATATGTTTTCTCGTCCAGTATCTCCCCGCCAGAAACCTTGAAAACTGGCAAACATCAATGCCTCAAGCTGATCCAGTCTTTCTTTGACCTTGACCTCTTTATATGATTTGGGAAAATGCACTCGTTCTTCACGAGTAAGTATTTCCTCTATTTGAGTGAGGACTTCACCGATGTGGTTTATGTCTTTGGCTGTTCTCAAAGCCAAAGAGGACTTGCCTATAATTCTAAATTTTTTCTCCTCGAAATTTGCCTTACCTTCTATTGTATTTAATATCCTTGTGTAATTGTCCCTATCAAACAAAGGGTCATATCCCGCCACCGCACGGATAATTTGACGTGTTGTTCCTTTCATTGATTTTTGATTTAGAGCCAATATTTCTTTTTCATTTATCATTCTCAAAGCTAAATCTAAGCCAAAATCCAGCACAACATAATCCTGAATTTCAGTGAAACCATAACCACCACTGAGAATATAATTTGAAGCGTTGTGTCTGATAACAAAAAGAAAACTACAATTACTGTTGAATAGCGTTTCTCTCAGCTCCGGTATAATAAGTGGTTCGATGTAGCGAACCCATGAGGGGGTTGATATTTTACCCCGTTGAACAAATAATTTGTGGTTTACATCTGAGAAAAGTAGTGAGTAGCCTTCCGTAGTGAAATCAAGAGAATCGAAATGGAGATGGGGCTTTACTTTATAAATAATTACTCGATTTGTTTTTTCCCTGCTCATTTTTTCTCCAGTGAGAATTAAAGCAAAAAAAACCAATAATGAAATGTAATGTTCGTATTGGGATTCCGTCCCCTTTATATTTTACCGATTAGCTTCTAACAATAGCCAGTTGTCATCTAGTACATACTTTTTTTCGTGGGTGCTCCATTTTTTTGGCAATCGTTGATTAAGGTTTTCCAAGAATTTCAAGAGAGGACGCTTGGGCGGGTACGCTTTTTCGTGTATATCGGCAGGCCCCTCAGACCAGTCAAACTTTTTATGATAATCTGCAAATCCGAAACCATCAAAAAAATTATTCCCCCCGATAAGAGGTATATACCAGAGACTGGGTACACCATTTGGGTTCGGTTTGATTGGCGCTTGTTGAACAAGAGAATTAAGAAGCTTTCTCCCTTTCATGTCGTCCTGTTTTTGTAAATGTTCTTCGAGCTCATCTAAAGCTGGGAATGTAACTGGCGTGCTGACAAATAACACAGGTTTATGCTGTTGTCTTGCTGTCACTATCTCATGCGGTGTACCAACGCTATAAATATTTGTTGGACAATAAGCAATTACGACGTCACTTATATCTACCATCCGTAAGTCAATGTGCATGGTTTCCCAAAATGTATGGGCACATTCCGCTCGATCTTGCGCACCTTTTTCTGTAGCCTCGAATGTCCATTTTTCACGAAGATTTATCGTAACTACATCTTCTTTGCCATATTCGTGCAATCCTCGCACCTTGGGCTTATTCCATGGATCAAAAACGGTGGCGCCAAAGGAACTGAGAAATTCACCGACACGCACACGCCAACCAAATTTCTTTTCATCTGCTCGGGAAGCCACAAAATCCATTGGACCGGATAGATACACGCGTGTGTTTTTAAGAAATTCGCTTTTACAGCCTGTACCGCTCATGCTTTTTATTTCTCCGTGGCTGAAGACTTAGAAATTTTCGATGGTGCTTTTCCTTCATTGTAACCTTTTAGCTTTTCACACAGGCGCTCACTCGTGACTTGTGTTTCTGCAAGTGGTCGCCGAACGGCCGAAACTGAAATCCCGCTTTTAAGAGCTGTCATTACGCCAACAGCTTCAAGATAATTATTAACAATAAAAAGTTTTCCGGGCGCAAATGGGAGTTTTAGAAGGTCATTTTTCATTCGGTTGCTATTCTCGCGAACAGCTATTACAGGTATACCTTGCTGCAATGCCGCTAGTGTTGGCAAGCCGACACAACCATCAGGCATGACCAAACAGGATATGTCAGCAGCAGTTAATATGCTTGGATGTGTGAATAGCATCCTATCTGTGATGATCCGAGGGCTTTTATAAAGACCCTTCAAAACGCAGAGCAGGAAGCAGGTTGATAAAGCTTCAGGAGCCATACGAGGATCAACTATTCCAAATACCTCATTCGCCTCTTCCATATTTTCAGCCATAGGTGCATGTGCCGAAGGCACATTAAATAGCAGGGATAAACTATGGGTTAACATAGCCTCAACGCCACCCCACGGGTTAATTATTTCACCACCCGATAGAAAATATTTCTCATAAAGTCCTTCCGATATATCAACTTTTGAAGCAACCGCGACCGCATCAAATTCTGATCGGTGGCAAGCTACTACTTCGAGAAGTCTTTCTAGCCCCTCAACACGACCAACCGCGCTGCCTGATGATGAATATTCGGCCCGCAGATATACTGGAGGATCTACTTTTATAACGCCTGAACAATCTAAACCCAGTGTAATTCGAGCTGCAGAAGCTGCATTAATTGCAAGTTCTGATATTTGTTTATCTTCATGTTCATCGATTACAAGGAGGACTCGATTTGAACGAGTTTCTTGTAAGCCTATGGTTCCCATGAGCAACCTGGAGATAACGCTGCCTTCCACATAAAGCCCATTCCCAGGCATCTCATTAACGTCGGAGGCATTAACAACATTGGGATGAGTAATTAACTTATCACAAACGCCAGCTAACAACTTTGCCACGGGGGTAGCGTCACCTGCGTGGCCGCCTATTTCCGCACCAATACCAGTCGGCACTATCATTACGGCATTAAATTTATCTGTATTTTCAACGTTTCTTTCTTCAAAGTCAAATATGGAAATCTGTTGTCCTGCTGGTAAAGTATTTGAATCTGTTAAAATACCAAGCTCACAATGGTATCCATCTACATCACTCTTTGTAACCGCAAATCTTATGGGGACTTCACCAAGAGAAAGCTGTACCCTTATTGCGCTATCAAAATAACTGAGTAGAGAAATATTATCTTTTGATGGTGGAATTTTTATTTCTTTTTCAATTAACTGCATATTAAATTCTTTCTATAAAAATAGTCCTACATTTCTTTGCACCAAACCATTCTTTTGTAATTTTTTCGGCCACTCTTTTGTTGAATCTTTTACAAGAGAATATATTGATATAAGCAGCTTTTAGCAAGTCCAAAGTGTGGATGGTTATATTGCTGGTTAATATGAATTGCACTGCGGAAGTTCCTTTTGTATGAGGTAAATTCTGCTTTTCTTTAGCTGGAACACCCACATCATCCCAGAAATAAAGTTCACAGCGTTTCATGTCGATAGCCTTACATACCTTGATAAAATATTTGCGCAAACTTGCCCTGTTGAATTTTGAGACATCGCAGTTATGTAGATCCATTATAAGCTCAAAGCCATATGGTTTCTCTTGTTTAATCATTTAGCGCCTTGAATAGCGAAGGTGTTTTTTCAATCATTTGCAACATATTCATCCAGTCCAGCTTCTCTGAAAAAATAACGACGAAATCCAGCAAATTCACGTTCTGCTGACGTCTCTTTTTTTATCAGCTTTGCTGTTTGAATAACTACATCTCGAGTGCCTATTCTTTTTGCAGTATGCATCGTCACTGCTAGCTCTTGAAGAAGACCAACAATTTCTGCCCGTTGTGCGGGGAGGGTTCCGTCATTCAAGCCGAGTATTTTAATCGTCGTATACCCCCTTAGTTCATCATCAAAACCCACCGCTTTTACGAAAATACCTCTTGCTTTAGTCCATTCAAAAATTATAAATTCTTCACCATTCTCCTTTTCCGGATTAATCAAGAAAGGTCTTTCTCCTGCTAAATCAGCATCAGGCGTATTGGCTCTTGAACTGCCGTCCATCAATGGAAATTGGTTTTTCTTGTGTTCTTGATTGCATTTTTTGCATGAATGAAAATAATTCTCCCACTCGTAGGCTAGCCACCAATATCCTGGATGGCTGGGGTCATCACTAACGAGAGCTTTAGGTCGGAAATGCTCAACATCCGTCTCTCTTTTTTCATCTCGTTTTCTTTCGCAATAACAGCACTTTCCAGAATGCATTTTTGATAGAGCGCTCTTAACATCGTCCGCTCGCCAATAAGAACTGTCGAAATCTTTCGATTGCAGTGCCTCTCCCGCCTGAACACGGTTTCTTAAGCTTTCAGCAAGATTTCGGACTACTTCAGATGTCAATGTTGTTGGAACTGCAGGTCGCGGTTTCAGCTTGATCACTTTTCTTGTCCTCCAAGCTCCTCCTTAATTCTACGCACCGCTTGCCATGTCATGCACGCACTTTCGTTTTCTGCCCCAAGGGGTGATTCTTTTTTAAGCTTTTTCATAAGTCGATTCAATTTAGCTTCTTGTTTTATTGTTAAACGATCTTTCATATATAGTTCACGTATCTGATTCATAAGAACTGATGTTTCGACGTTTCTATCTGGTGTATCGAAAGCCTCAGAAGTCAAAACTTGGTCATATCGCCATCCATGCATAAGTGATAGCGGCTCGTTTGTAACATATCTTTCTTCACGCATATTAAGTAATTCCAAAGAACACTCGTTATCAGATAGATCGGCCAAACCAGCTGCACATATTGGTGAATGTGAAGTAGCAATGAACTGAATATTAGGAAAATTATTATGCATTTTAGCAACAAAAAATCTCTGCAATTCAGGATGAAGATGTTGTTCAAGTTCATCGATAAGCATAATACCTTGCAAAGTATTTTTCTTTTTCGTTTTACCAGCTAGCATTGCCCATCCAAGCATATCCAGAATCATTGTAATGGTAACTTCATAGCCATCTGGCATGCTTCCCCAATGTATATCATACCCAGACTTGCGTATAAATATACCAGAATCATCCAATCCTACAGATCCCTCTTTGAGCAACAGTATATCAGCAAGCCACTTGCATATTTCCTTTATATCTTCTTCAGTTTTAGCTCTTCTACGAAGCATCAGTTCTGGATTAAGTAGTTTAAAATCATAATTAAAAAATGTATATAATGCATCCGCAGCTGCATACCTTTCTTGTACGCGGTCACCTTCAATGCTGCGATTTGCACCATAGGCACAAGCAAATATGTCGTCCCAAGGAATGTCTTTAGAGGTGTCATCAGGTCTCCTAATGATCTCTTTACCACTTACGTTTTCAATCTCTGTTGTTATTGTATAGGGCGTCCCTTTGTTCACTAGTTGAACCTCTATGGTAGCCTTTTTTTCACCTTTGCGTATCCAATCGCCAGACGTATCCTGAAATAAAGAAGTAGCTCCGGTCTTATCGCAAAGTCCCATGGCCAGACTTCGGAGGAAGCTTGTTTTTCCCACACCATTATTACCAACTATAACGAGCCAACTTTTTGCGCCGCTTCCTTTAGTGAGGTCAATGTTTACATCCTTGATGCAGCGCACATCTGTTAGTTTTATATTGGTTATGTACATGATAATTATACCTATTAATAAATTTTTATAAATTATGACTTGCCATACATAGACTATAAAGTTATAAGTTTCAAGAGATTATCTCAGTTTAGAATAAAATTTTTACATGAGGTTCTATATGAAAACTCCTAAGCAAAAATTGTTGGTGAGTATCCGCGGAAAGAAAGAGGCATTATCTGCTGTTAAAGGTGGTGCACATATTGCGGATGTCGAATACCCTGCTTCGGCTTTGGGAACACCTTATCCATTAAATATTAGAATGGTACGTAATGCTTTACCAAAGAATATAGCCATTTCAACTAATATAGGTGAAGAACAAATGAGTCATGCAAATGCCTGTCAGGCTGCACTTGGTGTTGCATTGGCCGGCGCCGATATAGTTAAATTGGGTCTCGCAAAAATGCCTTTAGATGAAGCGAAAGAGTTTGGTCCTGCGCTTGTACGAACAATAAAGAAATGGTTTCCAAAGAAGCAATGCGTACCGGCCCTCTTTGCTGATGAAAGGCTGGCACAATGGTATATACATCCTATTGAGGAAGGCCCTGAACTTGCCCAGCACATGAAAGCGGACGGTCTTTTGATCGATACCTTTGACAAAGGTTTTGGTAAGGGTCTAATGGATTATTATACGCTTGCAGATATAAGACGTTTTGTTAAAAAATGTCATGATAGAAAACTAGAAGCCTGGCTTGCGGGTAGCATTGGTTTAGAAGAACTGCCGGGATTATGGGCAGCGGGTGTTGATGTTATATGTGTCCGCGGTGCAGCCTGTAACAAAGGGAAAGGTCCCGGCCGTTTCGGTGAGATAGACACTGCCATTGTTAAAGAATTGGTCGCCACAATTCCATGAGTTTAAAAATAGAGAGATGTTTGCTTGTGGTTGAGAGAACTGGATCATGTCTGAATATTGGCATCTAAGGGGTATCAGGTTCTTAATCGTGTGACTCATTACGCAGAGAAAGTTTGAATGATTTTTTTTCAATTTGTTGAAGAAGAAATGCTCTAAATGCTAAAATAATATCTTTAAGAAAGTATGCGATCTCTTAAAAATACCTTTTTTTTAAGAAAATAATGGTTATATGCTTATAAATTTTCACTTTCTAACGGAGAAGAGTTCATGAAAAAAATTACTGCAATCATTTTTTTAGTTTTGAGTATTACACTTCCTGCTTTCGCATTTAATGTTGATGTCACCAATGTCTATTTCAGTCCCAATGGCGGCTGCACTGAAGCCATCGTTAATCAAATCGACAATGCAAAATCTGAAATACTTATTCAGGCATATTCGTTTACATCAACTCCGATTGCAAAAGCTATAGTAAATGCCCACAAGAGAGGAGTCCATGTAGAAATTATTCTGGACAAATCCAACAAATCAGAAAAATACAGTGCCGGCGATTTCACTGCTCACACGGGAGTGACCACTTATATAGATTCCCAACACGCCATCGCCCACAACAAGATAATAATCATTGATAAGGAAACTGTAATAACAGGAAGCTTTAATTTTACTAAAGCTGCGGAAGAAAAGAATGCGGAGAATTTGCTGATAATCAGGAATAAGAAATTGGCGGAGATCTATATTGATAACTGGTATAAGCATAAAGAACATTCAGACAGGTATGAAGGAAGATAATAAAATAAATAGAGGTTGCTTAATGATTGAAAAAATAATCTCAGGTGGACAAACAGGAGCCGATAGAGCAGCTCTTGATTTTGCCATTGACAATAATATCCCTCATGGTGGCTGGATACCAAAGGGGAGAATAACCGAAACAGGTCAGCTTCCGGAAAAGTATCATCTTCAGGAAATGGCGACTACCAGCTATGACAAAAGGACAGAACAAAATGTTATTGATTCCGATGCGACTGTCATTGTATCTTATGGAAATCTGACTGGCGGATCTGCTTTGACAGAGACATTCGCTATCAAACATCATAAACCACGTCTTCATCTGGATATGAACAAAACGACAATAACGGAAGCGGCAGATTCATTGAATAATTGGATCGAAAAGACTAATATAAAAATATTGAATGTAGCTGGATCAAGAGCAAGTAAGGATAATAAAATTATCAAGTAACCAGAGATATTCTGGAAGCTGCATTCATTAAGGATAAGAATTAAGTTAATAATTTAACAGCAAAGGAATTAGAAAAATGATTAGAATGACTTTGGTAATAAAATTGTAAACAGATATATGCAAATGTTAACCGACAATAACAAGTATTTTATATAGCTATACTTTAAATGTGAAGGAGTGTTGTCATGGAAAAGAAATTCAAGAATGAATTCGATCAGAAATGGAACAAATATTTTCCCGGAGCTGATTTACCCATCGGATTTTACTATACCGATGTAAAAGAAGAAAAAAGCATGTTAAAGCCCCCGAATGGACATCGCTGTATCATCGCTGATTTAGCAAGTGTAAGTAAGGGCAATACGAGATGTTTTGATGTCAATAATATTGGCTGTGGTGGTGGAAGGCGGTATCTGGGTTTCGAGGATAATCAGGCACCCAATTTTGAATATTTCCTTTCTTACGGTATTCCGGGAAAACTTGAGGGGGAAAGATATAAGAAATCGCCAGAACTTGTTAAAGAGATCATGAAACAACAGACTCTGTTTAAAGCGCCTGCAAAATATATTGTGTTCAAACGATGGGACGCCATGGAAGAAAGTGATGAACCATTGGTCATCATTTTCTTTGCTCCCCCGGATGTCCTTTCAGGTCTTTTCACTTTAGCAAATTATGATGAGACAGAATCCAATAAGGTCATTGCTCCCTTTGGTGCCGGTTGCAGTTCTATAGTTTATCATCCTTATCATGAACTCCAATCCAAACGACCTTGTGCGGTATTGGGTATGTTTGATGTCTCTGCCCGGCCTTGTGTTCATCCTGAAGTACTTTCTTTTTCTATCCCATGGCCAAAATTCGTTCGAATGGCAGATAACATGGAAGAAAGCTTCTTGATCACAAAATCCTGGGACAAAGTTAGACAAAGAATTAAAAAAAGGGTCTAGACTGGCGGCTGTCTCTTTATCCGGGCAGTATTATGATAGCTATCTCATGGTATACCCGCGACCATCAAGACAAGCGCCCATTGCACGGTTATAGTCTGCACGAATTTGGTTCAACTGGGTTTCTGGCATGCCACTAGTGGGTTGAGTCGGGTCAGAGCCTATTTGGCTCACAGCCCAACTGTGACACTCGTAACGATCCTTTGCCTGCAGCTCTTCGCTCTGGCCATTTTTGGGATAGATAAAGATCCTTTCAGCCGAAGATGGTGGTACCGATGGCGCAGGATTAATATAAACTGGAGGCTGTTCCCGGATCACCACCGGTGGAGGTTCGTAATATGGTGAATAGTAAGGAGCCAGAACTGCTGCACCTCCTATTATCGCCCAAGGCGCCCACCAACCCCAATAACCGCCCCTTGCGTCACTGGATAATGGATTTATAAGAAAGATGATCATTGTGAAAATAAGAACTGCAAAAGTTACTTTCTTCATATTTCTCCTCCTTGCCTAACTCTATAAACATAATTTAAGTCTTTATACTCCACTTTTCAATGTGTTATTATAAATAATAAGCAAAAAGTACACCCAAAAGAAGAAAATAATGTAAGCATAAGATATCAAATCACTTATATCAATTATACAGTTTTTGATTGGATTATTTTCATTAAAAATGGATAGTATGTATACAGTTATTAGTATCCAGTTGAATAATAAGTACCCAGAGAAGCAGTCGGGAGATAATATATGGCGGATCAACTTGAAACAAAACAGACCAGCGATGAAATTGACGATGATGTAACGGAACTGGAGCTGGAAGATGATGCCCTGGAAAAGAGAATGAAAAAGCTGGAGAAAGAAGCTTCACGATTGTTAAATCACTCAAACGAACTGCTGCAGGAACTTAACAAGACAAGAGCAAAACAAGAAGATAGTGAATTAAAAGATATGGGAGAGAAATAAAACCTCTTCAAAGGAGTTATTTGAATCATGACTAATAAAGAACGCTACCTTGATATATTGTCCCATATTGTATGGGAATATTGCAAAGAAATCAAACTCAACAATTCTGTATCTGAGGAACGGAAGCAATATATTAAAGGCTATGTGGCTGCGGCCAGAGTTTTGAATGTATTAGATTATGAAGAATTAAAAGAGATTATAAACAAGGTGCATTTTAAGGCATTTGGGAAAACTATTGAGGAAAGAAAACAATCTGAATCAAGTGAGTCTTTTTTAAATAAAGAATTTATGGAAATTCTGACATTCATCCGAGA
>Ga0209777_10001904_pt1 | contig 28736 bp, 61 predicted proteins | sample FrelakmetHBP12HB_FD_187147 | JGI IMG/M metagenome (GOLD analysis project Ga0209777, IMG submission 187147) | Freshwater lake sediment microbial communities from the University of Notre Dame, USA, for methane emissions studies -HBP12 HB (SPAdes)... | ecosystem: Environmental > Aquatic >...
TACTTCTCCCAGTATCGAAGCTGTAGTTTACAAGAGGAAGTAATTCCAATTGTCTTAATCCTGAGTATGATTCAAAACTGCTCATTTTTTTCTAACAACTAACTAGGAGGACGCAAATTCCTCCGCTAGACTAAAGATCTAGTGGTTTACTTTGCGTAGGAAATGATGAATTTCTGTGCAAAATGTAAAAGAGAACTTATTGCTAAGAAAAATGGTGTTATTTTGCGCTGGGGAGTAGGTCATTGTTATGCTGGTGATTTATTTGAATGCCCTGAGTGTCAAGCAGAGATTATAATTACAGGAAAGGAAAGTTTCTTTTCCATAGATATTGACCCCAAAGTTTTAATTCAAATGGATTCATGAGGAACAAAATGAAAAGAGAAGATTCTGAATGTCCGTACTGTAATGGTGTTGGTGATGTAATGGATAGTAGTAGAGTAAGATATAATACTATTTCTCCTCCTTATGTTAAGTGCCCTGTATGTCATGGGAGTGGGCTAGTGCCTGAAGAGGAAGTAGCATTCATTAATACTTCTATGACGGTTAGGGAGTATGAAAAACACAACCGAGACGAGGCAGCAATCCATCGTTGGGAGATGGAAAAAGACGAGGGCCGCGACCGGCGCTGAAAAATTCCCGTCGACAAAAATTCTGCGATCATCTTATGGTTCGTTGCCCCCTCGAAAAAAGGAACATGAAAAATGGAAAAATTCCTAGATAGAGATGTTGTAGAAAACTTAAAAACACTTAGCCAAACAGTTAAAGAAGCGGAAAAAGCTTTTAGTAGTTCTTTTCGTCAACATGAAGATCAAATTAAAAATGCATTTAAAGATTATATTAAATTAACAAAAAATGCAAATGCGAAAAAAGAAATCCATTGTTATAATTATTATGTTCATAGTGTAAATGATAAGAGAGTGGTTTTTTGTGTATATGATAATGAGAGGCCATGTTGGGATGTTTATTATAATATGCCTGTTGAATTTTTATATGAGCCTGATGAATCAATTGCAGCCATTGAAAAAGAATTAGAAGATAAATTAAATGAAGAAAGGGTTCAAAAGCAAAAAGAAATTGGAGCACAGATTGCTTTTAACAATGTAAAACAAAAAAAATTGGCTGCTGAGAATGAGAAATTAAAAGAGGAAATGGAAAAACTTAAGTGACTGATACTATAACCCTGATGATTTGTGTTGGGTTATGGTTAATGTTAATTGTTTTTCTTACAATTTGTTTCTTAATTATGTTAATTTTTGCTAATAAAAAGAGTAAAGGTGTGGTTGGAAATAAAATTGAGAATTGCATCCAACACAAGGAGATATAATTATGTTTAAAGAATTACAAAATTGGGCAGTAGATAGTTTGATTTATTGTTTCATTCGTTGTAAGGCAGCAAATGTTATAATTCCAAAAGAAGCATTTGATATTCTTGAATCTTGTGAACATTTTTTAAAACTTATTGCAAAAGATCCTAGAGTAACACCTATGACTTATGCGGTTGAAGATCTTAAAGCTATTTCTACAACTTATATAATTTCCAATGAAGAGCCTTGTTTAACGGCTGCACAAAGTGTAATGGATTTTCTTTGTGAAAAGGATATTACACCATCAACTATCGCAAATTATGAAGCAAAAGCAATTGTGTCTTCTTGTAATGATAATGAACTCTATCGATCAGAGTTAACAAAGATAGAACTTTCTATCCCGAAAGTATCAAATGAAACAAATCAAGAAAAAGTTTTCAGTCCTGTTCTTTACCATTGAAGATTTAAGAAAGTTAATTAATAAACTTAGCAATGATGTTGCCACAAATAAATTCCCTGGTGTAATTGATATATGTCACACAGAAGAATGTAAAATTATATTTTATGATATTGAATTGATTCTTTACGGAAAACCTGAAGCTTGTAACTATTTTTATGAGACTCAGATCAAAGGATCTATCTAATGGATATCATAGATATTATTAGGCTTTGTAAGTTTAATTCTTGTCCGCATGAAAACCTTTATAAGAAGGTTGTTACTTGGAAGAGTGACAAAGGAATTAATAGAGAGGTTCATTGTAAAGATTGTGGTGCCTACATCACATACGATACAAATAATAATTTAATCAATATTAGTGGTTGGTCACATAATAGAAGAGTTAAAATGAAAAAGAAAGATAAACTTCAAATCAAATCCAAAACCAAACGAATGTTGCTGAATGCAATCATGCACAGAGGAGATTGACATGATAACAAAGAGAGAGTTTTGTGAAGCAATTATTGAAAAGTTTTGTAGAGAAGAGGGCGTTGCCCTTAGAAGTTTAAATCAAAACTATGTTGTTAAGAGTAATAGTCTTGCTGTTGCAATGGAATATTTAAATCTCATCTCAGATCCTGATATTAAAATTTATGCTGCCGGTCGAAGTGGGATGATGGTTGGACCGCATTATAATGAAGCAACAGGAAATATTTCTTCTCTTACAACAAGAGATATTCTCAATCTTCTTCCTGAATATCTTTAAACTTTCTAAACTGGAGGTGAACAAATGTCGTACAGAAAATTAATTATTGGCGAAAAAGAATATACTTATAAGATTGGCAAAAGTAATGTAGAGATTAGAGATAAAGATAATAAAAGGCTTGCCACAGTCAAGTCTTGGGATCTTAAAGGAATCACTGAAGAAGAGTTCAGGTATTCTCGTAGAGCCGTCAGTGATTTTGCTCAAGATAAGGAAAACGGCTCAAGGTTGGTTAGCAAAGAAGAAGAGGAGAATGGATCTGTAAGACCTCGGGACATTGAGAAGTACATTAAAGAAAACCTAATGTGAAAGGAGTATCTATGTGCAGAAATTCAATGTAGGAGATAAAGTAGAAATAATTGAAGTAGGTAAAACATCTAATTCAAATCGAGAAGTAACATCAGTAGAGTTAGGATCTATTGGTACTGTAAGTAAAATTGATAATGATACAGGAAGAGGACAGATTTTACATATCAAATGGGATCATAAACCAAATTATAAACCAATCGCATATGTTGCAACCAGATTTGAATTAATAAAAAAAGAAAAAGATACTTCTCATCTTAAAAAATTCATATATAATAATGAAGTAATTTTTGTTGATAGATTGCTTGCCATTTGTACGGTCCAAAAAACTTGGGCAGAAGTTTTCCCTTCTATTTTGAATGCAAAAGTTCAAGAGAATAGAGATGGTTCTATTCTTTTTTATGACAAGCTAATTCTTAAATTCAAAATAAGTGATATGATTGTTAGTAAGAGTTCTTTTCCAGATCCTTTTCCGGAAAGAGTTGTAAATATTGTTCGTGGCACATGTAAAATTACAGATGATTGGTCTGCTTCTGGTTGGTCTGAGCAAGTAGTGAAAGATTCTTATATTTTACATGATGTTAATAATAAAACAAGTTATCTTAAATTTAAAGAGCAAGACGATTATAAATTATTTGAACCTTCAATAAATAAAAACTGTGAAAAGGAACGTAATTCTAAATTTAAAACAGGAGATATTGTTTTTGGTGAGTATGCTAAGAGGCATCTTGTAGTAGATGTAATTTATGAACAAGAAGAAGTTAAAGGCGATTGGTCAAATGGCCCAAGCATATTGGTTGAAGCCAATACTTATATTATTAAACCGTTAAGCGGTGGCTTCTATCAAAAAGCTAGCTTTGATTTTTTAGAAAAACATTATAAAAAAGAATACGATTGTAAGTTTTCACCTGGAATGCTTATCATTAGTGATGATTTTCCTGCTATCTTTGAAGTAATAGAAATTGTTCAAGGAGGAAAAGATGTTAAGTATGGAGAACGAACCTTACATATAAAAGAAGGGTATCTTTTAAAAAGGGTTTGTGATTCTGAATATGCATGGGATAGTCTTGTAAAAGAAGGGTATCTTTTAAAAAGGGTTTGTGATTCTGAATATGCATGGGATAGTCTTGTAGAAGTAGATAAAAAATATAAACCTTATACTAATCCATGTAAAGAAATTAAATTAGCTTTTAAGCCTGGAGATAGAATCAAGGGTGATAGTAACATGATAGGTTGCGGCATCCTTACTATTAAAGAATACGTACATGATTCAAAGGTAGTAGAAGGCAAATGGGTTGCTGGAGCTAGTTCTTTCAAAGTTAAAAATTGTTACATTGGAGAAGAAGATGGAACAGGTTTTCTTTTTACTGTTGACAAAGATGATGAAAAGTATTTTAAATTGGTAGAACATATTCCCAAATTTAAAGTTGGAGACAAAGTCATCTTCAAAGATGAAAATAATGATCCTTATGAAGTTGTTGATGTTATTCTTGAAAAGAAGTTTTCTGAATATATAACCATGGCAGCTTGCAATACTTATGTTTTAAAAACTTTAAGTGGTAGATATGTTTGGGATAGTTTTTCAGACGAAGATAATTATTCTTTAGTAGAATCTTCTCCAGTGCGTAAATTTAAAGTAGGAGATTTAATTATAGGAGTTAAAACTAGTGAACCTTCTATAGTAAAAGAAGTTGTAGAAGGAACTAAAACTGTCTGTGGAAATTGGGGAGGTTGTAAAGAAATAGTAGTTAAAGATTCATATGTAATACAAACAAATGATTGTCTTTCTCATTTTCCATTTGAAGCCGACAATTTATTTAAACCTTTAGTTGTAAAAATTAAAAATAAACATGTGCTTAAAATTGGAGATGTAATTCTCCATGACCACAATGGAACGGTTAGGAAAGTAGTAGATGTAGTAGAAGGTGAAAAGAATATTTATAATTTAAAAGTTAGAAATGGATATCTTCTACAAGATTTAGAAGGATATTATTCTTCAGACTTATTTAGTGCAGTAGAAGATAATTATACTTTAGCCCACAATCCAGAACAATATGATTTTAAACAACCAGAAGTAAGAACTTATAGTTCCGTCATGAAAGAAATTGATAAGAGCACTCTTAATCATTACACGCCAAAAGTAATTGACAACCATAAAATAGCTCAGCTTTGCAAACAAGAAACCAGTTCTAACCAAGAGACAAATGATACTAACAATATGTTGTTGTTGTATCTACTAACAAGGAGTGACAAAATGGATACTAAGACTATGCTGATGGCCTCTATGATTAGCGGTGGTAAGATGGACATGAACTCTATGCTTCCTCTTCTTCTTTTGGATAAGAGCGATAGCACAAGTGGCAAGATGGATGATCTTCTTCCTCTTCTCATGATGAGTGGTGGGGGTAAGGGAATGGAGAATATGCTTCCTCTTCTTCTGCTTTCTGATTCTAGTTCAAAGGATGACCTGCTTCCTTTCCTGTTGATGGGTGGCGGTAAAGTTGATGAGAATCTTATGACCATGCTGACTCTTGATCCTTCTCGGGTTAAGGAGTTTCTCATGGTGTCTATGATTCTTAAGAATGAGATGTTGAATGCAAAGATCAAGCGACTGTTCATTCAGAAGTTTGCAAAGAATCTTACTGACAATGAGAAGCAAGAGTTGTCAGGAAATAACTTCTCCAATTTCATTTCCCTCCGTTATGATTTTGAAACTCCTGCCGCTGCAAATGTTGTCATTACCACTAACAATTAATTAAAAACAATCCAACCTTTATGGTTGGACAGAGCATATAAAATATTATGTGTTCTGCCGAACTATAAAGAAAGGATACAAATGACAAAAGAAGAATTAGAAGTTTTGTTTCCCATTGGAAATATTATAGAACTTAAATGTTGTAATTGTATAGCTGCTAAAACAGGAGCAAAAGCAATAGTAAAAGGTTATAAAAATTACAATGGACATGAACACGAATGCTGGCTTGTAAGTGTTGAATGGATTAGAGATGAACTATCAAAAGGCCAACAAGATGGAGGATATTTTCCAGAATATTTTATGGATGAAAAATCAACAACGGTAAATAAAAAAGAATTTCCGCATCAATGCCCACACTGTAATAGTCCAGCATACATCGGATTAAATTACATTGAGTGTTCTAAAAAATGTCAGTGAAACCGGGCCAAAGGTCCAAAACTAGGAGTCAAAAAATGACTAAGAATTCTAACACAAAAACCATTAATCCTGAAACTATCGCTCGGATCGAAGAGAGACGCGCAAGGTTCCACGCTGATGAAGAAAGATCTTTGAAAGCTACTCAAAACATTATTGCATCTATGAATAAGAGTAAGCTTCGAAAAGAAATGCAAGAAGAAAAGCGCCGAGCTTTGAAGGCTGGTCTTGCTTTTTATCATCAGCATCGATATGAGATTATTTATATTGAAAATTATGTTGGGGGGAAGCATATTGCTTTTGCTTTTTTAAAGTCTGATGATTCTTGTAACGAGAAGGATGGTACCTTTTATAATGTTTCTTATGCAATTAAAAGCACACAAGATGAATTTTCTGATCGTATCCTCAGAACCGTTCTTGGGACTCGGCTACTAGAGAAGAATTGTCTAAATCTTTTTGTTGTAGAAAATACAATCCCAGAACAAAATAAGGAAACGTATTTGTTCCATCTTATTTTTTCTCGTCTTGTTCAAGAAACGATTAATCATTCTTTACGCGATCAAGCATTGCGGGGATTGATTAAAAATTACATTAAAAAGTTTTAATAGGTTTGGTAAGGCTGGTAGTTCAACAGAGCAGAACGAGCAAAATGTGCTATGTTAAATGGTTCGAATCCATTCCAGCCTTCTAATTGGCGCAAGCCAGAAAGGGTTTCAAAATGAAATACATTTTGATTATAGCTATGTTATTTGCATGTTCTTGTAATCATAAGCCGTTCGATAGCGAATCTAAAGATTATTCTGAAAATCCTTTTCTCAAAGAGGTTTGTTATAAAGGTAGAATGTTTATAATGATGGGAAATGAATTACATGGATCTCTTTCTCAATTGTTTAATAAAGATGGCAAACCAGAACTATGTGGGCACGATGAAAAAAATTAACATTATTCTTTTTATGTTTGCACTTTCAATGACCGGATGCCTAAGGGCAAATTATATGTGTTCTAAAACGGTCCATGCTGATATTCAAAGTTATGTGTTTGAATGCTCAAGAAAGAGCAGTAACGCTATGAAAGACATTAGCCGCTGCCAAAAAGAAGCAAGTAGGTTTTATGGATGCAATAGATCATCCATTCGATTTGGAAATCTAGGTGTAATTAATTATGATAATTAATTCAAAGTTTAAAGATTATTATGATTATCTTGTCAAACATGGACAAGATAAAACAATTATTTATAATAGAAATCAAGAAGAGGTTCTCAAAGAAGAGATTTTTAATAAAAGATTATTCGATGAACTATCTTTGTTAAGTTATAGTTATACGACTCTTAATAGTTTTTATGGCCCTGATACAGGAATTATTGGTTTCTGTGGACAATTCTTTCCGTATGTTTATTTAATTAAAAAATCACATTCTGGTCTTCTTATGGATCAAATTAAAAAGCATTATTATTCGGGAGAAACAATTCAAAGCAAGTTTATTGACAAGCTTAATATTATTCCTAACGCAAATAAGGTTACAAATAGATGGAGCCAAGATTGTAATAGTGTAAATGGGACAAACAGATTTAAAGAGATTAAGAAACTTGCATCTGACGAACCATTTATTAAATTGAATGTTCCTATTTTTTTAGTAGAAAATCATAATAGTAATAATTATTTTCGAACCAATCCGCAACTAAGTCTTTTTAATTTTCAACAAGTCAAAGACCCCTATACTGCATACCAAGAAATTATGATGTATCTTTCTGGTGTGCTTGGAAACCAAGAGAAAGCAACTGTGGCCATTTCAGATGTAGATATGGCTGCCAAAAAAGGTTTTGACAAATGGAGCTTCAGAAAGCAATCTCTAAACAAATAAGAGATCCAGAATTTGGTATAGGCGAAGTGTTTAAATATACTCAACAGGCAGTAAAGAATAATAATATTTACATTACTGATAAGTTTGATGTAGAACATTGTTTTACTGTACCAGATCAATTGTTTTTAAAAATTGTAGATTTCTTTTCAGATCAAAAGGATAATGAATACAAGCTTACTTTTATTTATAAAGGAAAGCCAGTTCTTTCTAAATGGTATACAGAATATGATTTAATTGATTCTATTGCTGGAAACTACATTACAGAAGCACGATAAAGGATGAAACAATGAAACTTGAAGAGATTGGTTTCTATACTCTCTCTAACAAGAGAGCAAAAGAATCTAATAGAGGGACTCCGCTTTGGAGGTGTGAGTTAATTCTAACAGATCGTTGCAACTTCAAGTGTCCATATTGTAATGGTATACGTGAAGATGTTCGTGGCACTCTTGCTAAAGAAGAAGCTATGAATATTCTTTCTATTTGGGTTAGTGAAGGATTAAAGAATGTTAGATTCTCTGGTGGGGAGCCAACACTTTATCTTTATTTAAAAGAACTTGTTTCTTATTGTAGAGATAACAATGTAGAACACATCGCTATTTCTACTAATGGTTCTGCTGACTTAGAATACTATCGAGAGCTTGCAGGTCTTGGAATTAATGACTTCTCTATTTCCCTTGATTCAGGCTGCTGTTCAGTAGGCAAAAAGCTTATTGGTGGAATAGAAGGGGCTTGGGAAAAGGTAGTAGAAAATATTAGAGAGGTATCTAAGTTTTCTTATGTTACTGTTGGAATGGTGTTTACTGAAGATAACATTCATACAGCAGTTGAAGATATTATTTTTGCTGATAGTCTTGGAGTCGCAGATATTAGAATTATTAGTTCTTCTCAATACAATCAAGCCATTGAACGTTTGCAAGAACTACCTAAAGATATTCTTAATCGTCATCCTATTTTAAAGTATAGGGTTCAAAACTATACTAAAGGTAGGGCTATTCGCGGAATGACAAAGGACAGTTGTAATAAGTGTAAACTTGTATTAGATGACATGGCAGTTGCTGGTAATTATCATTTTCCTTGTATCATTTACATGAGGCAGCATGGTGCGCCAGTTGGTAAAGTTTCTAAAAACATGAGGATTGAAAGAGAGAAGTGGTTTAAAAACCATAATACTTATGAAGATCCTATCTGTCGAGAGAACTGTCTTGATGTTTGTGTAGACTTCAATGACTGTGCGAGAAGTTATGATAAGAATCTTTGACTGTTCTAATTCTCTTGAGCGCCCCATGCATCGCGGACATGGTGGACCATTTACTAATGATATCATTAGATATTTAAAAGAGACAGCAGAATATTTTAATTGTACGTTTACGCATGATATAAAGAGAGCCGATGTTCTTTTGACGAATGATGTATTTCCAAAAGCTTTAACCTCTCTTCCATTGCCAAAAGTAAAAAGGATGGATGGTGTTTACTTTCAAAGCGAATATGAAAATAGAAATCATTCTTTAAATGAATCTGCAAAAATTGCAGATCATGTTATTTTTATTTCTGAGTTCTCTAAAAGAAGTTACTTTGGACTATATAATGATATAATTAAATCTAATTCAGTTGTATTGAATCAATGCGATCCTAATACCTTTTATCCTAAAAGAAAAACAAAACTAGAAATCTTTGTTGCATACTCTACAAATTGGGAAAGAAAAGAGAAAAGACTTGATGCTATCATAGAGTTTGCAAAATTAAATCCAGGCAAAGCAATCTGGCTTATTGGTAGCTGTAGTTGTTCCCTTCCAAAGAACGTGATAACTTTTGGTTATGAATCCAATCATCGAGAAATAGCTGAGACGCTCTGGAAGGCAGATGCAATGGTTTGTTTTGCTCACAAGGATGCTTGCCCTAAGACTGTAGTTCAAGGCGTAGCGTGTGGCTTGCCGGTCCTCTATGCTAATAGTGGTGGGGTTCCTGAGATTGTTCCCGCAGGTGTGAGTGTGAAAGATAATAATGAAATTAATTTTGAAGCTGAACAGCCAGAATTAAACAGAGAAGAAATCTTTGAAGCGAGCAAAAGGTTTAAGCAAAACTATATTGAATTGCATGATATTACTTTTGATCATCCGAATAAATTCTACGAAATGCTAGATGGATATTTTTCTATCCTGAAATCTTTTTGAGAGGAACAATGAAACCAAAATTCGAACACAATTGTGAAAGTTGTAAGTTCTTAGGGCGACACAAAAAATATGATGTTTACCTGTGTGACAGTGGCCACCAGGATATGAGAACATTACTATTTCGATTTGGAAATAAAGACTCAGAATATAAAAGTCATCCATTGTTTGTTTGTGCAGGATTTACAGAGATGGATAAGTTTGCTTTATTTAATGGTCTTGAGCTAAATCCAAGAGAAGAAAAACATGCAATTAAAATTTTAAGAGATTCTTTTATTAATAGTATGTCAATTAAAAAAATGGAAAAGCATACAAGTAATATTAAACTTGGCACCGGAAACTTTATCTGCCCAAAGGAATGGTTATGAAGCCTTGGCAAAAGCCTAAGAAAAAGAAAAGAACTCTAGATAGTTTATATTTTAGATGGAAGAATGTTCAAGAGATAGAAACAGATAAGGCATTAAAGATTTTTAAAGGTAAAAAGAGATTGGCTAAAAGAATGAACCCAGATCTCTTTGGTAAATGGGCAAGTGAATATGAATACTTTAGAACTTTAAAGGTAGGAGATTTATATCATTCTTGTGATGGATTTAATCATAGAGTAAAAACTATTAAGAAAACTTATGCAAAGAAGGGAAGAACTAGAGTCTTTATTGGAGCAGATATTTTATCTGATGATGATATGTTTTGTGAGTTTCCACAATGCGCTTCGCCACTTATGAGTAGTGAAGATATTAAAAAATATTGGTTAAATTGGAATACTCCTAAAGGGTTAGAAGATTCTAGGATGTATGGTTGGGCAGAAGTTATTGAGGGATTTCGAGATGGAAAGAAAGTAATTGATGAAGATGGTATCTTCTTGGGCACAAGAGATCAGGAAGGATTTCACATATGAGCAAGTTTCAATTAGAACAGAAAGTTTTCTTTATTGAGGAAAGAGAACAAAGTAAAAAGGCTAATTGTAAAGACTGTAATGGAAAGGGAAGGGTTCCTTCTAGGATAATTGGTAAAACTATTAAGTGTTCAGTGTGTAAAGGAACAGGTGTTAATAATGTAACATCTACAAAATACGACATCTGTATGGCACGTATCATCGATGTAATCACATGGAAGTCTACAGACTCTCAAGTTGATTTAGAAATGTATCTTTTAAATCGTGATGATAGACATGTAAATGATAAGCTTTATGTTTCTAATCAACAAAATGCAATAGCCTATATGAAAATATTCTGTGACTGGCTCTTTACAGGTGGCTATAATAATGTTGATCTTGAAGAAGAATACATTGTATCTTATACTAAGTTGTTTGAGTCAGAGGAAGAAGCAATAAAAGAAGCAAAGAGAATAAAGAAAGCTAATCTTTAACAACCGTCCATCTAGCTTTTTCTTTTGCCCGATAGGATTGCATGTATGCTTTATTAGCAGCCTTACATAAATCGCAACGACACTTGTCTGTAATGTACATATTTATTGTGCCATGTTCATGGTCTTTCTTAAGACCTAATGCAATGTTTTCACGGTCAGTTTTTTCTTTGTGACACTTCTTGCAAAGCAATTGACACTTAGCAATCTCAGCCCAGAACTTTTCCTCATTTGCTGAAAAGATATGAGCTACATTATAAGTCTTAGTTGCTCGATCAATATGATCTATCTCTAATTCTTCTATAGTACCACACACAGCACAACAACCACCTAACTTTAAAATTACTTGTGCTCGACGTTTACGATAGCGTCTTTTCATATAGCCATTCATATATTTATTATAACTTTTATAGTATTTTCTAACCATATTTATATGGTAAAAAATTGATAGATTTAATTCATCAAGGAGAAAAAATGAAATCTTATTTTGAAAGACAAAATGAAAGCGGGTTTGAAATAGGGGATCGTGTAAAATTAATTAGAAGAGTAGAAAGTTATACAGAGGGATGGAATAATACCTGGATTTCTCCTGATATGGATAAGAAAATTGGCCAAGAAGGAAACATTTACGAGGTAGGTGATAATGGTTTAAAAATAAATTGGGGAGAAGCTATAATATGTTTTTATTATCCCTACTTTGCTTTAGAAAAGATTTGCAATAATCCAAAAGTAAAAGACAATAAATGGAATTCGAAGTGCCCTAAATGTGGAAGCGATGCATATCAAGGGCTTCATTTAATTGAATGTTCCAGAGGATGTAATGGATAGCATAGGCCAATTAATTTATGTGTGTATCTTTGGTTTCTCTTTAGGATATCACATAATTAAAATTAAAAGATTTGGATTTAAAAACTTTATTCATAATGAATATGGAATAATTTGTTGGGAAATGGAAGATGCAATGTATCAAATATTATATCAGATCTCATTTTTGTTATTTGGATTCTATAATGATATTGGAATTTTTCAATTAGCAATGGTTTTATATAGCGCAAGCTATATATCTTATATTTTTGGAATGATGGGTGAGCCGATAGTATATTATAGATTAAGCTTGTTAAGAATATTTATTACACCGATCCTATTAGCTCTTGGTGGATTTTTCAACAATGTTTTCTAAGGAGTAAAATATGGGAAAGAAAGATAAGCAGCCAAAAGAAAATAAAGAAAAACCTCTTGATGTTTATGATATTATTGCTTGTGGAACTTTTGTAACATCTGATGATAAGTTTTATGATTATCTTTATGAGATTTATCCAGAACTTTCTAGAGGTATTGTAACAATTAATACTTATACTACTCATCGGTTTTCTACAGAAGAAGAGAAAAAAGATCTTTTTACTAAAGATAAGTCAAAATATATCTATGCAATCTTTACACCAGAGACATTAAAAATACATCATATGAAGAAGATTTCTTCTAATCTTGAAAATGAACTTGCTCAATATAAAGAATCTATTAAAGATAGTAGAGCCGATGCTATTATAGAAATTGAAAGAACAGGAAAAAACAATGCCACCATGAGGTGGCATTTAATTGAAAGGTGAAACTAATGACAAGCGATCATTATTCTATTGAAGATGATATCTTTAATGCTTCAAATGGATTAACACCTTATAAAGCAAGTGACAATGCTCATGATCCAATCAATGCATTTCTTGAGAAGCATATAGATATGTTTAGCCAAGCCCCTTCTTATGCGGAAAAAGTTTCAATTCAACGTGAAGCTTTTGCTGAACAAGTAGATAAGATTATTAAACGAAAGAGATTTGTTTATAAATTTTACTATGCTCAAAAGGGTCAAGAAGATCGTGAAGAATGGATGCCAATCGGAGAGTATGATGTTGAAGATAAATATGAGCTTTGGGATCTTGAAAAGAAACTTGCTGCAAAATATAATTCACAGATTAAATTTAATAAAATAAAGGCAAATTGGTAATGGAATATGAACCTATTGAAGTACCTCTTTCAATTCAAGAGGCGAAAACAATCATCTCTATATTCTTAATGGCAGGAATGGTTCATTCAAAGAGCCCCTTTCTTCACGAAGATGAACTTGACTTAATGGAGTCTGTAGTTATCAAGTTGAAGAAAGAATTTTTTCCTGACGAATATGATTTGATTGTGCATTAAATTTTTAATAAGAATTTGAAAACAAGAGAAACGAACGTCTAACAAAGGAGAAAACAGTATGAATTCAACAGGTAAATTTATCTTGGCTGGTGTCGTAGTTGTAGTTTTAGCAATTGCTTCTTTAGTCTGTCTTCGCATTGGCACAATCGAAACAGGTAATGTTGGTGTGTATACTAGGTTTGGCAATGTGAATCCAGAGGAGATTCAACCTGGCATTTATGTTAAGTTTTTTGGTAGCGTTCAAGAGTTTTCTGGTAGGGAGAACGCTATTGAGATGAATGATCTTACTGCAAAAGCAAAGGATAATCTTAGTCTGAAAGACTATGATATCACTGTCTATTATAAGATTAATCCATCTGGTGTTTCTGAGTTTGCAGTTAGGCATAGTGGCCAATCTATGTTTGATGAGAAGCTTGGAGTTTGGATGCCAGCTTATAATTTGATTTATACCTTTGCCCGTAAGGCTGCTTATGATGCAGCTGCTGCTCATGACTCTCTTGTTCTTCATTTGAATAGGAATCAAATTGAGCAACAGATTGTTGAAGAGACACAGAAGAATCTTGACAATGAGGATAAGGGTTTGTTTGTAATTACAAGGGCGGCAGTACGATCTCTTATTACAGACCCAGCTGTTGAAGGTGCTATTCGTGAGAATGTTCAACGGCAAAAGGAACTGGAGGCAATGACTTCAAGGGTTCAAATTGCAGAGAAGGAGGCACAGATCCGAGTCACAGAGGCTAGGGGTATTTCAGAGGCTAATGCAATTATTGCTAGCTCTCTTACTCGTGAGTATCTCCAACATGAGACTAACGAGGTGCTTAAGAAGTTCGCGGAGAAGGGTTCTAACACTGTTGTGATTCCTGCTAACATGAACACGGCACCCTTGATTAACATTCCTGCGGCCTCGCCGCATCCGGTCGACCCGGCCGCTTCAGAAAAGAAGTAAAAAACTTGTCGACATTCGGAAACGAATCATTATAATGTAAGATGTGCGAAGCAGTGATTAACACAGCTACTTCAATTTTGGATGAAACGACACTGTGTTTGCTTTTCTCTTCGCTATTTTTAAATTGTCCAAGTGGTGGAAGTTAGACACTAGCGTGTTACTCGGCGACGAAGCCAGGAAAGCCGTAGGCTTGTAGGTTCACATAAAACGGCACCGTCTGGCGTGCAGGTATCGAATCCTGCCTTGGACACTAGATCAATGCACCTGGCGACCTCTAGGCATAGAGTATGGTTCGATTCCATGTGGGCTGAAGAAGTTCGAATCTTCAATTGATCTATAAGTTTTTAGGAAGTGAAGAAGACAGCTACTTCAAATGTATATTAGAGTAAGCCGAGTTTCGATGCTCGGATATAACCTTGGTTATCGGATATGATTAAGGTTATATGTCAGTGGTGACAAACTGTTTTCTGTTGTTCTCCTAATGTTCTTTTACAATTAAGTTTTTGGGTAGTGATTAAGAGGGTTACTTCATTTCAAATCAATGGCGAGGTTGTTCGACTCAACAATACGGCCGAAAGCCGTATGTCCGGTGACATGTAAACGCTCTCTTTGAAATTCTCCCAAATGTTTTTGTTGCCATATGCAAAAGATAAAGCGATGGGAATATGCTAGAAAACAACTATTCACCCAATAAAAGAACGGCCTTCTAGCAGGCTTATCTTTTAAAGTCTCAGGTTTGATTCCTGAGTGGCAACCTGAGGAAGCATAGCTTCCAAAAATACCAGTGTGCATACAGAACTAAACGGGTCATATGCCGAAAAGAAATCCGTGCTGGTTGTTTCTAGGGGTATAGCTCAGATGGAAGAGCATATGTTTAACACGCATAAGGTCATCAGTTTGATTCTGATTATCCCTACTGGAAAGATAGATAGTGAAAGAAACAGTTACTTCACTTGTAATGACGAGGTTGTAGGTTCGAGCCCTGCTGTCTGACGTGAGTTAGGCATAGCTCAATGGATAGAGCGCGAAAAATACTGTTTCAAATGTTCTTCTATTTTTCTATTTTAATCCTCCATATTTTCCCCACATCAAAGAAAGACAATCAAAATAAAAGATAGAGGTAGAACATGCAACAAATTAGAGTTAGATTTGCACCTTCGCCAACGGGAGTATTACATCTTGGTGGAGCTAGAACAGCCTTGTTTAATTATCTGTTTGCCAAACATAATAATGGAAAGTTTTTATTACGTATAGAAGATACTGATTATGAGCGTTCAACACAAGAGTCAACTAACTCTATTATGAGTTCATTAAAATGGCTTAATATTAATTGGGATGAGGAGCCAGTTATACAATCTTCTCGTTCCATTGATCATAAAAAAGCTCTTCAAAAATTAATTAATGATGGGAAAGTTTATAAATGTTATTGTACTACAGAAGAAAGACAAGCAGAGCGAAGTAAAGCAGAGTTAAATAAACAAACATATCTATATGATGGGCGCTGTGATGGAAAAACAGATGATCCAAATAAACCCTTTGTGTGGAGATTCCGAGTTCCAAAAGATGGAGAGACAATATTCGAGGACCTTGTACAAGGCACAATAATTACACCAAATAAAGAAATTGAGGATTTGGTTATTGCAAGAGCTGATGGGACACCTCTTTATAATTTTGTTGTAGTGGTTGATGATGCACATATGAGAATTACCCATGTGATTCGTGGTAAGGATCATCTTACAAACACACCAAAACAAATTCTTATTTATAAGGCTTTGGGTCTTGATGTTCCTAAGTTTGGACACTTACCACTTATCCTTGGTTTATCAAAAAGGTTGCGTTCTTCTGGAATTGAATCTTATCGTGATGATGGTTATTTGCCAGAGGCAATTAATAATTATATTGCAAGGCTTGGATGGTCACATAAGGATAAAGAACTTTTTACCTCAAAAGAACTAATTGATCTGTTTACAATAGAAGAAGTAAATAGATCAGAAGGTTCTCTTAATTTGGATAAAATGAAATGGATTAACCAACAACATTTACAATCAAAAAATCCTGATGAGTTATCTGATCTCGTTATGCCGTTTCTTATTTCAAAAGGTATTGTTTGTTTAAACAATAAACAATTGGCTATGGCTTGTGAATCGCGTCGTAAGGCGGCAAATACTATTCTTGAGTTAGCTGATATGATTGGTTTTTATTTTATCGAGGATGAGACTTTAGATTATGATGAAGCTGCGGTTGAAAAATATTTAACTTCTAAAAATATTATTTATTTAAATGATTTGAAGAAAGTATTGTCTCGTATGCCTGAAACAGATTGGATAGAAAAAAATATTCATTCTGAAATAGAAGAGTGTTTGAAAACAAATAATATTAAATTTAAAGATATAGCACAAGTTATTAGAGTTGCTTTCACTGGGCAACAGGTTGGTCCAGGTATATATGAGATGATGTTGGTTTTTGGAAAAGATAAAACTATTTCTAGATTAAATAAAGCAATCAATTATTTTAACTCTAGCCTTAATTGAAAGGCAATTCAAAAAAACAATGCCAGTTAAAGATGGCCCTAGTTGTAGTGGTTGTGGCTTACCGAATTATTCTGGACTCTGCCCTCACTGTAAAGGAGATCAACAAGCGTATGAAGACGAGTTGGTTCCTCCCTTCCCAAGCTCAATTGAAAATGATACAGATATGTTAGATGAAGTTGAAGCATGGCACAATTCTGATTCCGAGTTAACACTTAGGGAGTGGCTTGGAATGAGCGAAGAAGAGTTTGCTAAATGGGTGAAGGGAGAAAGAAAATGAAGAAGAAAGAAAAATTAACCCCACAGACACTTGTAGAACGCTTTGAAGGTGATCTTGTTTATGTAGCGTCTTCTAGCGACGATAGTATCATTGGTACAAGACTTATTATTGGCCGAAACAAGAGAGAGTTTATAGAGAGGCTTGAGAAGGTTCTTAACTCAGAATGTCACGAGGTAGAAGAGGCTACTGATTTTTTAAGAAGTCTTGAATTCTATACCTATAACCTTTCAAATGAAGATCGAGTTGATATAGAAGATCCTGATCTTACCCCAAATGGTTTCAGTGTTAATTTTAACTTCCCAGAGGCATAGATGAAGAAAGTAAGATTGGATAAAGAGGAAGGTTCTATAAAAGAATTAGATACAGACAATGATCTTTATTGTCCTATAACTCCCACTCCTCGGTGTGGGGAAGCGGTAGAATGTGGTTCTTGGTGTGCGTGGTTTGACATTGATGATAGAGAAGTAATAAGACCACCAAAGGATAAGTATAGTAAGTTCGTAACAATTAAAGTTATCGTTTGCAAAGACACTCCTATTGCCGAGTTAATAGAGGAAGAAGAATGAAAAAATATGAAGTGATCTCTCCTGAGATATCTCGCATTGAGCCAGTGCTTGATGATGGTTCCGGGCCATTGGAGTATTATTCTTGTTATGTAGTAATTGAAGCTAAAGATAAGAAAGATGCAAAGGTAGCAGCTATCAAGACTCCAGAAATGAAAGACTGGATTGAGTGGCAACGTGGAAATGATATGAATCCTTATACGGGTTTGATTGTAAATGAATTTCATAAAGATCCAGTTAAAGAAGAAAAATATTGTTGGAAAGAGTTTGCGGTAGTAGAAGGAGAGTTTCAACAAAGACTTCTTACGCCTTGGGCAGACCCTATGGTATACGAGTTTCCGTTTGACTTTACATTTGATAGCCCAGAAGAAGCAGTTAAAGGGCTTGAATCGTGGGGTGGAGATCCTGATTGGATTCTTTGCAAGGTAACATTAGAACCTATTGAGAGAGATAATAATGAAAAATAAAGAATGGGTCATGAAGATGACTGAAGAGATTCCTAAAGAACGCGGTTGGTATTTTGCGGCAAATAAAAAATACATTATAAAACAAAAAGGTAAAGAAGTAGAGTTTGATTTAAGGAATGATTCTCCTACTAGTCTTACAATTTTATTTCATGAAGTACTTAGAGATAGATTTGATATTTGGTATCACATCGGATGGGATGTGGAACAAGATCCAAATAATTATGTGTTTGGTGAAAAGGTTAAGCTTCCAGATAAGTTAGAACATTTTCCTGAGCCAAATAATGATAAGTATGAAAAGTTTATATTAGAAGTGTTTTCTGACAAGGAAGAGAAATAAATGCCTGAAGAGAAGAGAATACAGGTTAGGGTTGTTATTTGGCAAGTTCAACAGGTGTGTGAATGTGGACATAGTATGATATATACTGGAGAAACATTCAGAAGTCATTCTTCATTATATCCGCACGTTTGTCTTAATTGTGGTCGAAAAGAAAATTTTGATAAGACATATCCATATCATGTTAGGGAAGGAATATAATGAGTAGTTGGAATTTTAAATATGATAGTTTAGATGAAGGAAAGTCAGCATGGTATTGGCATAAAAGGGATAAAGAATGGGAACCTATTCTTGTACGAAAAGATAGATTAGGCAATAAGACTTATATTCGGTGTGCTTCAAATTTAATGGAAGTAACCGAAGATTTTCCTAATGGACCAGCATGTTTAAATCCTGAAGAGATGAAGAGAATTTATAATGATTAAATATCGTTGTGTTAGAACGGTAGTAGAACATCTTACAGTTGACGAGATGTTTAATCTTTTGTCCAAAGAGAATCCTGGGCCGATCAAATTCTGGGCTAAATGGTTAGGAGATTTGTCTTTAGAATATCGTGGTAACATGAAGTATGTAGGTATCGGTCATGAAAGATTAATTCAAGATTTAAAAGACTCAATGGCTGGGAAAACGGTTGATCTTTCTAGTAGGGGTAATGATATTATCTCATTACAAAATGTAATTATATTACGTGGACATGATCTTTGGTGTCCTGTTTCATCATTGCGGGAATTAAAAGAATACTTTAGAGTTGTTACGAAGTGGCAAAAATTTAGATGTAAGGAGATGGTTGAATGACCAAAGCAGAAAAATTAAAAGCACAAATAAAATATACATCATTGCTTGTCGATCTTGTAATTGAGATTGCAGCTGGTAGAGGCGATGATATAGTTGCAGATAACATTAGAGATGATATGGAAACTCCATGGTACAGTGTTTCTGATGAGCAACAAAAAGAAATAGAAACTATGTCTTGTAAATTGTTTATTCTTGAAGCGACAATAAATAAAACAATTCAAGAGTGTCCTAAATGTAAACAAATGTCAGCAGTTCTGCTTGAAAACAAAAGTCTTCTTTGTTATAATTATAATTGTTGTGGAGGAAGGAAAGAATAAATGTATAGATCACAAATGCAAACCAGACTTAGGAATGCTTTTAAAAAGATAATGAAAATTAGTTTCAGTTCTTGTGTTGGTATTCCAAAAGCCTTCGAGGAAAATTTCCTTGATGAGTTAGAGAAATCTGGCTTTACAATTTGCACCAAAGAAGAACGTGAAGTTCTTGATGGTATTGAAGCAGTAAAGAAACAAAACGAAAAGATTTAAAGGTTCCGTGAAGAAAATGGAATGATTCCTCTACAAAGCAATCATTATGATTGGGATCAATGATGGAACAACATTGTTGCGATGACTGCAGATGGTTTAGTGGAAACAATAGTTCTATATGTTGGAGGTGCTGGAAAACGGTTGATGTGCGTGAGATAGATCCTAGTATTATAAAACTTGATATAAAATTTAATCCTAGACGTGGTTATATGCGATATATTGGTGATTGCTATAAAGAGTTTAATAAAGATGGAATGTGTACTCACTTCTCTCACAAGAATATCTTTATTCGACTTTACCGATTGATGAGGAAAAAAGAAAAATGATGTTTCAAATTTTATACCCTGCATTCTTTTGGATGGCTGTCATTTGTTTTCTAGGTCTTTTTGTAGGAGGAATGCTTATTTCATTTGAAGGAGATACTACTCATAAACATGTTGGGATTCCAATAGTTATTAGCTGTATTGTTATAGGCATAACTTGTTTGTTTCTTGGATGTTATGGAATGCGTGTGAATGATTATCCTACTTGCCCCAACATTTGTCAAAAAGCAACTGTGAATCAATTTTATAAAGTAGAAAGGAAACAGAATGAAACACCTTGATGAAATTTTTCGATTGGCCGATCTAGATAAAAAGGATCTTACACAGAAGGCATTGAAGTTATGTGAAGAGGCTGGAGAGGTTGCTCAAGCTATCCTGTCATATACGAAAGCCCCTGTTTGTGGTTATAAGAATAAGAACCAAGGAGACGTGCTAGAGGAACTCTCAGACGTAATCATTGTTGCTCTTTCAATTGCCAGGAAGTTAGAGTTTTCAAAGGAAGACATTGATACTGTCATTGAAAACAAACTGGCTAAGTGGGAAAAGAAAATTAATGACAGTGAAGAACGGAAACATCCAGGCACAATTGTAGTTCCTCCTGAAATGAAAGAGCTATGTGAATGGCATATCAAAGAAGAACCTGGTATAGCTCTTGTTAATGTTGAAGGTGTAACCATTCAAGTTCCAACAACTCAAAAGCAAGTGGAAGAATTGTGTCGTAAGTCAGTCTTCTGGTGTCATCTTTGCGAGGATTGGGAGTGTGGAGATAATACCAACCCAAAGAAACCAAAATGACTAAGAAAGAACTCATCGAGGCTTTAGATAAATACCCAGATGATTGTGAAGTGTATAAAGGATATCATTTCTATGATGGTAGAATGGAATACGTCGAAGAAAAAGTAGATGAAATTATTCCTGTTGAAGTGGATAACAAAATTGTTATTGTTATAAGTTAAAGGAGAATTAAAAATGAAAACCGATTATGATCATTCAATTCATTCTAATTCAAGCGCTGATGCTTGGGCAAAGTTTTATTGTGAAACATTTCCAGATGCTGATCTAGATCTTATGCGCAGTTGGTTTGCCAATGCTATGATGGCAATGCACGATCATCTTTATCAAACAAAAATTAAAAATTTGGAAGATGAAATTAAAATTCTTAAAGGGAATTCTTATGTCAAAAAAATAATTGATTTTGTAATACCAGAAAAAATTGAAGAACCTATTGATCCTAATTGTACTTGCGATAATATAGAGATTCCATGTAAAGTGCATGGTTATCATGAAGTTGAATGTGAATGTGGCGAAAATATATCTGCACCAAAATTAGCATTGCCTATCTATAAAATAACTTGTAAATATTGTTTAAGAACTTATGTTGGTGTTCCAAATTCTTTATCTGGACATTGGGAAGAAGAGAAAATCAAATGAATAAAAATAAAGAAATCTATTTTTTGCTTAGCCGATATTTAAAAACATTATCTCAAGAGGATTGGGATAATAATAAAGTAGATGATTTACTTGATGCAATGGATGCATTGTGGTGGAGCCTTACTAAAGAGGAACAGAAGGAGTTAGATCCTTTAGGAAAACACGAATGAAACCAAAGAAAATTATCAACAGAATGATTCTAAAATTTTATTATTTTTTATTTAAAAAACTCACTGGAATAGAAAAAGTTTTAACCGATTCAAATCATCCTACTCAATATATTTTTCCTGGTAAAAATACATATGGAGTTTTTTATGATTCATATAATAAGCAACAACATTTAGCTTGGTACATTCCATATAAATGTCCACCCAATGTTTCTATTTGTAAAGATGCAATAAATTTTTCTCCTTCTAAAAGTGAAGATAAAATTTGTTTTTTCTGTTATAGAGAGTTATTAAAGTCAAGCAGATTTAAATCTCTAGCAAAGATTGTATTGTTTGTAATCTTGAGAAAAGAAAATGCCTAAATATTATTGCTATCCTACGACCAGCGAATTCATGTATGAAACATGTGTTGTTTATGATGCGGAACCAACAGACGTACATGATAATTATAGAGATTCATCCGATGAGTTAATTGAAATAACTTTTGAAAAAGAACTTGGCTCTTCTGTGTTTGCCTCTTTTGAAGAGTGGAAAGTTGACAGAGATGAATCAATAAAGAAAGAGATTACAGAGTTAGAACAAAGACTTTTGTATTTAGAATCAGTTTTAGTTACTCCACCAAAAACGAGAGAAAGGAAAGTATATAATGACTAATACAAATCAAAAGCTTGTCCCACCATTTTCGCAAAAAGATATTGATGAGCTAACCCCTGAAGATATAAAAAGAGGTTGCCTAACATATAGATTAGAAGTTAATGATGAAGCTTGTGCGTTAGAAAATTATGGAAAAAAAACAGATTGGCGTTTTTGTTTATATCCCCGTAAAGAAAAACGAATAGATGCGCCAACTTTACCATTAAAAATATATGATAAGATTTGGCATAAAGGATGGGATATTCCAACATTGTTTGCGATTGATGCGAACAATAAATGCTGGATGAATAATGCACATGGTGGATATTTATATGAATGCTCTTCCAATGATTTAATAAATAATATGGAGGATGAACCTGAACGTAATGCAATTAGAGTTTTACTTGGTGAAAAAGAAAATCTAACAACTGTTTGCCCATGTTGTAGTGGCACTGGATATATAAATATTTCAGACTGTGAGTAGAAAGGCGAGGAGCAAAATGATCAAATGTACTAACTGCGATATCTGTGAAGCCAAAGACAAAGGTTATGTTGATTCAATCGAAGAGGATACTGTATGGATTACTTTTGAAAGCGAAGACGATATCCAATATCAAGTAGTTACAAAAGACATTAGATGCTCAGAGAACATTCAACTTGGATCTATTATTTGTCTTGGGCATGATAATTCAATGTGTGTTTGTGAAAACCGTTGGGATGAAATTGATATTGAAGAAATTAAGTTGGCGGCGGAAAGAATGAAAAAAGTTCTTGAAGAGGTATTAAATGACTGAAGAAAGGGTTACATGTTGTAGCTGTAGATGGCTTCGCATAGGTGGAACAATGGAAAGCGATTCTTGTTCTCCTCGCTCTCTTCCAAAAAAAGAATGGAGCTTTATGAATGGATGGTGCCGTCCAATCTTAATGCCTTGTAATCAAAATGAATGTGGTGATTGTCGATTTTGGCAACCAAACTTGTTGACAAGGATTTTAAATTTCTTTAGGAGAAAAAATGAAAATACAAGTTCTGTTTAGAAAAGACATTGATACCGAAGAAGAGTTTAATATAGCAAATAAATTCTTCCCTGTTAAAGAATCTCGCATGGCAGATTTAAATGACTCTTTAATTATCCCACGTTATAGTGCTTTGCCTTTCTACAAAGAGCTTGAAGATGATCTTTCTTACGTTTATTCCAAACTAATTAATTCTTATAAGCAACACAAATACATTGCAGACTTTCAATATTACTACGACATTATTGATCTAACTCCTGAGACTTATTTCCAGCTACATGAAGTTCCTGAAGGTGGCCCTTATATTGTTAAGGGTGCAACTAACTCTAGAAAATTTGAATGGAACACTATGATGTTTGCACAGGATCGTAAGCGAGCAATCGAGATTGCTTGTGACTTAAGAAAAGATAGCATGATCCAGCAGCAAGACATTATCGTTAGAAAATATATTCCTCTTATAAAAATAGAAGAGGGAATCAATGGATTGCCCATGTCAAATGAATGGCGATTCTTTTGTTATGACGATACAATTCTTTCATATGGATTCTATTGGTCCATTGCTGAAGAATATGGTAAGTTAGATTATAGAGCAATAGATTTAGTCAAGAAAGTAATTAAAAGGGTTAGAGGTAATATAGTTTTTTATGTTGTAGATGTGGCACAAAAAGAAGATGGTGAATGGATTGTAATCGAGATGAATGACGGATCAATGTCTGGCCTTAGTGCAAACGATCCAAATACATTGTATGGAAACCTATATATACAAATGATTCACAGAGGATGAAATGAAAAGAATAGATTTAGTTCTCGTACTCTTAATATCAATTGCTATAATTATAGCAGTCTGTGATGTTTTATTATTTAGCAGTATGATTGATGAAAAGTATATTTTTATTCAAAAGCTTAAATCCACAGAACAACAATTATCTTATTGTCAACAGGATATGGATAACAAGATGATGGAAGTAGAGTTCACTTGGTTTATGCCAGATGAATGTGAGTGGGCATTGCTAACCGAGGAGTGTTTCTGTGAGTGAAAATACTTGGGAAGAAAAGAATCATTGGGTCAAAAGAAGTGACACCTTCTCTGTAGAAATAGTCCATTGGACAAGTAAAGGATATATAAATAGAGATGGAGGAATAGATCATCATTGGAATGTATATTTATATGTATATCCAAGTAATAAATTGTTTAATAAATTAAAAGATTGTGATAAAGCATATAACACAGGTCTTGATAATTATTTCCATGGTGGCGCAACGTATCTTGATAAACAAGTTAATTATATTAAAGTTGGTTGCGATTATGGTCATTTAGGGGATGAAATTTATTCATCATCTGGGCCAGAGAACAATGGAAAAACTTTAAATCCCGATGATGGAGTTCTTAGAGATGCAAATAATCTTTATGATTGGATGAAAGAAAATAATTAAAAATGAAATTCTATAAGATCACAAATGAGGAAGAAAATCATAGAGGTATGAAATATAAAGATGGATTAAATGTTGATATTAATCCATTTGATTCATTGAACGAATGTAGTTATGGAATTTATTTTTCACAAGAAGATATCTTTGGATTTTTGCGGTTTGGCCCATGGATTAGAGAAGTAACGCTTTTGAAAGATGGAAAATTATATAAGGAGTCTGGCAATAAATGGAGCGATTCTATACAATGGAGGGCTGATAAAATTGTTTTAGGCCCAAGGAGATCCTGGAACGATTACTCTATTTTTAAAGAATTAATTGTCTCTGGAGCTAACATTCATGCAGATGATGATCTAGCACTTATTTTAGCTAGCAAATATTCTAATGTAGATGTTGTAAAGTATTTAGTAGAAAATGGCGCTAGCATCCATGTACGGAATGATTTGGCTTTGCGTTATGCTTGTAAAAACGGATGTTTAGAAATTGTAAAATATTTAGTAGAGAATGGCGCTTCAATTGGGGCATTGTGTCATAGCGCAATTCTGCTGGCCATCAAAAATAAACACTTTGATGTTGTAAATTATTTAATAGAACAATGTATTGATGATTATTTATATTGTACTTTTGGAAACAATTGTAATTTTTTAGACTCAACATTGCGCGATAATGCACGAATTGAAGTTATAAAAATATTATTTTTCCATATGAAAACATTTATCTGGGAAGAAAAAATGCATCCGCTAAAGTAGGGTTGTGTGATGGAAACTAAAATAGTTAACTCAGGAAAGAATGTTTGTGTAATGGTAGTGGATAAGTTACGAGCCATTGCTATTGCTAACATGGATTTCATGGGCGATCATTGGTGGCTTGCTAGATTAAAGGTAGATAAACTATATAGAAAAAATGGATTAGGAAGACAACTTGTTAATCATTTAAAGGACAACTCTAAAGGATATTCTATCCTGGTTGCTCCTAGTGGTTACTTTGAACTTACAAAGGAAGAACAGTTCTCTTTCTATGAGCGTTGTGGTTTTGTGAAACAAACAGAAGACACTCTGTTGTTGGAAGGCGAAATCAAAATGAGAAACGAAAAATCATTTAAGATTACAATTGAGGTTTCGTATAGGGCAGGTACTATACCAGAAGATATGCGAAAACAATTGGAGAAGAATATTAATCGTGCCACTGAGCAATCAGATTTGCTGGATGATTGTGAAAGCAATGCATATGTAACTGCTTTGTCAGTTGACGTGGTGGAATTATGAAAGATAAACAAGAACTTCCAGAAGTAGTTTGGTATTATAATTGTAATAGTTATACGATAAACAAAGCCGTTAAATATAAAAGTAGTAAAGGAAATATTTATTATGAGCATGGCCCTCACAGTTATGAGATGTGGAAACAATATTTAATTGAATATGATTATGATGGACTTGAAAGTGTATGTTTTAAATGGTTTAATTCTGTAGAAGAATGTAAAGAATATCGGTTGGCTGAACTTAAAAAAATATTAGATAGAATCACTAAAGAGATAGAAACTGAGCAAGAAGTTGAAGAATGAAAAAGAAACGAAAACTTCCAGAGGTAGTTTGGCATTATGATATTGCAAACGATATAATAGTTAAACTTTTTCAAAGTAAAGATTGGATAACTGCTTATGAAAATAGTTTTATTTCCTATACATTAGAAGGTGAATATCTTTATCGTAATTATTTTCGTAATAATGGTTGTCGTTCAACACAAGAGTTTAAATGGTTTAATTCTATAGAAGAATGTAAAAAATATCGATTGGTTGAACTAAAAAAAATGTCAGATGAAATTTATCAAAAAATGGAATCTGAATCAAAGGTTTTTGAATGAAAAAGAAAACATATAATTTTGACTTAAAAGAGGCTGCGGAAAAAATTAAATTTCTTTTTAAAGAATGCGATCAATACACATATTATTCTGTTCAAATAAAAGACTATAAAGAATATAATAATCATCCTAAACATGATCCAAGTCTTCACGTAACAATTCATTCAGGCCAAGAACTTATTCCATTAACATTCTCTTTATTAAAGAAAATTTCAGATATTCTTTCCTGCGAAGAAATAAATGAGATTGGAATATATCGTAATGAAGGATGTGATACTTGTGGTCACGGCGCAAGCTACGAGATCATGTTGGAGTGTTGGAAATTCAAATGAATATTTGTATAGATTTACATGGAACGATTGATAGTGATCCAAAAGTATTTTTAGAAAAGGTTAGAAGATGGATATGTAAAGGCCATTTTGTTTATGTATTAAGCGGTCCACCAGAAGAAAAAATTAAAGAAGAATTAGATGCTCTAGGTTTTATTCACTATCATAAAATTATTTCTGTTGTAGATTATTTAAAATCAATTGGAACCAATATGTGGCAATACCCTAGTGGAAAACGGCCAGATGATTGGTGGTGCAGCGAAGAGGATTGGTGGTCTTCGAAAGCAAAAATTTGTAAAGATCGTAAAATAGATCTTCTCATTGATAATGAATTTAGATATCAAAAATACTTTGAAAAAATAGAAACACTTTTTGTATCTTATGAAAAAGACAACGCAACAATGTATATCTTCTGAAAGGAAATTAAAATGCCTGAACAAGTATCGATTCCTATAAACAATTGCAAAAGATGTCCTCATTGTAAAAAACAACTTTCGAAAAGTCATGGATACGCTACAGATTATAGGTGTTTAGCAAACAAAAAAAAATTAATTGCTCGATATATTGAATGGCCTTCTGAAGAACCACAAGATGGAGCAATCCCTGAATGGTGTCCCTTTACCAATGACAATATATCATGAAGCATAAAAGACTATTCACTGAAGATGAATTCTATAATGGAGACGGTCTAAGATTTCACAATGAATTTAAAGATCTGATAATCCCATTGATTGAAAAGTATATGCTTTTGGGTTTTTCTTCTAAAGATATGGAAGCCATAATGGCACATTCAATTTCACTTCCACTTGTAACTTTACAAATGAAAAGGTTACATGGGCTTGGCCCGTTTAAAAAGAAAGAAGAGGAAACAAATGAATGAAAAAGATTTTTTTGTTGTTGATTTAGATAGTGGCGGTGTATCAAAAGCAAAATCAATTGAAGATGCTATAACATTTATTGAAGAAATGTTGCTTGATCATCCACGCAAATCATTAAATGATTATTGTGTTTTTGAAGGAAGAAGGATTATGTTTCAACAAAAGGTCATAGCAGAGTAAGTTTAAAAAAGGAAGAAACAAATGAATGAAGAACAAAAAGATGTCGATGCTTATTGGTTGGTTAAACTAGGTTCAGAATCGGAAGTAGAATGGTATGGAAGTTTAGAAGAGGTCAAAACTCATCTTCAAACAATCGTAGATGAAGGTGATGATATTGATGATTTCATTGTTATTCAAGGCAAGAAGCTTTCTATCAATTTAGAAGTAACTATAAAGTAGAGATCATGATCAAGGGCCGTTGGCCCTATGGACGGTTAGCTCAGCTGGTGGAGCAGGAGCATTACAAGCTTCAGGCCAAGTGTTCGAATCACTTACCGTTCACTAAGAAAAAAGTTTTTATTCTATCAAAAATAAGCTGTCGATTTCACATCTCATCTACTAATTATTGTCAACTTAATAAATAGAAAGATTAAGTTTAACCTATAATATAGATGAGGTGTTAACTAATGGATTTAAATAAGAAATTCGAGCAAGTAGAAGACCCGGAAGATAAAC
>Ga0209777_10001905_pt1 | contig 28731 bp, 27 predicted proteins | sample FrelakmetHBP12HB_FD_187147 | JGI IMG/M metagenome (GOLD analysis project Ga0209777, IMG submission 187147) | Freshwater lake sediment microbial communities from the University of Notre Dame, USA, for methane emissions studies -HBP12 HB (SPAdes)... | ecosystem: Environmental > Aquatic >...
CTCAATTCGATTCCATCCTCCCTCACATGGAGGTATTTGGGCGATTCCGACATACCAGAAACGAAGATAGCATCCCAACCGGCCGCCTTGAGCGCGCTCCCAAAATATCCACCGGAATTGGCATCCCCCCAGCCGCCGGTGAGGGGGGACTTGCAAACAGCCATATATCTCGCACCTGTTGGAGTCCGAGTACCCGTGAGAGGCCCTGTAACAAAACCGAGGATATTCTCTGGTCCCAGAGGATCTATCCCCGCCTTTTGACTTTCAAACAGAACTCGTACCCCCAAACCATATCCTCCAATAAAATCTCGCGCCATACTCTCATTCAGGCTTTCTTCCCGTATCCTTCCGATAGATAAATCCACAAACCCCATTTTACCCCTATAACCCGCAGCCACGTTCTTCTCCTTCCCCTTGGGTCTTAATGTTAGAGTCTAATTTGAGTATAGAAACCCAACCGCTGATCCCCTACCATATGCCACCAGAAAAATCGTTTGACCCACAGCAACCAAAATCTCAATAGCATCATGAACTCAGTAACTCGGTTACCTCCCCAATACTCCTTAAGTCTAGTAGATAAGAATAATAACCATTCAACCTACTTTTCTGGAATAACAATGAAAGGCCTGACGACCCGCCAGCTATGAAACGCCCCCATTAGATTCTTGATTTTTCATATCCCAAACCTTCCTTCCCCCGCTTGTAGACAACCAGTCAAGCTACCATAGCAAACCTAAAACCTTTCCTATTCTTTTATCTCTTCTTTTTTTTCTGACCACTACCACGATCCAGAATATGAAAAAACGTACGTGAGGAATCAATGTTTCAACCTTCCCGCTCCTTCCGTAGTTTTTGCAAGGCGATGTAAGAGAGTTGTCTCAGTCGGGCTTTTTTTTCAATAAACCGTTAACAAGCTCTGCTGCTTTCCTAAGGTCAATTGCTAGCCACTTACATACCTTCCGAGGATTCCTTTCTCGAATTCCTTCAAGCATCTTTATATGATACTTAATCTTTAAGGTTTTGTAATCAGGAACCTCAGTTGTATAAATGTGCAGATACGGACTTAGTCTTCCCCAAAGGTTTTCGATGGTTTCTTGGAGCACGGGCATATTCGCAGTTTTGTATAATGTATGATGAAATTGTTTATTGCCTTCCAAAAACTCCTCGGCGGTTTTCGCAGCCATTACTCCTTTCATAATTCTTTCTAACTCACTCACTAACTTGTCGTCCACGTTTTCAACTGCTTTTGTTGCTGCCATGCATTCCAATTTAAGCCGAATTTGAAGCAGCTCATTGAGATCACATCCAGAGAGCTCCCTAATGACTACTCGACGGTTTTTGTTTATTGTAATGAAATTTTGAGCCTCGAGTTTCCTGAGAGCCTCCCGAACCGGCATCAGACTAACACCAAATTGCTCTGAAAGCTGTGTTAATGTAATTTGGGCCCCAGGAGGAAGTCTGCCGCTTACGACAGCTTCCAACAAGCCCTTGTATACGCTTTCCTGTTTCGTCATTACCTCTACCGGAGCGACCACGCGATTCATTTTACGTCCCCCTGTGTATCTTCAGTCCGTTAGCATTCATCGCCACTTCCATAATCACTTCCCTTAATCTCGGATACGGATGGATTGTAAATGCTATTTCGGCTAAAGTACATTACAGTTCATATTAACCGACCAATCCGAGCCCCATCGTCAATAGCTTCCAATATGGATTGTGCCTTGAAACAATCACCGATGAGGTGGATTTCCTGAACGATTCCTTTCAATCCCTCCAGAAGACCCATGTCGGGTTTGGACCCACAGGCAAGGACAATGGTATCCACTCTGACGGTCTGCTTTTGTCCATATTTGTCCAGTACCACTAAACTTCTACCCGATATCTCCTCTCCCTTCGTCTGGGTCAAAAGGGTGACGTCTTTTTTGGCAAGATAATCGATGAGAGATTGTCTCCCTTGCAACTTGCCGAGGTCTGCAGCCAAGAGCTCCAGCATCTCGACAAGGATCACCTTCTTTCCCTTGTCCGCCAAAAACGCTGCCACTTCGCATCCAACCTGTCCACCTCCCAAAACAACGATACTGCTTCCGGCCACGCCCTTGTTGCTCAGAACATTTTCTGCAGTTACGACATCCGTTCGGTCAATGCCTCTGATTTGCGGGACAAAGGGAGTTGACCCGGTCGCAAGAATTACCACATCAGGCTTATAGTTTGCGACAACCACGGGAGTTACTTCTGTTTTAAGTCTCACCTTTACGCCAGCCTTTGTGATTTGAAGAGAAAGGAAATCGACGAGTTTCATTATCTCATCCTTAAAAGGAGGTACCGCTGCTAAAAGTAATTTTCCCCCTAGCCGTTCTCCTTTCTCCCATAGGGACACCTCGTGGCCTCGCAGTGCTGCGACTCTCGCCGCTTCCATTCCGGCTGGGCCACCGCCGACTACGAGAGCCCTTTTCCTTCTACCCGTCTTCGTAATCTCGTATTCCCGTTCTCTGCCAAAATCTGGGTTGACGGCACAAAGCCGCTGCCCTCCAGATCTCAACTTTTGTTGGCATACCACACATGAGATGCAGGGCCTGATGTCCTCTATCTCCCCTGAGATGAGCTTATTCGGTAGTTCAGGATCAGCCCTCAACGCTCTTCCCATAGCGATGAAATCCGCCTTTTCTTCTTCCAAAAGCCGCTCACCGAGTTCAGGGGTGATCCTTCCCACTGCAATAATCGGAAGGTCAACGACCTTTCTAATCCCTTCTGCCAAGTGAACTGCCCAACCGGGGCGAAAGAAATGCGGTCTAGAAGATGATAGATCACGGTCACTCGCAGATACGCTGATGGCGTCGCAAGTTTTCTCGATAATCCTCGCTGTTTCCCGCGCCTCCTCGAGTGTCGTGCCCCCAGGGATTCCACTTTCTTCGCCGTTGATCCTACACCAGACTGGGTAAGATTTCCCCACTTTTTCTCTCACAGCCTCGAGGATTTCACGCAACAATCTCACCCTGTTTTCATGCGACCCTCCATAATGGTCTTCGCGCCGATTCCACGCGGAGGACAGGAATTGGGCGATCAAATAAACGTGGCCGCCATGGATCTCAACGCCGTCAAACCCTACCTTCATGGCCCGTTCCGCTGCTTCAGCAAAACGGTTCACGATATCGCCGATCTCCTCCAGAGTCAACGCCAAAGGGACATCTCCCCCTGACCGGGCTATCGGCGAGGCTCCGACAGGCTGGAAATCCGTCATTTCTCTATGAGCTGCATTCCCCGCATGGTACAATTGCAGAGCCGCCTTTGCCCCGTGTTCCTGGATGGTCTGTGCAAGATCTCTCAGCCCGGGAACAAACTTTTCGTCATCGACAGCCAGTTGCCGAAGGAACCCTTGGCCACGAGGAAAATCAACACAGGTACATTCCACGATGATGAGCCCTGCCCCCCCTCGGGCTCGCTTTTCGTAGTAATCCTTCATTTGCTGAGTTACAAAGCCCTCAACCGAACTTGTCCCAGTCGCCATCGCGGGCATCACGATTCGATTCTTGATTTCCATCGTTCCGATGTGCCCCAGTTCGAACAATTTACGGAACGTAGCACCCAGCATCATTTGAAACCTTCCCTCAAGAACAAGATGATGAGCTACCCCCTCCAAAACATCCTTTTCCGTTTAGGATGGCGTTTTTATTCCACGCTTTCTTAGATGATTTCCCATCATAACCTTAGCACCGGAATATCTCGCATCTCGCCTTCTCGATAGAGCTATGTTCGCGATTCGATTTTCTCAGGCGTTAAGATGTTTTTTAAACTCTTTTTGCTTCCAAGCTTTTCGCTAAGGGTCCCGTAAAGTCCTTTTGGAAGGAAGATAATGATGATAACGAGAGCGATCCCGTAACCAACCATCGACCATCCAATAAAACTGCTTCCATAGAGAACTCGAAAGTATTCCTCCAGACCGATCACCAGAGAGGTTCCGATGAATGGACCAAAAAGACTATACATTCCTCCTAAAACGGCTTTGAAAGGAATATTTAGGGAAGCGTCCGTGCTTGCTATCACATCGGGGTGTAAAAACATCATATACTGGGAGTAAATCACTGCACCTACGGCAGTCATAAAGGAACTGATGACGGCAACGATGGTTTTATATTTGACAATAGAAATTCCAACCGATGAAGCGGCCGCTTCATCATCACCGATTGCAGTTAGCGCCCTCTGCAATCTGCTACCGTCGATCTTTCTCCAGATGTACATGGTCAGTAGCAGGTACCCGAGACCAATAAAGTAAAAATAGTTCTTATTTTCAAATTGAAAAAATAGAGGAGATGTTCCAAGTCGATTAAGTGTAATGCCAAGAGCTCCTCCGGTAAAATTCCGAAAAATGATGATGACAAGGAAAACCACAATGGTTTGAACCAGAGAGATGACAGCAAAATAATGCGAAACGACTTGGAATCGAAAACAGAAGTAACCGATTCCTGCAAAAAAGATGACCGCCATTAGAGCACCGATGATCATCCCAATCCATGGTGACAATCCGTAATAGTTGAACAAAAGGGCGGTGGTGAAACTACCAATACCCATGACCGCGCCGTGCCCCAAAGATAGCATCCCAAAGCGACCCATAAAAGTCCATGCAGTGGAGATGGCGGACCAGATGAAAATGAGAATGAGAATGTGTTTCAAATAGGAGGATAGAAAGAATGGAAGTACGGTAATCATCGCAAGCAGCAAAATGATTATGGTTTTTTCCTTCTTTGACAACGGCTTCATGCCTTCACCCGTACCCCAAGAAGTCCTTGAGGCCGAAAGAGAATTACCAACATTAAGATGACATAGACCAGCAATTCTCCGATCTCCGTAGTAAAGATCACACCCCCCACCTGTGAAATGATCCCAATAATGAATGAAGCGATAAACCCGCCAACGAGATTTCCACATCCTCCAACGACTACAATGACAAAAGCCGTCAGTGTAAAGGCCGAACCAAAATGCGGATGCACGGAATAGATAGGAGCAAGACAAGCGGCTGCTATCCCGGATAAGATACCCCCGATTACAAAAGTAATTAAATAGATTCGTTTCGTATTGATCGCCATTAAGCTTGCTGTTTCGGTATCTTGAACCACAGCCCGAATGGCTAGTCCGGTGTAAGTCTTATTGAGAAATAGCCAGAGAAACGCCAGGGTCACAATACTACACACAAAGGGAATGAGCATTGAGATCTTGATAAAGACGTTACCGACTGAAAAAACAGGAAAGATCAATTGGATGGCCAGAAAATCGCCCCCAAATATGGCAAGGGCTAAATTTTCGAGAACAATCATCACGCCAACGAGAGCAATTAACTGATTTAGCAGTTGCGCCTTCAATAAAGGGCGAACAGTGAGTAGATGAATCAATACCCCCAAGATCGATGATACCGCGATGGCAATCAAACACGAGAGGAGTAAAGGAATACCAAGCATAACCGTCAAAACGTAAATCACATAAAGCCCGACCATGACGCATTGGCCATACGCAAGATGGATTACGTTCAATACCCCGAAAATCAGGTTCATTCCAAAGGCGAGGAGGGCTAGAACCCCACCGTATAATATCCCGTTGGCAAAGGCATTTAATAATAGAATGATCATCCCCTTCCCCTTAGGTCGACAATTAAACGTCCATAGAGTTCTTCTTGGTTCACTACATGCCCAAATAGGATTTTTTGACGTAAGGATTTTGCACGAAGTCTTCTCTTTTACCCGAAAATTGGACTCTTCCCGATTCTAATAAATAGGCGTAATCTGCTAATTCAAGGGCCCTGGACACATTTTGTTCCACCAGTAAAATGGAATAGCCTTCTGCTTTGATTCGGTCAACAAGTTTGAACACATTCTTTACGACCAAAGGGCTCAACCCACAAGAAGGTTCATCTAGCATAATGATGGTAGGTTGAGACATGAGAGCTCTAGCGATAGCGAGCATCTGACGTTCTCCTCCACTCAAGGAACCCGCCATCTGTTTCTGACGCTCTTGAAGGATTGGAAATAAAGAGAAGATCTCAAGAATTCTTCTATTCAATATTTTACGGGCTCTCTTGACATAAGTTCCAATCTTTAGATTCTCGTAGACCGAAAGTTCTGAAAAGATTCTTCCACCCTCAGGGACCACTGAAATTCCAAGCTCGATAATCTGATAAGGTTCTTTATCATCGATACGTTCACCGTGAAGGGTGATGTTTCCCGAGGTAGGCTTCAGCAGTCCTGAAATCACCTTTAATAAGGTAGACTTTCCTGCCCCGTTTGGTCCTATGGTAATAACAGTAGACTTCTGCCCCACCTCGATGGAAATCTCAAACAAGACATTAAATTTGCCGTAACTTGCACTTATTCCTTCGACCTTCAACATAGTTTACAAACCTCTGCAGCTATCTCTCCCCGAAGTAGGCTTCAATCACCTTTTCATCCTTTGAAATCTCCAAAGGCTCTCCTTCGGCAATCATTTCCCCGTATTGGAGAACCACGACCTTTTTCACAATTTTCATGAGCGCGGCCATCACATGCTCCACCCAGATGATGGTCATGCCCATCTCCTCGTGTATTCTCTCCAATATCAAAGAAGCATTAAGAATCTCGTCCCGGTTCAATCCGCTCATAAATTCATCAATTAACAGAAGCCTTGGTTTGGTCGCTAAAGCCCTGGCCAGTTCTAATTTGCGTAGCCCTGCTCCTGTAAGCTCAGAGGGCTTTGTGTAATCGTCCACCTTAAGACCAACGAAATCCAAGCATTCGGTCGCATCTCTACTTGCTTCCGCTTCAGACACATATTTGTCGCCTTTCCCAAATAACCCTGATATAACGACATTGTCTACCACACTCATGCTTTTGAATGGTCGAGGGATCTGGAAAGTGCGTGAAATACCCAGGCGACATATTTTGTCCGAACCGAGACTGGTAATATCTCGGTCATCAAATACTATTCGGCCGGAAGAACTCTTAAGATGACCCGAAATCACATTAAAGAGGGTGGTCTTGCCTGATCCATTTGGCCCTATTAGCCCAACAAAATCTCCTTCTTTCACTGCCAGAGAGATCCGGTTAAGAGCTTTGAGGCCACCGAAGTTTTTGCTGATCTGTTGAATCTCTAGCATGCATTATCCTCGCACGCGCATAAAAACAAAGGCTGGGAGCCCAGTTACAGCCCCCCAGATTTGCTAACGAAATGGCGTTATCGAGCGGCCAGTGGATGATTTGCTGGGAAAGGAATGACTGGTTCTATGGTTCTGAGTCCTTCGGGGAAAACCACATGCGGTTTCCCGTCGATATATTGTTGGACGGACGGAAATGCCCTCATATTCTGTCCTGCAAACTGGGCCTCTGGAGGCTCAAATTTAACTCCATACCATATAGGGGTTTGTCCATCAGGGATGTCGAGCCTAGAACAGACTTCTCTCACCGCCTCCGGAGACACTTTTCCAAACTTTTCTATTACTCCGGGCAAGACGTTACGCAAGAGAACCCAAACTCCAGAAAAAGTATAAGCATAGAGAGCACCTGGATTCGGGTCATTATATTTTTTCAGTGCTCTGTCTGGGAACTCTTCTAGCAGTTTAGCAATCTCCGGAGTTACCTTTTTCTTATCAATCAATTGGAGGGGAGTAATATCAGAGCTGTTCAGGTAATTCACGTAATCTTTACCGAGGACTTTCTCCATCTGGATATTGTCACTGTAAAGCGTCCCTTCCCCCACAAGCACCTTTGTTTTCAATCCTAGCTCTCTTGCCTGCTTATTAAATAGGAGGATATCCGGAGCGTAGCCCGTATGGAGAATAACATTCTGCCCAGATGCTTTCATCTTCAAAATAAGGGATGACATATCTTTTGTATTGTATGAATATGCCTCGTCGAAGACGATAGGAATCCCTTGCTTTTTAGCTTCCTCCTGATTCCCCAAGCGGGCAAAGGACCCAAAGGGACTGTCCTCCGTCAGGGAAGCCAGCTTGAGTTCTCCAAGGCTATTGACACCGATCTTTCTATAATTTTGAGCAACATATCTCACGGCGGATCTTCCGAGGTCCGATGTCATCATATTGGTTCGAAATACGTAGCGGTAATGCTTGTCTCTAAGTACCCCATCCGCGCCGGCGCCGGTGTTCCACCAAATGATCTTGTTCTTCTCGGAAGCGGCTGCACACGCAGTCGCCACACTACTGCCAAAAGTCCCAACAACGATGTCGCACTTTTCTACGGAAATTAACCTTTCGAGTTCGCGAACGGATATATCAGGATTGCTCTGATCATCAGCAATCACCGGGACAACTTTATATTTCCCCAATACGCCGCCTCGATCATTAAAGGCATCGATAGCCATCACTAAACCACGATAGGTGAATATTCCTCCTGCCGGTGCAAATCCCCCCGTCAATGAACATATTGCCCCAATCCTAATTTCTTTTAATTCGGCAGGCCCTTGGGAGTGAACAACATGAACATTTAGAAAAATGAAAATGGCTGACAAGATCACAACAAATGTGAATGCTTTCTCCTTCATGGGGCTAACTCCTTTCTCTTTAGAATAATTATGATCCCAATCGGTTTTTCAAGTAAGATCCTGTGGCACCTCCTTTCATCTAATAATTGTCTTTCAACCAAATTTCAGTCCTGCGGATTAGAATTTAGACTAATAATTTTGATGCCATTAAGATATTTGATCAAATATATATCAAGCTCACGTAGTTTTGTCAAGGGCAAAGCAAATTAAAGATATTGTGATGGAATTTCAATTGGTTATCCCGATTAATTGGATTCTATTCCTCGGTCCCTCGGCCTAACGAAAATAGACCAAGTTCGGGGAGATTCATCAGGTGAAAAATATCATTCTACCTCACTACCTCAATAATTCTCCCCCCTTGTTTCTACAGTGCAGCCATTGTTAAGTTACATATTTGAAAAATTCTTAGCCACAATCCATTCTTTGACATAACAATCCGCTTCCTCATGTATTCCTATCTATGTCAAAATAAGAATTTATTAAATCACGCCTTCTGCCATATTTTGCCTGGCTGTAGCGGTACTCAAGCGTTGTGTATTCCAAGACCATTTGCGCCCAATGCCACTTCCATCATCACTTCGCTTATCGTCGGATGGGGATGAACCGTGAATGCGATCTCTTCCGAAGTACACTCCAGATTTAACGCCAGCGTAGACTCAGCTATGAGTTCGGTCACGCAAGGACCGACTAAATGCACACCAACCACTCTATTATGCCTCTTCTCAGAAATCATCTTCACAAACCCATTTCCATCTATGATTCTTGCTTTGGCCGTGGCTTGGAGCGGTGACCGGGTTACTGTGATGTTAGGATACATTTCTCTCGCCTGAGATTCGGTCAATCCTACACAGGCCACTTCCGGATAAGTGTAAATACATCGTGGAATCGCTCCATAGTCCATTCCATACTTGTTATTCCCAAGAATGGAGTTTGCCGCCGTGATTCCCTCCGCGGTTGCAACGTGAGCCAGCATGATGCCCCCGATTGCATCCCCAACAGCGTAAATTCCGTTTGTAGTCGTTTCCATTCTGTCATTCACCATAATCCGGCCTTTATCGGTCTTGACACCAACCTTCTCCAAGCCAAGATTGGCTGTATTAGGGTGACGGCCCACAGACATTAATACCAAGGTTGTTTCGATCTCATAATGTTGACCGTCGGCAGCGAACCGAACGAGGCGTAACTTCCCCCTTTCTGCAACTCTTTCCACGTTCGCGCCGGTAAATATCTTTATACCCTCTTGAGTAAGAGCACTGCGGAGCGCGGAGGCTATGTCACCATCCTCGCTAGGAAGAATTTGTCGGAGCATTTCTACGACCGTTACGTCTGTCCCCAACATATTGAAGATCTGGGCGAACTCCAGGCCGATGTAGCCACCTCCGATGATCACAATTGAAGGGGGAACCTCCTTGAGTCTTAAGGCGTCATCGCTCGTCATAACATTTTTGTCATATCCACTTATCAGAGGGAGCTCTGCGGGAAACGATCCCGTGGCAATTAGAATGGCATCTCCCTCAAAAGTTTGCCCTGTTTCCTTCAGCCTGACTTTTCGAGCTGTCTCGAAAAATCCGGTACCTTGAATAAGGCGCACTTTCCGGGTGCTACATAGCCTTTCCAATCCGCCTACCAACGAGCTGACAATCTCATCTTTCCGCTTAGTCAGTTCGAGGAAGTTGAAATCAAAACCTCGGACAGTGATGCCCAATTTGTGAGAGTTTTTCATCTCTCTCATGACATTAACAGCATGAAGAAGAACCTTCGTAGGAACACACCCCTTATTCAAACACGTACCCCCGAGTCTGCCTTTTTCGATAAGGGTTACGTCAGCCCCGCTCTGGGCAAGCAGAAATGCAGCCGGATACCCGCCTGGTCCTCCGCCGATGATAACAACCTTCTTTCCCATAAACCAGCTCCGTCAGTTAAGCCCTACAATTAAAATAATAAATACGGGTTCTCCATACCCCGCTTAAGGTCATGTAGAAACTGCGCTCCTATTGCGCCATCGACAATCCGGTGGTCGACCGTGAGGCTCATACTAACCATCGGTTGAATAATTACCTGGTTATCGCTCACGATCGGCCTGTCCATAATCTTGCCGATGGAGAGGATCCCGCTTTGGGGCGGATTGAGAATCGAATTAAAAAGAACAATATCGTACATCCCCAGATTTGAAACTGTAAACGTTCCTCTCTCAATTTCTTCCAGTTTCAGCCGTCCTTCCCTCGCCCGTTCCACGAGGTCCTTCCTCTCCAAAGCAATCTGCCATAGCCTTTTTTGATCAGCCTTCTCTATCGCAGGGACAATCAGCCCGTCGTCGAGAGCTACGGCAAGTCCAACATTGATACTCTTTATGATCTCGATTCGGTCTTCTATTTGTCTTGCATTAAGACGAGGATGATGACTAAGGGTGACGGCAACCGCCTTTATAAAAACATCGTTCATTGAAATCTTGGTTCCTGTCTGAGCGACAGCCTCTTTCCGGTGCAGGCTCAAAAGTCTTTTAATTTCAGTCATATCAATCTCTGCTAGCAGATTGAAATGAGGTGCGTCGTGAAAACTCTGAGAGAGTCTTCGCGCAATTGCCTTCCTCATTGTATTCATAGGAATGACCTCGGCAATTTCAAGCCCCCGACCTGAAATTGCATTGATCGCTTCTGGCCTGTCTGGCTTGGCCTGACTGACTCTGTTAAGATACAGCTCGACGTCCGATAAGCGTATTCGTCCAGAACGGCCAGAACCTTTGATGAGTGAAAGATCAAGTCCTTTTTCCCGGGCCAACTTCTTCGCTACTGGAGAAACCAAAACTGTCTCCTTGGTTAGGTACGATCCGGAGGGCGCAGACTCTTGCAACGTCACACATGGACTATCACTGATGGCAGGCTCCGGTCTTGTTATTACAGTGTATTTAGAAACATCAAGCGTTTCCTCAGCATTTGCAATGATCCCAACAATAGCCCCAACAGCTAGTTCATCCCCTTCTTTAGCTAATCTAACCGTCAAAATGCCACCGGCCGGAGACTCGATACCATATGCCACTTTGTCTGTCTCGATCTCAAGCAACACCTCTCCGGTCTGAACGGGGTCACCTTCCGATTTGATCCACTTTAAGATCTTAGCCTTCGTCATTGTATATCCCAGATTGGGTATCGCGACCTCGGTTGCCATTTGCCTCCCCTTCACCAGAGTAAACTCTTTGCATGCCACAACTCATAGGTTAAGTTGACATCAGATCTTTCACGGCGTGTACAATTTTATACCTGTCAGGTAGAATGTGGTCCTCCAACATTTTGTTGAAGGGAATAGGCGTATCTAAGGCCGCCACTCGTCGGATCGGTGAATCAAGATAGTCAAGTGCTTCCTCTGCAATAATGGCGGATATCTCTGCTCCCACGCCACCCGTCTTCGGACCCTCCTCCACAATCACTAGGCGATGAGTCAGCTTAACAGACTCAAGGATGGCATTCTTATCAAGGGGGATGAGTGTCCTGGGGTCTAACACCGTTGCATTGATTCCATCCTTTTCAAGCAACTTGAAAGCTTCCAGCGCTTCAGACAACATCCGGCCAATAGCAACGATGGTTACGTCTCGCCCCTCTGTATGAATTCTGGCCTCTCCAAAAGGAATAAGATATTCTTCAATTGGGACAGGGCCTGGAATTTGATACAACAACTTTCTCTCGATGAAGAGTACGGGATTGTTGTCTCGAATTGCTGTTTTTAAGAGGCCTTTCGCGTCATAAGGGGTTGCCGGAACGGCGACTTTTAGACCAGGAACCTGCATAAACCAGGCATCGAGTGTCTGTGAATGCTGTGCTGCAAAGCTTCCCCACTTTCCGCCTGGACTACGAATGACCAGAGGGAAAGAGACTTGCCCCCCAGACATGTATCGTAGTTTTGCAGCTTGATTACAGATTTGATCCATACACATGGGAAGCAAATCGCAAAACTGGATCTCGGGCACGGGCCGCATACCCATCATAGCTGCCCCAACCGCTGTTCCAATGATCGTTTGTTCGCAAATGGGGGTATCGAAAACCCGCTCTGGCCCAAATTCGTCAATTAGGCCTTTGCAAACGGTAAACGCATAGCCTAAGGCAACGTCTTCTCCAAAAACAAATACCCTCTCATCTCGACGCATTTCTTCTGCCAAAGCTTCCCGGAGGGCTTCCGCATATTTGATCTCTCTCATAATCAGGTTATCCCTTCTTTCATGCGAAGATGTCATCCAAAACATCTCCTATCTCAGGATTTGGACTCTGCTCTGCAAAAAGAACCGCTTCCGACAATTCCGCTGACACTTCCTGTTCGATCTTTCCAACCTCTTCGGGCGTTAGATTCCCTCGTTTTCGAAGGAGGATTAAAGGATCCCTCTTTTTCCATGATTCCCACTCTTCTTTGGTTCGGTATGGACCATAGGAAGGATCTCCTCTCGAATGCCCGAGGAAACGGTAGGTCTTACACTCTACAAGTGATGGCCCTGCTCCACCTCGCGCTCTGTCCACCGCTTTCTTCACCACATCATGGACAGCAAACACATCCATTCCATCTGCAATAACCCCGGGGATGCCATATCCCGTCGCTCGGACGGCGATATCCTGAACAGCCGAGGTCTTATTCACCGAAACGCTTAGACCGTACAGATTATTTTCGCAGATAAAGACGATCGGCAATTTCCACAAGGCCGACACATTGAGCGCCTCATGGAAAGGACCACCGTTTGAGGCGTTGTCTCCAAAAAAACAGGCGCATACCTGCCCTGTTTTCTGCCTCTTTATTGCCCATCCAACTCCCACGGATATCGGCAGACCTGCGCCAACAATTCCCATGGCTCCCAGCATACCTCGCCTTACATCCACGATATGCATTGACCCCCCTTTACCTTTGCACAAACCTGTCCCCTTTCCCAGTAATTCTGCCATCATTGGTTTGAGCCCGGCTCCGCGCATCAAGCAATGCCCATGTCCTCGATGAGTAGCAACAACCAGATCTTTCTCTTCCAGTGCTTCCCCAGCCCCAACGGCTACAGCCTCCTGGCCAACCGATGTGTGAACAGTACCTGCAATTTTCCCTTGCCGAAACAGTTCGTCGACTTTTTCCTCAAACTGGCGAACCATTGATAGCTTTCGATAAAAATGTATAAAACGTTGCTTCGTCATCTTCTCTTTTTTGATCATGTTTCCCCCAATCTATTCGACTCCATTTGCTAAGTCAATTTTTGGCTATCAACTCTCGAAAAAACAGCCACCCACACGATTTCTAGTGATCCCGTCTTTCGGTCCTATTCTTCCAGCTTTTTTTACCAGCTGCTATGAAGAAAAATGCAGTGATTTTTGATCAAATATCATGGATCAAAAAATTTGTCAAGAAAAAACGCATCAGATAAAAATTTTACGAATATACCAATGATATTAGTGCAGTAAAGGATTATTATTATTCTTGTGCATAGATTTTTTGCGTTATTTATAATGCTCTTGGACAGCAAGAGAGCACGAATTAACCCCTGTTTTGTCCAATACTAACCTTCAGCTGGAGCTGAGAGAGAAGGATACCTGCCCAAGAAATTAACAAGAGGGATGAGCCTATTGAAGACGCCGAATGAATAAGCGGAGACAGGTAAGTAGGAAAAATCCCGGCAAGAAAACTTCAAAGCACAAGCCCTTTTGGTGTAAATTATCCTAAAAGTGGCCAATATCAGAATCTTGAAACAGATTAAAACTTCCCCTTCAGCACCATGTATCGATTCCGCCAAGGCCGGTCCCTCCACTTATGTCCTCAATGAGCCTCAAAATCTTGATCTGCGCTTCTACCGGAATACTCTTCACGTCAGCGAGGTACTTTTTGGCATAGCGACCGACCTCATTGCTATCCAGGCCTGTTTGAATGGGCAATGTCGCCACGATGCCTCGGGTAATACTATAAACCAGGCGCACGATCTCACAGATGCAACGTGTCACATTGTGTTTCGCGGTATTCGCCAGAAGGGGATCCGGATAGTAAGCATCGAAAGGACTCTTATAGCCCCTGGCTGAACAGGCCACAGAGCCTGCGTAGATGGTCTCGGCCAGATGAATCATTTCAGGCAGTATCTCCTTACCATAGAAAGCCCCGGCAGTTCCCTAATATTCTGCCGCGAAGGGACAGGCTCCGACCAGAATGCCGGAATCCCCTCACTTCCATCTGCCATAGTTCTGCCGAGGCATTGTTGCAAAGCGCTCCACAAGAGCTCAAACCATGTGGTACTTACGACGGGCCCGCGGCATCGATTGAACCGGTTCAGCGTGGTGAATCGGCAAGGTCGAATGCGGTTTATGATCGAAAAAGGCGGAGTGAATAAGGCGGTGATGTGTCAGTTTTTGGATCGCTTGAGGGTTGGGAGCACGAGGCCCCTGTTTCTGGTTTGGGTGGCCGTCCAACTCATGAGTCCAAGGATGTTGCCACGATAGTCCGAAGCTATGAAGGGAAGCTGCGCGTGTATCTCATGCCTGGTTATACTCTGGACCTGGATCCGGGCGAAAGTGTCTGGGGAGAGGCAGAAGCTAACCAGCTAGAGCGAGTTGGCGTCTTTACTCTCGCCGAAATGACATCCAAAGTTTTAGGGGGACTGCCTCATTTAGCAAATCGTCCCGATAAAATCCATAAGCAATTTCTTACACCCTCGACGCGTTATGCTGCTTAGTTTTATATTTTTTCTTTTATGGACTGATTAATAACGTCGGGCTGATGGTAAAACTCGCTATCGGGGCACAGCCTGTCCACGTAAAGGCCTTTTTCTTCTGTTCGCAATCTCCCACTGAAGGGTTGCATTCACATTGGTCGAGCTGAAGCCAAGTGTATACCCGTCAGGAGAAGATTGGGCCACGGCCAACCCTCCGATTATCCCAGGAATCCCTGCCTTGTCCACAACGGTCACGGACTGCCCTAACACCTTGTCTGCAACAGATCCAAACCTCCGCGCCACGAGGTCATGTCACCTGCCTGGGGCCATCGCAATACTCGACCAAGCCGATAACGATAATCAGTCGGCTCCTACGGCGGAACCCACTATCATAAGATTTCAAAACGCACAGATGACACCCAGAAAGGTTTTTTCCAAAGCTTCTCTCCACATCATTATCATCCTGAGATCTTTAGGAATATGCCCCTCTTCGCACACGTCCAGTGCGTAAACTCGGTGATTACCCGATCTTGGACCCGATCGAAAAGCCACCATCCACCATCAAATACTGGCCTGTAATGAAAGAAGCTTCCTGGCTGGCCATGAAATAGATGACAGATGCAATCTCCTCGGGCTCTCCGGGCCTACCCAGCAGACCGTAGCCCCTGTAACGTTCTTTCAGTTGCTCGGGAGAAAGCCCCTCTGTGGCTGCCTCTTTGGAGTGGAACTCAGTCAGGGTCAACGAAGGACAGACGGCGTTGACCCGGATGCCGTCCTTTCCGTAAGTCGCAGCCAGGCTGCGGGTCAGGCTCAACACCCCGAACTTGGTCGCATCATAGAGGGGCATGTTCATTCGACCGGTGAGGGCTGTTGTCGATCCGATCAGCACAAGTGCTCCTGACTTCTGCCTCATCATCTGGGGCAAAACCGCCTTGCAAGAAAAGCTCAAGCCCTTCAGGGTCACCCCCAGGATCCTGTCCCAATCCTCTCCTGTCATGTCCAGAATGGTCCCAAAGACCTTCCCCCCGGCACTGGCAACCAGGATATCAATGCGGCCAAAGACCTCAACAGCCGCCCTCGCGAAATCGTGACACTCCTTCTCCACGGACACATCGGCGTGAACAAAGATGGCCGCCTGGCCGCAGGATTTCAACAGATCCACGGTCATCTGGCCATCTCCATCCGCCCGATCGACCACAACGACACGGACTCCTTCCTGCGCAAAGCGGACCGCGCTCGCCCTGACAATTCCTGAACCTCCGCCCGTGATAATCGCAACCGGATGCTCGATTTTCATCATTTGTTCTCCTCTATTAAATTTTTAAGGCTTTTCTCTCTTGCACATTTCCTTGCTCCTTTATTCTCCAAACTTAGAGAAAACATTATGTCTATAAAAGCATCAACCGGCCACCATTTACATCGATCGTTGCTCCTGTGATATATTTACTTTCCTCATTTGCCAAGAACGTTATGACTCCAGCAATCTCGTCTGGTTCTACAAGATGTCCCAAGGGCGAAGCTTTGTAAATGCTTCCCTTTTTTCAGGAGTCAAGAAAGCGGTCACTCTTTCTGTTAAAGGTGTGCCAAGGGCGACTGTATTTGCAGTTATTCCAAAGGGGCCGACATCTTTTGCTATATATTGCGTCAAAACTGAAACAGTGGCCTTGGCAGAGGCATAATGTACGGGCGAGGTTCCGCCACTCGCACTGCGCCTAGCCAAGGAACCCAGGTTGATAATTCTCCCCCATTTCTTTTCCTTCATAAACGGAATCACATATTTACAACCCCAAAAACCACTCTTCAACTTCGGTTGGATCGTAAACTCCCAATCTGATTCGTTAATATTTTAACATTTCTATATGCCTTATAAACTCCTGTATACGTCACAAGTATGTCGATGCCATCCGCGTATTTGTTGCCCTCCGACATACTCAGTTCAATTTCCTTGCTCGATGTTGAATCTGCCTTATGAGCCCAAGGGGTACCTTTCTACAAGTGATCCTTAGAGTTATCCTTCCGATTGACTTACGGCTAGATCCGGATACACCATTTTTTTCTCCTGCCGCCTCATCTTGAGGAAACGATCCGCCATACGGTAGTTTTTACGACAAGCCTGGATCGTCTCGCCAAGGACTTGGATGTTACTTAATTCTCCCTCTCCGAAACCATGATCCCATAGATAGTTAAGATACCGGATGTTGTCAAAGTCAGCACCCATGACTTCTGTTCCCACGCGATCGACAGCAATGTAGTCGGCACCTGCAATGGCCACTCGATGATCAACAGGGTCACCATTCACCGGGCCGTTACCCTCCATTCCTTCGAAACCGTCCAGAACCCCGAGGTCGATATGCAGGTGCTGCATGACCATGAAAAGGTTGTAGTCGAGCATTCCGTTTCCCGCCTCAGTAGGATGCATCCGATATTTATCCATGACCATGATTGAGCCCATGATAACGTTTTTTGCAGTTAGCGTCACACCAACCATAAGATGACTCTTCAACCTCGTGAGGGAAATGATGTAGTGCTGTGGATTCACCATTGCCTGTGCTATCTTCACGGGGTGGGGTCTCATGTCCGGATGGACGACGTACACGATTTTCCATGAATCTGGGTCATTTAGATCTATCAATTCCAGTCCATATTCCTGAGCGAGTTGATCGTATCCATATTCCCGGAAACCTCGGGAAGTAGACCCTATTGTGGCTCCCTCAGCGATCGCTATGTTCTTCTCTCCCCGATCTTGGAGAAACTCAACGACTGCCCTTACTGACTCCGGATGGGTTGCGCAGAGAAGGTTATAAGTGGACACAAAATTTACTTTGATCACCGGGCGTCTACCGTTAAGGTCGATGTCATCATTGACCAATTCGAGAGCTCGCCGGAGGTTGGATTTGCGGTCATCACCTTTCACCACAGATACTCTTGCCATCGTAAACCTCCCATGAGAACTAAGATCACCATGATACTATTACAAACGTTTATTTAAACCAGGAATCCCCCGCTCCGTCAGGGCAAAACTTACGTTTATCAAATTTCGTAGATACCCACGGGCATAGCCTGTGGCACTCTGCACTTCGGGCTTAGTAGAAAAGAACGTTATCGCAAAAACCACTAAAGTTTACCCCGCATTTAGTAAGATTGCAAGAATCATCGGATATGACCTATTTACGATATTTTCATGCTTTGGGAAACAAAAGAGACAGTAGGATGGGTTTCTAGCAAGTTGTGAATTGCAAACGCCAATATCCCCGGCATCAATTGATCTTCAAGAGAAACTGGAATCATCACTCGTTGGGAATAATCGTAAGGTTTATATTTGGCCATAGCTCCTTCCGCTAAAACCGATGAGGAATTCCCTACACGAATTGAACATTTCTACCATATCTCTCCTCTTTTCTAAATAGCGATCACTGCTATTTTTAAAATGAATGTGATGACTAAAATCGATAGGAAGGATCGTACCTAAAATGTCAGAGGTGGGCCTTTTTCGACATTCTCGCTATATATTTTCTGTTTTCATACCATCAAAAATATTTCGATATGATTTTCACCTCTCCGAAAAATTTATAAATAAGAAGGCCCCTTTATTAATGATGAGGTGAAATAACATGGCGAGACCATTCAAATGTCCTTATTGCCGAAGCATCCAGACAACATGGAAAGGATACAGAGTTTTGGCCAAAGGAAGGGTTAGGCTGAGGAAGTGTAAGCAATGCGGGAGAAAGTTCACGCCCAAGGTTTATAGAAGACAATGATTCAGGATGATTTTTCTTTCCGTGACACTTTCTGCTGGGAGGACTCGGTACTATCTTTAAGAAATATGGGGCTGAGGAAACAATTGCGGACCCTTGAGGAATCCATCCAAAACAAATTACGGGAGCTGGAAAAGAATCCTGGACTTAACAAGGAAATGATAGAACAGGAAAAAGTAATGCTGTCTACGGTTCAGAAAGAGGTCCGAAGGCTCGAAAAAGTAACATTCTACGCACAACTCGGAGAGTAAATAGAATTTCTACTTCATACAGGACAATTTAGCCTCTCCCGGGAGATACGACCTCTTTAACTGAATGTATGAAGATCATAGCACAATATTCTTGAATTGTTGGAAGCAGTGAGGTTGAGTAACGCGGGGGGGATTTCACCCCCTCGGCCGGGCAGGAGGGGCTACCCAATGGGTGCCCCTTCTACCCGACCAAGAGTGTTACTTAGTACCTACCACCAAAGCATTAGATAAATGTCTTTTTCGAAAATTCAGCAGCAATCGAGCTATTGACGAATGCCAATCCGTTTGGCTAATTCCTTGTAATTTTTTACCTCGTCGTAAACAAATTGTGTCACACCTTCGGAATCTAAATAGTGAAGCTCAGAGTGAATCAAATCAATTTTCTTTTGAAATTCACTATCCTTAACCATGTCTTCGCTCAACTTCATCCATTTCTTTACGATTGAATCGGCAGTTCCTTTGCGAACGGACATTCCCGTCCACCAAACCACGCGCGATCCTTTTACACCCTGCTCCGCAGCCGTGAGTATGTCGGGCAAATATTTGCTCCGCTTTTCCGATTCTACAGCCAGAATCCGAATTTTTCCTCCCTTATGGAGCGAGTAACATTCCCCAACCGTATGTACAGCTAACATAATATGCCCGCCGGCCAGCTTGGTTACCGCATCAACAGCTCCTTTGATTGGTACCAGATTGGTTTTGCTGTGATCCACTCCAATGTTCGAAAGCCATTCTTGTACCGCAAAAGCGGAGATAGCAGCTGGCCCCGTACTCCCCCAGGTCAGTTTATCAGGATTGGCCTTAACCCATTCGCCGAATTCTTTAAAGGTTTTCCATGGAGCATCCACATTTACAGCAAATACTAATGGGTCTACCACGAAGCGAGCAATGAAAATGCGGTCCTCCAACGTAACAGGCGGGTTCACCATTCCGGCTACTAGCATTGAAGACCATGAATGAGTCTCAGAGAGAACGGTGTAGCCGTCTGCTTTGCTCTGTTTTAATACGTAAGACGTGCCGACAACACCCCCTCCTCCGGTCTTATTGAGGACCATCACGGGTTGGCCCAGTTTCTTTCCGGCAAATTCTGCAACAACCCTGGCAATTGCATCTGTGCCGCCTCCCGCGCCGGCAGGGACGACATATTCAATCTGCCTTGTCGGATAATCAGATTGCTGACCAAAACCCGGAGCCACGATACTTATCACGACTAAAAATCCCAGAACAAAAGTCCATTTCATTTTCCTACCTCCTTTAATATTTTTCGGAAAAATGCTTCTCTTACTTGTTTTTGTCCCCAGGTTAAAAATACCAAATATTACCTATTTCTGATTCTTTTTAGGAACAACCTACAAATTCCGATCAAACCCCATTAGTTTAAATCATCCTCTTCGAAAGCGTAAGCCTCATCTTCTTTCTTGACTCTCCGCTTTGTACGAGTCATGAGTTTTATGGATATGAAGAGAAGAACCGCTGCCATGATCAGAAGCCCCAGAGAAATACTACGTTTGAAGAATATGAGCACGCTTCCCCCAGACATGGCCAGGGATTCGACAAGGGCCCTCTCCAATAGGGGACCCAAAATAAAGCAAAGAACAAGCGGGAGGGTAGGCCAGCTGTATTTGCGCATTAGGTAGCCAATAATACCGAACACCAGGCAGCTGAAGACATCAAAAAGGCTATTATTAACCGAATACGCACCGACTATGGATATAATCAGAATGACAGGACCCATGATGGCATAGGGTAAAGTCGCGAGCTTAGCCCATATACCGACCAACGGGAGATTTAGCATCAAAAGGATAATATTGCCTATGTACATGCTGGCAATGACCGCCCAGACAAAGTCCGGATTGTCTGTGAAGAGAAGAGGGCCGGGCTGTAATCCATAAATCATGAGACCGCCCAACAAAATGGCATGCGGAGGAGCGGCAGGGATCCCCAAGAACATGAGCGGAATGAAGCCCGCCTCACTTGTGGCATTGTTGGCAGATTCCGGCGCGGCAACCCCTTCCATGGCCCCTTTGCAAAATTGTTCCGGATGGCGTGAGACCTTGACCTCAATGTCATAGGCAAGAAAAGTGGTAACTGAAGCGGAGCACCCTGGCAGGAGACCCAGGAAGAATCCAATGCCGGTTCACCGGATAATGGGCATAAGGCACTTCTTGAGGTCCTTGAGGTTTGGATATACGTTCCCGATACTTTTTATAGCCACGGCAACACGCGACTCTTCGAGTCCCACCAAGACCTCTGCGATCGCAAAAAGCCCGATTATTATGCTTATGAGTTCCACTCCACCATAAAGAGCAATGGTTCCGTAGTTAAAGCGAGGAAGGCCCGTGACTGGACCGATGCCAATCAGTGATAGAAGGTATCCGACGCATCCCATCATGACGGATTTCATAAGGGAACCGCTTGAAAGGCCGACTATCACTGTCATAGATATAATCATAAGCCCAAAATATTCAGGCGGACCGAATTTCAAGGCTTGATCGGCGAGGAAGGGGGCGAAGAATGTCAATCCGATCACCCCCAAAGTTCCAGCTATAAAAGAACCAATGGCCGAGATGCGAAGGGCCGGTCCGCCTCGACCTTGTTGGGCGAGAGGATAGCCATCCAGGCAAGTGGGCACAGAGGCCGCCTCGCCAGGGATATTAAGTAGAATCGAGGTTGTTGACCCACCGTACATGGCTCCGTAGTAAATTCCCGCCATCATAATAATGGCTGGGGTGGGCGGCAGAACCGAGGTCATGGGAATGAGAATGGCAATAGTGGAAGTTGGTCCTAACCCTGGCAGCACACCAACAAGTGTGCCTATAAAAGCACCTACAAAAGCCATAGCGAGATTCAAGGGGCTCAAGGCGGAATGAAACCCATTTAGAAGGTGGCCAATAGTATCCAAAATCAAGAACCTCCTTCCTCCGTAATATACCTAAGACTCCTATAGGGAAAGGCATCTTTAAGAAATAACTAAAGATTAAATACATACTGAAAGTCATTAATGTTGAGGCAATTAGAATGGTGTGCCAGTGATAATTGCTGAACAATTTGAATAAAACGATGGAGCACAGGGAGGTACTGATAAGATAGCCCAGGTAACTGAGGCAGGCCCAGTAGGCAAACAGAATGCCCATACTCCCTATTATCCTTCCGGCAACCTTGCCTTTTGGAAAAACAACCTTTGTGGGGGGCGGCTTTGCAACGAAGGTTTTAATAATGCCTAAACTGGACAGAATAACTCCTATGATCAATGGGAGCGTATCGTCCCCTACGACACCGCGGACCCTCATGGGCCGAAGGCGAAAGGACTCGACGATTGAAAAGATTCCTATGAGTATGAAGATGGCACCAGCGACTCGCTCAGCGGATATTTTTTTTAAGAAGCCGAACACTGCTTGTCTGCTCCTTCCAAATACTCTTTGCTGAAAAGGGCTGGTTCTTACTTATCTGCCCTTAGCAATCTCGTCAGTTCAGAAACGCTCTTCAATTCATCCATCCGAAAGACCATTTGCCACAGCTGTTCCACACGGTCAGCACTTATTGCATCGGTGGCGAGAGAAACAAACTTCTGCTTTAATTCTTTGTCTGATACAGGGTCTTCCGGCTCCCCCTTCATGATATCTCGCCGTGCCGACAGGAGCTGTCCATCTTTGGTCCTGACCTCAACGATTGCTGGCCACTTTTCATCATAGAGGGCGTCGAGTTGATCGTCCTTAACCACTTCCACCTTTTCAGCTAGGTCCAAAACGTGGTGGTCTTTGATTTTTTCTTCGGTATATTGTTCTCGCCAACAGGAACCTGTAATGAGTGCAGAAGCAACAGTAAAAGGACAACTGTAAGTAGCACTGGCGACGGTATCTGGCCGCTGATGCTTCCCCCTGCTCGCAACCGCAAAAGTGCGAACGACGATCCGTTCCACCAGTTCAGGTTTGAGTCTGTATTTCTTCCTCAGTTCTAGGATGGCGTCTACTGCGCTGTGATGCTGCCGGCAACAGGAGTAAGGTTTGATCCCTGTGTTAATGATTCCTCGACTGATGTTGGTTGGGTCTTCAATCTTCCGGAGATCATAAATGTTTGCAGTCGCTTTAGCGTAACCGAAGTCCCCTTCAATACCTGTTACCGGACCGAAGAGGCCTTCAGCACAGAGTTTGGCGCTCCAGATACCGATCAGGTTCCCCCAGCCCATCGCTACGTTCTTAATGGGTGCTCCCTTGGTGAAAGCTTCGAATAACGCCAGGGGAGAAAGGAACGCCGCCGCTCCAAGCAATTTTGCCGTCTCCACTTCATTCAGTTTCTGCAAATTCGCCACGGCTGCCGCTGCTCCCAAAGGAGCCAGTGTCCCGGGAGCGAGAAATACCCTATCCAGATAAATAGATGGGCTTACGGCTATTCCAACACGGGTGACCACGTCATAGCCTACAACGACCGCCGTCAAGAAAGCCTTGGCATCAAACCCCTTCTCTTCGCAGATAGCCAAAGCTGCTGGAATGACCGAAATCCCTGGATGGGTATGCGAGGTTCGATGAACATCATCAAGTTCGAGGTGGAATGCCATGGTTGCGTTGGAAAGTGCTGCCATTTCTGCAGATGCAGTTTCATCGCTGCCCCATAGACTGGCTCTCCCTTCCCGTGAGACATCACCGGCAAAGGCCCGCATCGCCCTACCTGACGAGGTTGTTGAGCCCGAGAGTCCGATGGCCAAAACATCGGCGGTTCGACGTTTCGCTTCCCAAACAAGGGCTTCAGAGAGACTCTCATAATGTGTGTTGGCCACGTATTTGGCCAGCGATTTCGTAGCTTCTAATTCTTCTCCCATTTTAACCATCCTTTCGCATCACAAGACCTTTTTCTGAGTTGAAGTTATATTGAACCCGGTTATCATTAAAGCTTTCTCCAGCAGGGGAAGTCTGAGTTCATTCTCGTACCGTTTTCTTTTGAAGCCTATGATAAACAAACTCTTAACGACATTCCTAAGGACTGAGGCCACCTTAAACGGCTTTTAGCATCTTCAACCCATCCCATCGCTGCTACTTCTATCTTCGAGTACTTTACCAGTTATTTTCAAGACCATCCAATGAGTGCTGCTAATTTAGAGCTTCAGCCATTACATAATAATGTACTCATTTTCTATGTGACACCCGTGGCCTTATCTTTCAAAACTCCCGCAACAATCCTGTATTATCGGAACCGAGTGTCGCTGAATCCACTAATTAATACTTCGCCTTTGCCATTCATCTAGTAAATTCAGGTTGACTTCACTAGTGGAGTGGCCCGAATGGTTCTATGGTGCTATTCCTAGAAGGTACGTTGGGTTCCGTTTAGCCATTATTTCTATCTCGCAGTCATTGAAACCGAGGGTTTGAAGTCCCTGCAGAAATTGGCGCATTCCGTCGACAGGACGTGGCGTGTCAAATTGGCCGAGATCTGTCGCAAGTACTGTGGATTCCACACCCACAGTGCGGATATCCTTGGCAAATCGCTCAAGAGGCAGATGGTTGCCATAGTGTGTGGTGTGTACGAAGCCCCTCTCTAAAAAACAACCAAGTTTGGCAGCTTACGGTTGAACGAGGTCACTTTCCACTACCCCTTCCCCTTTGGCAACTCTAGCTATATTGGTGAAACCACGTCGTAATTGTTCTCGAATTGTGTCAATATCGCCTACAGCCCAATGGGGCGTCATAACCACGTTGTCCATCTGGATCAACGGATGATCCAGCGCCAAAGGCTCTTTAGCGAATACATCGAGACCTGCTCCCATGATTCGGCCTGCTTTTAAAGCATTGATCAGTGCAGGTTCATCGACGACTCCTCCTCTTGAAGTGTTGATGAGCACGGCTGTTCGCTTCATCATTGAGAGGGTCCGTTCGTTAACCAAATTTCGTGTGCCCGAAGTCAAGGGTATATGCAGTGTAATGATATCCGATTGAGTGAATAAGTCATCGAGCTCTCGGAAGCTAGCTCCCAATGCTTCCTCCACCTGGGAAGTGATCCGAATGGTGTCGTGGTATATGAGTACCGCATTAAACGCCTTTAACCGCTTCGCCACCTCACGTCCTATGCTCCCAATACCCACGATCCCAACCGTTTTTCCGGAAAGCTGATAAGTGCAGCATTGAATGTCATTTCTCCAGCCCCCTCGCCTTACGAGTTGATCTAAATATTTCAGTTTTCGAAGAACAGCAAGGATTAGAAGAACAGTATGCTCGGCTACAGACCGAGAGGTAGCGGCCACTGGAGTAATCGAGACAGGAATTCCTTTTGCCGCAGCCCCTCTCACATCAATTCTGTCATATCCCACACCACGTTTCACTATCAATTTAACCCTCTTAGCAGCGTCCAAGAGTTTCCCGGACAAATAGACATCTCCCCCAACCATAATGAAGTCAGCGCCCGAGATGGCTGTAATCAATTCTGGCTCATCGTAGGTCCTAATAGGATGTAGTTCAAATCCATCCGGCACATCTGCCGTAATCACATCAAGATACTCAGAGGGGAAAATGTCCAGCAAGCCAATTATGTATTTCGGCATTCTTGGACTCCTTTTCTATGGTCACGTATCGGAGCATATTCGAGAAGGTTACCCTCCGAGTTTTAGCAATTTAGGAAGCACCGTGGTAATATACGGGAAAGCAACCACAGCGACCCCTCCCAAGATGAGCACAACCAGGAAGGGCAAGAAGCTCTTCACAACCTTATGCATGGGTTCTTGAGCTATACTGCAGGCAATGAAGAGACCGACACCTACTGGTGGCAAAAATAGGCCTACACCCAGAGAGTAGATTATTACTATGCCGTAGTGAATGAGGTTGATGTGGAGCTGGTTGGCAATGGGTATAAGTATGGGCACAAATATAACCAATGCCGGCAGACCCTCGAGCAGGCCTGAAAAGAAGATAAAGAGGAACATGGTCACAACGAGGAACACAAAGGGATTTTTGGAAAACCAAAGCAAATAGGTTGCGATCGCGTTGGGAACTTGTTGGCTTGCCATTAGCCAAGCAAAAATAGAGGCTGAGCCGATCAGGAACATTATCTGGCCGGTCATGACCGCGGTATCGATCAGGAGATCGAAGACTCTTTTCAAACTGATTTCGCGGTATACCAGGAGGCCCACAATGGCAGCATAGAGTACTGCCACTGCTCCGGCCTCTGTTGCGGTAACAATGCCACTCAGCACTCCGCCGAAGATGACCAAAGTCAGGCCAAGAGGGATAAGCGCGTGAAGCACCGCATTGAGCAACTGATTGAAAGAAGCCTTCATCTCCACCGAGAGGCCCTGCCTTGATGATTGCACATAGTTGAAAGCCATAATGAACAGTGCGACCAGGGCCCCGGGAAGAAATCCTCCCGCAAAAAGGGCCGCCACTGAAATATTCGCTATGCCACCTAAGACAATCATTGGAATACAGGGAGGAACCAAAATCCCCATCGCAGAGGCTGCAGAAATGATTGACACCGTCAGCGGGCTACTGTAGCCTGCCTTCTTCATCATCGGGATTAATACAGATCCCACAGCAGAGATATCTGCCGCTGTAGAACCAGAGATACCGGAAAAGATATACTCAGCTACCACCACCACGTTGCCAAGACCACCCCGGATATGGCCCACTAGAGCCTTGGCCAAATTGACCAGTCGTATAGAAATCCCACCGCTTTCCATAAGGCTGCCAGCTAAGATATAGAACGGCACGGCCAACAAGACAAAAGAGTCTATACCTGCCACGGTTCGCTGCACCACCAAGGTGAGCGGTAGTGTACCGTCATAGATTATTGCTATTGAGGAGGCAACTCCCATACCAAAGGCAATCGGCAACTGCAACATTAAAAAGAAAATGAAGGCAACAACTGCAATAGCGACCATGCTTCACCTCTCAGCAGCAGCAGGAGATTTGCCCCTTAGTGCTTGAATTAATTGAGGGATCAGATATAACAGCATGATGAAAGAACTCACTGGCACTGCACCGTAGAACAACCCCATCGAGACTCCCATGGCTGGCGAGGTCTGGATAGCGGTCACTCGAACGATCTGGATACCCACGATCATCAGTAGCCCTGCAAACACAATCATGATGAGATAGACCGAGAGCACTGTCTCTTTCTGAAGCCACTGTGGTAGTTGGTGAATGAACAGCGCAACGGTGAAGTGACCGCGCCGTCGCACAGCTGTTGCGGCTCCGAGAAAAGTCATCCACATAAAGGCAAAACGGGCTAACTCGTCGTAAAAGCTGAGGGAGTGTTGAAGTACATAGCGGAAGAAGACCGCCACCAGTACATCAAGGCAAACCAGGGAGGTCAGGACTGCGAGGACAGCTTCGACAGGATTGTATACTAACCACCGAACAGATCGACTTTGCATATTCAGCTCCTTTGGCCTTTCTGCTCTCTCCGCCGTCTCAGATTGCTTCTGGACTTCCGGCCGGGACATCTTACGGTCTTGTGACGAAGGAACTGGTTGCATCCCCCCGTCACATAATCTATTTCGTGTCAAGAATTGCCTGAATGCGGTCTTTACCGAATGTGGGCTCGAACTGCTTATAAACTGCCTTTATAGCCTCTTGAAAGGGCCTTTTGTCAGGAGTAATTACCTGCATACCCTTGCTTCTTAACAAGGGCACCTGGGCATCCTCCTGCTCTGTCATCAGATTTCGTTCGAACGTACCTATCTCAATCGATGTGTCCGCAAACACTTTCTTGATGTCGGGTGGGAGTTTTGTCCAAGTCTTCACACTAATGAACCAGAGGCTAGGTGAGTAGAAATGGCCGGTTAGGGAGAGATATTTCTGAACCTCATAGATCTTGGAGGTATAGACAAGAGGGATCGGCCCTTCCATACCATCTAGCACACCCTGTTGAAGAGCGGCGAACACTTCTCCCCAAGCCATGGGTGTTGGATTGGCACCGAGTGCCTTGAACGCAGCCAGGTGCACCTTATTTTCCATCAATCGGATCTTCAATCCCGCCATATCTGAAGGGGAATTGACGGGTCGTTTGTTGTTTGTTACGTGCCGGAAGCCAGCCTCCCAGTAGGCAAGCCCGTGGATGCCCTTGTCATCAAACTTCTTCATAAGGTCCTGCCCGATTCGGCCATCCAGTACTTTATAGGCATGCGTCTTGTCTCGGAAGAGAAAAGGAAGATCAACTATACCCATTTCCGGTACGAATCCCCCAAGAGGACCGGTAGAAGTCGCCACCAGGTCCACTGTTCCCAGTTGAAGTCCTTCGACCAGGTCCCGTTCCGACCCAAGTTGAGAGTTCTCAAAAATGTTAACCTTTACGCGTCCATTGGTGCGTTGTTGCACGAGTTCACTTAACCGTTTAGTCGCAATCACGTAAGGATGGTCCGCTGCAACGGTACACCCCATCTTCATGATAAATTCCGGCTGCTTAGCCGTCTGAGCCGTTGCCGTCCCGGCAGCTGCCACCATCATGCTCAAACAAATAAATACTCCCGCTAGTCTCATGACATCCTCCTTCGTATGCAAGCCTTGTAACTATTGTGTGAAATTGAACTGAGCAACACGAGGCCATTTTTCGAATCAGTTCCTGCTGTACC
>Ga0209777_10001906_pt1 | contig 28729 bp, 31 predicted proteins | sample FrelakmetHBP12HB_FD_187147 | JGI IMG/M metagenome (GOLD analysis project Ga0209777, IMG submission 187147) | Freshwater lake sediment microbial communities from the University of Notre Dame, USA, for methane emissions studies -HBP12 HB (SPAdes)... | ecosystem: Environmental > Aquatic >...
CGTTCGCCCGCTCCATTTATTTGGCGGCATAGCCAAGTGGTTAAGGCAGCGGTCTGCAAAACCGTTATTCATCGGTTCGAATCCGATTGCCGCCTCCAGGGGGTTCAGGGGTCGCATATTCTTCATGCTTGCGGCCCCTTTTTTTGTCACGTAACTGTATAGTTGACTTGCCGGTGGAAGTCGTATCCCTATTTATGAGATAGCGCAGTCTTACTTCACAGGAATCTGCCTCTCCCTACACACGTTCACTTTGCGAGCTCAACAGGAGAATAGTAATTTTGTGGAAATCTTAAATTCAATTCGTCTTGAGAACATATGTAACTTCGCGAACGCAACACTTCCATAAATGAAATCGGTTTCGTGTAGTGATTAGTCATATTGACGCAACAGGCATGCTGTGCTAATAAATTAAAAAGGTATACATTGATCGAAGTTGAGGAGCAGCGTATGGCGGTTTCCGAGAAAGTGCGCGGCTACATCTCGCAGTCTTCCTGGATCAGGAAGATGTTTGAAGAGGGTGACAGGCTAAAGAAGCAATTCGGGGCAGATAATGTTTTTGATTTCAGCCTCGGCAACCCCAGCGTCGAGCCGCCGATTGAGTTCAAGAAAGCACTGCGTCAGGTTGCAGCCGAAGAAGTCTCCGGTGCCCACGGCTATATGCCGAATGCAGGATACCTTAAGACGAGGCAGGTTGTTGCTCAGGCTCTGAGTAGGGACCACGGCGTACCGCTTAGTTCCGATCACATTATGATGACCTGCGGGGCGGCCGGTGCATTGAATGTCATATGTAAGGTTCTTCTTGAACCGGGTGACGAACTGCTCGCTCCTGCGCCTTGTTTTGTGGAATACAGAAATTATACAGATAACGCAAATGGCGTCGCCAAGTTCGTGAGGACGAAGGATGATTTTTCCCTCGACCTTGCCGCAATGAGAGATGCCATTACGGAAAAGACGAAAATAGTCCTCATCAATTCTCCTAATAATCCTACGGGGAAGGTATATGACGAGGTTTCGATTCGGGGACTTGCGAAACTTTTGGAGGACAGAAGTGGGGTATACGGCAAGGATATTTACCTTGTTTCCGATGAGCCCTATAGAGAGATCGTCTATGACGGCATCACGGTGCCCAGCATCCTCTCGGCTTATAAAAACAGCATGATCGCCTCTTCGTATTCGAAGAGCCTTTCACTCGCAGGTGAGCGCATAGGTTATCTGGCTATCAATCCCGCGATCGCCGATGTTGAAGATGTCATGGGCGGCCTGGTCCTTTTCAACCGGACGCTCGGTTTTGTAAATGCTCCGGCCTTGATGCAGAGGGTGATCGCAAAAATTCAGGGCGCGACAGTGGACGTGGAGGAATACAGAAAAAAAAGAGATCTTCTGTGCGACGGCCTTTCATCCATCGGTTATGAATTCATAAAGCCGGGCGGGACATTCTATCTCTTTCCTAAGGCGCCTGGTGGCGATGACATTGAATTCGTGAAGTCGCTCACGAAGAGAAGAATTCTGACCGTTCCGGGTAGGGGCTTCGGATGGCCCGGAAATTTCCGGATTGCTTTTTGTGTCGACGATGCAACTATTGTTAACTCGATGAAAGGCTTCGACGATACTTTTAAGGAATTCCGTCAGTAGGTTATACGGAAATCGCGGAATTCGCCACTGTACGGCTCCTCAGCGGCGTCAACGTATTTGACTACGGCGTGCGGGGGCCCTTTCCAGCACCACGCCAGCATGGACTCCACATTCTTGTCATCTCCTTCAAAAACAGCCTCAACACTACCATCATGCAGATTCCTCACCCACCCTGTCAGTTTCAAAGTAACGGCAGACTCCCTCGCATAGGCTCTGAAAAAAACACCCTGAACCCTGCCGGTGATGATAACGTGCATCCTCTTCATTTTTCTCATTCCCTGCCGGCAAGTTTCAGGAACTCCTTCTCGTCGATGATCTTAATACCCGAGGCTCTTGCCTTCTCGATCTTTGATCCAGGTGAATCGCCGACGACGACATAATCGGTTGTCTTTGTAACCGAGTCCGTGACCGAAGCGCCGAGGGATTCGACAATCTCCCTGGCTTCGTTTCGTGTAAGTTCGCTCAGCGTTCCCGTGAAAACGAAGGATCGTCCCGCCAGGCGTGTATCTTTAGGCCGATTTTTTCCAAAGGGTTTGATGCCGGCTTTTCTGAATTTCTCAATCACTTTCCTGTTGGATTCTTCGCTGAAAAATCTGGTAATGCTGGACGCTACCTCAGGTCCGATATCCCTGATTGCGAGAAGGTCTTCTTCCGTAGCCGCCATCAATCGGTCAATCGTAGTGAAGGAGCTGGCAAGGACTCTCGCCATGTGTTCCCCCACATGTCTTATGCCTAGGGCATAGATGAATTTTTCCAGGGGCGGCGCTTTCGACCGCTCTATGGCGGCCAAGAGGTTATTAGCAGATTTTTCCGCCATCCTTTCCAGGGTGAGGAGCTTTTCCTTCTCGAGGAAGTAGATATCGGCAGGGTCTCGTATCAGCTTCGTATCCACCAGTTGTGCGACGATTTTATCACCGAGTCCCTCGATGTCCATGCCGCCACGCGAGGCAAAGTGCGTAATGTGCTCCTTAATCTGGGCGGGGCAAGCAATATTGATACACCTGTAAGCCTTCTCACCTTCGAGACGAACGACTTTTGAACGACATCCGAGGTCCGGGCACTTATCAGGCATTTTGAATTTGTCAGAGCGACGTTCATCCGATATGATTACTTTTACTACTTCCGGAATTACGTCCCCAGCCCTCTGAATAAGGACTGTATCACCTTCACGAATGTCTTTCTTTTCGATCTCGTCCATATTATGGAGCGTCGCCCTGCTCACTGTCACGCCGCCGACTTTGACGGGTTTCATGATGGCCACGGGCGTGAGTACGCCGGTTCGTCCAACCTGAACTTCAATTCTTTCGATTTTGGTTGTTGCCTGTGTGGCGGCGAATTTACAGGCAATAGCCCACCGCGGACTTCGTGATACTGCGCCCAGCCGCTCCTGCATTTCGATATCGTTCACTTTGATCACTACGCCGTCGATTTCGTAGGGCAGCTCCGCCCGGATTTTATCCATATGGTGATAGTAGGCGATGCACTCATGGATATCCTTAGCCTGTTTGACATGGGGGTTGACCGTGAAGCCCCATCGGGAAAGGGTTTGCCAGACATCCCACTGTCTCTTAAATGCTTTTCCTGTGACCAGGCCAATACCGTAACAAAAGATATCCAGGGGCCTTCTGGCGCTTATCCTTGAATCCAGCTGCCGCAGCGATCCTGCGGCCGCATTACGGGGATTGGCAAAGGGCTGCTCGCCATCTTTCAATCTCCGCTTGTTCAGCTTCTCGAAGGGATCGATCCCTATGTACACCTCGCCTCTGATTTCAATTCGTTCCGGGATAGGGAATTCCCTGGCTTTCTTCATAGTGAGGGGAATCGAAGCGATGGTTTTGAGATTTTGTGTCACATCCTCCCCCTTTTCTCCGTCGCCTCTCGTGGCTCCGACGGTAAATGCCCCATTTTCGTAAATGAGGTTAACCGCCGTGCCGTCGAGCTTGGGCTCTACTACGAAGGTGATCTTTTCATCGGCACCGAGGAGGCGGTTGATGCGCTCGTTGAAATTCACAATGTCCAGCTCAGAGAAAGCATTAGCAAGGCTGAGCATCGGTGTATGGTGAGAGACACTCGCAAATTTAGCGAGCGGCGCCGCCCCAACGTGATGCGAGGGGGATTCGGGGACATCGATGTCTGGAAACGTGTTCTCCAGGTCGATAAGTTCCTGCATGAGGCGGTCGTACTCGGCGTCGGATATTTCCGGGTCATCGAGTTGATAGTAGCGTCTGTTATGGTAGTTGATTGAATCCCGGAGTTCTTTGATTCTCTTGATTGCGGCAGCCTTATCCATGTCTTTTCACTTGACGAGTTTTAAGTCAGGCTTCTTTTTCTGCGGCTTCTCCGGTTTTGCGTGTTTCCTCTGGGGTTCAAGCATATTTTCGTTGAAGATGTGATTCTTCACGCGCACGGCGTTGATGATGAAAAAGATGATAACGGATTTCTCCCAGTCTTTCGTTTTCTCGAAATGCTCCATTCTTGTCTTGTATTTATCCCATAGACTGGCCAGGGATGCCTCATCAAGATTGAGGATGTTTTCTGCCATCTTATCCAACGCGGATTCAAGCACAGTCATCAGTTCCTTTCTTGGGCTTTTAGATGAATAGTATAAAAAGTGGTAACATAATGTCAAACTAAAACCGCGGGTGAGTGGACCCGTCTTTGTCGGACGTTGTTTCCAAGGAAACAGGCTCCCCAAAGTTGCTTCCACCTAGTTATCACTAGTAAGAATTTCACGGTTGCCAGTCGAGAGTAATGAACGCAAAAGCCATGCAATCTACAAAATCTATGAATGATCTATAAATTGAAAATTGAAGAGAGCATCTTTAGGAAATCAACATAAGCATTTAATGTTTTGATAAACAGGGATTCTTAAGGTAGAATTGAAATAAACGTTTTCATTGCAAAAAAACGGAAGATAAAGTAAAAAAACATATCTCTAATATGTGATTGCGCATTGTGATTATAATTAGGTCGTTTTATAGGGTTAAAATGATTTGAGGGGGGCAACATGACTGAAATTATAAATGTTAATGATTTTTTTAGTGCTTCCGACCATAAATTAATCATCAGAGATATACGTGCCATGTATCACCATCCATGGGACATTATAGGTGAAAGCATTCAGAATGCTGTCGATTCAGTTCTAAAGAAAAAAGAGGAGTCTCAAGCCGCCTATACTCCAAACATTAGAATGATCTATAATTACCAAACCCGACAAATAACTTTTGAGGATAATGGAAGCGGTATTTCAAGTGCAAGTGCAAAGAGCATTGCAGCTCCTCATGTTTCTTTTAAGAATCCTCTCGGTGCAAATCGTGGTGAGTTTGGAGTCGGCCTAACTTTGGTCGCATTTTCGTCAAACGATTTCAAATTAGAAACATTATGCGAAGGTACCACGTCAGTTCTCGAGATCAAGAACGGTTATAGCTGGTCCATGGACATCGAGGATAATGAGGTCATGTCTATAACCTTCAGTTCGAGTTCATCATCTGCTAATGATTCATATACAAAAGTAAACGTAAAACCAGTTCGTTTTCCTGAATACACACTCCCTCAATTGGAATACGTATTAAGACGCTATACGGCAATGGGTGATTTTTGGACTTGCTATAATGAAGAAGTGGGCCCGATAGTTATCGAACTCGTTTATATTTCTAATGATGGAAAGCGGCAGAATAAAAAGATAGAAAACAAATTTTGGCATCCGGCAGATTATTTATCGACTATCGGTGTCCTTACTGTTGAGAGAATTGCGATAAAGAATGAACTTGATAAAGGTAAAGACACTGCTACGCCAAATTGGGTTGGCTTTGGGCTTGTTGACAAGGACACTGTCACAGAAAAAGGCAAGGAGTTTAAATACTATGCGCTTTTTTGTAGAACTAATTATTATAAACAATTAGCTCGAGCCACGGGTTTGTATGAGCCTCCTGAAAGCGATGATGAAGAGGAAGATTTAAGTCCCAGTATTGGATTTGAACCCTTAGCAGGTGGGATCTTCTTCAGCAAGAAGGGAATGCCCTTAGGAGCGATAATTGATCACCCGAAGACTGGGCAACTTGGCTACTGGCGTGGAATGTATATTATGATGAATTGCGACGATGTGAGGACAGAACCTGGACGGAAAAAGCTTCATGTTGATGATGAGCAAATTGCAAGGCTTGTAGTGAAAAAAGTATTTTACAAACTTACAGAATATGCCCACTATATAATTCCACGAGATCCCGATGCAGAGGTTGAATCACTTATAAACAACGTCAGCAAAAACTTAGAAAGTATCAAGATACACAGAGTCGACCATAAACTAATAAATCCGGCAGACAAAATACAGATTAATGTGGAACCTTTAAATGAACAAACAACAATAGGCCTTTTTCATGAATTAATCGGTGCAAAGGTGTTGTTAGGTTACAAAGCATTAAAACTCTCAGCTACAGATACATACGATGGGATTTATGAATACGAAATTTCAAAACAATTAGTGGGAAAGGAATATTATGAAGACTGGTTAAGGCAATTTAAGGCTTCAGACAGAAAAATATATAATGAGTCTGGTCTGTATCACGAAGATACTATGATAGTCGAATTTAAACTACGTTTACAGGACATCATTAATGACTTCCTACAGAAGAAGAAATATCATCCGCATATAAAATTACTCATCGCATGGGATGCGGACAGAGATGCAATTAAGAGAAAAGGATGGCTCCTAGAACCTTTGCCGAGAACAAAATATCGCTTTCATGGCGCCACTTACAGATTGCGTCCCAGTGCCGAAGGACAAACGAAAGGGATAAATGCAACAGATGTCTTGTTGTTAAAAGAATTCCTTTCCCAAAATAGCACATCCCAATGAATATGTTTCATCGTTTGCAGCTCCGGCTTTGGTAGGTATAAAGCAACGAATCTTTATCCCCAATAACTAAAAGATATATTTAAACTTCATATCTTTAATGAAATGAGAAATTGTACCTCGCCGTATAACGCAGGATCGATTATTTCAGGAAGAAGAGCCGTGAGTTTAATTTGAAAAACAGAATCTTAAAAGGTCTAGAGGTATAAAATCCAGTGAACGTTCAGCAACATAAACTCAATTATAATATTAATCTTGTCTTTTTGAACTGTATCTATATAATTCTCTTTAAATATATTAAGGAAGCTAGCGGGTGAAGATAGGCGTAATATCAGATACGCATCTTACCAGCTGCGATAAAAGATTGACGCGTCTTTTGCAAGATCATTTTCGCGATGCCGATCTGATCTTGCACGCGGGAGATCTGGTTGATATAAGAGTTCTTGACGCATTTGCAGGTAAAGAAGTGAAGGCGGTCTGCGGCAATATGGATCTACCTTCCGTAAGGCAGGCCCTTCCCACGAAGCTGATACTTGATCTCAACAATTATAGAGTGGGTCTAATTCATGGGTGGGGGATGCCCTTTGGCATTGAGAGCAAGCTTCTAAAAGAAATAGGACGCGTGGACTGTCTGGTATACGGTCATACGCATCGCGCAACGAATGCGTTTAAGGACGGCATCCTGTTCTTCAATCCGGGATCCGCGACAGACAGGCGCTTTGCATCCCATAATACTATCGGTATGCTGGAGATCGGAGAAACGATTAGCGGGGAAATTATAGATCTGAATTATATGTAGGCTTAGTAAATGGAAAAAATATACGCGCCCTGGAGAATGGAATTTATTAGAGGCGAAAAGCAGGCAGGCTGTGTTTTCTGCAAGGAATCTGTAAGATGTCATGACCTTGTACTGTTTGAAGGGAATTCGGCGTTCGTAATGGTGAATCGCTACCCCTATAATAGCGGTCATCTCATGATCGTGCCCGTGAGACACATATGTGAGATGGAAGATCTCCTGCCCGATGAAAAGCGGGAAATATTCGACCTTCTGGATATGTCAGTCAAAATACTGAAGAAGGCCATGAATCCCGAAGGCTTTAACATCGGCATCAATCTGGGAAAAGCCGCGGGCGCCGGTATAGACGATCATATGCATGTGCACATTGTGCCAAGGTGGTCCGGAGACACCAACTTTATAACCGCTGTGGGAGATATACGCGTGATCCCCGAAGACATATACAAGACGTGTGAGCTTCTTATGCCTTATTTCGAAAAATATGGTCCGGAGGTCTGAGATGAAGGTCATCTACACTGTAATTATTGTTCTGGTTGTCCTTTTTGTAATTACCTTTTCGTTAGAGAATACTCTTCCCATCCACTTAAAATATTATGATTTTTTCAATGTAACCGCACCGACATACATGCTTATTTTTATAGCATTCCTCTCCGGCGTCATCTTTACCGGGTTTATGGGAATCGTGGAGCGGTTCAGATTGAACAGGACGATAAGCAAGTTAAACAGAACGATCAGAGAACTCAGAAGAGAGGTCAGGGATAGTAAGAAAGAAGTGCTCAGTGAGGAGGAGATACGGGGCCCGGCTGAACATCAATGAACACAATGCAGATAGATCGCGGAATGTCTTGAGACGTGAAGTTCATTGCGGATACTAACCTTGGAAAATTGGCGAAGTGGCTTCGTATCTTGGGTTACGACACCGTATCGCATCGGGGAAAAACGGATCGGGATTTTTTGAGGAAGGCCCAGAGGGAAGGGAGAGTTGCTCTGACGAGAAAAAAGGATATGGCAGCGAGGCAGTTCTCCGGAAAGCTCGTCACAGTTGAGAGTGATCATGTTCAGGAACAACTCGGGGAGGTTATGGAAAAACTGTCTATCTGCGCTGATGCGAGCCGGTTGTTTAGTATCTGCGTGAGATGTAACGCGGCATTAGTGGCGGTCGGCAAAGAGGATGTTGCCGGTATGGTTCCGGCCTTCGTGTATGATACCCAAAGCGCATTTCGCAGGTGTCCCAGTTGCAGAGGGATCTTCTGGCCCGGCACACACATAGATAACGCTTTTAACCAGCTTAAGACGCACATTCAGCGTCATCACCCTTGATTTTTTCAACGGCGTGCTTCAGTGCAGGCAGGATCACTGCAAGGTTTTCGCGAACAGCCTTGGGAGAGCCCGGCAGATTAACAATCAGCGCCTTACCTCTGATTCCGACGACAGCGCGCGAGATCATTGCATGCGGTGTTTTGGCGGCACTTGCGTGCCGCATTGCCTCTGCCATACCGGGTACTTCTCTATCGATCACCTCCAGCGTTGCATCGGGAGTCACATCCCTCGGACTGACACCAGTACCACCTGTCGTTACAATGAGGGGAATGTTCTTCTTATCGGCAAAGTCGATGAGTGTTTCCTTTATCTGATCTTTCTCATCGGGGATTATTTTGATACAGGCGACATCAATTTTTGCACCTTTCAACATCTCAATGATTTCCTGGCCGCTCTTATCTTCCCGCTCCCCCCGGAACCCCTTGTCGCTTATGGTTATGACACCCGCGTGAATTTCCAATTTATTGCTGTTCCTTCTTCGATTCGGCGATAATCTTCTCTGCGATGAATGGAGGGACCTCTTCGTAATGTGAGTGCTCGTATGTGAATGTGCCTCTGCCGCTCGTCATTGATCGCAGATCAGGCGCGTATCTCAGGATCTCCGCAAGGGGAACCTGTCCCTTTATGATTCTGTTCGGTCCTTTTGATTCCATGCCCAGGACTTTGCCGCGGCGGCCATTCAGATCACCGATGACGTCACCCATGTACTCGTCGGGTATCTCGATGTCGATATTAACAATGGGTTCAAGCAACACCGGCTGACAGGCCAGTACACCTTTCTTAAAACCCAGTGAGCCTGCTATCTTGAATGCCATTTCCGACGAGTCGACTGTGTGGTAAGACCCGTCAACGAGAGAAACCTTCACGTCAACAACAGGATACCCGGCAACAACGCCTTCCGACATGGCTTCGATAATCCCTTTGTCAACGGCAGGTCGGTACTGTTGAGGGATGACACCGCCGACGATCTTGTCCACGAATTCAAAGCCTCCACCCCGCGGGAGAGGTTCTATATCAAGCCAGCAGTCTCCGAATTGCCCGCGACCGCCCGACTGTTTCTTGTACTTGCCTTGCACATTGGTCTTGCCTTTGATCGTTTCTTTGTAGGGAACCTTGGGTGTCTTCAATGTCAGTTCCACGCCGAATTTCCGCTTCATTTTTTCGACAGAGACCTCGATGTGTACCTGTCCCATGCCGGAGAGGATCATTTCTTTGGTCTGCTCTTCCCGCCGGAAGGTGAGGGTGGGGTCTTCCTCGATGATGCGGTTGATCGAGGAAACTATCTTGTCTTCATCGCCCCTGCTCTTGGGCGCGACGGCAAAGGACATGATGGGTGGCGGAGGAATGACTTTCTCAAAAATTATGGGTGCCTTTTCATTGCATATTGTATCTCCGGTGGATGTCTCTTTGAGCTTGGCGACAGCAGCGATATCTCCCGGCACGAGAGACTCAACAGGCTTCTGGCTCTTTCCTTCCAGAAAAAAGACATTTCCAAACCTTTCCGTGATTTTTCGGGACGAATTGTAAAAAGTTGAATCAGAGCTAAGCGTTCCCGAAAATACGCGGAACAAAGTGAGACGCCCCGCGTAAGGGTCGGCAATGGTCTTGAACACGATGCCGGAAAAGGGCGCGGATTCTTCAGGATTCCTCGTTTCCATTTCATCTTTACCGGGCTTCTTCCCTGTAACAGGGCCGCGTTCCAGCGGGGAGGGAAGGGCATTTATCACCGCATCGATAAGGGGTGCAATGCCGATATTCTTCAGTGCAGATCCACACACAACAGGTATCAGACTTGAGGATGTAACGCCTTTTTTAAGACCCGCCTTAAGTTCATCAACTGTAAGCTCGCCGGCATCCAAATACTTGTCCATTAGCTGTTCGTCGGACTCTGCGATATCCTCCACCATGTTCTCGCGGTATTTTTCGACTGCATCCTTCATGTCTGCGGGAATATCCGCTGATTTATAGGTGCCGCCAGTGCCGTCAAAAATGAGGGCCTTCTTTGTTATGAGGTCGACTACCCCCTGGAATTTGTCCTCCTTGCCGATGGGCAGCACCACGGGTGTAGCCTTTTTGCCCAAGCGGCTCTTAATGGTCTCCATACATGTAAAGAAATCGGCCCGTTCACGGTCCATTCTGCTGATAAAAACGACTCGCGGAAGCTTGTACTCATCAGCATATTCCCAGACCTTCTCGGTCTGAAATTCGACACCACCGACAGCATCTATAACGACGACGGCTCCATCAGCTACGCGGAGACAATTTTTTGTGTCATAAGAAAAATTGGAATCACCCGGTGTATCGAGGATGGTTATTTTATGCTTTTCCCATTCGAAAAAATTGGTCGCTGCACTGATTGAAATGCGACGTTTCTGCTCTTCCGGTTCAAAATCCATAGAGGAAGTTCCGTCATCAACCCTACCCTGTCTGTCCGTCTTGCCGGCGATGAAAAGGAGGGACTCGCATAGAGATGTCTTGCCTGTTGCTCCGTGTCCTACAATTGCTATATTTCTTAAGAAGTTAGGTTCATATTTTGACATGAGAACTCCTTTCTATGGTTACCAGTAACAACTGGTAAAGATGCTTGCGGTGTGTAGCGTATTCCCCCTTGCAAAGTCAAGTCAATTTTCTAAAGGAAGAATAGACTTTACTTGACAATCGTTATGATTGTGGTAGTTTTATCACCTTGGTTGTCTCGAGGATACCCGAAAGGAATAAAGATGCCAAAATTTTTTTATACCTTCCTGATAATCCCCAAGAGAAAAAGTTTTGCTAAAAAAGTTGCTCTTTCAAACAAGTTTTTGAAAGCGTCGCATTTTGTGTAATGGCTGTCATTCTGGCAACCGTGTATTTCAAAAGAGAGTTGATATTGCGACGAAGATGGGCGTACATGTGGTGGCGCCTGCAGACGGTTTAGTTTCTGAGATATTTTATGATCCGAATGTGGGACTGATGATTAAGATAAATCATGGATACGGGATGAGAAATTACTGCGGCCACCTATTGAGAACTGCCGTGATGCAGGCAACCATGGTTAAGAGGGGAGACCTCATCGGTTATGTCGGAATTCCGGACGAAGCACGGGCTTGCGTCTCCATTACTCCGTAACACTAAACGACATTCCCGTTAATCCGAGAAAATATTTGGATTAGATTTTGGCCGCCCGTACGTATTACGCGCGATGGATCGTTATTGGTTAACCGATAGCCCGGTTTTTTTGCCGGTTTTTTTTTGAGAGGATTATATATGCTTGGGTCTTTGCTGGGGAAGGTGATAGGCAGCAAAAATGATCGAGAATTAAAACGACTGTCTTTTATCCTTGATGAAGTAAACGATCTTGAACCTACCATGATGAGCTTGAGTGATGCGGAGCTGGGAGCCAAGACGCCATATTTCAAGGAACGGCTCGCCAGTGGTGCGGAACTCAACGATATACTGGCGGAGGCATTTGCTGTTGCCAGGGAAGCGTCCAGAAGAACTTTGCTGATGCGGCCTTTTGACGTTCAGGTTATTGGAGGCCTTGTTTTACATGAGGGGAAGATTGCGGAGATGAAGACCGGGGAGGGAAAGACCCTGGCGGCCACCATGCCCCTCTATCTTAATGCCCTGTCGGGCGAAGGTTGCCATCTGGTTACTGTAAATGATTATCTGGCGAAGAGAGATGCAGACTGGATGGGACCCATTTACAAATTCCTCGGTCTCAGAGTGGGAGTCATCGTTCACGGCATGGACGATGATGAGAGAAGAGGGGCATATAATGCCGATATCACCTACGGTACAAACAATGAATTCGGGTTCGATTACCTGCGTGATAATATGAAGTTCAGCCTTGAGGACTATGTCCAGAGGGAATTCAATTATGCCATAGTTGACGAGGTTGACAGCATCCTCATCGATGAGGCGAGGACGCCTCTGATAATATCAGGCCCGTCGGAGGAATCTACCGATAAATACTACAGGATCAACCAGGTAATACCTAAATTAAGAAGGGACAAGGATTACACGATTGATGAAAAAAGCCGGACTGTAGTGTTGACGGAAGAGGGGGTTGCCAGGATTGAAGGCTACTTGAAGGTGCAGAACCTCTTCGAGCCGAAGAATATGGAGCTTCTCCATCACGTCAATCAGGCATTGAAGGCTCATACACTCTTCAGACGCGACGTTGACTATCTGGTCAAAGATGGCCAGGTCATAATTGTTGACGAATTTACTGGGAGAGTCATGCCGGGAAGAAGATATAGTGACGGTTTGCACCAGGCCCTGGAAGCGAAAGAGAAGGTTAAAATAGAGAGGGAAAATCAGACGCTTGCATCAATAACATTCCAGAATTACTTTAGGATGTACAAAAAGCTCGCGGGAATGACGGGCACGGCAGATACAGAGGCGGCCGAATTCAATAAGATATACAATCTTGATGTTGCTGTGGTTCCGACAAATATGCCGATGATCAGGATAGATTATCCTGACGTGATTTACAAGACTGAAGCGGAGAAATTTAATGCGGTCATTGAAGAGATCAAGGAACTGCACAAGGAAAAAAGGCCCGTCCTGGTGGGTACGATATCCATCGAAAAGTCCGAACTCCTAAGCAGATATCTTTCGCGAACAGGGGTCAAACACCACGTTCTGAATGCCAAGCATCATGAAAAGGAAGCGGAGATCATTGCCCAGGCGGGGCAGCCGGGCATGGTAACTATATCAACCAATATGGCTGGCCGCGGAACCGATATAAAATTGGGCGAAGGCGTCGCCGATGTGGGCGGACTTCATATACTTGGGACGGAAAGGCATGAAAGCCGCCGCATCGACAATCAGCTAAGGGGCCGATCGGGGCGCCAGGGAGATTTGGGGTCTTCGCGCTTTTTTCTTTCCCTCGAGGATGATCTTCTTAGGATATTCGGTGCAGAAAGAATCTCATCCGTAATGGACCGGATTGGCATGGAGGAGAATCAGCCGATCGAGCACAACCTCATTTCGAAAGCCATCGAAAATGCCCAGAAGAGGGTCGAGGCGCACAATTTTGATATACGCAAACATCTTTTGGATTTTGACGACGTCATGAACAGGCAGAGACAGGTAATTTACGAACAGCGCAAGAAAGTCCTCAAGGGAGAGGAGCTATGGTCAGATGTTGAAGAGATGCTGGAAGAAATCGTAGAGCAAATAGTCTCTGAATACATAGACGAGAAGGCCCATCCTGAGGAATGGAACCTGAGAGGATTGGATGATATTGTGTTCAAACAGTTCTCGTTGCGATTGAACCTCAGTGAGACGGGGAGAAATCTAAGCAGGGACGCCGTTGTAGAGACGCTTGTTGACGCTGCGAAAGGCCTGCTGAAAAAAAAGGAGGAGGAATACGGCAAACCCATGATGGATTATCTCATGAAGGTGATCATGTTGCAGTCCATTGATACTCACTGGAAAGATCATCTCCTGAGCATGGATCATTTAAAAGAAGGCATAGGCCTCAGAGGCTACGGGCAGAAGGATCCTGTCCGGGAATACCAGAAAGAGGGCTATGAAATGTTCATGGATATGATTAACCGCATTAAGGAGGATACCATCGAAAAGCTCTGCATCGTCAGGATCCAGAGGGAAGAGGAGATCGAACAAATGCGGGAGGAGGCCAGTCAGGATTATATCATGAGCCGCGGGGAACAGACGGCGGAGGCATCTACCGTGAAGAGGGATGCGAAGAAGGTAGGGAGAAATGATCCCTGTCCATGCGGCAGTGGAAAGAAATATAAGAAATGCTGCGGGCAGTGAAGAAATATGCGGGACACATCACAATTGCTTTTAGACCTCTCAAATAAGGTGTTTTATGAACTGTAATGAGTCCAATACTTACACCGTTCCCGGTTTCCTGGCAAATGGCATTCATGCAGGCATCAAGGAAAATGGCATTAAGGACCTCGCTTTGATTTTTTCCGTGGTGCCGGCAAAGGCATCGGCAGTATTTACGATAAATTGCTTTAAGGCAGCGCCGGTTCTCCTCGATATGAAAAGGATAAAATCGGGCGTGGCTCAGGCGATTCTGGCAAATAGCGGCAATGCCAATGCGGCGACGGGGGAGGCCGGATACGCCGATGCCGTGGATATGTCGAGATGCACTTCCGATAAACTGAATATTGCTGATGAGCTCGTTTTGGTGGCATCTACGGGAATAATCGGGCACAGGTCTCCCGTAAAGAATATCAAAAATGGCATGGAAGGGCTGATTGGGGGCTTGGATCCAAACGGCATTCCTGCGGCTGCAGAGGCAATCATGACAACGGATAAATTTCCCAAGATTTCTTGCCGGAGGAACGTGATCGGTTCGAAAGAAGTTTCTGTGTGCGGGATTGCCAAAGGAGCTGGCATGATAAATCCTCATATGGCAACGATGCTTGCATTTGCCATGACCGATGTCCGCATCGATTTACGTACCATGAATACAGTTTTTAAACAGGCCGTAGACAGGAGCTTTAATTCAATCACGGTTGACGGATGCATGAGCACGAATGATACAGCGATAATTCTGGCGAATGGTATGGCTGGTAACAAAGAGCTGAAAGGGGCTTCCAATAGTTTATCTTTGTTTAGAGAAATGCTTTTCGGTGTAATGTCTGATCTCTCAAATGCCATTGTCAGGGATGGTGAGGGGGCGACAAAATTTATCGAAGTAATCGTTGATGAAGCGGGTTCGATAACAGATGCAAAAAAAGTTGCGTATGCCGTAGCTAACTCAAATCTGGTCAAAACCGCTTTTTACGGCGGCGATCCCAACTGGGGGAGAATAATAGCGGCTGCCGGTGCCAGCGGTATCAATCTTCCTGTTGATGCTGTTAAGCTATACTTTGAAGAAATTCCGGTATTTGCTGATGGAAAAGGTGTAGACGGCCATGAAGAAGAGCTTTTAGAAATCATGTCTAGGACAAATATCAAGGTGTTTTTAAAACTCGGGATGGGGAATAAATCACACAGAATATGTACTTCTGATCTGACCTTTGACTACATCAAGATTAATGCCCACTATCGCACCTAATTCTATGAAATTTGAAAGTCCAGTTATCGCAAAAATTATCCCGCCGCACGGCCACCTGCGTCTGTATTTGCCTTTTTTCTCTTGCTAATCTAGAATCTATGTGATATCTGCCAACGGATTTCACACATCCTTTGATTGGCGGGGCGTTGCTTTTCAGAACGAAAAGTTCCCTGTACAAAGAGATAGGGATGGCGGTAAAAAAACAAAAGGAGTTGCGATATGGCGAATATATCAATGAAGTTGCTACTTGAAGCGGGTGTACACTTTGGTCATCAGACTAACAAGTGGAATCCAAAGATGAAGCCTTACATATTTGGGGCGCGAAACGGCATTTATATCATAGACCTGCAGCAAACGGTCGGGATGTTCCAAGCCGCATATGATTTCGTAGTCGATATGGTGACAGCAGGCGGAGAGCTTCTCTTTGTAGGAACCAAGAAGCAATCACAGGAGGCAGTTAAGGAAGAGTCAGAGCGTTGCGGGATGCCTTACGTCAACCAGAGATGGCTAGGCGGGATGCTGACTAATTTTAATACCATCAATAAGAGAATTGAGAGATTAAATTTTCTGGAGAAGATGTTTTCCGATGACAGCGTCAAGGCGTTCCCCAAGAAGGAAATAATGAAGCTTCAGAAAGAAATGAACAAGCTTGAAAAGGTCCTAGGCGGGATAAAAATAATTAAACGCCTTCCCGGCGGTTTGTTTGTCGTTGATCCCAAGCGCGAGAGCATTGCCGTGAAGGAGGCGCAAAAACTGAAGATTCCCATAGTAGCTATAGTTGATACAAACTGTGATCCCGACGACATAGACTATATTATTCCCGGTAACGACGACGCCATAAGGGCAATAAAGCTATTTTCTTCAAGGATTTCAGACGCCGTGATTGAGGGCAAGAGGAAGTTCGAGGAGCATGCGCAAGCCGATACCGACAAGGAAGCGGTTGCCGTGGCTTCCGCGGGGGGCGACGATGTGGAAGCAGATGTTCCTGAGTCTGTGGAAACAAAGGATGGAATAACTGATTTTGAAGAAGATATTGAAAAGGATAAAGAGCGTCTATCAAAGTAAGAATTATGGCTGGAGGTAAAATAAATTGAGCATTACATCATCGATGGTTAAAGAGCTGAGAGAAAAAACAGGCGCCGGCATGATGGATTGCAAGGAAGCTCTGACAAAGTGTAGCGGAGATTTTGAAAAGGCAATCGATCATTTGCGGAAGAAGGGCATGTCTGCTGCGACAAAGAGGTCATCAAAGGCGGCAAAAGATGGAGTCGTTGCCTCATATATCCATATGGGTGGGAAAATAGGGGTTTTGGTAGAGCTTAACTGCGAAACCGATTTCGTCGCCAAGACGGATGATTTTCGACTCCTGGCGAAAGAACTTACCATGCATGTAGCGGCGGCGAACCCCAAGTATCTGAAGTCTGACGATATACCGCCGGATGTTTTGGAACGGGAAAAGGAGATTTACAGAAGCCAGGCGTTGGCGGAAAAGAAGCCTGAGAAGATATGGGATAAGATCATAGAAGGTAAGCTGAAAAAGTATTATGAAGATGTCTGCCTCCTGGATCAGAAATTCATAAAAGATACGGCCATTACTGTTAGGACACTGGTCAATAACATGATTGCCAAGACCGGAGAAAATATTGTTATTAGAAGATTCATAAGGTACCAGCTGGGCACCGATTGAAAAAGAGATGATGGATAAACCTGTCTACAAGAGAGTCCTCCTGAAACTGAGCGGCGAAGTCCTTATGGGAAAGGGCACCTACGGTATAGACCTCGATGCCGTAGCAAGCATTGCAGGAGAAATTAGGGATGTTGCAAAGCTTGGTGTCGAGATAGGCGTCGTGGTCGGCGGCGGCAATATATTTCGCGGGTTTGAAGCTAATGAGATGGGTATGGAGCGAACTTCCGCGGATTATATGGGGATGCTTGCGACAGTAATAAACAGCCTTGCATTGCAGAGCGCCCTCGAACAACTTGATGTAGTCACGAGAGTTCAAACCGCGATAGAGATGAAACAAGTTGCGGAACCATTCATCCAAAGGAGGGCTGTGCGTCATCTGGAAAAAGGAAGGGTTGTTATATTTGCGGGCGGCACAGGCAACCCTTATTTCACTACTGATACTGCCGCCTCTTTAAGGGCCGTAGAGATAAAGGCCGACATTATTCTGAAGGCAACCAAAGTGGAAGGGGTCTATGATAAAGATCCCGTTACGTGCAGTGATGCGAAGATGTTCACGGAAATTTCCTATAATGATATATTGACTAGACACTTGAAGGTTATGGATGCAACTGCTATTTCCCTGTGCAGAGAGAACGATCTTCCTATCATCGTCTTTAATCTGCAGAAGAAGGGCAATATCAAACGCGTGATTTGCGGCAAAGACATGGGAACGAGAGTCAGGGGTTGACATGAAGGATCTTATCTTTGACGAATTAAAGGATAGCATGGAGAAAGCGATCCATGCCTACGAGAAGTCCTTGAGCAAAGTACGGACAGGGAGGGCGTCACTGTCGCTTTTGGATGGCATTAAAGTAGACTACTATGGTGTTCCCACGCCACTCAACCAGGTAGCTACACTTTCCATACCGGAGAGCCGCCTCATAGTCATATCACCGTGGGACAATAGCAATATAGGAAATATGGAGAAGGCTATACAAAAATCTGATCTTGGTTTGATGCCGACAAATGACGGGAAAGTGATACGCCTTTCTATTCCGCCGCTCACAGAAGAGCGTAGAAAGGAACTGGCAAAGGTCGTAAAGAGGATAGCCGAGGAGTGCAAGATAAATCTGAGAAATGTCAGAAGGGACGCAAATGACCAGCTAAAGGCCTTGAAGAAAGACAATGACATCTCTGAAGATGAATTTTACCAGTACCAGGAAGAAGTTCAGGAGATAACGGATAAATACATTAAGAAAAGCGACGTTATCCTTGCTGCTAAAGAAAAGGAAATCATGGAAATATAAATTATATCCCGCGAACAAGAGATACTGGGGAGCCTTATGGCTCCTTCTTTGTTTTGGGAGTGATTTAAATTATACTTGCCTGGCTGTCATCGCTTTTTTTGTAGAATCTCTAATGCCCTTTTCTTTTTTGCATGTCTTGAACTTTATCGTCGATTGTGCTACTTAAATAAGATATTAACTATCCGAAGATATTCAAAAAAGGGTATATCGCCCGATGAAAAAGATTGATCATAAAAAACTGCCCCAACATATCGCGATAATCATGGACGGCAACGGCAGGTGGGCTGAAAAGCATGCTTTCGGGAGGATAACTGGTCACAAGAAAGGCGCCAAATCAGTAAAAGTTGTGGTCAAGGCCTGCCGGGAGATCGGTATAAAATATCTTACCTTGTATGCATTTTCTGTTGAAAATTGGCTTCGTCCCCGGGAAGAAGTGGATGCGCTGATGGATTTATTGGATAAATATTTGCGATCGGAGCTTGACGATATGCTACGTCACGGCATCCGCTTGGTAGCTATCGGTGATATCGAGTCATTGAGCGGACCCGTAAGAAATACACTCGCGGAGGCAATCGATAAGACTTCTGGTAGCAATGGGATGGTTCTTAATCTGGCTCTGAGCTATGGTGGAAGGGATGAAATCGTCGAGGCAGTGAAAGGCATATTAAAAGATTGTCAGGACGGAGAGATCGCTCCCCAGGATCTGACGAAAGAATTGTTTTCGAAGTACCTATACACGACTGAAATTCCCGATCCGGACCTGCTGATAAGAACGAGCGGCGAATACAGGTTGAGCAATTTCTTGTTGTGGCAGTCAGCTTATACAGAATTTTATTTCTCCGATGTCCTTTGGCCCGATTTTCGAAGGAAACATCTTATCGAGGCAATTGTTGAGTTTCAGCGGAGGGAGAGGAGATTCGGATTGACGAGTAGTCAGTTATACAGAGATGGAGCATACACAGGATGACTCCCCACATAAAAAGATGGATATCCGGGGTTATAGCTGTACCGCTACTCGTTGCCATTATATTTTATGGTTCGGAAGAGGTGTTTGCTGCTTTTATTATAATCATTATTCAGGGAGCCGTCGTTGAGTATAACAGGATGGTATTTAATGGCGGATTCGCCCGGGATAAATTGCAGGGTCTCATTATTGCCATATTAATTCCGCTTGCCGCTTTTTCAGGTGATTTACGTATTGTACTGGCTGTCATTGCATTTTCAATGGTAGGCGTTTTTTCTCTGTCTCTTGTCGGCAGAAACGGTCATCTCATTGACGTAGTTTCAGTCAGTAAGCTCGTACTTGGCTTTATTTATATACCATTCATGCTGTCACATTTCATCCTGCTGAGGCATTCCGAGGGCGGCATACTGTGGATATTCCTTATTTTGATCTTGGCATTTTCCGGGGATATAGCAGCGTTCTATGTGGGTAGAAGTATAGGGAAGAGAAAACTGATGCCCTCGGTAAGTCCGGGCAAGACTGTGGAGGGGACGGTGGGATTGCTGATAGGAAGCATCGTTGGTTGCGTATTGTTCCAGCATTTTTTTCTTCCGGGGCTTCCTGTCTTTCATGCGGCGGCTCTTGGGCTTTCGGGAGGTGTTATAGGACAACTTGGCGATCTCTGTGAGTCCGTTATCAAGAGAGCATCCGGGGTAAAAGATTCCGGTTCCCTTGTCATCGGACACGGTGGTTTACTGGATCGGTTGGACTGTTTAATTTTTATTGCGCCGTACGTATATTACTATAAAATATTTTTGACGGCATCATAGGAAATACTCTTTCCTTTCGTAGGTAGAATTATTCAGTTTGCAACTGTGCGCATATGATTCACGGGCTCTATCCCTCAGTAGTGGATAGACACATATTAAAACTTACGCCTTTGCATTGCTCGCTGTTTTTCTATAGATTGTTTATTGTTTTTACATTCATGGGTTTTGACGGCATGAAGAATATATCCATACTGGGTTCGACAGGATCCATTGGCGTTAATGCCTTAGATGTCATAGCGGATAACCCCGATCGATTCAAGGTTGTCGGCCTTACGGCATATAAGAATGTCAGCCTGTTAGCGGAGCAAATTGAGAGATTCAAGCCAAGGGTTGTCTCGGTCATTGACGAGAAACATGCCCGGAAGCTGAAAAATGTCATAAAGTCTGCGAGAGGAACCGAGATCGTGCATGGGGCAGCCGGTTACCGCGATGTGGCATGTGTAAGCGAGGCAGACATGGTTGTATCCGCTATGGTGGGTTCTGCAGGTCTCATTCCCACTATGGAAGCTATCGAGGCGGGAAAGGACATTGCCCTCGCCAATAAGGAAGTAATGGTGATGGCAGGCTCTCTTGTTGTTGAAAGGGCGCGTGAAAAGGGCGTAAGGATTTTGCCCGTGGATAGCGAGCACAGCGCAATCTTTCAATGCATCACAGGCCATACAGGATCTGATATCAGACGAATTATTTTGACAGCGTCGGGCGGTCCGTTCTTCCATCTATCAAAGGAAGAACTTGCAGACGTAAAACCTGTGGACGCATTGCAACATCCCTCCTGGCAGATGGGACGAAAGATTACGGTGGATTCGGCTTCCATGATGAACAAAGGCCTTGAGGTCATTGAGGCGCAGTGGTTTTTTTCCGTTGACATTGATCGTATTGAGGTGCACATACATCCGCAGAGCGTCATCCATTCCATGGTAGAATACTGCGACGGATCTGTAATAGCACAACTGAGCATGCCGGATATGCGCATTCCCATAGCCTATGCCCTGTCTTTTCCCGATAGACTCGCCCGTATTGAGCCCTTTCTTGATTTATTGAAGGTTCGCGTCTTTGAATTCTTAAGACCAGATATGGAAAAATTTCCAAGCTTGAGGCTTGCCTATGAAGCGGGGAAGGCAGGGGGCACGATGCCGGCTGCCCTGAATGCTGCCAACGAGGTAGCCGTGCAGGCATTCTTGGAAAACGCCCTTCCGTTTGCAGACATAGCTAATGTAGTAAAAGAGGTGCTTTGCTGTCATCAGAGGAAACAGTATCCCAACTTGGGAGAGATAATGGAAGCTGATCTTTGGGCCCGGGATGTTGCAAAAATAACCATTGAGAGGATAAGAGTTCTATCGTGTTAGGCATTAGCATTGTATCCGTTATTATTCTTCTGGGCATTCTTATTTTCGCACATGAGTTTGGCCATTTTCTGGTGGCTAAATATTCGGGCGTAGGTGTATTGAAATTTTCGCTTGGATTCGGGCCCAAGTTAGTGGGGAAGAAGATAGGGGAGACGGAGTATCGCATTTCATTGATACCACTCGGGGGTTATGTAAAGCTATTGGGAGAGTCGGAGAATGAGAAGCTCCCGGAGGAGGATGAAAGAAGGTCTTTTTTCAAACAACCGGTTTTGAAAAGAGCCGCAATCGTTTCCGCAGGTCCAATCTTCAATTTTGTGCTTGCCATACTTATTTTCACGATTGTTTACATGGTTGGAGTTCCAACCCTGACTACCTATATAAGCGGAGTGCAGGAAGGATCTCCCGCCTTTGAAGCCGGCATAAGGGAGGGTGACGTCATTGCCGCCATCGACGGAAAAGAAATCACGCGGTGGGAAAGCCTTGCTGAAATTATCACTAAGAGCGATGGCGGGGAGTTGCGTATCACAATAACAAGAGGCGAACAATTAAGGGACATTCTCTTAAAGCCGAGGTTGTATAAGTCAAAGAATATTTTCGGTGAAGACATCGAATCTTACAAAATAGGTGTAAGTCCTTCATCGGAACATGCTGTCGTTGACAGGATGAACCCATTTCTGGCTTTTTGGACCAGTCTTAAACAGACATGGTTTATAAGTAAATTGACCGTGCTCAGTATTATTAAGATGTTTGAAGGTGTCGTTTCTCCAAGAACTCTTGGTGGTCCCATTATGATTGCGCAGATTGCAGGAGCCCAGGTCAAGGAGGGCATCATACCATTCGTGTTGTTTATGGCATTGTTAAGTATAAACCTTGCTATCCTGAACCTTTTGCCTATTCCCATCCTTGATGGAGGGCATCTCTTCTTCTATCTTGCAGAAGCCGTAACAGGTCGAGAAATTAATATCAAGTGGAGAGAGATGGCCCAACAGATCGGCCTCGTCATTCTTATTGCCCTCATGATATTCGTTTTCATCATGGACATAGAAAGACTTAACATTAAATGGTTCGACGACTTTAACAAATTTTTCACACGGTAGACATGTTGACTTTAGCAATTGATACTTCTTCGGAAAGCGCCAGTATTGCACTTCTCCGAGATGACGATATCCTGTCCGAAATTTTTATCAATCTGGATGTGAATCACTCCGTGGTGTTGCTGCCGGCCTTGCATCACTTAATGAGGCTTTCGCGCTTAGAACCGAACGAGATAGATCTCTTCGCATGCACGATAGGCCCAGGTTCATTTACAGGGCTTCGCGTGGGCGCGAGTACCGTGAAGGGACTTGCCCTGGCTCTGGGAAGGCCGATTGCGGGAGTATCAACACTGGAAGCCCTGGCATTCAATATCACTGGTCATGAAATCCCAGTCTGTCCTATGCTCGATGCGAAGAAAGAGCAGGTATATACGGCTCTCTATAGGACCGGGTGGGATTACACATTGGAGAAAATAGAAAGCGAGAGGGTGACTGACGTCCGGAGATTCTTAGAGCGCATTGACGGAGAGGTTATATTCGTGGGTGATGGATCTGTAAAATATGCCGGGCTCATCAATGACATGTTGCCGGGGAAATCATATTTTGCATCCGGTTGCCATCAGCATGTGAGAGCAGCGGTCGTGGCTGTCCTTGGCAAAAAAAAATATTTTGACGGAGATGTTCTGGATTCCGTTACCGTTGCACCTGTATATCTCCGTCCGTCGGAAGCAGAAATGAAGCGTTTCTCACGGTAAATTCTTGCAAGCCGAAGGGAAGATTTTACATTGTTGAGGAATATGAAATATTGACAATGATTATTGATTAATATAAGAATACTGCACAGGGGGTGGCGTGCATGGAAAAAGCCGATGAGCTCTTGATCAAAAAATATATTAATCAGGATGAGGAGCTGAGGAGCTACGTTGAGGATCACAAGAAACTCGAAGCAGATCTCGAGAATTTTAACAAACGTATCTATTTGACGGCAGAAGAGGAAATTGAGAAGAAGAACCTGCAGAAAAGAAAACTGCGGGGGAAGGAGCAGATTTACAGAATCCTTGCAAAGTACCGCTGTCAGGCGCAAGAAGCATGAGATGACCAGTCATGGGACTGTTAATATTGTGCAATAATAAATGAATCATAACAGTATCATAGTTCCTGAGGGTCTTCCATTCATCATACCACTCGGTATTTTCACTTTAATTTTTTCCCTTTTCGGTATAATCTGGGCGGCAACGATATTTTTTATAGCAACGTGCTTCGTTGCCTGGTTCTTCAGAAATCCGGAGCGTGAATTTGCTGATGGTGCAAAAGCTGTAGTATCTCCGGCAGACGGTGAGATCATAAAGATAGAAAACGTCGTGCAGAGCGATTTGCTCGATGGTCCGGCACGGAAAATTAGTGTATTTATGAACGTGTTTAACGTTCATGTTAACCGCATACCGTATTCCGGCACAGTGGTTTCTATAGAATATGACAAAGGAAATTTTTTTTCGGCGAATCTGGATAAGGCATCAGAGCTTAATGAAAGAAATTCTGTTCTTGTCAAAACAGATGATGGGAAAAAAATTTTAATCGTACAGATAGCCGGATTGATTGCAAGAAGGATAGAATGTTGGGTTACGGAAGGAATGCATGTACGCAAGGGTGAACGATTCGGCCTCATACGATTCGGCTCACGTCTTGAAGTTTTTCTGCCTCCCGATGCGATAATATCAATTAGAGTGGGTGATAAAGTAAGGGCGGGAGAGACACTTATAGGATGGCTAAAATGAAAAAAGATGCCACACTTAAGAAAGGGCGTGTAAGAAAAGGTATATTCCTATTGCCCAACCTTTTTACGACAGGAAGCCTTTTCTGTGGATTTTATTCTGTTGTTGCCTCCATGAAGGGAGATTTTTGGTTTGCTGCAGCACCCATCTTAATGGCTTTTGTCTTGGATGGCCTGGATGGCAGAATAGCGAGGATGACGAACACGACAAGCAAATTCGGCTCTGAATACGACTCTTTGTCTGACCTGGTAGCTTTTGGTGTTGCGCCATCCATTCTCGCCTACACATGGGCACTTTCGATATATGGGAAATGGGGATGGCTAGCATCATTCCTTTTTGTTGTTTGTGGCGCATTGCGGCTAGCAAGATTCAACATTCAGATAGGGTTGGTTGAAAGCAAGGTCTTCAATGGACTGCCGATACCAGGAGCCGCAGCTGTTGTTGCAACGGGGGTATTGCTTTATTACTACCTGGGGGGTGAAGGGAGATTCAATGATCTGACCATTTTGATAGGGGTTGTCGTTCTATCGCTGCTGATGGTGAGCAGCGTAAAGTATTACAGCTTTAAAGACCTTAACTTTTTTTCCAGAAAACCTTTCATGTCCTTTGTTTTGATCGTGTTTATCATGATTATCGTCATCGCAGAGCCGCAGATCATGATGTTTACCTTTGCCTTCGGTTATAGTCTGTCCGGTCCGACGTGGGCGCTTGTTAAGATCGGCAAAAAGGTATACGCGGAATGGAAGGCAAGAGGGGTGCGGATTCATACAAGGCGCGCACTGAAAAGGTAGCAATAAGAGATATGCAAACTATAAGGCGCTCTGCCTCTTTTGGAGTGAATCGTTTAGAGAGAGCGTCTTTTTTACGGTCTGGTGTTTGAGACAATCTATGAAGAAGAACAAATTTGTGAAGTCTTACAATGTTGCAGTTGTTGGTGCTACGGGTGTTGTTGGCGGCGAGATGGTTAGGATCCTGGAAGAACGAGAATTTCCCGTCCGTAATTTGACGCTGCTGGCTTCAGAACGTTCAGTTGGCAAGAAGCTGAAATTCAGAGGCAAGTTTGTTCCCGTTCATGTATTGAATGAAAGATCATTCTCAGGAATTGATATTGGACTTTTTTCAGCAGGCGGGGGAATCTCTGAGCGCTTCGCCCCCATAGCCGCCTCATCAGGCTGTGTAGTAATTGACAATACAAGTGCATTCAGGATGGTGCCTGATATTCCCCTGGTAGTACCGGAAGTAAATCGAAAAGCAATCGGCATGTATAAAAATAAGGGAATAATTGCTAATCCGAACTGTTCAACCATCCAAATGGTCTTGGTTCTAAAGCCGATCCACGATGCTGCGAGGGTTAGGAGGGTTGTGGTTTCCACGTATCAAGCCGTCTCCGGAACAGGCAAGGAAGCCATAGAAGAATTGATCAAGCAGACAAAGGCTCTTTTGAGCGGCCGGAAACCCGCGGTTAAGGTATATCCTCATCGCATAGCATTTAATTGTCTCCCGCATATCGATGTATTTCTGGACAACGGCTATTCGAAAGAGGAGATGAAGATGGTGAATGAAACCAAGAAAATTCTCGGCGATCAGACAATTGCCGTGACGGCAACGACAGTAAGAGTGCCGGTCCTCTTCGGGCATTCAGAGTCTGTCAATATCGAAACCGAGAGAAAAATTAGCGCAAGAGAGGTGAGGAGAATACTTTCGCGTGCGCCTGGTGTCAAAGTGGTAGATGACCTCAAGAGGAATAAATATCCGCTCGCGATAGACGCGGCAGGGAAAGATGATACGTTTGTCGGCAGGATCAGGGAAGACGAGTCAATAGAAAACGGTATCAATATGTGGATTGTATCCGACAATGTAAGGAAGGGTGCCGCATTGAATGCTATACAGATAGCAGAGCTTCTTGTCAGAGACTACCTATGAGAATAATCGCAGGTGATGCAAAAGGAAGAACCATCTATGCACCAAATCAAAGTCGAGTGAGACCTACCTCCGACGGTATTAAGGAATCACTTTTCAATATTCTTCATGCACTCTCCGGCAAGTATTTCGTTGATCTTTTTGCGGGCAGCGGGAATGTGGGGCTGGAGGCATTAAGCCGCGGAGCCGCGAAAGTGGTTTTTGTGGAAAAGAATGCTGTCATGGTTAACGCCATTAAGAGGAACCTCCGTGAATTATCCTTCAGTGGAGAGTATGATATCATGGCAGTGGAGGCTGCAAAGGGCATACGGAAACTTCAAAATAGGGGTGATATTCTTGATTTTCTGTTTGCCGATCCACCATACGAAAGAGGTTTCGTCAGGGAGATTTTCCATAGTCTCAGTGGTGGTAATGTCCTCGGTGAAGATGGTGTCCTCATAATCCAGCATTCAGTGAGGGAAAATGTGGATGGGCAGTATACAGGTGATTTCATATTGACAGACCGGAGAAGATATGGTGATACACATCTGTCTTTTTTTAAAATAAGGGAAAAGGAATAAAGGAACACATATGGGAAAAATAGCTGTCTATCCTGGTTCATTTGATCCCATCACAAACGGCCATCTTGACCTCATAAAGAGGGGGCTGAAGATTTTTGACGGGATTATTGTTCTAGTAGCTTATAATCCGAACAAAGCTTCCTACCTCTTCTCAGTTGACGAGAGGATTGAATTGATCAAAGAGGCTGCAAAAGATTGCAAAGGGGTGGAGGTTGCCAGCTTCCAAGGACTGCTGGTGGATTATGTCAAGAAGACCGGCGCAAATATTATATTGAGGGGACTCCGAGCCCTTTCTGATTTCGAGTACGAATTTCAGCTTACTCTCATAAATCGGAGACTCAACAGGGATGTCGAAACTGTTTTCCTTATGACTAGTAATGAATGGTTTTTTACGAGTTCTCAGATCATTAAAGAGGCCGCCAGTCTGGGAGCTCCTGTTGAGGGACTTGTACCTGATATCGTGTGCCGAAAGATAAAAGAAAAATTCCAAAGGTAAATTAAATAAATGGTGAAACTGGCAGCGAGGATATCCACGATAAAACCGTCGCCGACACTGGCGATTACCGCCAAAGCCAATGCAATGACGGCTGAAGGCAGGCATGTAATCAGCTTTGGTGCGGGAGAACCTGATTTTGATACCCCGGATCATATCAAGATGGCGGCTGTGAAGGCCATAGAAGAGGGGTTTACGAAATATACGCCCGTTGATGGGATTTGTGAGTTGAAAGACGCCATTATCAGCAAACTCTCCAGAGACAATCAATTGACTTATGATAGATTGGAGATTGTCGTCTCCTGCGGGGGTAAGCATACCCTTTATAATTTGACCCAGGTCCTTTTTGAGGAAGGCGATGAAGTTATTATTCCATCACCTTACTGGGTGTCATATCTGGATATGGTTTTGCTCTCAGGCGCGAAGCCTGTGATTCTCAAGACGGGAGAGGCGCAAGGATTTAAAATACTGCCGGATCAGCTCGAAGCGGCGATTACGAGAAATACCAAGGCGCTTATCATGAACAGCCCGTCAAACCCGACGGGTGCAGTGTACACTGCTCGTGAACTGGCAGCCTTGGCTGAGGTCGTAATCGGCAAAGAGATGCTCGTAATATCGGATGATATCTATGAAAAGATTATATACGATGACAGGCCGTTTAAGAATATCGCATCATTGAGTGAGGAATTGAGGAATAAAACGATTGTGGTGAATGGAGTTTCCAAAGCTTATTCAATGACCGGCTGGAGAATCGGTTATGCTGCCGGACCCGAAGAGATTATCAAAGCCGTGACAAAACTGCAGAGCCAGAATACGTCAAATCCTGCTTCCATTTCGCAGTGGGCGGCCGTAGAGGCGTTGAACGGTAATCAGGAGAGCGTACCGGAAATGGTTGAAGAATTCAGGCGGAGAAGAGATGTGATCGTAGAGAAACTAAATGCCATTCCGGGCGTCACCTGCGCGCTCCCGGATGGGGCTTTTTACGTTTTTCCTGATGTTTCGTCTCTGTTCGGACGGTCGTACGAGGGTCAGACCTTATCGAATTCATCTGATGTTGCTGCATACCTTTTGGATAGGGCTAACGTGGCCGTAGTTCCGGGGATCGATTTTGGTGACGACAACCATATCCGCCTTTCCTATGCTACGTCATTGAAGAATATTGAGGAAGGACTGAAGCGAATTAGCAGTGCCGTCAAGAGACTTTCATAAGAGAGTCGTCAAACTCCCTTTTCAT
>Ga0209777_10001907_pt1 | contig 28693 bp, 15 predicted proteins | sample FrelakmetHBP12HB_FD_187147 | JGI IMG/M metagenome (GOLD analysis project Ga0209777, IMG submission 187147) | Freshwater lake sediment microbial communities from the University of Notre Dame, USA, for methane emissions studies -HBP12 HB (SPAdes)... | ecosystem: Environmental > Aquatic >...
CGTGTCCAAAATGGCTGATGATGAATTGGTTACCCGTCTTGCTGGAAATCCTTGGATGGACCTTATGAAAAAAGTTCGGGAAGACCCCGCAAACAAAGGTAAGTCTGTAAAAGAACTTGCCGGTATAGCCAAGAAGTTATACAAAAAAGCGGACGATGAAAAAGTTGAAGAAAAAGTCTGCCCAAAATGTGGAAAGCCCGAATGTGCTTGCATGAAAGAGGCATCCGAGGAGGTTACAGTGAAGGATTTTTGGACGAAAGAAGCATCGGATGCTGTAGCAAAAGCTCTTATTGCTGACGCTGCAGAATCCCCTGTTCAAGAGCAGCAGGAAGAACATGAAAAAGCAGAAACTCCTGCGGAAGAAGCTAAGGAAAAAGGAAAAGAATCCGGTCAGAATGACCCAAGATATTTTTATCAACATGGTAAATCTAAACCAGAAGCCGCTGCTCCTGCAGTAGCCCCTGAAAAAGAAGTACCAGCCCCGGCTCCTGTTCCTGAAAAGAAAGTGGAAGTAGAAGCGAAAAAAGAAGAAGTTCCTGCTGTCCCGGCTCCGGTTCCTGAAAAGAAACCTGAAGTCGAAGCTAAGAAAAAGGAAACAGAAGAAGTGGTTGATACCAGTGCTCTTGCAGTTGAAAAATTCGATAACATCGAATTATCCGCTGGCATGGTAGATACTGAATTGACTGCAAGTGAAAAAGCCCAGTTAGACCAACTTTTTAAATAATGGTATCTTTGCATCTTTTGATGCATGGATTGTAATATAAGGAGGATTAAACATGCCGTCTACAGGAAGAGATTTTGACTCTTATATATTCCGTAAAGGCGTGTCACCGAATACCTTATCGGTTATAAGTTCCAAAAATCGTATTTTTGCGTACAATGCTGGTGGAGAACAAAAACAAATTGGCGTCATTGCCACTTTTGACCCGTCTGAATCTAGGACGGTTGAACCAGTACGTGGAATTGGTTTCGGGGACCATATAGCTGAGCTCGTCCCTGGGGTAACTGACCCTATGACAATATCGGTGACTCGTACAGCCCTTTATTTATCCAATATCATGCAGGTATTCGGGTACAAAGCGGGTGTTGACGGAATCACACGTTCATTAAAGCATCACCGTTGGCCCTTTGATGTATGGCAGGAAGTTGTGTTCAGCACAATTGCTAAACGTCAAATGCAGGGGAATGCTACTATTGACCAGGCCGGACTTCTTGAAAGGCTTCCACAGGAGCCAAAAGAGGGTTCCAGCGGTAATGGTGATGAGAATGCAATTGGTCTTTTAACAATCTATGAAGCATGCTGGATGTCGGATTATTCGATATCTTATGCTTCGGATTCTGCAATTGTTCAGGAAACGTGCACGATTACTGTATCCGACATATTGGCCGGAACAGACTTGAATAAGTACTATTCAGAGGTCGAACCGTATTCGACAATGAATACTCAGGGTAAAGGGTTATCAATTAGATTACCTGGGTAAAATAGTATAAGTTAAGTTAATATTCCTCTTGGGGAATAACAACCGGGAGCCCAGTGTCAAAGGGCTCCCGGTAAATCTAAATTCAGATAACGGATAGTATTATTAAAATCGAGATAAGATACCTCATCTTTATCCCCTTGGAATATTCTCCTTATATTATTTCTCTATTGTATAGTGTTGTCGCTCCCCGGGAGCGTGGATTGAAATAAACATATCTAAATTTAAATAGGAGTTCTTATGAATTTATCTGAGATTCTTACCGGAATAAAAAAGACATTTACAAAGTTTAAGATTGTAGAAATGAAGGAGTTAGGTCTTACCTTTAAACTTGAGCCACTATCCTCGGAAGAAGAATTAAAAATTTTAGAGGCCTGTAAGGATGTTGAAGGGATACAATATATTTCGAATATAAAACGGCATAGCCTAGCTTATGCTATAAAAAAGATAAACGATTTAGAATTAAATGAGGATGTGACTTACGAGGAAAATGGGCAAAAGAAGACCATGTCAAAATTTTTATACATGGGGAAGCAAATAGCTGATTGGCCCTCTCCTCTTGTGGATATGCTATTTGAAGCCTACACAAATCTTCAAACTGAAGTAGAGGACATGGTAAAAACTAAAACCAAGTTTGATACTTATACCCCGATTAAGACACCGGAGATACAGGCTAAACCCCAATTTACCCGAATTGAAGAAAAGGATGAAGAGGGTGATACTGAAACAGATAAGTTGAATAAACAGATTGAAAAAGAGGCAAATCAGGTTGATGTTCATATGGACGATGCTGTAGAAACAGCGAAAATTACAAAAAAATGAAAAAGACTGAAGCATACCAAATTCTATCGGACCTTATTTTTAAAGGTTTTATTACCGTGGCCGCAACTATCGGTAATAAGCATATGATTTTAAAAACGGTTAATGACCGGGAATTTGATATGATAAAATTCAGGTCCGGGACAGACAAGGGACCTGAGTATATAACCCGGTTTAATACATTTTTTCTTGCTTATAGTGTATTCATGGTGGATGGATACAATATGTTACAGGACCGGGAGGAGAATATTAGGACTCTTCAGGAATTCTTTTGTAAGGTGCCCATTAAATTCTATGAAAAAATTATTTCTGAGACATCCATAATCCGGGATAAGTCGTACGATTCTTTAAAGTTTTTAGAGGGGTATACTTACACGGATTCAGCCAGGTGGAAATGGAAGGCTCTTAATGGGGCTTTTCCGAATAGTACAGTATTTACCGGTATTCCTGGTAGTTCGGATTTAGGTATTAATGCCCATCAGGAAAATTGGGTTCATATAAATAGGATGGTGGATGACTTTGATAGTAATAGCAGGGAATTTGAGACGGCTGTTTTAATAGCATCGGCTTCTAATCCAAAGGGAGCGAAGCAGATACGTAGCCGTCATGATAGTAATACGCAGAATGTAGAGGACCGGAGAAAGAAGCTTGCTCATGAAGGGTATATTGATGTTGATACGTGGTCTCCGGAGGGATGGGCGGCTCCTGTGGATACGGCTGAGGAGTTGGTAGCGGAATTAGAGCGTCAGATATCGGGCGTAAAGGATAAGCATGACGTATTTATGGAGAACTATTTAAAATCGATGAATGACCAGGCTGAGGCCCAGTCCAGGCAAGCGGAAGAGCGGTTAAAGAAGATGTCTGAGGAAGGTAACCAGGCTCTTATTACGGGTTCACAGCGGGCGCTTACGACGAAGGAAGCAAAGGCGTTGTTTTCTAGTCCATCAGAGAAGTCGCATGTTATATCGGTATTATCGGATGAGCAGTCGACTGTAGAAGGTAAAGAAAAATACATGAGTAAGATAGGGTCAAAAGTTTTAACAGGGAAGAAATAAAGTATGGCGTTAGATGCAAAAGATATACCCTCTATAATTGATGTTCTAAAAAAAGATAAGGGTTTCGTAAAAGAATTTGGGAAAGCTTTTGGTGACCTTACAAAAGGTATTGATAAGGCGTCTAAAGCCGCGGAAGATTTTTCTGATGAAATTTATGATTTAAATAGGGGTGTTGATTCTTTAGCCAGTGAAATAAAAGGCTTACAAATTGAGAAGGGTTTTAGGGCTGATAAAGTAAGGGAATTTACAAAAGAGCTTGATGATGCACAAAAAGGAATTAAAGAGATTCAAAAAATAGGATTTACGGACCCAAAAGAAATAGATGCTGCAACTAAAGCAATATCGGAATACAAAAAGAAAATAGAAGACACCCATATTAAGATACAGGCGATGACAAAGTCATCCGGAGAAGTTTTTGGTCAAGTAGGTGAAGGGCTATCGGGAATCAAAAGTCTTTTTTCTAATATAAAAAATCCAAAAGCTTTTGCTGAATCAGCAAAGGATGCAAAAAATATGGGAAATAAATTAAAAGTTTCTGGGGCTACATGGGAGACGATGACTGAAAAAATGGGTTCCGCTGGAAAAATGGCTAAAATGGCTGGAGGTGCTATTGGTGGTTTAGGAAAACTTGCCGGATTAGCCTCGGGTCCACTTGCGATAGCGATGTCTGTTGGGTCAGCAGTAAAAGCCATATGGGACTTTGGTAATGCCGCTGATAAAGTTGTTAAGGATGCAAATAAAGGTTTTGCTATGGTTCGTGGTCCGGATATAATGACTCCAGATGTTAAAGGACAGTTTGATGATTTTAATAAACAGATATATAGTACTGCTCAAAATTGGAAAGATGGGGTTGATGCAGACCAAATCAGGGGGTTTACCGGAGCCCTATATCAGGCTGGAAAAACGATAACTGATTTAAATACCGGATTTAATGATTATAGGTCTACTATTCATATAGCGGCAAAAGCTAGTAAGTCATTAGGAACTGATATAGTTCAAGTTGGAAATATGATGGGTGTTATGATGGTTGATATGAAAGCCGATTTATCTACAGTCAATGAAACATTTAATGAGGTAGCATTTGATGCAAAAAAAGCTGGATTAAGTACGGATAGATTCTGGTCTACTGTTCAGAATGCATCCGCTTCTTTATCTATGTATGGTCTTATAACAAAAGGGGTAGCTAAAAATTTAAAAGGTATGATGGAGGGCGGGTTAGGTGCCCAAGAAGCGCAGAGTGATGTGGAGGACCTAACTGGTGCTATTAAAAATAGCAATATGGTTACAAAAGCTACGATAATACAATTTTCGGGTATAAAAAAAGCACAACAAAGGTATATTAAACAAGCAAAAGGCATGCGTGATTCAATGAAGGCTGAGGGAAAAGAAATTGAAGACCTTGAAAAAAAGAAAGCAGCAGCCCCTGAAGAAGAACAAGGAAGGTACCAGGCTAGAATAGATGAATTAAGTAGTGTCATAGACAAACAGCAAACTTCAGCGGAGATATTTGAGAAAGCAGCTAAATCTAATGACCCAACCGTTCTAGCTGAAGCTTTTGAATCCCAAGCAGGCGACGCAAATGAAATATTTTCGGACCTCGCTACTAGGATATCCGGTCAACAAGATGTAGGTGCAATAAGTTTAGAGCAGCTCCGGGTACTTGAGCAAACCGCTGGTTTAACTGGGAACCAATTTAAATCAGTAAAGGACCTTGTTAATGTAATGCATAAATTTAACATAAGTAACGAAAAATCGATTGAAAAATATTCCGAGTTGATAGCTACAAAGGGAGCAGCAGGGAATGAAGGAGTATCAGATGCTATAGATGAACTTGAAAAATCTTTAAATGATACAGAGGATAAACAAATAGAGGCAACTCAGAAACTGGAAGACCAACTTGTACATAATGGTATGAAATCCCTAATGGCAAAGGGTATTGTTCGAATTGCTAAAACGTCAGAGCAAGCTAGGAAGCTAATAAAAAACGGTAATGCCACAGATTTAAAAGCATACTGGAAAGATGCTAAAAGTGGAGCGGATAAGACGAAAGCAGCGCAAGAAGTATTTAAAGAAAGTGAAAAGACAAAAAAAGAATTAAATGCCGCGTCAGAATCAACTTTATCCGATATTGTAGACCAAACATTATCCTATGAGGATATGCAAAAAATAGCGATGGCTGAAGGAACATATAGAATAGCCCAGTTAGGGTATGCTCAGAAATTAAATGATATGGTTTTTTCTATTTTTAAAAAAATGAAAATAGAAGAATCGGAGGGGTCTAAACAAGCTAGGAGTGATTTGAAAGAAAGGGGAATAAAAATTGGTGGAATATTTGGCAAGAGTCCAAAAGAAGAAGCTAAAATATTAGGTACAGAACTGGGAAAGCTCAAGAAAGAACGGGGTGAAATAGAAAAGGCTGGAGGGGACACTGAAAAAATTGATGAGCAGATAAAGCAGAATATGGATACGAAGAATTTACTAGAACAAATTGATAACACAGTATCTAAAGTTGCTGGATTATACTCAAAAAGTCCAAAAGAAATAGGAGAACAGTTAACTAAAAGTATAAAAGAAGGGATACCTCTAGAGAAACTTAAAAGTACTTTCGGGGATGATATAGTTAATAGTATAAATGCAGAGGGGGCCAAATTACTCATAAATAAATTCGATAGAGGGGGGGACATCCAGTTAAGTACGTATGAACAGACGACACTCCTGGGTGCTGAAGCTGGGTTTGGTCAGGCAAACACAACCCCTCCGGCCTCCCCCATTAAAAAAGAGGCAAATCTTAGGACCCCTGAAATAGTTACCTCCCCGGGTATGGTGAAGCTTGACCCGGGTGAAATGATTTTTCCTAAAGGTATGGATATAAAAACTCTACCTACTCCTGGGTTTACGGGCCCTTCAAAAGATATAAATGGAAAAAATATTAGTATTACCGTAAACGCAAATGAAAAAGATTTGGCTAGTCGTATTGCGAATGAAATAAGGTCTGTTTTATATAAAGAACAACTAACAGGAATGGCTTAATGCCTGACCAAATAATATCAGCATCAAATGACTATAATTTGTCATTGTCTGAATATCTATACAAACAGCGTGGCATTGTTCTTCCATCTAGTTTAATACCATTCTATGTAGAAATGGTAGACCAAGCGGGAGAACCCGTAGTAATAAAAAGAGATGATGATACTACTATAAAAGGTATAAAATTATATATAAATCCAGCTACTATAAGTTTTAATATGTCCAAAATTATTGGTAGGACACAAACGATGACTGGTTGGTTTGAGGAGCACTGGGGAGAAGAACTAGATGCCATATCTCTCCAGGGTAGCACGGCAGCTTTTGTTATTGGTCCCAGTGGGTTACCTCGTAAACCTGATGATATACCTCTTACAGGAGCTCGAATAGCTGATGTTACAGCACAGAAATTATATAAAGAAGAAGCAACGGTAATATCGGCTGATGCAGCACTACGACAGTCATTTAATGACTTTGTAGGAGTAAAAGACCCTGGGAGTAATACATCATCTGTATTTGATTCTGGATTAACAACGAGAAATCGTCAGTTATCTTTAGGATATCAGCAATTTAAGCAAGTGATAAAAATAATGGAAAATAACGGGTGCGTTTTTGATGGGCTCGGATTTGTAAGGGATAGAAAACAAATACAAATAAGTTATGACTATGCATGCTATCGGGGATACATTGAAAGTATCGATACCGTTGAGGATTCTGCAAGTCCATTTAAATTTACTTATACGATGGTTTTTAAATCAGAAAGAACCATGTATACCTTAATGAAATAAATCATGACAAAAGCTGAAGCAGATAAAATTTTACAGCAAACTATCGAGTATTTAACTGGTGTGAGTAGTAGCTCTTACTCACCCTTTATTCAGTCTATCCCATCAACTCTACCGGGCATTGGTCAGACAGACCCGTTAACAGGGGAAATAACAGCACAGAAACCAATAACTGGAGCCATGTCCGCTTTACTCCCAATGACTATAGCAACAGCGGATAGTTCAGGAAATAAAAGGGTTGAATTTACAATGCTGATAAATCCTGAAAACATGAACCACGGAAAAACAAATTCCTCTTATTTATCTTATACAAGAAAAGGGTATGTTTCACAATTATGGGGCCCAAACCAGGATATGCTTACAGGGACAGGAAAATCCGCCGCTTTTATGGTAAATGGAACAGGACTCACAGGATTTTTAAGACGCCGTTCATTTGGATTCCAAAATTTTATGGCACTTTTAAGGGCTTATAGAAATAATGGGTATATGCTTGTTGACCCTATGAATATTAGAGAAACGGTAACCCGTGTCATATCCCTTGTTTCAGGAATTGAAATAAGTTATGATGGTCAATTTTTCATGGGTCATTTCAATAACTTTACAATGGATGAAGTTGCAGAGTCCCCTTTTATTTTTACATATAACTTTGAATTTGTTTGTAGTACATTGAGTAATGAATATAGTCAGGTCCGGGGTCATTTCAGACCTATACCTGTATCTACTGGAGCAGCATCTGCACCAAAGCCTGTACTTCTTTCTGAAATAGTGCAGACTGCAACAGATAAAAGTTTCTTCGGTGACGTTGTTGATTTTTTAACAAAGGACTAGCATGCCTTCTAATTCGGGTATCTTTACTAAAGCAGAATTTCAAAACAGGGGCATAATAAAACTTGCTCCGGACATGCTGGCATATTTTGGTGGTAGTCAGACTATGCAGATAGTGGCCCCTGTTTCAAATGCAACTTCCAAAATATCTTTTAATGATGGAATAACAACTATAAATGTGCAAAATAATGTAGACCCGCCTGGTTCATCTACTGCGAGTATTGAAATAGCAACGCCGATATATAATGAGACATCTAACTATTGGGTTAACTATTATAATAAAAATACTGACTCTATAATACGAGCCCCGGTTTTTTCTCCGATGACCGAAGTGACTATTTATATGAAAGGTAGATATTTAGTAGATGGAGTTCCACGATATTATCCTGTTTTTTGGGGATTTATAACAGAAGTAGACGAAAGTTATAGTGGAGGGATGTATAAAATAACTTTGAATTGTGCCAATATTTTAAGTTGGCTTGGGCACAGCCTTTTAAATGTCCATCCAAATCTTGAGAGCATAATTTATTCTGGAGGTCATCAACCATCTACTGTAAACGCTACAATATTTGATAAAGCAAATCCATATACTATAGTGTACAATATGATTAACACATTTTTTGCTATGAGTGGTACCGGTAAATCTGACCCAACATTAAATTTTGTTACCCCAGTATCTATTGCTCAAAGAACTTCTACTGAATATCAATATCCTTCTAATCAATTTAGAAAAATAGCTGGAAGTCTTTCTAATTATTGGAAAGAAAGGTTTGGAAGTTTAGGGGCTCTGTTAAAAATGTACGGTATGGGAGGAAATGAGATTAAAACTCATCTTAATCCTAAAACTAAACTCATAGAACTTTTACCCAGTACTATACGAGCAAGTAGCCTTGAAAGTGACTCACAAAAGGCAAAGGGGGCTGTACAAAGAAGTCAATTTGACGTTGATAAGAGTCTTAGAAATTTTATTGCTCTCGCAGATTATGAAAAAATGGGAAATTTTGAGTCTTCAGAATATCAGTCAAAACTGGAAATCCTTACCGAAATAAAAAATCGTATGGGCTATGAATTTTATCAGGACGTAAACGGAAACTTTATATTTAAACCACCTTTCTATAATATGGATGTTAAGGGGGTATTTCCGTATACTATAGCTCCTAATGAGATTATTTCTAGCTCCTTTCAAAAAAATTCAGACGGAATCGTAACTACAGTTTTAATCCATACAGCATTCACTCAGGATTTAAAAAATACTCCGCATGCTCGTGGAGAGGGATTTCATATGGATTTTGAATTAGCTCAACAATATGGAATTCGTAGTGCAGATATTACTCTAACATGGACTACGGACTCCCATATAGCCAGGTCATTAGCTGTGGGTCAAATGGATATAATAAACGCAAAAACTTCTACCGGTAATATAACGGTCCCTGGAAGACCAGAAATGAAACTTGGATATCCAATATATTTAATACATAGGGATACATACCATTATGTTAAATCTATTAGTCATAGTTTTGACTATGGTGGGTCATGCACCACAACATTATCATTGGAAACTGAGCGAAGACCGGTAATGATAATAGACCAAAATAGTGGTACGTGGAGTGACGTACTAAAAAATAAGTCATATATTTTTAGTGCGAAACTTACTGATAAGCAACTTTCAGATTTTGGAAAAAATGAGGGGGATTCTAAACTTCAAGAACTTGAAAGGGCCAGTGGACTTAGTACTTCGATGAATCCTGGTCTTTATAAAATAGGAAATTCTTTACCTGGAGCTTTTTTTCCAACCAATACAACCATTCCTTATACGGATGAAAATGGGTATAAATTAATTGGTGGATTCCCCTATGGTCGAAATGTGGACCCTTTAACTGGGGATGTAAGGGTAACACAACAGGATAATGTGGCTCAAATAAACCCTATTGCAGGTTCAGACGGGGAATCTAAAGCAATGTCATCACTATTTACAGAGAAAGAAGGAGCAATCCTTAATTATTTACAAAGTGCCAGAATAAATCAAAATCCTAATGATACACTGGATTTAAGTCCAGTGGGTATCAAACCCAAGGAAATACCCTTAGAAGCTATTTCAACTAATTTAGTGGCAAGTGCTTACTCGAAGGGGAACTAAATTATGCCACCTAATAACAGAATATTTCATAGGGGTGAAAAACCCCATCATGTTTTTTCAAATAATAAAGGGTCCGCCGCTAATAATAAATATTTTTATATAAAAATTGGTGTCGTAAAAGAAATCGACATGGATAAATATGAGATGACTATAGAATGGACACACCAAACCGGTGTCCGTTCTAAGATTCCCATATCTTTTCCATATGTAGGTCCGGCTGGGTGCATGGGTATGGTTCCGGAAGTAGGAGCTATTGGCATCTTCGGTTTTTATGATGAAGGTGGTGGAAAAGGGTCTCCATTATGCTTAGCTTATGTATCATCAGGTCTGGCTAATGCCCTGGAATATAATGATGTGCAAGTCAAACCTGATTCAATTTCTACAGATGACACAAATATTATACAGCACAAATTTAGAAAAATAACCAGTGGGGAAATGATACTGTCATCTCCGTCGGGTGGACAGATTCTTGTTAGTAAAGGGATTCAGCTATTAGATAGTTTACAAGATGGAATTATTATTCGGGATGAAGACCAGTCTATCATAGCTACCTCTTTAAATAACTTTATTTTTGCTGATGGGGCATCGGTAATGGCCGGCCCTATTATTCGTAATGGGTTAATGTTGTATGACCTTAAAGGGAATAAACTTCCGGGATTAAATGGAAGCAGTATATCTATGCCTGGGGGCCGGGAAAATACGTATATCATTCCTTTTGGAGACCCCGTATTATACGACTCTCAATTTTATACTGAGTATCGAGTAGATGTAGATGAAAAAGGAGACGGAAAATTAGACCTGAATGACATAAATAGTAATCAGGGTATAAGTAATAGGCGACCTATCGTATCCATGGTTATGGGTAATTTTGTAGGAAATAATAAGACAGACCAATCATATGGAAAAATATTACGTCCACAAATTTTTCTCAGGCCCGATGATGCCGTAGGGTCATTTCAATTGGTATCTTGTATTCAAACAAATGCAACTGATGAACCCGCTGTTTTGGGATTGGCTCATGCCCTTAATTTCTCTTCAGGGGCTTTTCTAGGTATTGATAAAGAAGGTCATTATTTCATAAATCTTCCATCTTCTATATCAAATCCTCTTGGAGCTGGAAGGTCCATGTCAATTGCTGCAGCCGGTAGTTTGAAAGAAAGCTGGGGGGCATCAAACGGAAATAATAATTCATGGGATTTAAATGCTACCGGAGGTATTAAATGGAATGTAGGAGCCCACAATCTTAATCAGTTCAGAAGGTCCATAGATATAACCACATCCAGTAGTATCTCTATTAATGTCACAGGGGCCGATGACAATGGAACTGCAAAAGAAGAATCATACTTTGGTAATGCCCTAGAAACTGTAGTAGGAAGTAAAACCACCGACATAGCGGAAAAATATAGTCTTACTATAAAGGGAATGAAGGTAGAAAATATTTATGGGTCTGCCGCTGAAGCTGTTCAGGTAGATAAGACAGTAAGTGTAACCGGGGTATATTCTGAAATTGTAGTTAAGGAAAAACAGCAGAAATATGGAAAAAGAAAAACTACGATTACAGTTGGGAATGATGAACTAACTTTACTGGCTGGGAATATACTTGAAACGATAGTAACTTTTGGTAATAGAACCAGTACAATTACCACGGGTAATAATACAGAAATAATAGGTACTGGAAATAAAACGACTACTATTGCTACCGGTAATTTTACTGTAGCTATTGGAGCCGGGAATGTATCAGTTGTAACAGCGGCAGGTGTTATTAGTATGACTGCAACAGGAACAATTAATATTACCAGTGCTTCTATGGTTAATTTAACAGCACCTATGGTGAACATGGGTGGTGTGCCGATAGGAGCCGTTATGGCGGGTCTTCCAGGCGTCCCATCGGACTTTTGTAAAATTTCTGGAATGCCATTTCGTGGTTCGATGACGGTAAAAACAGCTTTATAAGGATATACAATGCCATTAATACCAACACAGATGCAATCATTAATAATGTCGAAAGCTGGGTCTCAGGCCCTGGCCGGTGATAAATTGGTTCCGTTTGTATCCGCAGTTGCTACAGCTACATGTCAATATTTAATGACAGCATCTACCGTTAATAGTACAAATATAGCTGTAGGTCCAGGGGCTGGTACACAAACAGGGAAAATTGTTGGTGCCATACCAACAGCTATGACTAGTTTAATGGTGTCTAAAGCAGCCTCTACTGGTCTTGTAGGTAAAGATATTTTTAAACTTTTAAATTCTGTAGCATTTGGGGTTTGCATGTCTTTAAACGCCGTTACAGTCACAGGGACTATCATAGGAGCAGGGCCAGGAAGTGGGACGGGTAAAATAATAGGCTTGGCTCCAACGGCTCTACAGGGGCTTATTTTTGCTCAGGAGTCATTACGAACATTAGTAGGTCAATATATGCAGTTATTAGTAGGAGCTATGGCTTTCGGAATATGCACACATATAATGTCGTCAGCTACAGTAGTATTGGTTGATATAGGAGCTTTTTTACCACCCCCGGTAGGGCCCATACCAATACCTGCAGCTCCGGGCATAGGGAGATTTTCTTAAAAATATGGATATCAATCAAATTAAGCAGTTGCAATCATTAGACTTAGAATCATTTGAGATACGTGGGGCAAAAGCCGGCGTAGGTAACGCCAGTACTACAGGTCCGGTTTATGATTCCGGGTCTTATATTCTTCCTACAAGTAAGTATTCTGCAACCGGTAACTTCATTCCTGGTAGTCCCTCTATAACTGGTATAGTATTTTCGGCTCCGTACAGTGGATATGACTGTACAATTTTAAAAGATAATGATACGATTACAGTCGGGAGTTCTTCGTTTACCATAAAATCTATTGATTCAGTCAATAGTGTTACAGTTACTATGGTTACAGGATTGTCAGGTAGTCAGGTAATGACTTTGCATCTGTCCCAGAGAGAATACCTTGTTGAACCAGACATACTTACAAATATTCTTACAGGAAATGCAACGTTTACACAAGGGAGTCCTATTGTTATAGGTAATAGTACCCATTGGAAAAGTAAACTTGTTAGTGGGGATTTCATACAGCATGACGGGTTTCAGGAATACTTCGAAATTCTGTCAGTTGATAGTAATACACAATTAACATTAACTTCGACGTATATAGGGGATAGTACATACGGAGCTTATACAGCTAAAAAATGGACTATTGGTAGTACAGAAATAGAATATACAAAAAATAATTTTACGTATGATAAAAATTCTGCGAGATGGAAATCGGATAGTACTACGGGGAGCGGATTATCAACATCAATTTATCCTACACCGCTGGCAGATGGTATTAATTTGTCGTTTACTCATACAATAAGTCCTGGGGCTCCTGACCTGATGGATTCAGCTACGGTCCTAATGAAGACCTTTGCACAGAGCACTCAAACTGATGCATTTCAGTTTTCCTTACCGGTGGTTCCGAATCCTGAATCTTCAATGGACTTATATATTAATGGGATACCGGCTGTTAGAAATACGGATTACGTAATAAATTATAATCAGAGTCCAATTTATCTTCCGCCGCCACCTGCACCTCAAGTTGCTAATATTATGCCTTTAGCCAGTGCCACTAATATCGAAATATCGCGGTCCAGTAGTGAAAACGGTCAGATACATTTTGTGGATGCCGGTGGGAATCCTGTTTCCGGGGTTATGCCTGGAACTGAGTTGATAAAAATTGATAGCACACAACAAGTTCCTTATCGTGACTATATGATAAATCCCTATGCTGGAACTGCAGAGATAATTCATGGTACTGTAAATGAGGAATTAGTAAAATACGTCGCTGTAAATAAAAGCAATTTAATAGATTACGGTATAAAAGTCTATATGGATGGTATACCGCAGGCTATATCGAATCCACCACAGGACAGTGATGATGTAAGAATTGCACAATCAGGCCGTCTTCGTATTAAGGGTAAGGACCATCCGGGTCCTGGGGAAGAGTATGAAATTCATTATCAGGTTCCTGGGGGTCCTGTAAGTAATGAGAAGGAGACCGTTTTAATTAACTCACAGGGTAATAAATATGTTCAGACATCCTTATACCCCTTACAGAATGATACAGTTTTAGTTACCAAAAATGGATTTTTTCTGGACGAATGGATAGATTACAGGGTAAGTTATCCGACAGGTAGGATTACTTTTCTTACATCCACAGATACGACGGACCAGGTAGCTGCTACCTATACCCCTCTTTCACTTCAGGTAAACAGTATGACATTTGAGGACTCAACGTCCTTCTGTACGGTATACGATTCAAGGTTGTCTATATTGGATTCCACGGCGTTTAAATTTTCAATTACAAATTCCGCATTACAGACCGAAAATATAAATGTTTTACGAATTTATAATGAGACCAGGAATAAAGAATACAATCTTACAAATATTACAAAACTTGGCTATACAATCACTTTAGAAAAAAATGCAACGAATATAGCCATAGGACTGGATACGTATGATAATATTATCAGTGATTATAAATTTGCATCAGAGGTCACGGAATACCAACCCATTATTTTAAATAAAATTACGGCTCCTGCCGGCTCTTATTCCATGTATTTTTCCGGCATGGATGTAACCAGTGACTTTCCTTCTTTTTCAGTAGTACGGTTATCACAACCGGATGGGGCACTTCCATTTTATTTTCTTGTAGCATCCTCTGTATATGATGGGGAGGGGACACTTGTCACTTTTTGGTCACCTATACAGGAAGACATGTCCAATCCATTTATTGCTGTTACAGATAATATTGTTACTTTTAATTCTGTCCCATACAGAGCAAATACGATTGTTTCTGGTTCCAGTGACCTGTTTTTCCAAGGGGTCCGAATCAGAAACCTATTTAGAGTCGGTACTCTTTTACAAATTGGGGCTGATATATATCAGGTTCAAAATGCAGGATATGATGACATCCGGTTAGGAACAGCCGTAAGAATAGGTGGCACTTTTTTAAAAGATTATATTACGCCTACGATTTATGCATCAGACCAACCTGTTTATTTTGAGGGTTCCACAGAACTATCCCCATTCATGAATATAGTGGATACGTTATCTCAGCCAGGTATTATCCTGTCTGGGAATGTAAATATGACTACTTTAACGGATGCAACATCCTTATCTGTTGTTTCTGACTCAAGTACATACCAGTTCTTTTATGCTGACCATACAACATGTGGACTCATGGCTTCTTATATTCAGGCATCAGTGCCCGATTTAGATGCTACAACTTATGTATCACAATGGGACAGTACAAAAATTATTTCGGGTCAGAGCCTGACTATTGCAAACGACTTTCCAGCAACAATAACTGTTCAGACTACCCTTAGGTTGGATGGTACAGATACCACGAATTTTTCGGTCAGCACACAGGGTGGAATTACACTTGAAGAAGGTTTGGTAAAAGGACAAAGATACAATTTAGACTATATGGGTAGACGGTATTTAGATGACCAAACGGTCGTTTATTCAGCCAACTACTTTACTATGCTATCAAAGGGGTCAAAGGTTCAGGCATCCTTCCGGTTTGATAATGTTGATCAATTCTATATACAGGTTATGAGTCAGAGGGACTTTCTTGAAAATGTAACCATACCGAGGATGAAAGAGGAAGCGTTACAACTAAACGGGAATCCGGGTCAGGGGGGAAGTGTGCCGGATGATGAAGCACAGGGGAATGACCAGGGCGGTTTAGCCAATGATGAGTATCGTAGAAAAGATGCTGAAATAGAGTGCGACGTTTTTAAACAGATTTATGATTGGTTTAGTGACCGCTTAAGTGCATTTGGAAACGAGATGTATTCAGCGATAGGTCCTAAATTATTTAATAACGATGGTACATTTAGCCTTACAGAACAGCAAGGTGCTACATTAGCGACGAGCAGGATTTTTCCTTATCCTGATTATACGAACTTCGAACCATTCCGAGTTAACCCTCTGACTGGGGAATACTATAGTTATGGGGCTCTTTTTACTCAGGGGTTAAATATAGTCACTAATATTGGGTCTTCATTTGGGTATCCCTCTTATTGGACTACACAATTAAAAAGTAATGATTTTATTAGAAAGTTTGATTCTACAAAGATGTATAAAATACAATCAGTAGATTCAGATACGCAGGTCACACTAAATACTAACTTTGCAGAACGTAGCACAGCGACCGATACCAGGTTCGGAGCATCCTCTGGATATCCTATATATGATGATGATGGAAATTTAGGAGCAAAGATAGTAGGAAGTCGGTCGGACAACTTCGGACTTATAAGTGGGGATATTTTTGATTACTCTATTGATGGAAGTTCATATACTTATTATTCATTTGCTATTCCAACCGACCCGTTTATGGCTCTTCTTTTCCCTCCGGATAATCTTAACGCTGATTCTGTGGCTAAAATGATAAGTAATCCGACTAAAGGATTAATTGCTAAAGCTGAATGGGTCTTTGACTCCAATACTACATATGGGTATAAAACAGTTATTGTTTTAAGAACAGTACCCCCATATACAGGGATTAAATTAGGAACCGGAACTGCAATTTCTAAACTTGGATTTCAAATAAATGACGAAGTATATGGGAATTTAGACCCATTAAAAAGCAATCCTGAAATAGTTCTCATTCCTATTGAAATAGGATATTTAGCAGATGAATTTCCCAATATAAATTATTTAATTTCAGCTGGTTCAACAGATAAACTTGCACGGGTTAATCCAATTAATATCCCTTATGTTACTCCTATCTATTTAGATGCGTACAATGAATTTGTTACTATTGCTAGTGAAATACCGAAGATTAACCAGGAAGTAATTTCAACGGAGCATATTATTCAAGAACCGGGACGTCCTGCTTATGCAGGGACTTATATAGCACATACGAACGCTGTAGCTATGTATAACGATACATGGGCTGCTCAGATTTATAATTTGTCTCTTATAACGAACTGGCAGGGTCATGACAGTAGTACAAACTGGGTTTTAGATTTACTTCCAAATAATAGGTATGTACGTGGTAAGAATACCGTTTCTGGAATAGGTGTACCGACTTCATCCGGAACAAATATTGTAAATATAAATGGAGAAACAACATTTATTATAGATTCCGCTTCTGATAATGACAGAAGAATACTTTTAAATGCACTAATAGATGGGACGGTCTATCAGCCATCCATTGTTTATGAAAACAATCTTTTACCGGTAAGTGGGACATGGACTGGAGGAGACCCTTCAGTTGGAAATGTGTATACATTAAATAATACTATGACATTTAATTTTAATCATAGTACTCCTGTTTTTACTATTTTGGCTGATGGTTCTACAATAAGTAATAGGAACTATTTAGTAGATAAAACATCTATGAATTTATCATGGGAACAGGATACAACTACTTATTATCAATCATTTCCATACTCTACCTATACAACAATTGGTAGTATGAAAACAGGTATTAATACTGTATCCGGATTTGATGCCACAGGAAATATCTCTTTAGACAGTAGTTCTTCAGAATCCTTTTTATTAAGTAGCGGAGTCATTGTTACAGATGCCACTATTTATCCTGCTTTACGTTCCTGTTATGTAACATGGTCGTCTATCTCCGACCAGATGTTAAACGACCGAGCTACTTTTGTTGTAAACAGAAGTACCGTTTTAAATAATCGTAATTTATACCTAATTAATACTAGACAGAGTCAGATTGTAAGTAATGTAATAGATGAAGGGATACTTAGGGATAGTAGTGGTAATCCGGGTGACCTTTATACTTGGGCAAATAATCGATGGAATCGCAGACAGGGATGTAATGCAAAATTGGTACAAATAGAAAATCAAATAAAATCAAATAAATCAGCTCTGTCTGTGAGTCAGACAGTGGCTTTCTAAAGAGGACTTTAAGATATGACGGATTCGACTAGTAGCCCATTACAGTGGTCCGCAGCGAAACCAAATACGGAATTAAATAATAAGCTGGATACATTATTATCCACTTTTACTTTTTTAGTTCATAAAGAAATCCGAAGTTTAGAGAAGCAATTTCACGAAATGAGAAAGTTACACGATGCCTAGCATATCCGTTCAAATAAAAATTCAGGCGATACCGTTTGTGCTTCCTGTAGCAGCCGGTATAATACCAGGTACTCCAGATGGGCAACCCGGTTCTGCAACCGGCCCGGGGGTTCCACCACCTGAACCAGTAACTCCTGAGACCCCACTCCCAAAGGATTGGAGTCAACTTGCTCCAAGTTTTTCTACAATACCTTCTGCGGTTGTAGATAAACTGACTAGCGCTCTTAAAAAATTAGACGCAGTGATGAAGGTGGTAAAAGCGCTACTGGATGTGATTGAGATATTTATAAATGACTGGAGCTCCTTTGCTACATTATTAAAAGCCGTTGTTGATGCCCTTAATAAACAGATAGATGACTTTGTTAAAGACCTGCAGAGTACCGGGGTATACCTTAATTTTTTTGTTCCACCCTCTTTTTATCAAAAGGTACCGGTTACATCAATGTTGAAGCATATGTCTGCCGGTGGTTTTCAAGGATTTTTGAGTCGGTTACAGACATCTTTTTATAGTCCAACTCAAGAAATGCCGGATAAGAATCCTTTAACTAAGACATTCCTTTCTAAACCTACATTTGGTCCACAGGCTCAAGTCGGTGGATTTGTTATAATAGCTGATACACAGAGCCTGGATGAATTTTTTGCAGCTATGAGAGCTCTTTATCGATTTTTTGATTTTCTTGATATTTTTGGTATAAATTTCACGCCTCAGCCTCCGACTAATATCAGAGGGACTTGTGTTATAGCTGAGGACCCAAAAACTAAAGAAAATAAACTAAGTGTTAATCTTGAATGGGACCCGCCTGTAACGGCAGGTGACCAATGGTTATACAAAGTATATAGAGATACGTCGGTAAATAATCCGGCTCATTATATTGAAAAGTCGCAGCTTCCTGAGAGACTCGGAGGACCTAAGGGGTTAATAAACTGGGTAAAAACAATGTTCGCAACAGGAGTTTATAAATTACCCACAATAACGGAATACGAATACAAGGATGATAAAGGATTATTTACACCAACAACGGCATATCAAAATTCATTCCTAGATACAAATTTGGATGCATCTTTTGACCCGACTACCGGGACATATAAAGTGAACCAGTTAGAATATTATTATGTAGTCGAAACAGTTCCACTGTTAGTGCCCGGTTCTAAATCGACCCCTTATCGTATGGTTATAAAAGGGTGTGCGGATGGCTCTATTACCTGTAACGTAGTAGAACATCCGGATGCGGTGTTTGAAAAATTAGGACCGAATTCCCCGTGGCAATGGCCTTGGGTATCTTTTCGTCCATTAGAAATGATTCCGGTTATACCTTTATTTGCTAATTTAATGAAAAAAGTACTCAATATGTTTGCCGGTGCAGTGATGAGTGTCACGAATTCATTTTTAGAATATGTAAAAGCACTGGTAGCAAAAATAAATTCATATCTTACCCTTTTACAGATTATAAGTGCTCTTGTGCAGGCTTTGAAAGACTTTACTAATATGCCCCCCTCTATTTATTACATTTACATACCACCGGAAGTCGGTGGAACAGATGGATTTATGACAAGGTTAAGTAATGCTCAGCCCCCTCCAGGTAGGAAATTTAGTGGTCCAAGTGGTATTACAGCTGGAGCTGTTATGGTATTCGGAACAACGTCACCTGAAGAGCTGGCAGCACTCGGTAAAGCATTTAATTTAATCGGGAATGTGCTCGGGAATCCAACGGGTAAATAGGAGATATAATGGCTGATGTTACTCCTTTGTTAAGTGGGTCAACTGCTAAAGCCGCTAATACTGCAAAAATAGCGACCTCTGCCGGGTCTGAGTTATTAGCTACTACTTGGCAGGGTATTACCCAGGTTATAGACCTTGCTAGGAATAATACAACTACTGGTTTACGTCAGGCAAATGACCTGTTAACTAGAAGGATAGCCATTCTACAGGAGAGATTATCCAGTTTACAGTCTAATGAAGATTATTTATTAGCTAAAATTTATACAAATATTGATTCAAAAGAATTAGAACAAAGATATAAAGCCAATCATTTTCAAAAAACAGGACCAGTTCCATCAGTTGCTCCTACGTATTCTGATGTAAATCCGTTTCATAACATTCCCTATAATATGGAATGGCTCCGTAATAATTCCCCGGGTTTTAAGGAATTAGAAGCTGAAATTAATAAAGTTCAAACAGAAATAAAAGCAATAGGCAGTGAAATAAATCATTTAACAAATGCTCTTAATGCCTACCAAAAAATTATTAATAATCAGTCTGGATTCCGTATTAATGTAGAAACGGATAGAACTGCAAAAGCAATAATTTCTTACCTATTCCTTTTACAGAGTCTTTGTAAAGAATTTGCAAAATATACAACGGACCCAACTGGAGCCAATAAAAATTGTACGGGTCAATCGTGGGAAGAAAAAAGGACAGTCATTAGAGAACAGTTTAAAGCTACGGTAAGGGGTATTGGGCAAGTTGACCCACAGTATATTAGTGGGCCAAAAAAATTAAATTTGTCAAATCCAGGAGACCCAAATAATTTAGCAATTCTTAACGAAGATATTAAGAGTATTAATGACCTAGCGAGTAAGAACTCGGCGGATTTTAGTGCTATAACTGCACTAAAAAATCAAGCTGATAAATTTGTTAATAGCTTGGTTTCAACAAGTACTGACCCAATTGTCTCAAAATCTGTAAATTCAAGGCAATCCCAGGATAACCCATCAGATTCATTAGCCGTTAATACAAAGTCTTTATCTTATAAATTATCTACACTTGGAGATAATTTTTGGACAAAATGGATTATTGATGGCGGGAAAGAAATCGACGCTGTATTAAAAACATGGATGGGTTATAATAATAAAATACTTAAGGCACTACAGCCATGTACAGGTAAACCAATTGATGATAAAGCGGAAGAAGATAGGCAGAAAAAAATTGATGAAACTACTGCGGCACAAAAAGCTGCGGCTAAAAAAGTAACAGATGCAGCAGCGGCCGCGGCCGCGGCAGAGGAGCAAGCGAATAAGAATACAGATACGATGAATAAAGCTAATGCAAGATACGTGGAAGCTGCCGGTCTTAATCTCGATAGTAATCGTGAAGACGTAAATACAGCCGTAGAAGCAAAATTACGGTCTGCAATAGTTTTTTTACAGGGTATAATTATTGGACCTGATTTTAAAACCCTCTCCCCAACGGATAAGGTCGCTGTTATAAAAATGAAAGATGAATTGAATTCAAATTTACATAAATTTCTCGAAAGACTCCGTGGAAATTCGTAATATTCTCTTAATTGATTATCTATAGTATGTCCTTTGACCTTAACTTAGCAACAGTATGTAACCATAAGGTTTATAAAGAGTTATCTGAACTCGGAACCGATAGGAAATCGTTACGTGTGTCAAAACCCATTGCTTCTGTTGATACCATAGACGTATACGCATCGGATTCCATAGTTCCTAAAACAGATTATATCGTAATTTATGACCCGAATACGGTCACTGTAAATCAGCCAAGAATGGTCTATTTTAAAGAAAAATGGAACTCTATCGAAGATTTTTTCTCTATTTCCTATATTACGATACAAAGTTATTGCCCAAAATGTATTGGACTGAATATAATTGATGATATAAGTTATGATATTAAAGGGAGCATGACTATATTAAGGGATGAGAAGCTATTGTTGCAAAACGCTGAAAAATTTACAGTTACAGAGTTAAACAGCAACCCTTTTCATAAATATATAGGAACAGCTCTTGTTAAATTACTCGGAGAGCAGATTACAGACATAAACTATATGACCTCTAAAATTACACAGGAAATCACAACAACTCTGGGTAAATTTAAAGATATGCAGAATCAATACAGATTAACCGGTAGACCCGTAACCGATGGAGAAATATTAGACCGGGTTGAAAATGTACGGGTTGTGCAGGACCCAAATGACCCAACGATAATCAGAACCGATGTATCATTACAAGCAAAATCTGGAAAAACAGTATATTATTCTCAATATTTAAAGATTCAGTAAGGAACTAAAATGTCATTACCAGCCCCAGTCATACTTTTGCCTACAAACGGTGCAGATTATACAACCGATGTACAGACCCAGACATTATCTGGAACAACTTCTACTGATAGTGCTCGAGTTATCGTTAATGGGTCATCTTTAGGCGTATCTTATACCCCAGGGGAATCAGTATGGTCATGGACCGGAAACCTGGTAATGGGAACGAATACCTATAGTATCATTTCCGTTGAAAAAAGTACAGGAAACCTGAGTCCGGCTACTACAATTAATATTACATACATCCAAAGTGACCAGTTCATTACAATATCACCTCCAACAGGTGTACGTCTACGGGAATATCAAAACCAAATAGAAATAATCTGTACACAGAATCCGGAACCACAAACTATTGGATATAACTTTTATGTAAGTACATCCAGTGGTGGTGTAAACGGGTCGTACGTAAAAATAAATGCAGAACCAGTAAATCAATATTCTTTCTTTGAGGATGTAATATCAGAAATCAATCGTTCTGTGGATACTGCTGGAAACATACGGGTTACTACAATAACAGAAGAAATTACCAGGACCTATTATTATTCTACATTTTTTACACAAGATATCTTTAATGCCATGGTAACAAATGGTCAATTACCTCCTGTATCTTTTAATGAAGACCAACCATTTTTTTTCATCGCAACAGCGGTTATTTATGACCCAAATGCAGGACAAGTTACAGAAAGTGCTTATTCTTCTGAGCTACAGGGTTCCCCAATTATTATTACAACCGGGATACAAGATTTGCCGGCACGTACACAGAATGATATTGTATCTACTTTTAGTACGGAACTCACAGTTGCTAATCAAGGCATTGATACAAAACCCGGAACCGTTATTCGAGACCTAATTAATCCGGAAACAGAAGAAATGGCCAGGTATTACGTTATTCAGGATTTCATGGCCCGGTCTCTTTCGGTCAGTGCCCTGCAGGATTTTGATGATTCTAACGGGGATGGGGTAAGTGACGATGTTAGCACAAGTACAAAAAAAAGTGCTTTAAAAATGGCAGTTGGCTTTACAAATGACTCTGATGTTCAACGATTGATTGATGACCAATTTGATAAATTAGCGTCAAACGTAAATGTATTAAGAAAAGGGGCAACCAGTTCTACCGGTTCTGTAACATTTTTTACCAATACGCCACCTATACGGGACATGTACGTCTATGAAGGTGCCGTTGTTGCTACTTTAGGTGACGTAGACCAGGGTATCCCTTCGCAGAATTATAAAACTTTAACTACAAAATCCATTACATACGCAACGAGGGACCAATATTATAATAGTCAAACCGGACGATATGAACTTGAAATGGATGTTGAATGTACAGATACTGGTTCTGCCGGAAATACAGATTCATACACTGTTAAATCTGTTCTTACCGGTGTAGATTCTAATTTCCAGGTAGAAAATCCGAATCCAATAAGTTTCGGACAGGACAGGGAATCAAATCATGATATGGCAGGTAGAATTGAACTTGCATTATTTGCGGACACAGGTACTGAAGGTGGTTATGTTAAAACATCAATTGCTATTACAGGTGTACATGGAGTACGTGTAGAAAAGGCAGGGGATTCTTTGATGATAAGGGATTATGACCCTATTCGTAAAGAGCATATCGGTGGTAAAGTTGATATATATGTTCAGGGTGAAAAAGAAAAGCAGATGACAGACCAGGTTGCTTTTTCTTTTGGAGAATCAGCCCAGGTCAGTGGAGGTATCTCCGGGGAAACATTCCTGGTTATTAACGCTGCCTCTTTCCAGTTTAAATCACAAAATTCAAGTGTAACAGCCCATACACCGATTTTTGAGGTGTCCCGAGTTTATAATTCTACACGAGCTGCTGATTATGATATTACCGGGTATCAAATTATTGGAGATGGAAATACTATAGACCTGGATGAGACACTTCCGAAGAATGTTACAATTGGCCTGGCATCAACGGATACTATAAAAGTGGACTATAAATATCGTAGCTCGGATACTTTCGTATTAGCTCATCAGCCGGTATTAAATATCGTATCCGTTGTTGGACAGCTTTCGGGTCCATTAACATCGGACAACTGGGATTTAGTTAAACTTCAAGACCCGTTAGCCGAGGGTGGGTCTACTATTGCTAAAGATAGTATTAGAATAAAATTTGCTAATAATCTTCCCCTTACTGAATTCCAAACGATTACGGATGAGCCCCATACATTAGTTATGGGTGTGGATGAACCGTTAGATTATATGGGTATTGATGTTGAATCAATCGTGATAACGAATACGGACAAAACTACTACCTATGTATTAGACTTTGATTATAGAGTATTACCCGGTACAGATACAACTCCAACCAATATACGTATGATTGATACCGGAAGAATTAGCAATGGCCAGTCTGTTCTTGTAAATTATACAGCAATAGAAAATTTCACAATTACATACACAACGAATGACCTCTTAAATACAGTTCAGGACCAGGTCAATATTATGAAGCATGCCTGTGCTGATGTTATTGTAAAGCAGTCTATTGAAAATAAAGTGGATTTTATTATTACGGTAGTCCCAAAGTCAGGTGCTACAAATATGAACAGTCTATCTTCAAAGATTCGTACAGCCGTAGCAAACTATGTAACACAACTTGGAGTAGGTATCTCTTTGGAACAAAGTGAAATAATAAGCCTGATTCAAAGTATACCCGATGTAGATTATCTCATACTTCCTTTCCTGAAAATGGTAAAGGCAGACGGGTCTTTTATTACCCGGGACAATTTGAGTTCACCTACATTTCAAATATTCAATCAGGGCTTATCAACGTCGTATATCACTACTATCCCGGTACTAACATATAAAACAACAGATAAGGGTGGGTCTGAAAATATGTTTCGTGGAGTCTTTGAAAACCAAATGCCGATGGTTTTACAGGCTGACCCGCTTGATGTATCCGGGGGCCCGGGAAGAGCTTATATCCAGTCCGATGGTAAAATCGTTGTCAGCACTAGAGACGGTAAACTCCCCGAGACAAAGACCTATGAAGTAGCTTACTTCGTTTATGGTGAAACCGGAGCAAAAGACATTAATGTGGCATCTTTGGAATATCTTACAGTGGGTAATTTTACTATTATTTTTGATAATCCTAGAGAACAAACCAAGCAGGCTTTTTAATAGAGGACCAACACTATGGCTGAAAATTTAGGTACCGGCGTTTCGTATGTAATTGATGAGCAAGGATACAATCATTCTATGGTTGTATTTCAAAAAGGAAAACCTCCTCTTGATACCGAGTTGAATCTCCTTCAGCAGATTCAGAATGTCCTCAACCAAAGACAATTGAATAGCATCCCATCCGGATGGTTATCATTTCGTGAACTCTATACGAGCATGGCATTAACAAATAAATTTTATACACAGAACCCGGTCGGTGCCATCCCTGAATATGCCATTGTTAATGGTACAGTTGTTTATGTAACTAATACAGGGACAACGGATACAAACTCTAATTTGATTGACCTGTTAAGTCCTCCATCTACGGGTAATATAGTCAACGGTGTATACCTCGAAATGTGGAAAGCGTTGATTGACCCATCAAATGATAATAATAAACCAAGCCCGAGTCAGGTTATTGATGCAATTATGGATGTAGATGCATATGACTCAAATTTTGGATGGGTCGTTGGTGAGAATGGCCTAATTTTAGGAACCCAGAATGGTGGCCAGACGTGGTATGTTCAAGCGATTGATACGAAGCAGAGGCTCAACGGGGTATCATTCATTACGGGTGGGTCAACGAATGGCATAGGATGGGTCGTTGGTAACGGCGGTGTGATTGCCAGAACATCATCCAGTGGCGCCCGGTGGACAATGCTTCAGAATGCTCTTACTGATAATCTGAATTCTATCTACATGGTAAACCAATTAACCGGGTGGTCTGTTGGGGACTCGGGTACTATTTTAAAAACATCAAACGGTGTTACCTGGTTGCCACAGGTAAGTGTTACAACGCAGAATTTGAAGGGTGTCTATTTTTATGATGCACTAACTGGATGGGCTGTCGGGGATAAGGGAGTAATTTTAAAAACAACCAGTGGTGGTGCTACCTGGTCGGTTCTTTCAAGTCCGTCTATTAACAATCTTGTATCTGTAGCCTTTTTTGACTTGAGTTATGGTTTTGCTGTTGGGAATAACGGAACCATACTTAGGACATCTGATGGTGGACTTTCATGGGTTACACAATCCAGTGGGACCCTGTTAAATTTAACGGATGTGTCTGTTGTACCTACTCTGGATAAGTATGAAGAGAATGAAGTAAGTTCTCAGTTTAACGGGTCAAATAAAAATTTTACAGTATTTAATGTTCCTATTACCAGTGGGAATGGAAAAGGGGAAACGACAAACAACCCATCCGATGTCCAGGTAACTGTGAATGGTACATTTGTTCTTGTGGATAGTGTAAATGGGGCTACTGGTCAAATTATTTTAAATAGTGCTCCAAGACTTGGTGATACTGTAAAAGTATATTATTGGTTTAAATGCAGTGGGAATACTTTTAGAGTGTGGGTTACAGGACAAACGGGTACGGTATTATTTTCCGATAACATGGGTGCTACATGGGTAGCTCAAAATCCGAATACAGCTTATAACTTGAATGGGGTTTCTTTTGTTGATAAAAACAAGGGGTGGGTTGTTGGAGACTTATCCGTTATAAGACATACAGAGGACGGTGGAACTACATGGGCTGTGCAACAGAGTCAAGTTGTTGTTAGAGAAGTACAGAGGGACTATTACGAAGGAAATACGGGGACTCCTGTATACCTAACTGATGACTGTATACATCCGGATGTAAACATTGAAACCACGAAACGTGTACAGACTCAATATAGAATACGTGTTGCAAGTGGAGTAGACCCCTCTTCCTACCCGGAAGCCGGGCTTGGTGCTGCAGGTGTGGTTGGGTTAGGGCCTAATGCAACGGGGCAGTACCCATTTGAAAATATGGGCATCCTTACTGGTGACTATGGTCTATGGAGAGCTAAGTGTACGGGCACGATTGATGGTTATTGCTGGTCGGTCCCGATGTTTTTTGTAAATAGAAGGAATACAACAGAGTACAATGCTCAGAGTAACACAAATGGAGCTACTAATCCGGGTACATCAAATATACGCCCCGACCTATTAAAAGCTACGAATGTCATTGCGGACGATATCCTGGATGTACGTCGTAAGGTTGTACTTCCCCCTATTTCTGATATTTTAGAGAGAAATTTTGACATGCTGATGTCTAATAATTTCAGCACAAAATTCATGCGGAATACATTTGGTGGTGACAAGTACGGGGTTCGTCTTTTACAGACAGACCGAGTAGCCGGTATTGATACTGATGGTGGAGAAGTAATTTCCGGTGCGACCATTAATCCGTTCACCATTATTTCCTCTGAATCAGTTAGAAAATCAAAAATAGAATTTGTAACTCCGGGGCCCACAGTTCCTATACCGTATTCATTACCTACAGTATCAGGGTTATATGATACCAATCCTATTTATTATAGTGTGGTATATGACGCCCCATATCCATACAAGGGAAAACCGGTTCCTGGGTATTTCTCCGGTCTGGGTACTAATACTGTAATTTTTTATTTTTCAGCATCAACTAAAACACGAACAGACGGTATTATTAACTATATAATTACTGGTTCCTGGATATCTACTAGTTCCTTATCCTTAAAATATATTCCTAGTACACCGAAACTTGTAAAAAATACAAGCAATGCTAATCCTTCAAATGCTTTTTATTATCAAGGGGTATTAGATACTGTTACCAGTAACCTAATTGAGCAATGGGACTCAGGAATACCAGGATATACCAATTCTGCATATGTATATTCGGGTACAAGTTCTTCTGATACTGACCAACAGAATCGGGCATCTTCCGTTATTATAAAATTTTATATGAAGGTTTCATCATCCGATATCAGCGGACAAAATAACCTTTATATAAACCCGAATATCTATCCTGATACGGATGTACCATATAATATTTATACTATACACGGTATAAAAAATGTTACATCAAATTTCTCCTACAAAATACAAAATATACAAGTTCATACTACGGACCCGTCCGGTAGATATATCATAACCAGTGAAACAGGGTTCCCTTTTATCATTGATACAGTTATTGAAATAACGGCCGCAGTACCGGCAGCTATTGGTGATACAAAAATAAGAAATGGTGCTTCAACCAATTTTACTTCGAGAATAAAAAAAGTTGGTCCGTTTTATGAGTCCTTTGTTGTAAACGGTACAGTTACACCAAAGGGAACACAGATTATTATACCTCTTTCTAATCCCCCCACATTTACTTCTGCAGGTATTTTATTAGGGGTATCTACTACTGAAACATCCACGAGTCTCATACAGACGTATTGTATAATAAAT
>Ga0209777_10001908_pt1 | contig 28675 bp, 29 predicted proteins | sample FrelakmetHBP12HB_FD_187147 | JGI IMG/M metagenome (GOLD analysis project Ga0209777, IMG submission 187147) | Freshwater lake sediment microbial communities from the University of Notre Dame, USA, for methane emissions studies -HBP12 HB (SPAdes)... | ecosystem: Environmental > Aquatic >...
CCGTTATTTTAGCAATACTCTCCGCTACGCGCCAGCCGACGCCGTCGTCGCCTAAAATGGGATTGCCCAAGCCGATGATGAGCGTCTTCATATCGAAGTCTCACGGGTCTGATAAGTCTAATAGGTCCAACCGGTCGGGAAACGACCTGTCAGACCTGTTAGCGATTTCAGACTCGTTCGATTAATCTACAAACTGTTTCAGCACATCCAGGATCTCACCATCGGGTTTGCGGATGGTGATTTCCAGCGGCATCTGGCCGGGCAGGGAGTGGGTGGCACAGCCGAAGCAAGGATCGTAGGCACGGAAGGCCATCTCGACCATGTTCAGCAGACCCTCATTGACATTGCCATTCTTAATGAGGCTGTCGGCTGCTTTCTTGATTGACATGGTTATAGGGGCGTAGTTGTTGGTTGTGCCAACAATCAGGTTGACCTTAGTCACCACGCCGCGCTCGTCAGTCCAGTAGTGATGGGTGAGTGTGCCGCGCGGAGCCTCGACGATGCCCACGCCTTCGGTGGGGGTGGCTGTCGGGATGGCATGGAAGTCGGGCGATGTAATTTCCGGGTCGGTGGCGAGTTCCACCCAGTGTTCGGCCGCGTAGAGTAGTTCGATGAGGCGTGCCCAGTGGATGGCCAGGCGCTGGTGTACAGGCTTGCCTCCCAGGGTCTTGTAGAATTTCTCGTATTCGGCCTGGGCGAGGGGTGTAGCCATGCCATCGGCGGCATTGAGACGGGAGAGCGGGGTAGCCATGTAGACTCCAGAATCGGGTCCGTCCACGAAACCCTTCCAGCCAACATTCTTCAGATACGGGAATTTCAGGTACGTCCAGGGTTCGACATGCTCGGCGATGTTCGCGGCGTAGTCCTTCGGCTCGTACTTGACATATTCCTTGCCATCCGGCCCGACCACGCGGACTTTTCCGTCATAGAAGTTGACCTTGTTGTTGGCGTCCACCAGGCCCATGTAATAGGTCTTGTGCGTGTAGACATCGCCGACGATCAGATCCAGGTAGGTTTTATTGCTCAGGACAATGTCGTTGAAGGCCTTCAGGCTGAATTGGGCGAACTCGATCGCCCAGCGACCCATCTGTTCGATCTCCTTGCGTTGTTCTTCGGTAATGCCTTTGGTCAAACCACCGGGGATGGACGTGCAGGGATGGACTTTGCGACCGCCTATGATCTCAACCACCGTGTGGCCGTACTTGCGCATCTGGATGACTTTACCGCCTATTTCCAACCCGACCTTATGGATGACACCCAGGATGTTGCGCTCAGCAACCGGGGCATCCGGGCCCATGATGAAGTCCGGGCCGCCTAAGGCATAGAAATGGGTGGTGTGGTCGGTGCAGTAGAAGGCACTGTAGAGTAGTTCGCGCAGCATCTTACCGGTACGAGGTACTTCAACGTGATAGACTGCATCGGCAGCCTTGGCAGCGGCCATGTGGTGAGCCTCGGGGCAAACGCCGCAGATACGGTTGGTCAGCAGGGCCATTTCTTCGACCGGGCGTCCGACGCAGAAGCGCTCGAAACCGCGCAGTTCCGGGATCTGGAAATAGGTGTTGGTGACATTCCCCTGTTCATTAAGGAAAATCTCGATCTTGCCGTGGCCTTCCAGCCGGGTGATGGGGTCAATTGTGATCCTTTGCATGTTCAATTATCCTTTCTGCGCGGACTTGCTGGAGCGCAACAATGAACCAGCCAGGTTGAACCGATAGAATTGCCCGGCGGGGTCTACCAGGCCGTCCAGAATCTTATCAATTTCATCTGGTTTGTTGCTGTCAATGACCGAGGCGAAGGCGGAGATCAGGCGTGCGCCGTAGTCCACCACGCCTTCGGCAGGACCGTAGCAGCCGATGCACTGCGCGCCAGCTGACGGGCAGCGGGAGTTGCAGCCGCTGCGGGTGGCGGGGCCGTTGCACGGGATTCCCTGTTCGAGCAGGCATAGTTCGGGATCGGCATGCATTAATTGGATACGGCCAAACTCCTTGATTGTCTTGACGTTACGCTTGCGCGGGCATTCGTCGCAGACTGTCGAGTTACCGGCGCCAATAGTCGCGCCCTTGGGGGGCAGTTCAGCTTTCCCTTGCAGGACTTGTATCACCAGGTCGATGACTGCCGCGATCTGGTGCGATTCGGGCGGGCAGCCTGGCATGTAATAGTCCACATCCACCACCTGGTCGAGTGTGCGTAATACCGGGTAGAGGGTAGGGATGGTGATGATGCCTTCAGGCATGGCGTAGCTTGTCTGCGGGCGAAGGTTGTCAGGGTTATCGGTGGTGAGGGTCGTGAAGGCGGTGTCCACCACGTCTTTGATGGGTGAGAAGTTCGCCAGACCAGGGATGCAGCCCTCGCATGCACACGAGCCGAAGGCCACCAAGATCTTGGACTTCTTGCGCAGCAGGTGGGCTATATGTTCGTTCTCGTCATTGCGGATGCCACCGTTCCATAGCGTCAGCAGGATCGAGCCGTCCTCCATCGCCTCAACGTCTTTATATTTGGCGTCCATGGCGACTGGCCAGAACACCACGTCGAAGTTGGCATCCACATCTAGGATTTTTTCGTGGATGTTCAGAACGGCGATCTCGCAGCCGCCGCAGGATGCAGCCCAGTACATGGCGAATTTCGGCTTGCTCATGCTGTCACCTCCTCCATGATTGGTGTACTGACTTGCTCCCCTGGCTGTGACCAGTTGAGCGGACCAAGAGCGCGCACTTCTTCGACAAACTTGTTGATCTCAGCAGCGAAGATGGCACCTTCCGCCGCGCTGGCCCACAGTAGTTTCAGGCGTCCGGATTCGATACCCAACTGTGCCAGCACGCGCTTCATCAATTGGAAGCGGCGCATGGCTTTATAATTTTGTTCAACGTAATGGCAGTCGCCAGGATGGCAGCCTGAAATCAGCACCGCGTCTGCGCCGCCAGCGAAGGCCTTGAAGACAAATGTGGGATCCAGGCGTCCGGAACACATCAGCCGGATCAAACGGATATTCGGTGCGTATTTCATACGGGCGGTGCCAGCCATATCGGCCGCGCGGTAACTGCACCAGTTGCAGGTGAAGCCGATGATGACGGGTTCGAAGGGTTTGGTTTCTTCGGTCATGTCTCACTCTCCTCTATTGTTCTACAGGTACCGCTGTTTTCGAGATGTTCAGCAGGAGCAAGCCGTCAATCTGTGACAGTATTTGCTCATTACTAAAGCCTGTGCCGCTGATTGCACCAGCCGGGCAGGCTGCCACGCAGGTGCCGCAGCCCTGGCATAGAGCCGGGTTGACTTCAGACACCATCTTGTCCTCATGAAAGAGGATGGCGTTAAAGGGGCACAAGTTATTGCAGATGCGGCAGCCGGAACACTGATCCTGGTTAATCGTGGCGCGTACTGGTTCGAGGGCGATTTCCTTCTGCTGGATCTTGCCCAGGATGCGGGCCGCTGCGGCTGCGCCTTGCACCACGCTGGCCGGAATGTCTTTCGGGCCTTGTGCGCAGCCGGCGATGTAGACGCCATCGGTCATGGTCGCCACCGGATCCAGCTTCGGGTGCCGCTCGATATACCAGGCGTCAGCGCTGCACGAGATGCCGAACAACTTAGCGACATCTTTGGAGTCGTGACGGGCTTGCATCCCGGATGAGAGGATGACCATATCCACGGGGATACGTCGCTGTTTGCCGATCAAGGTATCCTCCACTTGGATGATCAATTTTCCTTCTTCCTCAGGTATTCTGGCAACATTAGTTACTTCGGCGACCTTGCCGCGCACGAACCGTGTCCCCTCCTCAAGCAAGCGCTGGTAGAACTCTTCGTAGCCCTTGCTCGGCGTGCGAATATCAATATAGAAGTTATAAACTTCTGCGCCGGTGCGTTCGCGTACCAAGTGGGCGAACTTCAGGCTTTGCATACAACAGATGGCTGAACAGTAGGCATTGTAGTTCTTATCGCGCGATCCTACGCAGTGGACGATCCCCACCGTCTTGGGAGCGGTTTTGCCATCCCGCAGGACAATATTGCCACCCGTCGGACCGGCTGCATTGCAGATGCGTTCGAACTCCAGGTTGGTAAAAACATTTGCCAACCTACCGTAGCCATATTGAGGAATACGCCGAGCATCGAACAAGTCGTAGCCAGTGGCCAGGATGATGTTGCCAACTTGAACCGTGATCTCCTCAGCTTTCTGGTTGAAGTCAATCGCATTGGTCGGGCAGAATTTCTCGCAGGCTTTGCAAGTACCCTTCAGGTAATAGGTGCAATTTACATCGTCAATGACCGGGTACTTTGGCACGGCTTGCGGGAAAGGCACATACACGGCTTTACGGTTGCCCATGCCGGCCTCGAAGACATTATCAAGGACCTTCTTCGGACATTTTTCCCAGCAAATGCCGCAGCCGGTGCAGTCTTCTGTCTTGATGTAGCGAGGTTTCTTTTTAATTGTTACGGCGAAGTTGCCGACGTAGCCGTCTACCTTCTGGACTTCGGACCAGGTCAGTAACGTAATGTTGGGGTGGTTGCCGACATCCACCATTTTGGGTGTCAGGATGCAGGCCGAGCAGTCCAGGGTTGGGAAGGTTTTATCGAACTGGGCCATGTGCCCGCCGATGGACGGTTCGCGTTCCACCAGATAGACACGAAATCCAGCGTCAGCGATTTCGAGTGCGGCCTGGATGCCAGCGATGCCGCCACCAACAACCAATGTGTCAGGGTGAATGGGCACGAGCAAGGGTTCGAGTGCTTCTTGATGGATCACGCGGGCTACGCCACCCGAGACAATGGCTTTGGCCTTTGCTGTGGCAGCGGCTTTATCGGTGTGCACCCAGGAGTCCTGCTCGCGGATGGAGACCAGTTCGCACAGATAAGGATTTAGGCCCGCGCCTTTGCAGGCATTGCGAAAGGTTTTTTCGTGCAAGTGTGGAGAGCAGGCTGCCACGACAACCCGGGTCAGTTTCTGCTCTTTGATGTCCTTCTGGATCAATTCCTGACCCAGGCTGGAGCACATGAACTTGTAGTCGCGGGAAATAACAACCCCTTGATCTGCAAGTTTCTCTCCAGCCCATTTGCTGACGTCGGCAACGTTAACAACGCCAGCAATGTTTGTGCCGCAGTGACAGATGTAAACGCCTATTCTTTCAGTCATATATTTCTCTCCTATTTCGTATTCTGGGCAATTGCAAGCATTGATGCACCGGAAACTTGCTGTTTCCCAATCCCCAAGTGACCGGGCGCAAACCCTAAGGCCATACCCATAAGTTGTGTAAAGTACATCACAGGGATTGAGTATTGTGTGCCGAACTCTCGGTTGACCTGAGCTTGATATACTTCAAGATTGACATCACACATCGGGCAGGTAGTAGCAATTACATCGGCATTGTGGTTAATGGCGTCCTGCAAGAGTATGCGTACCATATCCAGGGCAGCCCTCCGGTTTGTGATGATCAGAGAGCCGCCGCAGCAGCGAGTTTTTGTTGAATAATCTACAGGTTCAGCACCAAGCGTTGATAACAGATTTTCAAAGTATTGAGGATTCTCAACGTCTTCGTGGTCCTTCCGCGGTCGCAATATTTGACATCCGTAATAAGGAGCGACACGGAGACCCTTCAGTGGATTCGAGACTTTGTTTTTTATCTCCTCCAATCCCACATCGTTGATGAAAACTTCGATAAGGTGCCGCACTTTGGATGTGCCATTGACATGTAAGTTATCTGCTTCCAGGGCGTAATTGATATGCTCAGCCAGGTCGGCATCTTTTTGTAGGTAGGAATTGGTAAAGTACGCATTCTTGTAGCATGCGCTGCATGGGGCGACAAAGTCGAGTCCTGTCTTTTCAGCCTTGGCCAGGTTCCGGGCCGTGAGCGTGTATGCCAGCAATTCGTCTACCGGGAAGTAGGCGGTCGCACCACAGCAGTTCCAGTCCTCAATTTCCTTGAGCTCCACTCCCAGCGCTTCTGCAACTTTCATCGTGGAGACATGGTAACCCTTGCCCAGACTTTCAAGAGAGCAACCCGGGTAATATGCATATTGCTTCATGATGGTTCTCCAATCGGGATGATTCTTCTCACCATCTGCTGGAACTTTTTAAGCCCCTTGATCTTCTTCGGTAGCAAGGGCATCTTTCCCGATAGTACTAAGCCAGTGGCGGTTAGACCTTCCTGAATGATGTCTCGAGCGCTAAACTTGGGGAGGTAGGTAGCTGCCAATAAGGGTTCAAAGGATCTCCCGGAGTTCACGATCATTTTCACAAAGGCTTCAGAGAAGTCGGGGCCGATCAAGCCTTCCTGGAATTGACCTTTCCACATAGAATAGCGCTTCAGTGCGTACATCATGTCGGCAATATCTATTTCGGCCGGGCATCTAACTGTGCAATAATAACAAGATGCACAAGTCCAGTAAGTATTGCTGGCCATTACTTCATCCTTGAGGTCAGCCCGGATCATTCCAATGATCTGACGAGGTGTATGATCCATGAATTCGACGGCTGGACAGGTCCCGGAGCAAGTTCCACATTGCAAGCAATTTGTGATTGGCTCCCCATGTGAAGCGTACATGAGGTTGCCCACTTCATAACTGAAAGAAAGTTCATCTACCATTCAAGTACCTCCTGGTTTTCATAAATTTACGATTTTTTCTCTTCTGCCAATTTCAGCAAGGCACTCACTTTTTCCAATAGAAGCTTGGGTTCCACTGGTTTCTCAAGCAATTCGTCATTCTCGACGAAATGGGGATGAACAGGCTGACCCGGGAAGAGAAAAGCGATCTGTTCTCTGAGACCGGTGATAATCAGAACCGGCAATTCTCTCAGAATGGGATCCTTTCTTATCTTCCGTGCCAATGCAACCCCTTCTGCGCCTCGCCCCATCATGATATCAAGCAGGAGCAGGTCATAACGATTGGTTTGTAAAGCCTTGAATCCATCCTTCGGGTTGTAGGCCACATCCACGCTATAGTTAGCGGTCACTAGGACGGATTTAATCCCGGCGACGTAATCGGGATCATCATCAATGATTATGAGCTTTTTTTGTGCATTCATCTTATATCTCCTTAGATTATGGTGACCTATTAATTGATAGCGAAATCGCACTAGGTGTTTCTTAACGCTGGTAGGCGAATAGCAAATGTACTTCCTTTTCCCAATTCGCTTTCTACTGAAATAGTGCCGTCATGCGCCTCGATGATACGCCGGGCGATGGCTAATCCCAACCCGGTGCTTCTTTCGATCTTCTGACCATCCTTACCAGTGTAGAAATCATTGAAAACGAATGGAAGGTCTTCTTTCGATATACCAATACCGGTATCGGCGATAGAGATTATGATATTGTTTTCGATTTCTTCGGCCTTTATTATAATCCGGCTTCCTGTTCGGGAATATTTGATGGCATTACCCAGAATATTTACTACTGTTTCAACCAGAGTCCCCTCATCTCCATTGACAAGGGATAATGGTTCTTTAACTGAAGAAATAATTTCAACATCTTTGCGGGTTGCGGTAGGTAAAACGCTTTCTGTTGCTTTGGATATTATTGTGGATATGGGGGTTGGTTTAAAGTTTTCTCGAATCTTCAACACATCAACCGACAGCACTCTCAGCCAGGTGAGGATGAGATTGATAAGATCAGTGATGTTGGCCTGCATTCGATCAAACCGGGCTTTTTGATCTTCGGTGAGTTGACTTGATAATTCACTTACCAATACATAAAGGTTTTGTTGCACTGCCCCTAAAGGAGCCTTAAGTTCATGGGAGACAATGGCAGCAAATTGCTCCCTGAGCATTTCCTTTTCTCTTCTGAGTTGAATAGTTTCCAGAATCAACCTTCTTTTGTCCAAACCTCTCTGGGTGATTAACCGAAATTCATCCGGTGTGAAAGGTTTTGGCAGAAAATCGTATGCACCATTTTTCATTGCTTCCACGGCTGAGCTTACTGTTGCAAAACCAGTAATAACGATGACTACAATCGTTGGATCGGCATCGCGAATTTTCTCAATTACTTCAATTCCTGAAATACCTGGCATCTTGAGGTCAACATAGACAAGATCCGGTTGGAATTCCTTTACCAGATCCAGACCAAGGAGGCCATTCGTCGCGGTTGCGATCTTGTAAGCACCACCTTTTAAAATGCGCATGCAAGAATCCAGAATAACTTCCTCGTCATCAATAATTAGAATTCTAGACTGATTGCTCATCTTTCACGCTTTCTTCTTCTGTGGTTACAGGTAATCTCACAATAAAAGTCGTTCCTTTGCCGACTTCACTCTCAACCGAGATGGTTCCCTTATGTTCTTTGATGATCCCGAAACTAATCGCCAAACCTAATCCAACGCCGTGGCCAGTATCCTTGGTTGTAAAGAAGGGGTCAAATATCTTTTCCAGATTTTCTTTCTTAATGCCATGACCAGTGTCAGTAAATTCCACTTCGATGCAGTGATCTACTGGGTCGAATCTGGTTGCCAAATTTAGTTTTCCATTGCCATCCATCGCATCTGCCGCATTGACGATTATATTAATAAACACACGCTCTATTTGTGATGGATCTATGACCGTTAAGGGTAGTTTCTCATCCAGATTAGAAGTGATTTGTATATTATGAAACAAAGCCTGCTTTTCCAGAAGGGAAACACATCCTTTCAAAACGTTATTAACGTCACATAACGTTTTATCCGGTTTCCTTTGCCGTGAGAAATCCAACAACCCTCGAATGATGTCTCTGCTTCGGTTGGCCTGGATGACGATCTTTTCGAGAGAATCCCTGGTTGGGTCATCGTGGGGCAATTCCTCTAAAAGCAGGTGGGAATAAGTGACAATTCCCTGAAGTGGATTGTTCAACTCGTGGGCCACGTTGGCTGCCAACTGTCCGATGAGCGCCAGTCGTTCAGACTCCATGATCTTGCTTTTGGTGAATTCCTTTAATTTATCATCGCGCTCTCTCAGAGCCAATGCCATTTTATTGAATGTATATGCTAATTTGCCTAATTCGTCCGTTGTTGTTATTTCAACCTTTGTATCCAGGTTGCCGCTGGCCACTTCCTTGGAGGCAAGTACCAATTTTTTGATGGGGCCAGAAATGCTGCGAGAGAGCAGGTAGGACAATACCGTCGAAACCAGCACGCCAATCAGGGCGATGGATAAGAAAACGAGAACAGTTTGCTGCTTGATATCCAGATATTTCTGTTCCAATATGCCGACATACAGAATACCGATAATCTGATGGTTTATGTTTTCGATCGGCTCATAGGCTGTGATGTACCAGTTGTTCACAACATAGGCTCGCCCGATATAGGGTTTTCCATTGACAACTACCTGGTTGTAAACCTCTTCTGAAACACGTGTTCCGATCGCTCTTGTGCTATCTCCATTCTTGACGTTTGTCGAAATTCTCAGATCATCTTGGAATATGGTTGCAGTTCCGATATCCTGGCTCTTGTATTGCAGGTTCTGAAAAACAGTCCGTTTGATTTCGTCAACAATCTCATAATTCCTGTTCAGTAATACGCCGCCGTACAAGATTCCGATTAGATTGTTTTGATAGTCTAAGATTGGAGCGGCCGCCTCCAGCATCATGCCAGATGTTTCCTGGGTATCACTTCTTACTCTTGCCATTGGAGTATTGATAAAATTTAAGTGCGCCTGATCAACCAGGAGCTGTGATTCTAATTCCAGATCTTCAACAGGCACAATTATTGTGCCGGCAACAGAGCCATTACTCTTTATAGCCGCCGCAACGAGCTCGTTATGAGATTGGCTGTCTCCAGTGAGTCTTATATTATTAGCGCGTAGAAGAACATTGCCCTTTGGATCTGTAATTGTTAATATATCTAAACCTTCACTTTGTTCTACTCGTACCAGTTCCTCGGCAGTCCCTCCGATATTACCGCCTATTAATGCGTCTTTGAAATAAAACCTACTTGCTGTTAGTGAAATCACATCATTGATGTGGTTTAATTTGCTTTGATAAATATCTCGCGCCGAGTTAAGGTCAAGGTCAACCATCTCTTGAGCTTCTGTCACGATGCGGTTGCTGATCAGTTGAATACCCACGGAGGTGAAAACTGTGCTGGTGATGACAATAATCAACAGAAAGCTCAGGATGAGCTTGGTAGCGATGGGTATTCTTAAGCTCCTCTTGCTTTTCGTCATCGTATTCGTACGCACATCATAACGCCGCGTGGACCAGTTCGATCAAATCCTTGACTTCGAGCCTGCTCTCGTTACCAGTGGTTTTCACAGCGTCACGGAACATGGATATATCTTTGGGGCAGGCAACGACAAAAGTTGTCACTCCACCTAGTTTCACCGCCTCGCGAATACGAGATTCACTGGGCCGTTCCTGGATTTCACCTTCCGCCATCCAGATGCGTCCACCACCCGCACCGCAGCAGGCTGAGCCATCCTTGTGACGCGGCATTTCGATCAATTCGCAGCCAGTTGCCTCGATCACCCGGCGTGGTGCATCGTAAATGCCATTGTATCGCCCGAGGTAGCATGGGTCGTGGTAGGTGACCTTATAGCCCAATTTCTTACTGAACTTTAATTTCCCAGCGGTAATTAACTGATCGAGCAGTTCTGCATAGTGTAAGACCGGACGAGGTTCATCTCCATTCCGTGGGTATTCGTTTTTGAGGGTGTTATAGGTGTGCGGGTCGGTAGTGACAATGGCCTGGTAATTGCATTTGCTCAATGCCATGGAGTTCTTTTCCACCAGCATCTCGAACAGGCCCTCTTCCCCAACGCGGCGTACATCGTTACCGGCATTCCGCTCGGAGTCGTAGAGAATGCCAAAATCCAGACCAGCTTTATGGAACACTTCTGCTGTCTTGACTGTAACATCCGTTAGCGTTGGGCTGTATGAAGCATAATCGCCGACGAACCACAGATATTCCACCGCTTCTCGACGGGCATCTTTAATTGGTGGCTGGATCGGCTGAGTCCAGCGGGCGCGCATCCTCTCAGACTGTCCGAATGAATTACCGTAACGTCCCAGATTGGCGAGAGCATCTTGCAGCTCCGTACCCACACGCCCTTCAATCACTAAGAAGCGCCGCATGTCCACAATAGGAGAAATGTGTTCGATGAACAGTGGACATTCCTGATCGCATGCAAAACAGGTCGTGCAGGCCCATAAGACCGACTCGGAGATCACATCGCCGACTAATGTGCGTGCCAGAGTGGCCTGTGTAGTACTGTTCGGGGCGTGGGCTCTCAGAGCGGCTCCGCGCTCTTTGAGGTTATCCCGCAATCCCATCATGAGCAACTTCGGGGAAAGGGGCAGGCCACTTGCATAGGCCGGACAGACATCCTGGCAGCGACCGCATTCGGTGCATGTGTAAAAGTCAAACATCTGCCGCCAGCGGAATTGTTCAATCTTACTAACGCCAACCTGGCCGTTTAGATCCGTCGCAGCAGGCAATCGGCCATGTGGCTCCAGATTACGTAGTAGGACGGCAGGCACGGAGGTGACAACGTGAAAGTGCTTGCCTTCCGGCAGTTCAGTTAAAAAGAGTAAGACCACGCCTAGGTGGGTCCAATAGGCAATCTCTTTGATCACCTGTTGCGTTCCAGCAGCCGCTCCGGAAAATATCTTGCCGACAGCAGTTGAAATGGGGCGCCAGACCTGCAACGGATCCTGTCCAAGATTGATGCGGATACCATTCATAACCAGCAAAGAAAGCATGATAGTGAAAATGAACATCAATACCATTACGCCCTGGCTTTTGTGACTACCAAGATACCGTTTGGGATTGACGATCAGGCGCACAACAAGTGCGTAAATTACCGCTATTATCACCAAAACTGCGAACAGGTCCTGAAGCAAAGCCAGAGCGCCAAAACTCCCGATCAGCGGAAGTAAAAAGTGAGGGTTTGCAAAGCTTACCAGTCCCTCAACAATCGCCTGCAGGATGGTCAGGGAAAGAATGAGGAATCCCCAAAAGATGAAGAAGTGGCCTGTCCCCGGAATTAAAACGCGGAATAAGCGGAATTGCCCAGCTACATAAATAAAAACGCCCTTAATCCGTTCTCCCCATCGGTTGAATGGATTACTGCGCTGACCAAGGCGCAGGTTTGCCCAGAGAAGCTGATAGACCCGCCGGAGGAATATCCCTCCAGCGACCAGCAAGGCAAGAAGAACAAGGATTGATTTGACATCATCGTAGGTCATATTTCTACCCACCCTTGGATTGCTTAACCTTCTCAGTCAGGACTTCAATTAAATCGAACAAGTCTATTTCGGAGCCGTATTTCGCTACTCCGAAAATCGGCGCGGCTGGATCGGTGTTAATAGCAATGATCGTGTCGCTGTTGGTAATCCCCTCTACGTGTTCGGGAGCGCCGCTAATCCCAAATGCAAGGTAAACTTTGGGTTTCACGCTCTTACCCGATTTACCCACCAGGCGGGAGGTTGCCAGCCAACCCTGGTCTATGACTGGGCGCGAGCCTGATACAACCCCGCCCAATGCCTTGGCCAATTCCTCAGCCAATACGATATTATCCTGGTTTTGAATCCCGCGACCAACCGAGACCAGGACCGGTTCTTTGGCAATATCCACATCGCCAGCTTCCGGCTCGATGTAATTGGCCAATGTGACTCGTAGTGACTCCAATGCTGGGACATCAACCAGGGTTATGGCGGGTGATTGCGCACTCTGCCCCTGTTCGGCTTTGTATCCACCGGGAACCATTGTGACCAGTGCGGTTGGGCCGGGCAAGTCTCCCTCGACCATAATTTTACCGCCGCAGATTTGGCTGACAAATTTGCCGCCCGCGCTAAAACTTCGGCAGGAACTCACCATTGGTAATCCTAACTTTATAGAGAGTGTACTGGCCATATCGGTGCCTATGGAAGTGCTGCCAAACAATATCACCCGCGGCTGATCCTTGCTGATCAGACCTATTAGAACTTTTTGATAGGCATCTGAAGTGAATTCAGCCAGTGCAGGGTGGTCAAAATAAAGGACTTTGTCAGCAGCCAGATTTCCAGCCAATCCTTGTGCATCGTGACCAAGGAGAACAGCGACAACATTTCCGCCTAAACCTTTGACCAGATCACGCGCACCCGCCAACATTACAAAGGAAATTTCACTTACCTGCCCGCGCAGATGCTCGATGACAACATAGATATCCTGGCTCATGATTTTTCTCCTCTTAGAGCACGCCTAATTCTTTGAAAATGCCCACAAGCTTCGCGGCAACTTCGTCAGGGCTGCCGGTGAGCATCGTGGCATGTTGACCGGCTTCAGTTTTAAACATGCGACCGATGGTCGGCCCACCTACCATATCCAGACCCGAAACCGTCCGTTCCTCGATGGTGGAGGTCTTCATCATTTGGCGTACTTTGCTGACGGCCACATAGCGCGGTGGCTGTTCCGCGGCCTGGATGCCCAGAACGGCTGGCAGGGTCACATCCATCTCGGCGATTAATCCACCAGGATATTCTTTACGTACTTTGGATTTTCCTTCGTTGAGCGAGACACCCGATATATAGCCAACATACGGCATTTCCAGACATCCGGCCAGCAAGGGGCCTACCGACCCATCCAGATCGTTGTTGGCCTGTACGCCAGTAAGCATCAGGTCTGGTTGAAGTTCTTTGACAACCGCAGTGAAAGCGCGTGCCAATGCATGGTTGTTTACTCCAGTAAAATCCCCCTTGACCTTGATCAGCCGGTCAGCGCCTTTGGCAGCTGCGGTGAAAAGTACATCGTCTACACCCTCTATATCCGGGGCTACAACTGTCACCTGGCCTCCGCCACGCTCTTTGAGCAGGATACCTTGCTCGATGGCGTGATCGTCAAATTCGTTGATGATCAGACGCAGCCAGGCCGTATCCAGCGCCACACCGCTGCTGTCAATGGTGAGTTCTTCAACCAGATCGGGGACAAGTTTAACCAGAATTACAATATTCATATTTCGCCTCTCTAATTGCCCATCGCCTCGACCAATAGTTCGGCAATGTCTCTCACTTTTAGCTGCCCAGCTCCCTGGACAGTCTTGGTGGCGTCCTCAAAACGCGGTGATTCGTAAGGACAGGCTACTGCCAAAATCTCTGCACCGGCAGCAAGCGCCTCGCTTACACGCCACTCCGACAGGCGGACGTGCGCTTTTTCCCATTGAAAACCATCCAACCACATCCCACCGCCACCACCCCCGCAACACAGGCTGTTCTTGTGGTTGTGCGACATTTCCACCAGTTCCAGGCCTGGAATGGCTTGCAGGATTGTGCGTGGCTGATCAAAGATCCCGTTCGCGCGGCCCAGGTAGCATGGATCGTGATAGGTCACTTTGGCTTTCACTTCACGTTTCAGCAATGGTTTTAGCTGATCAAGCCGGTCGGCCAGGAACTCGGTGTAGTGACGGATGGGAAAAGAAATATCCAACCCGGGGTATTCGTTTTTGATGGCATTGTAAGCGTGAGGATCGGTTGTAATGATCTCGTTGAACTCATACTTGTTGAATGCCATCCCATTCTTCTCGGCCAGCATTTCGAAAAGTCCGCGTTCTCCTGCCAACCGCTGCGAGTCACCGTCGCTGGATTCCTCCGGACCGAGGATACCAAAATCCACCCCCAAGGCGTTGAGTACTTTGGTCAATGCTTTCGTGATTAATTGAACACGTGGGTGATAGGAAGGATAATCGCCAACAAACCACATTACATCCACCTTTTTTCTTACCTTACTCAATATTTTGACTTCCGGGACGATCCCCGTGGCCCAGTCTGCCCGCTTACGGGGCGATTCACCAAGCGGGTTGCCGTAGCGTTGGGAGTTCTCTAATGCGCTTTGAAGTTCAGCGGGAACATTACCTGCAAGGATTAATTCTTCTTTCGTACGGGCCATCAGGCCAGGAGTCAAGGGAATTTGAGCCGGGCACACTGCGGTACAGGCGTAGCACGAAACGCACATCCAGACGGTATCGGTGGCCAGTACTTTCTCAAACCGATCTGCTCGCAGGTGGGCAATCATCCTGCTCGGCGGATGGATCATGAGGTAGCCGAAGGGGCAAATGCCGCTGCAATCGCCACACTGCAAACAGAGTCTCAGCCTTTCGCCGTCTGGCGTTGACTCAAGAACCTGGTCGTAAAACGAATGTTCACCTGCTCCATTGGCGGTCATGGGTCACCTTTCTCCAAGTCTGGGAAGAGCTCCTATTTGGAAATTTGAATTCATGGGTTCGCTCCACCTCGGGAATTAGTACCGAGCGATTGAGATTAATTTACGCCTGGTTGGAACTCTGAATAATGTAGTATGTTTTCTTCGGCTATTATATACCAGTGGGGGAAGTCATTCGTTCGTGTGACGAAACTCACAACTAACATAAACAATATCGACATAACATATTCGAGTATAATCTGCCCGAATTCCGACAAGGAGAGAACGAAATGAACTTTGCAATGTGGAAAAAAGCCCTAACGGTAATCCCTAACGTTTCCAAAGATGAATGGGACAAACTGGATCTTATCTCAAAATGGCTCATCAGCACGCGCGCCGCGGTGCTGGTGATGACCTTTCTCTCGGCAGTACTTGCCGGCCTTTTCGCCTGGCACGACGGTTTCAAGGTGAATCCATTCTCGTGGTTCATCCTGACTCTCGGACTGGTCCTGGCGCACGCCTCCAATAATATCTTCAACGACTATACTGACTATACCCGCGGCGTGGATAAGGATAATTACTATCGCACGATGTATGGTCCCCAACCGTTGGCCGATGGCTTGTTGACCAGGCGCCAGCACTTGACCTACTTTGCCATAACCGGCTTTCTGGCGCTGGCATGCGGTATATACCTGATTATCAGCGGCGGCGGTATCACCTGGTTGCTGCTTGCCTTGGGTGTTTTTTTTGTCCTGTTCTATACATGGCCGTTGAAATATATTGCCATGGGTGAGATCGCCGTGCTTATTGTCTGGGGGCCGCTGATGGTTGGCGGTGGATACTATGTGCTGACTCACGTCTGGTCGTGGAATGTAATTTGGGCCAGTTTGCCGTATGTGCTGGGCGTAACCACGGTCATCTTCGGCAAGCATATTGACAAACTGCTGATTGATAAAGCCAAGAAGATTTTCACTCTGCCGGTGCTTATTGGTGAGAAGGCCGCCCGTTATGCCGTTTTGACGATGATGGCACTACCATACTTGTTGGTGGTAGTGCTCATCGTCACCCATTATTTCACGCCAGTGCTTCTACTGGTCTTTGTGGCGGTTCCCACCTTCTTGAAATTGTATCCGCAATTCCTGGAACCCAAACCAGAGACACGCCCCGAAGGTTTTCCCGATGGGCAGGGCGGCTGGCCGCTTTTCTTTGCTCCACAGGCGTTCATAAACAACCGCGCCTTTGGGACCTGGTTCATGTTGGGAATGATCCTCGATGTAATTATTCGGGTGGTGTTTCCCCATTTTTGGGCGATATAACCACCACGTTTTGGCGCATGCAGTAACAGGCCTGAAGAATACAGCTTTCAATGCGCCTCTGATGGTTCAGGCTTTGGGATCTGGTTATCAAAATTATGTGATGGTACCAAAGGACTGACGCGTTTATTTAAGATTGGTGTATAATGTTAAAAATTGCTACCGTTACATGTGACTCATAAATCATGAATGACGCCACACTTCTGCTCATAGAGGGCAAGCACGCAGATCATCCCGCCTTCACTCCAGCCCTGCGGAAAAAAGGTTTCGTTGTTGAACTGGTTTCCAGTGGCAGCGAGGCTTTAGCGCGCCTTGCGGATGGTTTTGCTCCAGAGTTGATCGTGGTCAATGCAGCCACGCTGCGAACCAGCGGAAAACGTATTTGCCAGTCGCTGCGAGAGAAAGCTGCCGGCCTGCCCATCCTCCTCATCCTCGATGAGGATCGGGAAGTGGAAAAAATGGACGCAGATGCCATCCTCTCTCTTCCCTTCACCGCCCAAAAACTGGTCAACCACATCCGCCACCTACTCCCCGGCGATGGTAAAGACTGCATCCATGCTGGACCGATTCGCCTGGATATCGAAAAGCGCATGGTCCACTGTTCGGGGAAACAGGCCCGCTTGACGCCGCGTTTGGTGCATTTGCTGGAAGCATTGATTGAGCATCGCGGCGAAGTGATTGAGCGCAAGGCGCTTTTTTCCAAGGTATGGGAAACAAATTACACTGACGACACGCGCACGTTGGATGTGCATGTATCCTGGCTGCGGCAGGCCATTGAAGCTGACCCGGAAACCCCGCAAATTCTGAAAACAATCAGGGGAGTGGGTTACCGGTTAGACGTGTGATTGAATTAATGATCCGTCAACAGTGACAGCCCGCACGCAGACATTTGTCGGCGCGGCGGGCATTTTAATTTCCAAAGGGATTTCAGAAGAGCGGTTTGGACGCCGGGCCTGGATTGCGCTGCGGAAGATTTTTCCGTCCCAGGCGGGATCAATTTCCCAGTAATCGAGGGGCGGGGGATTTTTCAAGGAGAAAGTAAGGTTTGAAACAACAAATGAGCATTCAAAGGCATTGGATGGGATTGCTGCTGTAGTTTCGCGAGATAACGTAAATGGTGTTCGCAATGTCTCAACGAGCCGTTCGCGTGTTGTATGGATCGCGCGCCAGGAAATATCGCTTGCCAGGAAGCGCCGGTCATGGCGTGCGGCGACGAGAGGAAAGGTTCCGGAGCCGCAAAAGAAATCAGCCACCAGGTTGCCAGGATTGGACGAAGCCAGCAGGATGCGTTCGAGCAGGGCTTCGGGCTTCTGGGTTGGATAGCCGGTACGTTCACTGTGCAGGCGAGCCACCACCGGGAAATACCACCAATCTTCGGGGACTTTTCCGCGTTCCAGGTCAGGGACTTTGCCAAACCCGGCCTTGGGTGATGAGGCGAATGTTTTAATCGTGTTTGGATTATATGGTTCGCGCACGGCATCGGCGTTGAATGTATAACTGTCGCCTTTGGTATAGACGAGAATGGCATCGTGCTTGCGGTTGAAAGCACGCCGGATAGGGGATGGTCCGTGATAAGTCCAGATGATTTCATTCAGTAAACGCTCACGTCCGAAAAGTTCATCAAGCAGAAGGCGGGCATACGCATCCGCGTGCCAGTCCAGGTGAAGGTACAGGGTCCCGTGTGGAGCGAGCAGGCGGTACATCAGTACCAGGCGCGGGTAGAGGAAATCCAGGTAGGCATCCAGGTCTTCCCAATGATCACCGTAACCTTCGGCCATCTGCCATTCATGTGGACGTCGTGAATCCTCGCCGCGCCCAATTCGAGCAGGGTATCGCTTGTTGGTAAAAAAAGGGGGATCGGCGTAGATCAAGTCCAGACGATCTTCATATTCCGGGAGCAAGGAAGCCATGATCCGCAAATTGTCCCCCAGGAAGAGATGGCTTTCCGGTGTGGCTTCTGGATAGCCGAACCCGCGTGGGTAAAGCACCGAGTCAAGGATCAGGTCGGCAGGTTCAAGGTTTGGCAGTGCTTTCGATGGCCAGGTCAGTATAGGCATCTTAGTAGTGGATGTCCGCGGCTGTCCCGTAACCTTTCGTGTCAAGGGTCAGTTTGTTAATTTCATCGAACCCGGCAGAGGGCATGCTCCAGCGGAAGAGCTGCTTGGCGTCCTCGGTGCGCATATTGACGCAGCCATGACTCATTGGGACGCCGAAGTTGTCGTGCCAGTAGGTGCCATGGAAGGCATGACCTTCAGTTGTGAAAAAGCTGCACCAGGGGACGCCTGCCAGGGCGAGTTCGTCAGCGAAGCGGTTGGTGGTACTCATTCGCCGGGAGGCCAGTTTGACCAGGATGTTGAACTTCCCGGTCGGTGTATCAAAGCCGTATTCCAATCCGGTGGAGACATCGGTGGTGAAAACGGTCTGATCGTTCTCGTAACAGGTCAGGGTTTGTGTGCTCAGATTGACTTCGATGCGTTTTTTATCAGGTGATACCTCTGGAGAGAGGGGGGTAATCTCTGCGGGCGAGATGGGACGCAGTTGCATGGCCGGTATGTAGTAGAAAAAGTTCTTGTCGGCATCATCCTGGACGATGTACCAGGCTTTCCCATCCGGCCCGGTATCGATGCCGGTAATCCACTGGGTGGAAGTGTAATAGATACGATAGGTGATGGGGAGCCAGCCGTCCCAATGGTCGTAGCGATAGGGCTGGGTATAAGGAACGGTGAGTTCGGCCAGGAGTTTGGAATCTGGGACGCTGGTTAGAGGCGGGTTGTAATTGATGCGCACTTGTTGCAGCCGTGCCCGGTTCATGTATCCGCCAAAGACGCGGTACCAGATCGGATTGTAACCTGGGGTCCCGGAGTTGACCGTCTCGTAAACGTGGACCAGGTCATCACGGTTCCAGGTACCGACAATCTGGCTCTTGTCATCAGGCTCTTCATAAACGCTGACCGAATCAGTCGCCACGCGCACCAGGTCAATATCTTCAAACTCAGTAAATTCCGGTAAGAAAGAAGTGAAGGCCAGGCTGGCTAGGGCCAGGCCGCCCAATTTGAGAAAATCACGTCGAGAAATCGGTTTCATAGATGTGAATTGTACCTGAAAACATCCGAATTGTATTAAAAAACCTCCGAGGCCATGCTGCCTCGGAGGTAATAGTTTCGTACTGTTTTTCTCAACCTTCTTCCACTGGGGCAGGTACCATGCCTTTGAGGATGTAGTTTGTTAACGACAGTGTATGCGTACAAATACCATGTGAGCGGAAATAGTCGCAGTCGCAATCCCATTTGTTGTTTGCAAATTTAACCACATGCGAATTGTTCTCGCCGTCAATTTTGACGGTGAAAGTTTCAAAGTGAAAGCGATATGGTTCTTGTGCATAACGCTTGGCCTTGTCAATCTTGCCGATCATTCCAGAGTCCATATTCAATCTCCTTTTCTAGAAGATGGTGAAAGGCACGCGAAACGGCAGCGTGCCTTTCAAGAAAACAACCGGGATGTTGAAATAAACACTCGCATAAGCGGGTACTCTGTAACCAGTATAGTTCGGTTTCGTTGTAAAGTCAACCGGCGTCTGCCCTGTTTTAAAAACTGTATGGCAGGCGTTTGGTAATTGTAGGAAAAACGTTAATCTACCGGGGTATTTGCCTGCAGATGTTCGTCGCCGTTATAAGTGAGCAGTCGCGGCCATTTTAGGACAATAAGTGCCGCACCGACGATGCAACCGATGCCTCCTGAAATAATGGCGGCCGGAACCCCGAACAGGCTGGCGACAATCCCGGATTCCACTTCTCCCAATTGGGGCCCACCCTGGAAGAAAATCTGATTAATAGCGGTCATGCGCCCGCGGATATAATCCGGGGTGTTCAATTGCCGGATAGTGTTGCGGATGATGGTGCTGACCGCGTCAGCGGCACCCATCAGGATCAGGGCAAGCATGGCGATGCCAAAGGCACTGGAAGCGCCAAACAATACCGTGGTTGCCCCGAAGATAACCACCGCAAAGAGAAAGATTGATCCCTGTTTGCGCAGTTTTTGAACCTGTGATACCACCACGCCCGCCGCCACCGATCCTATCGCCTGCGCAGAAGAGAGCCAGCCATAGCCGATTTCACCGACTTTCAGGATATCCTTGGCAACGATGGGCATCATGGTATTGGCCGATGCGAAGAACGTGGCAACGAAGTCCATCAGCATAGTGGAGAGAATGATGGGCCTGAAAAAGATAAAACGGATGCCATCCATGGCTGCGCTCAGATGGATGCCAGATTTTTTGGAATCCTGCAAGACGGGCCCAATCAGGATCAAGGCGAGGATGACGGCCAGGAACGAAACGGCATTGAAGAAATAGGTGAAGCCCTGTCCAAGAACGACGATGACGATACCGCTTAACGCCGGCCCGATAATCGAGCCAGCGTTCTGGGCTATCGAGGACATGCTGAATGCGCTTGGCAGGTCTTCCACTGGGACAATGTTTGGAATCATTGCCTGGCGGGCCGGACCATCGAACGCCACCGCGGCAGCCTGGATGGCTGTCAGCAGGTAGATGTACCAGATGGTGATATGGCCGGTAAAGGTCAGGAGTGCCAGTACCAATGCCACCAACGCCATGGCGGATTGAGTAACAAAGAGTATCCGGCGACGGTTAAGGGTATCTGCAACTGGCCCCCCCAGGAAAGAGAATAAAAGGACCGGCAGGATACGCGCCAGCCCAATTCCGCCCAAGGCAAGGGGCTGCGGCTCGCCGGTAAGAATGCGGATATGCCAAAAGATGGCAGCAATCTGCATTTGCGAACCGGCAATTGAAACAAGCAGTCCCAGCCAGAGGTAGAGATAACGTTTGTGACGGAGCGCCGCAGGGATGGAAAACTTCATGGTTGATCTAATGAAAAAGGTTCGAAGCCGAATCGTCCCCCAAACCCTTCTGCGTGGAATTCAACTTGGTTATGTTCCCCAGTCGCGCAGGTACAGAAAATCATACCCGACAGTGCGACTGCTAAGTTTTGCTATGGGCGGCAGGACTCGCTTGAACTGGCTCCTTCGAACGCGTTCGAAAACCTGGTGGACAAATTTCTCATCAAAACCTGCTTCGACACACTCCTCAGGGCGGTAGCGCTGGTCAACGAGCAGATAGAGCAGTTTGTCCACTTCCGCGTAGGTAAATCCGAGTTCGCCTTCGTCGGTTTGACCAGTCCACAGGTCTGCGGATGGAGGTTTGGCGACGATCTGCTCTGGGATTCCCAACGCCTGCGCCAATTGCCGGACCTGGGTTTTATAAAGGTCGCCGATGGGATTAAATGCGCAGGCTGAATCGCCGTACAGCGTGGTATAGCCGAGCAGGATCTCGGTCTTGTTACCCGTACCAACAACAAGTCCCTTGAACGCTTCCGACTGGTCGTAGGCGACGATCATGCGGGCACGCGCCATGATGTTCCCCTTGCGTATCTCGGACATCCCCGGCTCGCGGCTGATAAGCGGGTCGGCCATTTCTGTAATCGGAATGGTCACCGAGGGACAACCGAATTGGTCGATCAGCATCTGGGCATGTTCGAGTGAGTCGGCTGATGAGGTCTTGTAAGGTAAACGGATTGCCAGCACGTTCTGCGGTTCAAGCGCTTCCACCGAAAGCACAAAGGAAACTGCCGAGTCTATCCCACCGGACAGGTTGATTACCGCACGTGAATAGCCAACGCGGGTGATTTCCGAGCGGATGAATTCCGTCAGGATTTTACGGACAAGGTTAGGGTCAATGGAAAGGTTGATTTCCATATGTTGCTCCAGGCGGTCTCCACGCCGCCGGGGATGGCGACGGGAGCATTATTTGTGAAGGATCCTTTCCAGTTCACGTTGCACCAATTCGGGGCGCTCGTCTCTCAACAAAGGCAGGCGGGCGCGTGTACGGTGCAACTGGTTCATGTCAATTTCGGTTTTGGTCAGGGCTTCCTGGAAATAGGGAGCCTGGACGACCAGTTTCCCGTTCGGATCGAAGACCGTGGAACCACCCCAGAAATTGAGTCCATCCTCGAAACCGGACCGATTGGCGTGAGCGACAAAGATGGTGAAAAGGCTGGCGTAAGCCCGGTTGGTGTGCTCCACCCACGCCGAAGATTCCAATGTTGGTTCGCCACTCAGACCGCGCCCCGGCGAAGCGGACGAAAATAACAGTACATCTGCCCCATCTTGCCAGAGGAGGTAGGGTGGCGATGCGTGCCAGAAATCTTCGCAGATGAGCATCCCAAATCGGCCAAAACGAGTGTCGAAAGCCCGCACGGTATTGCCAGGAGCAAAGAAGCGACCTTCATCGAACAGACCATAGGTTGGCAAATAAACCTTGTGATGAACATGTACTACAATGCCCTGCGAGAGATATGCCGAGGCGATATAGAACCGGTGACGGTTATCCTCATCCACAAAGCCGACCAGCAGGTCAATGTCATGGCTGGCGTCGAGCAGGTGGTGAAAGATCGGATCGCCGGCCTCGGGCCGGCAGGAGACAGATGGTACGAGGTCCTGGAGTACATACCCGGTCAGGGAGAGTTCCGGGAAGACCAGCAAATCCATGCCATCCTGCCAGGCTTGCTTTGCCAGGGTCAGGTGCTTTTCCAGATTGGCCGGGACGTTTCCAAGTTTGGTGTTGATTTGGGCGAGAGCAAGTTTGAGTCTCATAATTAAAATAGAAAGGAATTGACAAACTTGATTATACTTGACCCCATGAATAAAAATAGAAGCATTCTTCACTGGCTTCCTGCCATCGCCATGATGATCGTCATTTTAGCTTTTCATCCATCCCATCCCAGGAAATGCCTAGTTTTGGTTTGTGGGACCTGGTTGTTAAAAAGGGTGCACACATGCTTGGCTACGGCTTCCTCGCACTGGCATACTGGGTTGGCTTGCGTTTCGAGAAACGCCGCTGGTGGCTGGCGTTTCTCCTTGCCGTGCTCTATGCCATCACGGATGAGTTCCATCAGTCCTTTGTGCCAGGACGGCACCCCAGTTGGGTGGACGTGCTGGTTTTTGACAGTGGCGGTGCGATAATTGCGCTGGGTTTGGGGCTTTGGTGGCGGGCAGGAAGGAAATCCCATTTAAAAAGCGAATGACGCTTATTAGTTCGCGTCATTCGTGATAGAGCAGGCGATATTCTTAAGCAAGGAAATCTTGATGAACTGACTCAAAAGGGTATTGAGTTTGTTTTGGTTTTAAGCCTTCTCTTCCTTTTTGGCATCGCGCAAGTTGTAATCCGTTTCAAGTAACATGTCCAAGCCAACCGATGCGGCCTGAAGAATAGCAAAAAGACCGAGGCCTGTTAAGAGCGGAATGAACATATTGGAAAAAATGTAGGCGTAGAAGGAAGACTCTTTCAGTAGAGCTGATATTGTCAATCCTTGCGTAGTAATTTGATTTTGAAGGCTTATAAATTCAACAACAAAGTCACCAACAAATCCAACCAGGACAACCCAGGAGAGGATACTTGCGGTAACAGAGACCAGGCTTACACGTTTTGGGGCAAAATAAATGGGTTCCTTATCTTCAGTTGAATCAGGTAATTCGGTTTTTTCGATTGTCATATTATTCTCCTTTTTGAATGGCCTAGTTTAGCACAGTTTTCTGATATTTTAAGTATTTGGTAGGATGGGTCTATTAAGCCATTTCATGACAGTAGAATTAATATTGCCCAGGCGCAACCTATCTGGGCAATAGGTTTTCGGTCATTTATTTAGTATCCAATTTTACGCAGCCGGTGGCAAGCCCGCGGGCGGCTCGATGGGTGGGGGCGGCAACTTGGGTTCCCGGAAGCCCAGGATAAAAGCCATGACGATCAGTAGGATTCCCAGGAATAATGATGGGCCAGTGACGCAGGCGTAAGTCGTGTTCATTGCGTCCCAGTTTGGCGAGGTTGTGTTCCCGAGAATGCGCCACAGAAGCAAATCCAGTAGCGGCTCGATGCCCAGGAAGATAAAACCTATCAGGGCTAAAATACCGGGCAGGGTCTTTTTGCGAATGAAAAGGTAGACCGCGCCGCCCAATCCGACCAGCACGCCCAGGCAGGCAATTGCATCTCGCACGTAATAAAAAACTTCTATAGTACTCATCGTATTCTCCTTGAAGTTTTATGAAATTAGTATACAACTAAACCAGCCAGAGACAAATAAAGAAAATGGCCTATTTTGCAGGCCATTACTCGAATTCAATTTCAAGTTCTTCGTCTGTGCCCCACTCTTCCAATTTCTCAATTTGAATGTCGCTAAACAAGCTCTCCTGCTGGGCGGAAACGCGATAGCGTTTGACCAGCTCCAGCAAGGCCAGGAAGGTGACCACCACTTCCAGGCGGGTCGGCTTCTGTCCCAGCAGTCCGCTGAAGGTGGCGTTACGGCGCTTTCCCAGACGCTCAGCAATAAGAGCGATTTTCTCGCGGATGGTGATACGCGGGGGCAGGATGACCGTCCCCAGCGCCTGTTTCTCCGCTTCCTCGGCGAATATATCCTCAGCGGCGGATATCAGGTCGGCAAGAGTGATATCAGAGAGATCGAGGTGGGCTTCGACTTTCGGAGGCGGGGCAACCCGCAAATAGGTTCGCAGATGACGTGTCTCGCGGTCATCCAGCCAGTTGGACAATTCCTTATAGCGCTTATATATTCGCAGTTGGCGGGCAAGCGTCTCGCCCAGGTCCTCCTCGCCCTCTTCCCGGATAGGTGGCCTGGGCAGCAAAGCCTCGGACTTGATCTGGATCAACTTTGCCGCCACCACCAGGAAAGCCGAAATCTCGTCTGCCGGGACTTGCATCTGGTGGATGTATGCCAGGTACTGGTCGGTGACCATGGCCAGCGACACGGCGGTGATGTCTAATTCAGCGCGCTCGATGAGCTGCAGGAGCAGGTCGAGCGGTCCCTCATAAACGGGAGTGTTGACGGTGTAACCGCCCGTCTGGTGGCTGAGTTGGGCCTGGCGCAGATTTGGTTCCATAGGCAGACGGGATTATATCATCCCCAGCCAGGGATATTATTGCATGCGGCGGTACCCCGTATCGCGAAGCGGTGTACATGTCCCGTAAGGGTACATCGTGCCGCGAAGCGGTATAATCGTTTTCTATGGTTGATCCCATTTATCTGGACTATGCCGCCACCACACCCGTTGACCCGCGCGTGCTGAAGGCCATGTTGCCGTATTTTAACGACACTTTTGGAAACCCATCCTCTATTCATCGTTATGGTCAGCAGGCCGAGGCCGCCGTCGAATCGGCGCGCGAGACTGTCGCGGCTTCGCTCGGTTGTCGCCCCGATGAGATCGTTTTTACCTCCTGCGGCTCCGAGTCTGATAATCTTGCCCTGCGGGGGACGGCGCTGGCGATGTGGGAAAAAACCGGTGCGAACTGGATCCTTACCAGCCGGGCCGAGCATCACGCCGTCAGTAAAACTGCGGAACAACTGGAAAATCATTACGGTTTCCAGGTCGAATGGCTGGCGACCGACGGAGCCGGAAAGGTATCGCCTCAAACAGTTGAAAAGGCGGTCTGCAAGGATACCGCCATCGTTTCAGTGATGTACGCCAATAATGAAATTGGCACAATCAATCCGGTGGCAGAAATCGCGGCCGTTTGTCGTGCCCACAACGTTCCCTTTCACACGGATGCAGTCCAGGCCGCCGCGTATCTGCCAGTGGATGTCAGGTCTCTGGGTGTGGACTTGATGTCGCTCGGCGCGCACAAGTTTTATGGACCGAAGGGCGTTGGGGTGCTGTATGTCCGTAAAGGCACACCGGTTTTCCCGCTCCAGACGGGCGGCGGGCAGGAGTTTAAATTGCGTGCTGGAACCCAAAATGTTCCTTATATCGTCGGTTTTGCGGAAGCGCTCCGGTTGACAGTTGAAGAACGCGAAGAACGCATTGCCCTCGTTCGCCCGCTGCGCGATCGTATCATTGGGACCATCCTTGAGGAAATACCTGATTCCCGCCTGACCGGTCACCCGTCAACCCGATTACCCAATCACTGTTCTTTTGTATTTAGAGGCGTGGATGGGAACCTGCTCCTGACCCTGCTAGACGCGGTCGGCTTTGCCTGCTCGTCCGGGTCTGCCTGCAAGACCGGCAATCCTGAACTGAGCGAGGTGATGGTAGCGATCGGATTATCGCCTGAATGGGGGCTGGGGTCGCTGCGGGTTACGCTGGGAACTGCCACCACTCCGGTGGATGTTGACGCGTTCCTGAAAGCGTTGCCGGGGCTGGTTGAGAATGCAAGAAAATTAACCACAGATAAACGCAGATGAACACCGATGGAGGGATGAAAAATGGAGTTGAATGAGATCACTGAGAAAGTGATTGGCTGTATTTACAAAGTCAGCAACACGCTGGGCGGTGGTTTTGTTGAGAAAGTCTATCAAAATGCAACTGCTCTGGAAATTGGTAAAAGCGGACTGCTGGTTCAACAGCAATTCCCGATTGCCGTAAAATATGATAGCGTGGTTGTTGGTGAATTCCTTGCGGATTTGCTGGTTGAAAAAACAGTCCTTGTGGAACTCAAGGCAGTAAAGTTACTCGAAGAAGTTCATGTGGCGCAATGCTTGAATTATTTGCGGGTAACAAATTTGCCTGTTTGCCTGTTGATCAACTTTTACAGGCCAAAGGTCGAGATTCGTCGTATCATTCCCAACGACGCCTGGCGGTCTCGCAGAGTCTGATCTGTTCATCAATCATCAGTGTTTATCTGTGTTTATCTGTGGCTAAACTATGACCAAAGTTGTCGTAGCCATGTCTGGAGGTGTAGACTCCTCCGTCGCTGCAGCCTTGCTCAAACAGCAAGGCTATGATGTTATCGGCATGATGCTGCGCCTTTGGAGCGAGACTGGTAGGGAAGATTCCAATCGCTGTTGCACCCCCGACTCGCTGGCGCTGGCTCGCCGCGTGGCCGCCAGGCTTGATATCCCTTTCTATGTTGTTGATGCGAAGGATCTTTTCTATTCAACCGTCGTGCGATCCTTCCTCGATGGTTATGCCCACGGTGTAACACCCAATCCTTGCGTAATCTGCAACCGTCAGATTAAGTGGAACTTCCTGCTCGACCATGCCCTGGCTTTCGGAGCGGATTATCTGGCGACCGGGCATTATGCGAGAAAGCAGGAGACGGAGGATGGTAGATGGCAGCTGATGCGCTCGGCTGACCGCTCGAAAGACCAGTCCTATGTGCTGCACGTTTTGACACAGGAGAAACTGGCGAAAGCGCTCTTCCCGGTGGGGGAGTATCCCAAGCCCGAAGTCCGCAAACTTGCCGGCACCTTTAGCCTGCCCACTGCTACCCGGTCTGATAGCCAGGATCTATGTTTCCTGGCTGGAGAAGATTATCGTGAATTCCTGCGCCGGAATTCTCCGGAGGTTGGCCGTCCCGGTCTCATCCTGACCCGCGCTGGGAAAGTCCTGGGCGAGCATCAGGGACTGGCTTATTACACGATTGGCCAGCGCAAGGGACTGGGCGTTGCATCTCATGTCCCCCTGTATGTGCTGGCGAAGGATGCTGCAACGAACACCCTCGTTGTCGGGAGCGAGCAGGAATTGGGCTCGCGCGAACTGATCGCCAAAGATGTCAATTGGATTTCAGGGAATGCGCCGACGAAATCGTTCCGCGCGGAAGTCAAGACGCGTTATACGGCCAGAGAGGCTTGGGCTGAGATCGCGCCACTCGGTGTTGACCGGCCGGGCGAGACTTTCTGCAGCTTCAGAGTCCGCTTTGATACGTCTCAGCGGGATATTACACCCGGACAAGCTGCCGTCTTCTATGATGGCGATCTGGTCCTCGGAGGCGGGACGATCGTCTGATCTGCGTATAGTCAACCAGTGATATAATCGCCTGGAACGAGAGGAATATGACTCTTCCCACCATTATCCTTGGGATTGTTCTTTCTACAATTTACGGCACCGCCTTCCACTTCTTGAGAGGTGGCAGCCTGAAACGGCTGTTTCTTTTTGTTATCCTGTCCTGGCTGGGGTTTTGGACCGGGCATTTTGTCGGCGGCGCACTTGGCTGGAGGTTCGCCTCTGCCGGGCAGATCAATGCCGGGATGGCGACCCTCGGTAGTGCAGTATTTCTGGTTGTTGGAGAATGGTTGAGCCGGGTCGAAATTAAAAAGAAGTAATACGTTATCCTTAAAATAAAAAATTCCTCCCCGGCATGGGGAGGAATTTTTAGGTTCAAATGAGAGATTACAGGGGTTTGACGTGAGCTGCCTGCAGGCCCTTGGGTCCTTGTTCGACTTCGAACTCGACCGCCTGGCCTTCCTGAAGGGTGCGGAACCCATCAGACTCTATGGCGCTATAGT
>Ga0209777_10001909_pt1 | contig 28674 bp, 44 predicted proteins | sample FrelakmetHBP12HB_FD_187147 | JGI IMG/M metagenome (GOLD analysis project Ga0209777, IMG submission 187147) | Freshwater lake sediment microbial communities from the University of Notre Dame, USA, for methane emissions studies -HBP12 HB (SPAdes)... | ecosystem: Environmental > Aquatic >...
ATTAGATTTTAGTTTATATGGTAATGAACATACAGGATGTTCGGTATTATTAGAAACAATAGTTAATAGGGTAAAACCAAAATTCAGTATCTATGGTCATATACACGGTAATTATGGTTATATAATAGATAAAGAAAACAATATTATTTTTATCAATGCTTCAAATCTGAATGAAAGATATGCAGTCAGCAATAAACCCATTTTAATTGAAATTGATAAAGAAAAAAAAATATATAGAATAGTTGATTATTAAAATTTTTATATATACATTTGAAAAATAATTATGAAAAAACTTTGGAGATTTTTATTTTATGATTGGATTGAATATCCAAATTATAGATATGGTAATGATGAACCCACCGGATATTATAAATTTAATAAATTAAAACTATGTGATACCATATTAGGAATTATTCTTTTCATTGCATTAATGCTTACTATTATTTATTGAAATGAAAACTATTGAAGAATTATCTAAACTTTCAAAATATTTTTCTCTTTTATTAAGACATGATCCTAAAAGAGAAAGACTTGATATGGATGAATTTGGTTATGTTTCTGTCAATCAGATTTGTGAGAGATTTTATGTTGATATTGAAGATATTGATTGGATAATTGAAAATAATAATAAAAATCGTTTTTCATATAACAAAGATCATACTAAAATCAGAGCAAATCAGGGTCATTCAATTCCAGTTATTTTAAATTTAATTGAAATAAAATTACCAGTTAAATTATATCATGGAACAACCATTAAAAATTTGGAATCTATTAAAAAAAATGGTTTATTAAAAATGGGTAGACAATATGTACATTTGTCAGATACTATTGCTACAGCAAAAGAAGTTGGTATGAGATATGCTAAAAAGAAAGAAAATTTATTGTTATTAAAAATTAATACAAAAGAAATGTTAAAAGATCATTATAAAATTTTTATTTCAGAAAATAATATCTTTTTAATTGAACAAGTTCCATTTAAATATTTAAAAATACTTAAATGAAATTCTATTATGATATATTTAGACATTTAATTTGTCTACCTTATTCTATAAAAAATTTACATTTGATGGCTGATGAACTTCAAATAAAACGTTGTTGGTTTCATAAAAATCATTATGATATTCCAAAAAGAAGAATTAAAGAAATTCAAAGTAAATGTACAAGAGTTAATTCAAACTTTATCTTAGATGTTATATATAAAAAAATGAAAAATAATAAATATGAATAATTTAAAAGGACCAATTAAAGTATTTGGGGGTAAAGGAAATATGTTTAATAAAATATTACCATATTTTCCAAAATCATCTGAATATACAACATATATTGAACCATTTTCAGGTGGCTTTACATTAGGACTTAGACTTGATTCAATTCCACCAATAATGATATATAATGACTTAGAGAAAAATGTTTATTCGTTATATAAGGTATTATCTGATAAAAATTATTTTGAAAAGTTTAAAGAAAAATGTGATCTGGCATATTATTCTGAAGATATTAGAACAGAATTTAAAGAAAATTTAAAAAATAATAATTTATCAATTGTTGACCGGGCATTTTATTTTTTTTATGTTAATAGAACTTCTTTTAATGGTATTGGTGGATTTCCAGTTACTACCGTTATAAGAAGAAAAATGTCTAAATCAATATCAGATTTTTTATCAAGTATTGACAGATTATATGAAATACATCAAAGATTATCAAAAGTTATTGTATTAAACACTGATGGCATAGAATTAATAAAAAAATATAATGATTCTAAAACTTTATTTTATTGTGACCCACCCTATGAACAATCAACAAGGACTTCTGCAAGATATAATGTTGATATGACAAGACAAGAACATATTAAATTTTTAGATGCGGTCATAAATAGTAATGCAAAAATATTGATAAGCGGATATGATTGTGAATTATATGATATATTAACTCAAAATAGTTTTAAAAAAATAAATTTTGAAATTAAAACCGTTGATGGGGTTAGAAAACCTAAAACAAAGATTGAAAGTCTATGGTTAAATTATTAAAAATATGAAATGTTAATACCCATTATTTTAATTCCAATTTTGATTGCCATGTTTTTAGCTGCAAATATGGGTGGTAGTGGAATAGCACCATCATTTTCTGTAGCATATGGATCAAATGCATTAAATAAAACATTAATTGCTGGTTTGTTTGGTACTATGGTTTTCATTGGTACATTACTTACCGGAAAAGAAACAACAATAACAGTTGGAAAAGGAATTTTATCTCCCGAATTTATGTCCCCTATAATTGTATCTATTATATTATTATCAGTCGCAATTGCATTATTTATTTCAAATTTAATTGGTGTGGCACAATCAACAAGTCAAGCAACAGTATTTGCAGTTATGGCTCCGGCAATATATTTTAGCAAATTAAATACACATAAAGTATTCATTGAAATAATACCAGCATGGTTTATATTACCAGTTGTTTCTTTTATTTTTACTTTTTTAATTGCAAAATATATTTATTATCCCATAAAAGAAAATAAAATATTTCAAAATTTGAAAATACTGAATACAATTATTATTGTATCATCATTATATGTTGCATTTTCAATAGGATCAAACAATGTTGCCAATGCAGCAGGACCTCTTTCTTCAATGTTTAATAATAAAGTTGGGAATAATGAATATGATTCATTATTTATGTTATTATCAATGATAATTATAGCACCAATGTTTGGTATTGGTGCTTCATTATTAGGATTTAAAAATTTAAATAAAACAGGAATAGAAATTATATCCTTTAATAAAATGGAAGCCGCAATAATTGGATTTGTTTCAGCTACAATACTAATATTAGCATCAATATCAAGAGGAATACCTACTTCTTTAGTACAATTAAATGTTGCTGGAATATTAGGTATCGGAATTGCTAATTTTGGTTTTAAAAAAATAGTTAAAAAATCAACAGTAAAATTATTTTTTGGTTTGTGGATAATTTCACCAATATTTGCTTTTATCTTATCTTTTGGATTAATATATTTATCAGATATTTTAGGATATTTGTAACCTTCCCCCTCAAAATTACGTATAACATAATAAATAATAATTATTATGAAAATAAATGAAATAAAAATTCTTGTTTGTGGTACTGCTGCAACTGGCAAATCAGCAATATCAGAAGTTATTGCAGAAAAATTGAAAGAACTTGGTTTCAAAAATGTAGAAATAGTAAACCAAGATGGTGATACTGATCAAGAATATATTAGAAAAAATATTCATTCAGCAATACCAAATATTATTGAAAAAAATGAAAAAATATCTATAATTGAAAAAAGTGTTTATCATGACATATCTAAAAACGATATCGTGGTCAAAGATTAATGAATATTTAGAAAAGGGTCTTTTGATTTCTCAAAAACATCCTATTAAAGATTTATGGATTTTAAATTATTCAAAAACTTGTCAATTTGAAAAAGCATGGGACTTAGTATCTTTGTCTTGCAGAGGATTGGTAATAAATAAAGAAGGTAATATAGTTTCAAAATGTATACCAAAATTTTTTAATTGGGAAGAATTAGAACTTGAAGCATATTATAACAATCCTTTTATCGGTAAAATTCCAAACGAACCATTCGAAGTATTTGAAAAAATGGACGGTTCATATATTACATTCTTTTATTATGATAATGAATGGATTTTTGCTTCCAGAGGATCATTTACTTCAGAGCAATCTTTTTTAGCAAAAGAAATATTTAATGAAAAATATAAAAATAAAGTATTATTAAATGAAAATTATAATTATATTATGGAATTGATTGGCAATGATAATAAAATTGTTGTTAGTTATCCAGAAAATGATTTAGTTTTATTAACATGTTTTTCAAAAGAAAGTAATGATGAAATATCAATATATTCTGATGAATTTAAGGGTTTTAATAAAGTAAAGAAATATGATGATCTCAATGATTATAAAGTATTAAAAGAAATAGTACCCGATAATGCCGAAGGATTTGTCGTTAAATTTAAATCAGGAAAAAGAATGAAAATTAAGGGGAGTGAATATACTCGTCTACATGCAATAGTAACCAACGTTTCAAATAAAACTATTTGGGAAGATTTAAAGGAAAATAGACCCTTGGAAGAATTATTGACCAACGTGCCCGATGAATTTTTTTCTTGGGTTGATAATACAAGAAAACAGTTACAGGAGGCATATAATGAAATTGAAAAGCGGGCATTATCCGAATATATTTATGTCATTCAAAATTTTTGTCTAAAAGATATGCATCTTATGTCAAGAATAGAATTAAAGAAAAATTTTGCAATGGGAGTTAAAGATATTATTGAAAAACATTCATCAAAAAATTCAGGAATTTTATTTAATATTTTTGATAATAAGGATTATAAAGATATTATTTGGAAAATGATTAAACCAAAATATGAAAAACCTTTTCATAATCTTATTGAAGATGATAGTTAAAAGAGTCGAATTCGACTATTTTGTAACCTTCTTTAAAATTTTACGTATATATAACTAAAAACAAAAATATTTATGAAAAAACTAAGATTTATTTTAATCATTTCAATGCTTATTGCATTGTTTGCTTGTAAAAATAATGATTTTTCTGATCTTGAAAAAAAAATTGCCAAATTAAACTCTAAAGTTGATTCATTAGAAAGTAAATTAAATGATACAATGCCTGTTGTAATCAATCTTGATAGTCCTTTGGTAAAATTCGATTTTAATCAAGACTCAATTGATTTATCTGGAAATGGCTATGATTTTAAAATGCATAATGGTGCTAAAATGGTTAAACCACCAGATCATAGTTTTTGGGATTATGCTGTACAATTTGATGGTGTTGATGATTATCTGGAATTAAGTAAACCCCTACCTGATAGTAGAAAGATAACAATATCATATTGGCAATATTCAGATGACAATTCAATCATTTATGGTACTATATTTTGTGATGCAACTGTTGATTGGGGGAATGATTTTTTTACAGTTAGTAGTTATAATAGAATAGGTATAAGAGCAGATAAAGGTATTGGTAGTTATTTAAATTTTGAAGAAGATTCTCCGGAAAGTTTAAAAGGACTTAAATTATATCAAGAATGGAACTTTGTTTCATTTGTTATAGATGGTGAAAATTTAATTGTGTACCTTAATGGTAATAAAATTTATGATGAAAAAATAGTTGGATCAAATGAAGGATTTCATGCCGATCATCCAATTATAGGAGCACGTAATGTATATGGAAAAAATGATATGTTCTTTAAAGGAATGATTGACAATTTTTCAATCTACGATAGAGCACTTAATCAGGAAGAAGTCAGAAAATTAATGAAGGGATAAAAAAAGAGGGATTAAATATCCCTCTTTTAATTTAATAATTTAAAAATTTTATTTTTTTTAAGTTAAATTTGTTGTATATTCAACAAGAATAGTATTACTTGGCACATCTGATGGCATAGTAATTCCATCAAAAATTACAGTATGAATACCTGTCATTGGTCCAAAATCTTTTGTAGCAATAAGAGTACCACCCGCATTATTTTTCCATATATTAATTACAGGATTATATGTTCCACTAAAACCTTTATATGATCCTTTTACAGAAAAGATAGTTGGTCTTGGGATTAAATTTACCGATGATGAAATATCATACCAATTTGTATTAGTATTACCAGAGCCTTTATATTGTGGTACACTGACAATACCTCCACTACCATTTATTGATGATATTGTAAATTTTTTCCATTTATTTTTTAATTCAGTAACAATGGCATTTTTATCAGATACTGACATAGCATCTGAATATCCTCTTAATTCATAAATATATCCAAAGGAACAATGAGGTGGATTGCCCGGACAAAAATCTTCATTATATGCAACACACATAGATATTGCATTTCCACTGTCAGTATTTCCTGTTGCAATACAACAATTACAACATGAAGTTTCAATCCCAACACATCTATTTGGTGTTGCTGATATAGCAGCACTATACATTACATTTGGATTACAAGCATAATAACATCTAAAATCACATGCTTTCATATTACTTGGTGTATAATAAAATAAACATACAGAATGCCAAAAATCACAATAAGTGCATCCATATTGATAACCAAGACCATCTGCTATAGAAAATTCTTCTTCTATTCTAGGAGTATTGGAATCAAATTCTGAAACAGCAAACCAAGATTTTGCTGGAAATGCACTTGAATAAGCACATAAACATCCATGAACCCTATTATTTATACAATCATATGTTCCTTGGCATGAACCCGATAGTGTATTAACCAAACAAACACTTGAACAAGAACCAACTGATTGTAGTTTAGTTACACAACCACCTGCGTTAACTGTTAATGAAGGATAGTTTGAGACATCGAATTTATAAGATGGAGTTGGCATAATTTTTTAAATTTAAGTATAAGTATTATTTTTTATTTTTATTGTGGAAGGTCTCTAACATATTCAATACAGATAGTATCTCCTGAAACTAAAGAAGATAGTGGTATATTATATAAATATAAAGTTTGAGGACTTCCATTAACAATAGGTCCATATTGAGCAGAACTACTTAATATTGTTCCGGACTTACCATTTTTTCGTGCATTTATTTGCATATAAACTGTTTTTCCAACAGCAACAGTTACAGTTACTTCAACATCAAGAGTTTCATTTGACATCATGGAACCCGGAAGTGCAGTCCAAGTGCCACCATTTCTTCTATAGTTCTTATTAGTTAATGTAAAATCACTAAGATTTCCAGTATTATTAGTAACCCATGAAGAAAGTGAAATTGAAAATGGTGCTTTCGTTGTAGTGGTAGTCGTTGTAGTTGTTGTTAAGCTACTTACAACTTCAATAGGAACCTGTTTTATATTTTTATGATTATACATATTTTATAATTTAATATATAATTATTTTATGCATAAGTTACTTTAAATCCTTCAAATACACCTCTTAAATCACTAAAAGTTCCAGTACCAGATATTGTTACCTGCTGACAAAGAGGTATTTCATATTTTTGATAAAATCCTCTATAGTCGGTTCCAACTACAAAATGTTTTAAAACTGTTCCACTTCCACTACCACCAATATTAGGTATCCATAGCATGACATCTAAATCGGCAGTAGTTGGGGTTTTTGACGAACTACCATCATTTACCATGATCCATAAATTACCAAAAAAATAACATTTTGTGCCACTAATCACATAATATGGACTAGTTGAACCCGTTTTTGATTTAACACCACTATTATAAGGATCAATAGCAGTTGCGGTATTACCTATTACTGCTGTAACACCAGAATAATATCCACGATAATTTTTTATTAAGTCTAAAGCTATATCCATTTTTTTAAAATTTAAATTGTAAGATTATTTTTTTAGTTATTCTTTAAATATAAATACAAAAAATAATCAGCAAAGATTAAAAAAATGATAAATAAAAAATATATATTTTTTAATGCCTTCTACCACCCCCAAATGAACTTCCGGGTCTTGAAAATGATCCTCCCGGTCTGGAATAAGAAGAATTATATGACGGTTTTATAGTTATGCCCGGACTATAGGTTTGTCTATAACTGCCGGAATTATAGTTTCTTGAATTATATTGTCCCCTTCTTTGATAATTATAATTATTTTGTTGTTGTCTTTGATACTTATAATTATTATTTATTCTGTTATGAGAATATATATTCATATTTAACCTTCCTTTATATTCATTTTGGGAATTATTAAAATTATTGTTTGTAAATGTTCTCTTTCTATTATTATTTATAATATTTTTGTGTTGTACTATTATATTAGAACTTCTAAAATTACGTCTTCCATAAGTATAATTATTATGATAATCATAACCATACCAATGATAGAATGAATAATAATTTGGATATCCCCAAAATAGATCATAAAAAGAATAATATGGATTATAATAAAATGGATTAAATGAATAAAAATTATAATAGTAAGGATTATAGTAATAAGGATAATAACTATTCATGAATGGTGAATAAAAATATGGATTATAATCATTATAAAAGCATGATTGTCCATGATATGAAGAGTTTGAATTATTATAACCTTCTTCATAATAAGAACTATCTGATTCAGATTTTTTATTATCTTGATATTTAGAAATATAATCTGGATTTATATTTTTAGATGAATAATTTTCTGAAACTAATCCATAATCTTTTTTAGAAGCAATAGAATTGGTTTTATTTGGAATAATTCTATCTTTAGGAGTGAAATACATATCATCATTTTCTTGCCCTTGGCAAATTAATGATATTAATATTAAAAGAATTATAAAAATAATTTTTTTCATATTTGTTATATTTATTACTTATATATAAATACAACAAAACTAATACCAAATTAGTTTATTTATCACTTAAAATTTTTAATTCTTTAGTTTCGATAGTTTTTAATTCTTTTATTGGAGATATAATCCAAAGGATAAGGTATAATAAAATACCAATTCCACATGCAAAGCATAATCCAAACATAATAAGTCTAATTAAAACAACATCAATATTGGTATAATGTTGTAATCCAGTGCAAATACCACCAAGAATTTTTTTATTTTTAATTCTATAAAATCTTTTATATTTTAATTCTTCAAAAGCAACATTTTCTTTAGGAATAATAATTGCAGCTAAGAAATAAAGCAACATTATCCAAGGAAACCAATAGAAAAACAAAACTGCCAATGGTATCCTTAACCACAATGGATTAAATCCATATGTTTGTGCAATACCTGAGCACACTCCGGCTAAAACACGATCATTAGGGTTTTTTCTAATCTTTTTCATAATTTTATTATTTAAGTTACTACTATGTAATATAAGATACCAATACTATGCCAAAAATGAAATGTCATTTTTTACTCTTTAAATAAAGATTATTTAATTTTACTTTTGTTCAATACTGAACATTAATTAATTTTGTACAATCAAATAGTGATACTTCACGAAATATGACTGAACCAGAATTTTTAAAATTTGCCAAAATAAATAAGTTATTATTTGCTATTTAAACAAAGATTATATAATTTTGTCATTGTTCAATAATGAACATTAATTAATTTTGTACGATTATACATGGCAGTAACAGTATTAAATAATGGTGATGCAATTGAAGGATATGTAAAAGAATTTTATCTTTTAGATGAAAATAGTGGAATGGAATATAATATTTTAAAAGGATATTTACATAATTATATTCGATGGTATTATTACTATATTGATTGTAATTATTTATGTCCAACTCCATTTGAAAACTATTATGGAAAATTTAAATTAATAAAAAGATGAAAGAATTTATGATTTTTAACAAAAAAGGAAAACTCGTTTTCAAAATTAAAGCAGAATATTTTACTATTACTGATGATGGTAATAGATTTTCTTTTTATATTGATAGTGGAGCAAAAAGAATTGGTATGTTATCATCTAAAGTTTTTGCAGTTATAGAAAGTGAAAATATTATTACATTATAATAATGGAAAATAAACAATTAACAGAAGAGGATTTTATTGCACTTGCATATAAAATTGCTGGTTATGGTGATATACTTTATAATGACACTTCACGAAATATGAGTGAAAATGAGTTTGTAAAATTTGCAAAAGAAGCATATAAACTTGCAACTCCAATTAAATTTATTGTACCAGTAGAATATTTCTGCAATTGTCCGGTACACGATGGTGGATTTTATAGTCATATTGAAATATTTAATACTCTTGAAGATTTAAAAAAATATTTAATTGAAAACTTAAATGAATGTCATGCAGAGGAGGTTGTTATGTTAAATTCCAATGACAAATATGAGATTTATTATGAATCAGAATCACATAGATTTAATGGCATTAAAATTCATATTAATGATGAACTAAAATATAGAACTATTGATAATGGAAGTGGTAAATTAATATGGAAAGAAATTGACTATGGTAAATATTAATTAATTGGCGGGACAACCAATGTTGAATCCTGAGTTGGTAATGTATATATTATACCTTTATTTGTATTATTAGTATTATTTCTGCTTGTTCTATCAATTACAATCATTAAATCGGTATAAAAAGTTTGTAAACTTTTATCCATATTACTAATATCTGTCTTCATACCTTTTAAAATTTCTTTTAATTCATTTTTTTCTTTTGTTCTCTCGTTTTCTATAATAATTTTATAACTATCAAAATCGGATTTTAAACCCCTATAAAAATAAAAAAATATTCCAAATATAAAAACAATGAGAGCAACAAACGTATAAAGATTCATCTGTATGGTAGTATTTTTACCAAATTTTTTTTCATTTATTTTTACTTCATTATCTTCAAGCTCACCAGACATTTTAATAAAAGTTCAAAGACTCCCAAGTAAATGTAATTACAGATTCTTTTTTATATAATTTTACCTCATAAGCCGGTAATAATTTACTATATTTGTTTGTTAAAACCAAATATGGTAAGTTAATATAAAATTCATTATCAACATATATGTTAATATTTTTCATGATGGCAAGAACGGTATCACCGTTACTATTTTTACAATTACTAAAAAAATATAATAATATTTTATATTTTTTTTCAATATTCGTTGTATCAGAAAAATAAAAACTTCTTTTTAATTCCATTCCTTTCCCCTTCTTCATATACATATCATTATCATTATATGTAACTAATCGTTTATAATATAAAAATCCAAAATTAGGATTTTTTATGTAACCGATTTGATTCCACCCATTATCTAATTTTTTTTCATTATATTGTGAAAAACATTTAAAAGATAAAGTAAATAATGCTAATATTAATATAAATAAAAATTTTTTCATTTAATATAAATAGTTTAATTCATTTTTATTTTAATTATATCTACTGAAGTATCGTAAGGATCGGTACGAGTTTCGTATTGCCAATTAGGTTTTAATCTTTTTAAATAAGCAAGATTTAATTTTAACCTTCTTTTATCTTCAGGATTATTTTTTGTTGGACTAAAAGTAAGATAATCAACTTCTATTCCATTATATTTTAAATCATTTATAACCACTTCTTTAATAATTGCAATAACTGTTGACATTATTTTATAAACATCCCCTTGATTAGTTGGATTAATATAATCATAATTATCATATTTATTTTTAACACCATATCCCACATCTAAATAATATTTTTGATCTTCTTTTTTATTTTTAAGAACTAAAAATACTAAATATTCCAATTGATCTTTAGCAATAAATTTATAAGTAAAAATTATTTCATCACCGTGATTTTTTTCATCAGTTTTAATATACGGATATGGTTTAATATTTGCCTCACCAATTTCGTTAATATTTTCTTTTTCTGTTGAAGAAACATCTTTATGTTTAAATTTTGATCCCAAATCTGTCATTAAAGAGGGTTTATATTTATAATCTGGATTTTGTAGCATTATATGTTTAATTAATCTTGAACCAAATCCTTGTCTTCTAAATTCTTCTCTAACAAATATATTGGCAATAGTTAACTCACTACCATATAAATGATATTGTACTAATCCAACTATTTCATCATTAACATATATTCCAGTTTCCATATTTTTTTGCCCAGCATAAAAACCCGTTAATTCATCAGTATATGTTATTTTTTTATTTTCAATTTCATTAATTTCATTTTTAATTATATTCTTATTTTCACGTTCCATTCCGGATATTTTATTTAAAGATGACGAGCCGCCTTCTACAAACCAAGAAGCCATATCTGAACGTTGATGTACCACATCCAAAAATTGACTAATTAAACTTAATTTTCTCTTATCATCTTTTTCTCTAATTAATTTTTCACCAATATTCCATAATGGTTTTAATCCATAATCTGATATTCTCCATTGACCACTTTTAGGGTCTTCAAAATAAACATCATTCGAATTATTATTTTTTTCATTAAATTTTTCCATTGTATAACCTAAATCTGTAATATCATCTTCTGGAAACGAAGACATATGACCACATAATTCTGTGTTTACATCAAGTTTTAATAAATTTCTAATCAATCTATATTCAATATCATCCAATAATTTTTCATCACGAATAAATCCAAATTTTAAGGCATCTTCAAAAAGTTTTTTTAATTTTATGAAAGGTATTAATCTCCAAGGTTGATAAGTACCCAAAGGTTTTTCCATAAAATCTCTAATTGTTTCTCGCAGTACTTCATCACGTTGTTCATATAAAGAATAAATGATATCATCATGAGTATCAGTTTCCTCCCATTCAAAAAGTTTTTGAAGTTCTTCATTAATAATATAAATTAATTGTGATTTTATCATTATAATTATCAATATAATAATAAATACATTTATTATCTTGTTTTTTCCACTATTATATTATATATTTGTTTCTTACTAAAATATAAAATTATGATTGAACAAAATGAAGGCCCAACTTTAGAAACTATACCGCAACAAATAATAGTAGAAAAAAAAATCTATACTTGTAGTGGATGCAAACATCATGAACATTCTATATTGAAAACAGGACGAATACCAATATATATTAATAATTGTCTTCTTAATCAAACCAAAGGAAATTTAGATAATTATTTTGATAATTATTATAATATAATTACACCAAATTGGTGTCCATTTTTAAATGATATAAAAGAAAGGGAAAAGGAAAGTAATTCAAATAAAATTTATAATCAATTATCATGAAAAAATAAATATTTTTTATATATAATTATTGATATATTATGAACTATTTATTGATATATAAAAATAAACAATGAACGATATCTTAATATCCGAAAAAGGCATACAAGAACAAGAAGAGGAAGTTCCGCTTAGTCAGACTGAGAATTCATTTCTTGGTCTCAAAACAAAAAATAATCTTATATCTAAAAACTCAAAAAATTTCTTAAATAAATATTTTCCTTTATCATCAGAAGAGGATTGGAATAATTGGAAATGGCAAGTAAAAAATAGTTTTGTCACATATAAACAGCTTCAGCAAATAACAGAAGTAACTGAAGTTGAATTAGAAATATTTTTAAACCGGGGAATGAACCTGCCTTTTAGGATAACCCCCTATTATGCATCATTAATGATAAATCCAGAATTTGGTTATATTATAAGAAAGGCAATGGTTCCAACAAATTCAGAAATGATAATTTCTCCGGGAGAAGAACCCGATCCTTTACATGAAGAAGACACTATGCCAGTCCCAAATATTGTTCATAGATATCCCGATAGAGTTTTATTTTTAGCAACTAATTTCTGTTCATCATACTGTAGATATTGTACTAGATCACATATGGTTGCTAAAGAAGAAAAACATTATGAAATTAAAGCATGGGAAGAGGCGTTTGAATATATAAAAAATCATAAAGAGATTAGGGATGTACTTATTTCAGGTGGAGACCCTCTTACAATTTCGGATGGACATATAAATTATTTATTATCTAAATTAAGAAATATTTCCCATGTTGAAATTATTAGAATAGGTACTAAAGTTCCAGTAGTATTGCCCCAAAGAATAACTCCAGAATTAATAGATATTCTTAAAAAATATCATCCTCTTTATTTAAGTATACATTTTATGCATCCGGAAGAAATTACATTAGAAACTAGTGAAGCTTTAAATAAATTAGCAGATGCTGGTATTCCTCTTGGAAGTCAAACAGTATTATTAAAAGGAATAAATGATGATATTGAAATAATGAAAAATTTAATGCATAAACTTTTAATGAATAGAATAAAACCATATTATATTTATTCCTGCGATAAAATACCCGGAAGTAAACAATTTCAAAGTACTATAGATAAAGGATTGGAAATCATAGATGGTTTAAGAGGAAATACTTCTGGATATGCTTGCCCCCAATTTGTAATTGATTCAAATATTGGTAAAATAGCATTACTTCCTAATTTTATAAAATCTTTAGTAGAAACTGAAGAAAATAAGATATATATATTTCGTAATTATAAGGGTGAAGAAACTATTTATAAAGATTTTAAATAAATTAGTAACCTTTCTTTGGAAATTACGTATTTATATATTAGATTTGTAACATTAAAAAATTAAATTAATAAAATAATGAAGGTTAAGGCATATTATAAAAAATATTATAAATGTAATAAAATTACGGATATAGGGATAATTTATCTTAAAAGATAATATCAATTGCAAACAATTAATAGAAACCCCGACTCCGTAAAGTCGGGGTTTTGTGTTTTATGGGAGTACTTGGGGTGTGATGAATCCCATTCCCACATAAATAGGGGAGTCATTGTACTAAATAGGTTTGAATCCTTTTACTCCCACATATCGGTGGATAACGGCAGTGGTCCGTAAAACCACTCTGCTTAACAAATTGTCGTAGGGACTCTGGCAGTAGGGGGGTTCGAATCCCTCTCCACCGACTTAAATGAAATTATTTTAAATATTAGTTTATGAAAAATAAAGTAGAAAAAAATATTATTATTTGGACAGTTCCAAAATTTAGCACTGAATGGTGGAGAGAAATGCATTGGTGTGATCTTGCAACCATTAATGATGAATTAAGATTTAAAATGTTTTGTCAAATATTAGATAAGAAATGTTTTGTCGAAGATTTGAAAAATAATTTAATAATTGAATTTAGTGGTGCAAAGGCACAAGGCATTAAAATTATTAATTCAATTTTGGAAAAAGAAAATAAAAATACATCATCTTTTACTTCACAAGAAATATTAGATGAAATGGATAGAGATATGGAAGATAGTGGTATAGCACAAGGAGAAATTGTAAGCAATTTAAATCATTGGAGAAATAAATATTTAATAACTAAAAGAGAAAAATAAAAATTATGGAAAAGTTAAATTTAATTGCAAAACAATTGGCAGAATTAAGTGTATCTGAAGCAAAAGAGCTTTTAAAAATTTTGGAAGAAGAATATGGTATCAAAGCACCAGAAACAACCATTCCAATACTAATTGTTAAAGAAGTTGAAGAAAAAGTAGCAGTTCAAACTGAATTTAGTATTTTTCTTGAAAGTGCTGGTTTAGAAAAATTAAAAGTAATTAAAGTAGTTAAAGATTTAACAAAACTACCTTTGATAGAAGCAAAAAATTTAGTTGATAGTGTACCAGTATTGTTATTTAAAGATATTAGTGAAAGTAAAGCAAAAGAATATGTTGCACAATTATCCAACATGGGAGCAAGTGTTACTATAAAATAATAATTATGAAAGATTATAATTCAATACCGCATTGGAATAAAGGAATTTGGGGAGAACATATTTATGCCTTTAATAAAATTGATGGTTCACAAATTCGTGTTGAATGGACAAAAAAAAATAGCTGGCATAAATTTGGTTCAAAATATGTATTGTTACATCCAGATCAAAAACCATTATATAATGCCATTGAATTATTTGTAAATAAATATGCTGAAAAATTGGAAAGAATAATTACCGATGATAAGGATTTAAGAAAGAGTTTGAAATATACTGCTTTTCTTGAATTCTTTGGTGAAAAATCTTTTGGTGGTCAACATGAAGAAAATGACAAATTTGATATTGTTCTTTTTGATATATGTCAATATCAAAAGGGAATTATGAAACCAAATGATTTTATAAAAAAATTTGATAGTGTAGAAATTCCTGATGTTGTTCATATTGGAAACTATAATAAGGAATTTGTTGATAAAATTAAATATAATGCTCTTGAAGATTACCCTTTAAAAGAGGGTGTCGTTTGTAAAGGCATTAGAGAAACTAAAAGAAAAAATATTGACCAGATTTGGATGTGTAAGATAAAAACCTATGAATGGTTAAATAAAGTAAAAGAAAAATTAGGACAAGAAACATTTGAATTAGAATGTAATAATGATATTGAAATTATAAAAGATTTAAATGAAATGGAAATTATGAAACCAGATAAACAAAAGCATAAACAGGTTAACCCACCTTTTACATCAATACTTTTACAATAGTACTTTTCATAAGTATTTTTTAGTCAGTACGGATGTAAAAGGAGGTTTCACCTATACTTCCGTAGCAAAATTTGGCATTGCCACTGACTCTTGATCAGTAAAAAAGTATTAGGGTTCGATTCCCACCGGAAGTACAAAGAAATATTATATCATTAGTACCAAATTTCGGTACAAATGACGTAAAAAATCTAATTACCTGTCATAACCCGTAATTGGTAATCGGAACGGTCCTTTAAATCGTATTGCGAAAGCATAAGGTGAGTTCGAATCTCACTGGCAGGACGAATTTAAGTTATTTTATTTGGAAATCTATTTTACATTATATATCTTTGTAAAAACATATTATTATGAAAACAACAGATAAAGAACAAAAATCTCAAATCAAAGCAATTAAAGAAAAAACTAAAGAAATTACTAAATCTAAAAAAACAGCAAATCAGTATCTTAAAGATTCTGGAATATCAGATTTTGTAAAAAAGCAACCTTTAACAAAAGCAGAAATGGCACTTAAAGATTTAACCAGAGATGAATTATTTAGTGATTTAACTATACTAAGGAAAAAATGTAATTTAATTGAAAAAAAGATTGATGTATTTGATTATAACGAAAAATTTAAAGCTGCTAGCAAATATATAGGAAAATATTATAAAGAAATTTTTAAAATTTCCAAAGATTACATTACTTGTTTTTATATTTATGGTATAAATATTAATAATTGCACTTTGAATACATTAAGAATTTCATATCATACCGAAAATAATGAAACATATTATGATATAGAACATCTTTGTTATTTTAATCCCGATAAAAATAAAGATTATTTATTCTCATCAATAGGAAAATATAAAAAAATAACTAAAAAAGAATTCGAAAAACATTACAATAAAATACAACAAATTATAAATAATATTGTATTTAATCCTAAAAAATAATGAATACTTTAGCAACATCACCAATAAAAGGTCCAAATAATCAAATTTTTCCAGATAATAAAATTTCAGAAATTAGTGGTAAAACATATTTATTGTATAATAATAATAAAGAACAGAAAAGATTATTATCACTGGTTACAAGTGAAACTGAATTAATAGAGGAATGTCAATATTATTCTTCAGGAATTTGGTTTGAATATGATAATATTATTAATACGAATAAAATTATTAATGAAAGATTATATAGAAAAAAAACAACTTTTCCCCAGACTCCAATTCCAAGACCATCTATTGTAGTAAAAGAAAAAGAAAAATATGAATGGTAATAAATAAATCTAATAATATTTTTTAATTTCATAAATATAGTAACCTTTATTAATTTTTTTCGTATAATTCTATATAAACTAAAATATGATGAATTTCTATAAAGAAACCCTAAAACTAATTAAAGACAGACAAAAACATTTTGTTGATGAAAAAACAGATAATGAACTTGATATTTTCAGATGTTTAGTTCAATTATTAGGAGAAAGAGATTGGAATTCTATTTTAGAAAATCAAATGAATTATCATAAAAATTTTGGAGAATTTTTTTATAATTTTCATAAATCAATGAGACAAACCGATTTTTATGATATGGAGGGAGTTACATCTTTAGGAATACCTAAAAATGACGAAGAATTAAAAGAATGGCAATTTTTAGCAGATAATATTAATGGTTCTTTAACATCAAGAGGAATAGAAAAATTTAAACAATATTATTTAAATAAAAGTATTGGTGGATATTTGGATTCTATATTTCATAGTTTTATTCACACAACAAATATTGTTGAAGAAATATTAGAAAAAATATATAATGCTTATAAAGAAAATAAAGAAAATATATCAATAAATATTTGGGATAAATAAATAAGATTATGTTTTAATATTATTTTTACAAAGTTCACTTAATAAAAATATTAAATAACTTAATAATTCTCTTATATAGTTATTTGGTGAATTTAAACCTCACTATTCTGATATAAAAAAATAAAATCATACTATTTAGCATTGAATTGTATATTTTTAAATTTTGTTTTGTCAAAATCTTGACAATGTAATAAAATTTGATTATATTTGTTATTATTAATAATTTTATTTTAAATCTTTGCTTAATATGAAAAAATCAATTAAAAAAACCGTAACTACAGTTACAGAAACAATCGAAAAAGAAACTAATGAAAAAACACTTATAATTTCTCTTCTTGACACATCAGGATCAATGTCAGATATTATTGAGAGTGCAAGAGGTGGTTTCAATGAATTTCTTAACAAACAACAAAAATTAGAAGATGAGGCAACAATGACTATTGTTATTTTCGATGATAAATATGACTTGTTGTATAATAATGTTAATTTAAAAGATGTTAAACCATTAACCGATAATGAATGGTCACCACGTGGAATGACAGCACTTTACGATGCCATTGGGAAAACAATCAATAATGTTGATTCTGAATTAAATAAATCTCTTTTCAAGAAAAACAGACCTGATAAAGTTCTTGTTGCCATTGTAACCGATGGGCATGAAAATTCAAGCATAGAATACAACCAGCAACAAATTAAAGATTTAATTAAAAAGAAAGAAAAGGATGATTGGCAATTTATTTATTTAGCTGCAAATCAAAATGCTTTTGATGTTGGAGTATCATTGGGCCTTCATGGTGGGAATACTTATACTTATACTAATACTGCACAAGGTAATTCCATTATGTTTGCTTCACTTTCAAATGCAGCTGCAACCTATAGAGGAACTTCTACAAAATCAGCAGATTATGTTAAAGTAAGTACCGATTTATTTGCTGGAGATACCACTAATCAGAATGTTGCAACAGATAATCAAATAAAAACAGAAGATTTTTTTATTCCTGTTCATAATGTTGATAATAAAACTACAGCAAAAGATAAAAAATAAATAAGTCGTTTTAAAATTTATATTGAAAAGGGATTGTTTTTTACAACCCCTTTTTTTATATTTGCATTATTATATTTGTAAATAACTGTAAGTCTTATCTTTAATTGTAAAAAATAACATTTTATATTTTTTAGTAAAAAATAATAATAAAAAAATGTTTGAAAATTTTGATTATACAAGAAAATTTTTTACTATTTATAAATAATACTAATAAATAAAAATCTAAAGAGTAAGTTTATTTTTATCTTGGCACTCACAAATAATTTTATAGTATGATTTAAATATAAAATGAATGATATTTTAATTGAAAAAACAGCAAAAGAAAAAGTATTGACTAAATATTCATATCAGGAAGTTTATGATGCAACACTAAAATATTTCAATAATGACGATGCAGCAGCAGATATTTGGATAAATAAATATTGTTTAAAAGATTCATTTGGTAATTATTATGAACAAACTCCAGATGATATGCATAAAAGATTAGTAAAAGAATTTGCAAGAATAGAAAAGAAATATCCCAATCCATTATCTGAAAATTTAATTTATGATAAAATAAAAGAATTTAAAAAAATAATACCACAAGGATCACCAATGGCAGGTATAGGAAATGATTTTCAGATTATTTCAATCAGTAATTGTTTTGTTATAGGTAATAATAATAATTCCGATTCTTATGGTGGAATTATGAAAATTGATGAAGAAATTGTTCAATTGCAAAAAAGACGTGCTGGAGTTGGAACTTTTTTAGAGCATATTCGTCCCAAAGGATCACCAGTAAAAAACAGTGCTCTTACTTCAACAGGTGTTGTCCCTTGGATGGAAAGATATTCAAATAGTACTCGTGAAGTAGCACAAGAAGGAAGAAGAGGAGCTCTTTTATTATCAACTTCAATTAGACATCCTGATGCTGAAGATTTTATTGATGCAAAATTAATAGAAGGTAAAGTAACTGGTGCTAATATTTCGGTTAAAATACATGATGATTTTATGAATGCCGTTATTAGTGGAACTACATATATTCAACAATTTCCTGTATATGATAAAAACCCAAAAATAACTAAAGAAATTAACGCTAGCAAACTTTGGAAAAAAATAATACACAATGCATGGTTATGTGCTGAACCGGGAATTTTATTTTGGGATACTATTATTCGTGAATCTATTCCTGATTGTTATGCACATTTAGGCTTTAGATCAGTAACCACAAATCCATCACTTAGATATAACACATTAATATTAACAAAAAATGGTGTTTTCCCAATTAAAGATTTAGCAGATAATAATCCAAACATTTTTGTTCGTAATATTTTAGGTAAATGGCAACCAGCAAAAGTTTTTATGTCTGGTGAAAATAAAGAATTATATGAAATAGAATTTACTAATGGGCAAAAAATATATGCAACAAAAGAACATAAACATCCTATTTTTAATACATCAGGAAATATTATAAATCCACAAACAGGAAAAGTAATAAAAAAACAAACAATTGAATTAAAAAGAGGAGATAAAGTATATTTACCAACATTTAATGAATCTCCAATAAATATTGAAAAATCAAAATTAAATTTTGATGATGGTTTTATTTGTGGATGGATTACGGGTGATGGTTGGGTTAGTTGGCATAAAACAAATGAAACATTTACATATGGATTTATTTTTTCCAAAACAGATAAACAAAATGGAATTTCAGATAAAATTATTAATTTTATTAATGAAAAATTAGATGATAGAAAAATTTCATTAAGAGAAAATAAAGGATGCTATGAAACATATTGTGCCAATAAAAAAATAAGAAATTATTTTGATGAAATTGGTTTATCACATAAATCAAATGGAATTCCAACTAAAATTTGGGAATCAAATCATGAATTTATAAAGGGGTTTATTGATGGTATATTTAGTTCAGATGGATATGTTGATGAAAAGAGAAATAGAATTATTTTAACAAGCAAATATGAAAAATTATTATTAGACATTCAAAAATTATTAAATTTTTATGGTATAAGAAGTTATATAAGAAAATCGGTAATATCTTCTAATTTTTCTGCAACAAAAGAAAAAAAATATATTAGATATGACTTATATATTGGAACATTACATTGTGAAAAATTTGCTAAAATATTTTCTTTAACACATAATGAAAAAAATAAAAAACTTAAATCTTTTATTGGAAAAAATTTTGGTAAAATAAGAAATAATAGAGATTATATAGTTATTAAATCTGTAACAAAATCCATATACATTGAAGATGTATATGATATAACTGTTTATGATGAAACACATACATTCCAAATGGAAGGTGGAATTACTGGTAATTGCGGTGAAATTGTACTTTGTGTTGATGATTCTTGTCGATTATTATCTATTAATCTATATGGTTATGTAAAAAATCCATTTACAAAAAATGCTCATTTTGATTGGGAAGAATTTAAAAAAGATGTGATTATTGCAGAAAGGTTAATGGATGATATTGTTGATCTTGAACTTGAAAAAATTGATAAAATTTTAGAGAAAATTAATTCTGATCCAGAATCCGAAGATATTAAGAAAAGAGAAATTGCTCTTTGGATAAGAATTAAAGATAAAGCAATTAAAGGACGTAGAACTGGTTTAGGAGTAACTGCTGAAGGAGATATGTTAGCGGCTCTTGGATTAATATATGGTACTGATATAGCAAATGCTTTTTCTAATGAAGTACATAAAACTTTAAAATTAAATGCCTATCGTTCATCAGTTGTTATGGCAAAAGAACGTGGGGCATTTCCAATATTCTCTGTAAAACTTGAAGAATATAATCCCTTTATTCTCCGTATAAAAAAAGAAGACCCTGATCTTTGGAATGAAATGCAATTTTATGGTAGACGTAATATTGCTTTATTAACAATTGCACCAGTTGGTTCTGGTTCAATGTTAACACAAACAACATCTGGTATAGAATGTGCCTTTTTAATTCTTTATTTTAGGAAAAGAAAAGTTAATCCAAATGATAAAAATGTTAGAGTTGATTATATAGATAAAGTTGGTGATCAATGGATGGAATATCCTGTATTTCATCATAAATTTGAAGTATGGTTAGAAGTAAATGGATATGATGTTAATGATATTAAAAATAATTGGAATAAAAATCAAATTAATGATCTTATAAAAAAATCTCCTTATTATAAAGCAACTTCAAATGATGTTGATTGGATTAAAAAAATAGAGATGCAAGGAATGATACAAAAACATGTAGATCATTCAATTTCAGTGACAGTTAACCTTCCTGAAGATATTAATGAAGAAATAGTTGCCAAAATATATGAAACAGGATGGAAAGTTGGCTGCAAAGGAATAACTATATATCGTGATAAATCTCGTGATGGAGTTTTAGTTTCTGAATCAATAAAAGATAAAAAAAAAGAAGATGGACATGTACCAAAAAGACCAAAGAGATTAAAAGCAGATATTCATCGTTTTCAAAATAATTTAGAAAAATGGATTGCAGTTGTTGGTATAAAAGATAATAAACCCTATGAAATATTTACAGGTGAATTAAGTAATGGAATTAGTGAACTTCCAATATCTATTATTAATTGTGAAGTAATAAAAAATAAAGACGAAAAGGGGAATAAAAGTTATGATATTGAATATATTGATTCAGAAGGGAATAAAAAAATAATTATTGGATTAAATCGTTGTTTTAATCCAGAATTTTGGAATTTAGCTAAAATGATTTCTGGACTTATGAGGCAAGGAATGCCACCCCTTTATATTTATGAATTAGTTAATTCGCTAAACTTAGCAGATGAACATTTAAATACATGGAAAAATGGAGTGGCAAGAACAATTAAACGATATATTAAAGATGGAGAACAAATAGAAGGTGTTTGTCCTAATTGTGGAAGTAATAAATTACAATATATAGAAGGATGCAAAACATGTATTGAATGCGGTAGTTCTGCATGCTCCTAATAAATAATATTATTTTAAATTTTTTAATTGGATAAAATATTTTTAACATGTTAAAAGTATATCAAACAATAGTAGATAAAGAACATGGTAATTGCATGCAAGCAGCAATTGCTTCGTTATTTGAAAAAAAATTAGAAGAAGTTCCTAATTTTATTGAATATAAAAACGGTTGGGCAGAACCATTATTTGAATTTTTAAAAAAAGTGGGTTACAATTATGATGGTATATTATATAATATGAATTTTAATAGATTAAGAGGATATTATGAATATAAAAATAAAACTAAATTTTATAAATTAAAAAAATATGATGGAGTAAATGGATATTTTTGTGCATCTGTATTATCACCAAAATATTATGTGAAAGGAGATAAAGAATGTTATTTTACAACCCATGCCGTTATTATTGATAGGAATTTAAATATAATTCACGATCCTAATCCAGAATATCATAATATTAAAGAATATCCTGAAAGTAAATTTTTGAAATATAAAGGGATAATTGACATTTACATGATAAATAAATATAAATCTTCTTGACTATTTGTAACCTAATCATTATTTTTACGTATATTTAAGTATTATATTGTTAGTTACTTTCAAAATGAGGTTTAAAACTGTTATATTATTATGAAAACAAAATTATGGTTAATTAGACTTCTTGCTCTTTTATTTGTAATATATATAATAATATTAGGGTCAGGAATATTAGGCATAAATTATAAAATAATAAAAATTATAATTGGAATAATTTTTATATCTTGTTATGTTTGGTTAAGTAGTTCTATTGATTTTGAAAAAAATAAAACAAAATAATTATGAAAATTGTTGATGAAGAAAGAAAGGGTAATAACATAACATTTAATGGTATTTATACTATTAAACATAAAACCATTCTAAAAGATAATTCAGAATTAACTAATTTTTCTAATAAATATTCCTATTCTTTTAATTTTTCATTAGACAAATTAATGCATGAATATTCACTATCTAATTAAAATAAAGATATTAAAATAATAGATTTATTAAAAATAATTTTTGAAGAAGAATTAAGAAAATATTTATTTAAAACAGAACTAAAATAAAAAATATTATGAAAAAAATTTGTCAACACATTTATCAATTTTTCACATCAGAAACATTGAAAACACTTTATAAAATAGTTTATTTTATATCTTCATTTATTTTAATGATTTATTTATTCGGTTCCTTTATTTCTTGGAATTCAAATCCTTTGCATTGGTGGTTATTTACAGCAGTTGGTGGAAGAATAATTATTGTTATAATAGTTTTAATAACCATATATGCATTAAATGATGATGATTTTAGAAAAAAATTATAAAGCATCCGCTAAAAAAATATTTAAAATTATAACTTAAAATAATAATTATATGAAAAATTTTAGAATTAAAAAAGTAAAATGGGGGAGCATTGAATATTATGTTCCACAAATAAAATCATCTTTATTTGGAATATTTTCATGGTGGACAGATTTTTGTGTTTTAAAGTATAGCGGTGAAATACGTTATAATTGGACTGATGAATGTATTAGTGAATCCAATGCAAAAAATAAAATTGAACTATATAAAATGTTAAAAAAAAGTAAAAGAGAAGTTAATTATATTAATTTATAATATAAAAATGAACTATCTTGATGCCATAAAATATCCTAAAACGCCACATTTTGATTTTTCTAAAACATTAGAAAGGGGAGATAGAATATTAAAATCATTTAAGGGTTTTATTGGTAAAAGGGTAATTGTTACAGAAAAATTAGACGGCGAAAATGCAAGCTGCTACAAAGGATATTATCATCCACGTTCAGTTATTGATGATGGTCATCCATCCAGAGATTGGTTGAAAGGATTTAAAGCGAATTTTGATTATGAAATACCAGAAGGTTGGCGTATTTGTGGAGAAAATATGTATCAATTACATTCAATTCCATATGATGAATTAATAACTTATTTTTATGTTTTCAATATTTGGAATGAAAATAATTTATGTTTGGATTGGAATACAACAAAAGAATGGTGTGAATTATTAGGATTAAAAACTGTTCCAGTTATTTACGATGGTAATTTTGATTATGATAAAATAAAAAAAATTTTTAGAAATCTTGATTATAAAAAACAAGAGGGTATTATTTGCAGAGTAGCACATAGTTTTCTTTATAAGGATTATGACATATATTATGCAAAAGCAGTCAGACCTAATCATATTCAAACTGATGAACACTGGATGGAAAAACCTATTATACCAAATAAATTAAAAAAATAAAAAATATATGCTAATAGTAACAGATGAACAATATAAAAAAGCATTATTATTAATAGAAAAATATCATAAAGGATATTCAAATTTAACTGATGACGAAATTGCAGATGCTTTATTTATACAAAAAGAATATGAAGAATATCATTATTCTTGGAATAAAAATAGAATAAATGAATGGCAAATATGCCCCCTATGTAATGGAAAATCTGAGAAAACCCATATGTATGTTTGTGAAGTTTGTTTTGGTGAAAAATTATTTCAAAAAGCACCGGATTACCCCCCTCAAGAAATATAAATTAAAATAATATGAAATACTTACAACACAAAAGTAAACAAAAACTACATTTAGTTTTTGAATTAGAAGATGGTTTAACCCATCCTGTTTGCGGAAAAAAATATGATAGTTATCGGGCATCTTTCAATATGCCTTTAGGTAATGCTTGTAAAAATTGCTTAAAAAGAATCAATTCCCTCAATTTTGATAGAAATAAATTTATTAGAGAATATTATCAATGAGATAATGTAACCTCTTTTTATTAATTACGTATATTATATAGTATGAAAACAAAATTAATTGAAGTTTGTAATGCTAAACACATTTTTGTCGTAACAGGATATAATGATCTTGCTGATATTAAATGTGGTGGTACTGCTACATTAGGTTATGATTTTTATATTTCACCTGATGAAAATATTGATAATTTAATAATTAAAATAAAGAAATGGTTAAAAAAATATCATAGAAAATATAATAATATTGGTCTTGAATATGATAGAATAGATTTTCCAATAAAAAGTCTTATAACTGAAAAAGACATCGAAGAATGTATAAAAAAAGAATATCCATTTTAAAATGACAAAAAATAAGAAAATATTATTACTTTGTGGTATTCCGGGATCAGGTAAAACCACTTGGAAACTTAAATTTCTTCATGAAAATGAAGGTTGGGTATCAGTATGTCGTGATGATTTCAAATATGGATTGCGTAACGTTGGTTGGCTTGATGCAAAGGGAGAATCTTTTGTAACCGAACTTGTTGAACAAACTATTATTCGTGCAATTAAAAACAAATACAATGTTATTGTAGATCAAACCAACGTTAACTTAGAACGCTTAAATATCTTAGTTTCTTTTTGTGAAAAATTAGCAGATGTTGAATTTAAACTATTTCCTATTTCATTTGAATCTGCTCTTGAAAGGGATTCAAACAGAGAACGTAAAGTTGGAAAAGAAGTAATGGAAAAAATGTATAAGAATTATTTGAATCTTTTTAATTCAAATTTTGATTTTTCTGAAAGAAAGAAAAAACCATATATTGCTGAAAATATAGAATACAATACAAATCCTTTTTCGTCATTATCAGTAAAAACGGTTCTTTTTGATATTGATGGCACAATCAGTCACGCACAAGGAAAACGTGACCCTTATGATTGGAGTAAAGTTGATCTTGATGTTGTTGATGAAAAAATGAGAGAAACTATATTAGCATATCATTATTTAGAATTTATAATTATTATTGTCACTGGTCGTGATAGTAGTGCAAGAGAAAAGACTGAAAAATGGTTATTTAATAATAAAATACCTTTTGATCATTTATTCATGAAAGCAGAAAATGATTATAGAAAAAGTCCAATTACTAAAAAAGAAATATATGAAAATAATATTAAAAATAAATTTAATGTTCTTTGTGTTTATGAGGACCGCTACAAAGATACTGAAATGTGGCGTGAATTAGGATTAAAATGTTATCAGGTTGATAATGGAATGTTTTAATATAAATCAATATGAAAAAAATATCAGAAGAGGAATATTTAAAAAAATGCCTTAAATTATTAGATCATTTGGGAATTAATTATAATGGAGATGTAATTCATTTGACTGCTGGTGGTAATTCAGTAATAATGAATCCGAAAAGTAAATATTATAAATTATTTGGTGGATATAGCATTAATTCCATTGCAGAATATGTTGCAAAAAAATTGAATAAAAAAACAGAATGGATTGATTAAAAATATTTAAAATAAAATTTATTATGAAATTAACGGCAAAAAATGTACATGATGTATTTATGAATTGTCTTTTTAAAGAAGATGAATCTACAGAAAATCATAAAGTTGGTAATGGTGTTATGACCAAAGTTAGTTTTCATCCACAAAGATTATCTGAAAAAGAATCAGATATTATTGAAATGCTCAATGATTTACCGGATGAATTTAAAAAAACTGGAGGGGGTGGTTGGTCATTTCTTAATATGTGCATAGATAAAAATGGAAATCAATGGGGTGAACATTCAAATATTGATGAACTTATTATCCTTGGAAATACAATTGGAAAAGTTTCATTTCAATTACCACGAGAAATGTGGTCAATTCTTCCCGGTGGAATGCCTTATGTAGTTATTAATGATTAAAAATATTTGACATTAACAAAATATTTAATATCTTTATAAAAAAATTATTAACTTTTAAATTTTAAAATTATGGTTTTATTAGATACTGTTTGTTTAGAAAGAAGTTTATATGCTGTTCAAACTGTAGGAATAGCATTTACTGCTTTTATTCTTTTTTTAATTCCTTTGTTTGTTATAATCAGCATTTATAGTGGTAAAATGATTAAATATATTTTATCATTAAATTTATCAGAAAAATCAGTTAATGATTTTGTTGTTATTGATAATAAAATGGGTAGATGGTTAAGAATAGTTGGAGTTACATTATGTATATTATTTTTTGTTTTATATTTTATTTTACAATAATATTATGTCAACATATATAGCAAATTTTGAAGTAATTATTGAAACTAAATTATTAAATGTTTCAGATAAAGAAGCTGATAAAATAATTACAGAATTTATTAATAAAATAAAATCTAATAAGAATTATTATAATTTTAATGAAATAAATGAAATTTTACATATAAAAGATAGTAAAATATATATAACTTCAGTAAACATGAACGATTGTCAAAAAATGGATTCAGATTTGGAAAGAAAAGAATTTACTATTAATTTAAGATTTTAATAATGGGATATTGTAAAGATTGTAGAATTCCCATATATTCAGATTATAATATGGTAATGATACATAATGATTTATGGTATAGTATCTGTGATGATCCATTAGATTTACTTTGCGATAAATGTATTGAAAAAAGATTAAAAAGAAATATAATGGAAAATGATTTAAAATTGTATAATGGAAATAAAATGATACCCTGTAACTTATTTTGGTTAAATAATAAAAAATTAATAATATGAAAGCATACAAAGCAACTTATAATTTCAAATGTATTGATCTTATCTATGAGATTGGTAAAACTTATACATTTCAAGGTGAATTATCTATGTGTGAAAGAGGATTCCATTTCTGTAAAAAAATAGATGATATTTTTCAATGGTATAATAATACTAAAGAATTAGTACTATTGGAAATAGAGGTATTAGGTCAAATTATTGATCATCCTGATAATGATAAATCAGTAACTGATAAAATAAAAATCATACGTGAAATACCAAGAACCGAATGGAATAGTATATTTGAAAAATACAAATTTGATGAAAAGGGTAATATGATATATGAGAAAGATTCTTATGGCAATGAATGGTTTTATGA
>Ga0209777_10001910_pt1 | contig 28659 bp, 20 predicted proteins | sample FrelakmetHBP12HB_FD_187147 | JGI IMG/M metagenome (GOLD analysis project Ga0209777, IMG submission 187147) | Freshwater lake sediment microbial communities from the University of Notre Dame, USA, for methane emissions studies -HBP12 HB (SPAdes)... | ecosystem: Environmental > Aquatic >...
AGCTCTCCCGGCGCGACTTCCAGGCACACATCATTGACGGCAACGAGCGCATTGAAACACTTGGTGAGATGACTGAGCTTAATCATGAAGACTCCAGCACATCTATTGCCATCCTGCCGACAATTTTCAATAGTGCTACCTGCTGCTCAATGCCGCCCTGAATAAAGGTAACGTGGGTGACGTCCGCGGGGAACTGGTTCATGGTGGGATCGATGCTGATCCACCTTCCAAGGTATATTTCGTCCCAGGCGTGGTAGTAAAAGCTGCCGTTGAGGTAGACAATGCCGGCACAGATGCGGGCGGGAATTCCCGCTGCCCGGCTGAGCGCTGCAAACAGTACCGCGTGCTCGTTGCAGTCTCCCCTTCTGCTGCGCAGTACTTCCACGGCGCTGGGGATGCTCATGGTGGGTATTTTTTCAATGGCAGTCTGCATCCATTGACTTATCTTTACTGCTGCTGACTGAGCATCCCGGTCATTGCCAATAATGTGCCGTGCCGTCTCTATGATGTTTTTATCGTCGCTCTGAATAAATGGTGTCGCTTCCAGGTATTCCCTGAAACTGCTGTCGCTGCAAGGAATCTGGTATGAATCCGTGCGCATTATTTTTTCAAGCGTTATTGCAACCACGTCACCGGTTCTTTTCTGCCGCCCGCCATCAAGGTCAAAGCCATCCAGAGAAACATTCCTCAAGCGCAGCCGCAGACAGGATATATTTTTACCGGCAATAGGAACTGCTGTCTTAATGCCTGTGGCAGCCAGTATATCTACCTTTTGGTCCTCCCCGATTCCTGCCGTGGCCAGCTCCCGCGGCTCTTTTAAAAGAACAAAGCCCATGGGGCTCTCTTCTTTTACTGTTTCACCCTGCTGGTTAAGCCAGGCGTTAACCGTGATGCCGCTAAAAGTTTCTTTTATGCGAAAGCAAAGCTGCTTCTGACCTCTCACAGAAATCTCTTCCAGCTTCTCCACCACCATGTGAACCGTTCTGTTGCTCATGGTAAGCGGGTCAAAAATAGTCATCTGCATGGTGGCCCCCGGAGACAGGCCGGACCTGGCCATGGCGAATCTCATGCTTCCTGAAAGAGCCGGCACCTCAGACAAATTCAACGTCTTCTCCCGGACAGTCCCGCCGGACATGATTTTCAATTGGACCGTTCTTCCGCTCACCATACCGCTGGCGCTGAAGGTTATAATTCCCGAGGTAAGGGTGTAGGTGAATTTCCGGAGCAGCAGGTTATTATCAGTTTCCGCAGAGAGCGAAGAAATGATCCGCTGCGGGACATCCAGCATGACCAGATTCATAACCGCATTTTCCGTGAAATAATAACCGGAATTTATTTTCTGCCGTTTTGAAGAGGCATAGCCTGCCTTGTTTTCCTTGAAATATATGCCTGACCACTCCTCTCCGCTATCAAGCCCCTGACTGGTCACTGCCGGTACGGGTATTGTTTTCGACGGAGCAAAGCAGCTTTTCTGTACGAGCAGCCCCATCATTATGACCCATATAATCAGTATGAAACTTCCCGCGATTTCAGTTCTTTTCTTCATAGATAACAAAAAAGCCCTGTTGCGTGCGCATACAAGGCTCTTCCGATATTCTTACACATTTTATATAATGCTCCGACATTTATTCAGAGCTCGTCGTCTTCTGATCCAGCCTGCTATTTACCCGCTCTCGCAGTTCTTTTCCCACTTTAAAAAACGGGCGGCGTTTGGGGGTAATGGTTATCTCGTTGCCGCTGCGGGGGTGATTGCCTAATCTGCCCTCATAATTTCTGACCTTAAAACTGCCAAAGCCCCTGATCTCTATGCCATCATCCTTTTTGAGGGCTTCAATCATGCTGTCAAACACGGACCTGACTGCAATTTCCGCGATCTTAGGCAGAATGTTTGCCTGTTCCGAAAGTTTCTGTATTAGCTCTGATTTAACCATAGTGTGCTCCACGCGATTGGTAAGTTTGGATTTTATCTTGGTGTTTTTATAGCGTATAGATAAAATGTTGTCAATTAAAATGTCTGAGTGCGCGGGTGTTGCAGGCTTCTGATAAACAGGACCTTACGGCGCTGTTTCTTCATCCGTCAAGCTGTTCTCACTATCATCTTCTTCAGCGGCTATGCTGTAAGCTCCGTCAAACCACGCTCCTAAATCAAGCAGCTTGCATCGCTCTGAACAGAATGGACGGTAGGGGTTAGCTTCCGAATAAACGGCTACCTTTTTACAGGCCGGGCACTTACTTTTTATAGCGGCGCACATAGCATCACATATACCGTCAATAAAAAAAATCAAACTGATGATTGAGGAACTCGCTTTCGGATGAAGGAAGTATAGGCCGGTGATAATTGTATGTCAATAAAGAATCCGTCGCAAATTATTTCAGGTTTGCGAAATAATAGTTTGAACGTATTCATGGTTCAATGGTGACAAGTTTGAAGAAGTATTGAGCCCATCGCCGCCTCTTTGTTCAAGAAAGGTTTCCCTTGACAGAATAGCAGATTTCATAATATATAATTATAGATAATAAAATTGGATCGGGGTGTCCTCGGTCGGTAAAGGGTCTCCAGCAATGGGGACTCTTTATTTTTTATGGAAAAACCTTAAGCCCCCAACCCAGATATTCCCCTTTATCATTCGAATAAATCTTATTTTTGATTATCGTAAACGGAACATACGGTTCTTCTGGATTAAGAAGATTTCTTGCCAGGGGATAGGCACACAGATCGGCAATCTGCAGACCGGTATTGTTTCCCCTCTTTGCGATAAAATCGAATCTCACAAATTTCTTCTTCAACCGTTCAGAAGAAACATAATAGGTTCCCTTGTCAAGGGTTGCATTAAAATGAGAAAGAAGCATTCGGTCCTCTTTGCGGCCTCTTTCCTCAACGACTATTTCAACCGTAGAATGTGAATCGAGTTTGTCAAGGCAGAAGACAAGTCGCTCAATTATGAACGACAGAGAAAGAGCATACGGGTCTTTTGCTCCCCGGCCATAGCGTTTTACATGTTCTTCCTTATTGATACCGGCACCGATGAGAAGGTAATCGCCGGTGCTTAGAATCGAATTCAGATCATTATAAAACTGCGCTTTTACCTCAAGATCAAAAAGTATCTGAAAAGAGCCTTCACACCGCCTGATCTCCCTCGAATGCAGAACAACGTTAGCTGTCTTGAAATATTTCAGCTTAAAAGCATGAACCTTTTTTTCTATATCAGCCAGATGATCTTCCCTCAAAAGGCAGCCGCACAGTAAAAAAAGAGGAAAGTTTTTGTCAATAAAGTCAAGGCCGTGATCACCTGTTTCATCAAGGAAAAAGTAGTATTTCATTGCTTATATGATCTGCCTATTTCGCATCATTACTCTTCGTAGCTGTATAGATAAGGGCCTTGCCTCCGCTACTTCCCTGCCGCAAAACCTGAAAATACTCAGCCGAAAACAGATTTAAAATTATTCTCTATTAGAAAATCATCGAATTCGTGGACAAAACAGAGACGGTTTTTCAGAATATTAACGCTCCGGTTAACATACATAAAGAAATGATATTTGCCCGGAGGATGCTGCTGGGCATAACGAAATATCTCCGACTTTTTAAATAACCAGCATCTTTCTTTTTCAAGGTCAACTAATGTCACGGCATCAGCTGCAATATTTTCAGGAATCCACCAATCCAATGCAGCAGCCCCTGTGCCGCCGGCAGGTTTAGGGCCGCTGCGAGCAAGCACCTTTATTTTCAACTCTTTGTTTGTGGAAGGCGGTTTTACAATAATATCGTTTGCCCCGTCTGCGAAAATAGAATCAAAACCCATCCCCAAACTTTTTAATTTATTCTGAACGAGGATTATTTTACTTTGCATACTCTTTGATCTCATTTAGTGCTTGATGACAATCAAGCAACCGATATTAAATGGGCGCTGACCCCCACATATCTAAGTTCACCCATTTAGTTTTTACCCTCAATCCCTCACCGCCAACCGCCGCGATTCAAGCCTATTTTTTGATATACGCATTCAATCCAACGATAACAGGCTTTCCATCTATTATCGCCGTAGTCGTCTGGTTGCCGTGGCTTGAGGCGATGACCAGAGTTTTACCGCTCGCCGATGGCGTAGGTGTTTGCATTTCAACCGTGATTATCAATTCGTTTCCTTTAATTTCTACTTTCATACTTTTCCTGCTTTCTGCCGGTGTCCGGCAATCAGAATCTTGTATTGTTTGTCATTTTTCCCAGGTTTCATAATACCCTATCTCCGCCTATTTTATCGGCCAGCCGCCGTGGGCGGCCTTTAGCAGACGACATGAAGTCGTTGCACATGCTAATATGGTAGCAGTATGTCAACCACAAAGACTGTTTCCGGGCACAGCACCTTCTTTATTGGCCTCTGTTTGATAGCACGCCTTAAGCGTTTCCCATGCGCAGCGGAATTGCCGTCCGGTGCAGCGCCTTGTTATATTTCACCTTTGTATTCCTTGAAGCCCTCCAGCAATTGCCGGAATGAAGTTGGCTTGTATTTTTCAAAACTTTCTTCGTCCACGTAAACGAAGTCGTACTCCACGTCTGTCTGCACCCGGTTGATGTCTTCGCACCATTGCCGCAGCCGCGCCATCTTCAGCGGCACGTCCAAATCTTCCTGTCCTTTGGTTTCGACAATGACAATCCGCTTATCGGACAGCTTGACCATAAAATCCGGATAGTAGTTGGAGATGTCGCCATCGGCGTTCACATAGTCCAACTTGAAATGGACGGCCAGATAGTTCTTCGCGTAAGAAACCACATCGCTGCAATCCTCCAGGAATGCGGCAAACCGAAGCTCCAGTTGGCTGTCTCCAATGATGCGGTTGAAAACGCTTTTCTTCGGGACAAGATAGCCTTGATCCTTGGCCACAAACGGCCGGGTCTGGCGCAATTTGATCGTGTCCCGGATTTCGGCATCGCCTTTGTCCCGGACGGTCAGCGCGTTGATCGCCTTTTTGAAGGTCTCAATCAGTGTCTTGGTGGCGGCCAGTTCTGACAGGTTGCGTAATGTGTTGGGGTCTTCCAGTCCCACCGGGCGGTCAAACAACTCCTCTTGCACAAACGCCTTGACCTTGCCATACAGCACGTCATAGCCGCTCACCAGTCGCAGCTCCTTCATAATGGTCTGCGCGAAGTAGCCGATCACGCTGCGGTAGTCGGCAACGCCAGCCGTGTCGAGAATCGTGGTATGCGTAATCTCGCCGGTAGCAATGTCCTTGAATACGATCTCCCGCTGTTCTTCTTCGCTGAACTGCAAATACGACACTCGCTGATGCCCCAGCACAGCTATGTCCAGATCGCCCAGATTTTTATATTCCCGGTATACACGAGGCGTCAGCACCGGAATTTCAATGTCCAGCGCGTCAATATCTTTCTTGACATTTTCTTTGTCGATCTCCACCACCAGCGGGGTCTTCGGTCCCGTCCCTTCCCCCATCGCCTTGCGCTCCAGCACCACGCCTTCGGCCTGAATAGATTCCACGAACTCCATGAAGGCATTGGTGCCGACCACGCTGACGTACTCTTCCACATCGTCGGGATACATCTTGCGCAAGCCCCTGCCCAGCGTCTGCTCGGGAAGAATGTTGCTCGTCGCGGAATATGCGCGCAGGCCCACGATGGTGGTGACATTCTTCACGTCCCACCCCTCTTTGAGCATCATCACCGAGATGATGGCCTTGTACGGGCTGTCCATCCCGTCAATCTCATTCGCCTGCTTGCGCAGTTTCTCCAGTTCCTCCTTGTCCTTGCCCGTGGCCGCCTCGGAAATATCGCCGTTGTTCTTGGTGTGAATAACCAGCACGGCGTCTTTCAAGTCCGGGTAATGCCCCTCCAGATACTCGGCCGCGTCGTCGCAATTGCGCGTGTCGTCGGTCATCACGAACAGAATCGCCTTCTTGCCCATCTTCTCGTGTTCAGCGTATGCCTTGCGCCATTCGATCACACCCAGATGGATATAGTCGGCGTATTTCTCGGTGTACTTTGCGCTCTGCCGTTCGCTCAACTTCGCGCGGCTCGGAGCGTCGGGCAGGACGGGATGCTTGACGACGTTCTGCGAAATCGCCTCCACCAGCGGGTAATCGGCCACGGTCTGCACAAAAATTGCGCCGTTGTTGTGCTTGGGCGTGGCCGTCGTGTCCACCTGCATGGAAAGAGCTGCCCCCTTCTGCTTCAGGCGGTTGTGGATGTCTTCGATTGATTTGAACCAGGCCATGCGCGGATCGTGAATATGGTGCGCTTCGTCATTCAACACCATCAGCTCGTCAATATCCCGGACGATCATCCCCAGATCCACCTTAGAATCCGTGGTCGCGCCCGTGGGCCGCTTGCCCAGGAAATAATCCCGCATGTCTTCATCATCCGGGGAGGGCGGAATGTCCTCGCCCGAATAAACCCGGTGGATGTTGGTCAGGAAGATATTGCCCGTAGGCCGGGTGATACGAACCTCGTCTTGCAGATGCAGCGTCAGTTGAAAATCATCGCGCCAGTTGCGCCCGTCAAACCCGTTATCCGGCAGCACTGGATCGTCGAAAAAGATACGGAGGCCCTGAAAATCCCGATAAATCCTGTCCAGCACGATGATGTTGGGCGTGATGACCAGGAAGTTTCGCGCCAGTTCAGATTCCGGCTCGTACAGTTTGTGATAAAAACTCCACGCCAGCGCCAGGCTCAAGACCTTGGTCTTGCCGGTGCCTGTCGCCATCTTCACCACGAACCGCCGCCAGGTCTCGTCGAACATGCTCCCGGATACAAGGCCACTTGCATCGAAGCGCATTAGGTCGTGCTTGTCCTTAACCCCCACAACATCGTAGAGGTAGACAATCGTCTCCAGCGCCTCGCGCTGGGCGAAGTAGTATTGAAACTCCGCCATGGTCCCGTCAGCCTTCGGCAACAAGTGCGGGGTCTTGAACCACCAATTGAGCAGGCTCCGGCTGGTGTCCGCCGCGCCCCCGTACCCCTCGTCCCGGAACTCCTTCACCTTGCGGCGAAGCTCCGCCACCAGCGGCGGCATGAGTTTCTCCATGCTGCTTTCCCGCAATGCCTCATCGGCGGGAAACCAGCGGATGCCCGGATCGAGAATTGCGTGCGGGGATTGCGGAAAGTCTTTATGCAGCGCCATTAGTCACCTCTCCTGCTATCAACCGCGAATGAACACGAATAGACACTAATAAATTCTCTTGGTTGGCGTTCATTAGTGTTCATCAGTCGTTCCTCTTCGTATTGGCATAGCGCTTCCATTCAAGTCGAGGCGCACCGAAGTTAATGATCAACCCAAGCGAAAGATTCGTGGCTTTCAAGTAGTTGAGGATTTGCGCCTCTTCAATCCCCGTGATCGCTTTGATGGCCTTGATCTCGACCACAATCCGGTCATGGCACAAAAAGTCCGCGACGTACTCCTTGTTCAACACTCTGTCTTTGTAGAAAATGTCTATCCGCTTCTGCTGCACGTGGGGAATCCGTCGCTCATCAAGTTCAATCTCCAATGCTTCCTGATAGACCGCCTCCAGAAAACCGCACCCCAGTTCATTGGACACTTCCATAGCCGCGCCCACAATTTGAAAGACCTCATCCTTCAAAATCAATTCGCGTTCATTTGCGTTCATTAGCGGTTCCACTTCGTATTGGCATAGCAAGATAGCAGCGTAACCTTGATTTCCCGGATTGCGCCACTCCCAATCTCGACCATTTTGCTGATGTCAGCAAAATGGTCCTCAATGCGATGTCCGCTATTGAAACACGCCAGTTTGGCCTTCTCAATAACCCCCTCAAAATTGCGATAATCGCCGTAACCCAATATTCCAGAAAAGTCGCGGCTTGACCAAAATTCCATACCCGCATCGTTCGTGCGCTTGATCAGCTCGAAAGGCGACACATGGCCGCCGGTTGCCTTCACAATTTCCTTTGCCATTAGTCACCTCTCCTTCTATCAACCGCGAATGCACACGAATAGACGCTAATAATTTCTTTTGGGCTTCTTGCTTCGCGTTCATTGGCGTCCATTAGCGGTTCTTTCCTCCTACATTCACATCCACTATTGTCATCGTGTCATTGCCGAAGATGTCCACCACCTTCACCGCGATTTTGCGCCGCCCCTGCGTGCATTCGTGAAAGACGCTCTTCAGTTCCAGCGACCGATCCTTCTTGGTGCGGAAAGTCTGCCACTCGTTCTCAAAAATGTAATCCCCCGTCCAGACCTCCTCCCATTCACCTTTCTCTCCTGAAGCGGACTTGTCCGCCGAAGCTCCATCGGAGCGAAGGCGGATGATTTCGCGCTTGCTCTCAAAGTCAAAGTCCACCGACCAGTAATCAATCCAGTCGGTCCAGTTCTTCGTGAGCACTTCGCGGGTGACGATCCCGTCCTTGTCCTTGCTCACCTTCACGATCTGCCCCTTCTCCACCACGATCCGACTGCCCTTATTCTTGATCTCCGCCTCCGCGTTGGCAATGGAGTCCTGCGAGTAGAACACCGAAAAGTCCGTCAGCTCCATGGCCACTGCTGGCGATTTGCCCTTCTTTCCTTCGCGCACAAGCGGCTTGACCTCGATGAACGACACATCGTGGAACACCACCTGGTTTTTCTCGACCGCCCGCTTATCGAACACCTCGGCGGGGATGTACTTGGGCGCGATGTCAATCCCCTTGGCCCGCGCCTCGTCCAGCACGTTCGGGAACAGCCCCATCTCGAACTCGAAGCCCAGAATGTCTACCTTCGTGATGTGCTTCTTGCGGCATTCGAGGATAATCTCTTCGACGAACAGGCGCGTCACCGGCAGGTTCACCGGCCCGACGGCCACCAGCCGCCCGGCCTTCTTTCCGTGAAACGCGGCGAAGCCCGTCGTCTTTTCCGCGCGGTAGGCCCGCAGGATCAGGTCGAGGAACGCCGCCTCTTTCTCTTCAAGTTGCTTCTGCTGTTCCGCCTCGCGCAGGTTGGGGTTGACGCCGATGTAGTGCTGCCGCTCGTATTTGCCCAGGTTGAGGATTTCAAAAGCGCGGTAGTCCTTGCCTTCGGCCTTGAGTTGACGCTGGACGCCAATCAGCCGCTTACGCGTTGTGTGGATGGCGAACTTGCCCAGGTCGCTGACAATCCACTTGCGTCCCAACTTCTCCGCCACGGCGGCGGTGGTGCCAGAGCCGCCGAATAAGTCGGCGACAAGGTCGCCGGGGTTGGAAGAAACATTTATCGCTCTCTCTAATAATTCTTCAGGCTTCTGTGTTGGATAACCAATTTTTTCTTTTGCCTGAGAATTAATTGCATTGATATCATCCCAAACATCATTCGCTTTAGCACCGAGGTTCTCGTCTAAATATCCTTTTTTTTGTGGCAAGCCACCTTCAATCTGAAAGATCATTCCTTCCGAAAGAAGTTTTTCTAAGTTCTCTTTTCTTGATGCCCAGACCTGTGTATGACCTAAAAACTCATATCTTAGATTTGGCCTGTTTTTGTTCATGTTCAATAAAGGCACACCACGAAATCTTCGTCCCTGCGGAAGTTTTTCCTTACCCTCCCTTTGTTCTTTTGTTAATTTTACTATTTCGCCATTGGGCTTTTCCAAGTAAACATATTTTGTTAGTAGTTCAGATTCTTTTAATGGTTTGAATGCTTGATTGTAACAATATTTCTCATGATTCTTGACATAATAATATACAGTATCATGCTCTGACCCATAATTTAGAAACGAGGTTGTTTTTGTCGCCTTTTTCCATATTATTTCAGCATTGAAATTATTTGTTCCAAAAATTTCATCAAGGATATTCTTTAAGAAAGCAGAGACTCGATAATCACAATGCACATAAATACTCCCATCCTCGGCCAGCAAATCCCGCATGAGGATCAGCCGTTCGTAGATCATGGCGATGAAGGAATCCGCGCCCTTGCCCCAGGTGTCGCGGTAGGCGATTTCTTCGAGGATATTGGGCTTCTTGGTGAAGGTCTCTGATCCTGAGCCTGTCGAAGGATCGCCGCCAATTTCGATGTCCATGGAGAAGTCCGCGCCCACATCGAAGGGCGGATCAATGCAGATCAGCTTAAGGCCGCCCTGCTTTTCGATCTCCTCGCGCAACGGGCCGTTCTTCAAAGATGAGAGGATGAGCTTGTTGTCGCCCCAGATGAGTTTGTTCGTCCAGCCCTTCATCTGCCGTCCGCGAGTATCGAACAGACCGAGTTGAAGGCTTGTATCTTCCGGCTTCTCGGCGCGAGGCTCGTCCACCTGCTCGATGACCTGGAAAGGCAGCACGATATTGCAGACCTCGCTCGTCTTACCGTTCCAGACCAGTTCCACCTCCCGCTTGTCCTCGAACAGCAGAAAGCGATACTTCTCCGGCAACGGCCTGTCCGCCTCGATAAAACGGACAATCTCCTGCTGTTCCTGTTCAGTCAATCGTGGCATAAAAACTCTCTCCTTCGCGGTGTTCTACCCGGTTCAGGCCGAGGGGCACTATATAAAATATAACGCAAAAATCAGGCGCGGGTGTAGTGAATCGGCTGATTTGCCTTGTCAACTAACGTTTTCCGGATTAGGCTTGAGCAGTCCAATACCATATTTTTGTTCACGTCTAGAAAAAGCTTCTGTGCCACCGTCCAAAATCCAGATATATTTTTCTCGGTAGCTTACGTCCTCTATTGACGCAGGCAGTATCACTGTCTTTTCATCGGTGGAGTCTAAAATATGGATTAGTTCCGCATCACCGCCCACAACCATGTTGGCATCTCGTGTTATCAGTATTATTTGCCGATTAAGTTTTTGCCGTCTCAGCAAGGGAACAAGAACATCTGAGATAAACTTGCCATCGAGATGGTCTTCCGGTTGGTCAATCACGATTGGATTTGTCCCGGCCACCAAAACAATGGCGATAACAATACCACATCTCTCACCAAAAGATGTGTTCTTCAGAAGCTTGCCTCCGAGTTTAGTTTGAACATATATATTGTCGATGCCAAGGAAATGCTTGACCATTCGTAGGTGAAATTTCTCCAAGAAAACTTCATCATTGAATAGTTCAAGAATAATCTGACGATGTTTTTCGGCCTTGGTCGACCGAGTCAGACGCTGACGAATTGCTTGTTTGTCCTGGATGCAGGCCGCTATGTCAGTTCCTTCAAACAGCAGCCGTTCAATGGCATCCGATCTGAGAACCGCGTCTTCCTCAAGGCTTTCCTTAACAAAATCGACCAGATGAGTTTTAAGTCGAGTATAGTCGATCTCAAGATCGAACATGGTCTCTTTTCTTGAAATGGATAAACCGGCGAGCCTTGCCTGCAACAATGAGCTGACATCAAGGAATCTCGCTTTATAGGCTTCATAGGACAGTTTGTATGAAGCGAGTGCCTGAGTCCTGGCTGCGTATGATCCTTCGTAGGGGGCTTTCTGAAGACGGGCCTGCCTGATTTCCTCCTCAATCTCTTTGATTCTTGTATTCGCTTGTGCGAGCTCTTGGACATTCTCAGGGGAAAGACCGCGAGTCTTAAGATACTCACCCAGTTCCTGCTGCAATTTAGTCAATTGGGTAGGGTAGTCCTGAGCAATGTAATTGGCATTCGCCACGATGAAAGCTTTCTGTATCCGTTGTTTGTGATCGTCTAGTGTCTGGTGGAGGGCTTCAAGTATTTCCCTGCCTTGCTCGTCGGTCCATTTCAGCGGAACGATAGAAGCAGACAAGGACTCAATCTGCTTGATCAGTTTTTCGTAGTCTATTTTATAGGACTTGAAATCTGCTATTTTAGCGGTTAACTTTCCGATTTCCTCCTGAAACGCTTTGTATTCATCGGATTTTATTATCTCTGTCTGTTTCTTAAGGGTGGCAATGTTCTCCTGTGCCTTCAGAATCTGGGCATCGATCACAGCGATGCGATCATAGGCGGCAATCAGTTCATCAACTAAACTTGAGGATGCGTCGCAAGTTTCTCGAAGTGTATCAAGGGTCTCGCCAGCATCGATTGATGATAGTCGCCCCAGCCGTGTGCCGATCAAAGCTGACATTGATTCTATGTTTTTTGCCGCGTGCTCAATTTCGTTTTGGAAGAAAAACTCGGTCTGGACTGGAACATCACAGGTGGTGTATTCCAAGACTTTTTTGAGGGGACTAGGCTGGAGGTCCAGATTAAGTAACGGTGAACCGATCGAGGAGAGCTTCTTTGGGTCATGATCGATCCAAGAGCTGTAGATGATATGCGCGAGAGTGCTTTTACCCGACCCGCGTCCACCTATGACGCAGGTGAGATTATCCGAAAATTTTAGATTGTATATGCCGTTCAGGCAAAAGTCATTTCTCGTACCGGATTCATCTTTAATCTGAAGTTTCTCTGGAAGGCTAATTGCGAGCGAATCGATCTTTGCGAACGTCACCGACTCTGAGGGGTCATTCTCCTGCACTATGACTCTCAACTCAGGTTCATATACGATTTGCTTCAGCCCCTCAAAGGTAGGATCTGCTTTTATCCAACAGAACTTGCCATTCTCAGGCTTGCAGAGTTGATCAATGGTGTGAGCATCTGACCCGTGCAAGCTTGGTTTCAGACATCCAAATTCGCGCTTAAACTGGCCCGCCGATAAGTCTCCTCTACCGAGGCACCAATCGATGGTGGACTGTTGGCCACAGAAAACCGCATGAGCGGTTTGGAGTAGTATCTTTCGGGTGAGGTAGTCTTGGCCCTCCCAAGAGATTTGATCCCAATCAGATGTCGGAAGCGCTATTAGATACTTTCCCTCAAAACAGCTTTTCTGTAGGGCTTTTGTGATATCATTCAGCGACACGGTGATATTCTTGCAGCCTGCAACAAAATCAGGGTCACCGGACGTCGACGATTGAAATACCTTGACGGCTCGCCCCACCTCTTCAATGCTTGCTCGCGTCAGTAGTCGTTCATCCCCTGTTCCCCCTGGCGATCCGTCTACTTGTATTTTCAGGTGGTGTAAAAACTGAGACTCAATGTCTTCAACGGAAACCTGGTCGCTGAAGATCACGTGGAGATTCAGCCGGCGTTGTTGTTCACCACTGCTTCTCCTCGGAACGAAGATGTTGAGTCTCAGTTCTATGTTCGGCAAGATGAGGGCAAAATTCCTCAGCTTGTCATGAGCCCGCTGGTTAATGATTTCCTTGTAACCATCTATTGTAAAATAGTCGGTAATACCGATGACAGCTACATCATCAACTTTTTCGAGGATATTAACAAACTCATCCCAAGAAGGGAACGCATGCTCAAATGATGCCGGTGTATGAACGTGCAAGTCCCATTTTCGCCATTCTGATCCTTTGGGGTATTGAAGAGCCATAGTCGTTATAACTATCCTCCGCTACCTATACATCAATAGTCCAGTTAACGACGCAAATCAGCCGGCGCTGCAGGCGATCTGCTGATTTGCATGGTTAGCCGAATCACTTTTCCTGCCATACCGCTTTTAGGATTTACAGGCTGTCCCCGCTTTCGTTGTTTCACATCTTTTTATCCTGTAGGAGATCAAGTAACCTGTTCAGCTGCACTACCTTGGGAGTCCTATCGCGAAACTTGTAGACACCCTTTCTTACTTTTTCGACTTTATCCTCACTGACCCATTTCTTTAGCAGTGTGGAGCTCAATACAATTTCCGATTTTGTGTCACCCATATGGGCCAACTTTCTGAACTCCTTTGTAGTAAGCAGGAAGTCATGATACCGTGACTGCATGTCATAGGAAAACTTGTAGAACTGTTCTTCCTCCGCCGCGGTAAAGGATTTTGAGTCTTTGCCTTCTTCCAAAAGGACACGAACCCACCTCTGAAGCACTATCCTGTCTTCCTTTTCATAGAAGAAGATGGGGCCGTCTAAGTCTCGCAATACTTCGGCAAAAAGAGGCACTGACTCGCTGTCAATATAGCTTTTTATTTGGCTAACAGGCTGCTTGTTCCATAATATTAGAGCATTGGCGATGAGTGCCTTATTCTCAGAATGATATATCTCTTTTATGCGTTTGAAGAGACGCAACTGTATGTTGCTAGGTACGCCTCCATATAGGCAAAGCCTCCAGCGGTCAACCCTGCCCGCTCGTTCCAAAGACACATAAGGAGGCCTTTTGCCCTTCTTGATCGAATCAGCGAAAATCAGACTTTTCCCTCTTCCGAGTTCATCCACGATTCCTGCCAGTCGTAGCGTTTCCATCAGCAATCCGTTGACGGTCTTATGGCTGCGAGAAAACCACTTGTTAGCAAAATACCCTATCTCCGGGAGACACAAATTACTTATGACAACTCTGTTCTTAAAAACCTCGATTATTATTTCACCGTTTCGTTCAAAATAGGCAGCGTGTGCTACAGCATTGGCCAGCGACTCCTTTAGCGCTTGTTCAGGAAAAGAAATGTATTTCATAGATGGGCCGGGGCAGTCTGCCCCCCAGTTCTGGATTTCGGACACAAAGTCGTCTTTCAGAAGACCATAGAGACCAGTTCTAGTCACATTTGTAATCGGCGATTCGTTGCCATCATAAAAGACAACCCTATACTGGTAATCTCCAAACAAGATTCTCGACGTATTTGTATTGCTGATTCTGATGGCCGAAAGTTTTTCATCCGCGTTGATGCCTGATGCGTTACTATCGAGAAAGTCCACCCTTTTTGTTCGAAGCCTGTTCATGAAGGAATCAACAAGTCCCAAATCAATCGGGCCGTTCCAGCTCTGCCTTGAAAAATCCGTCAGACCAGGAAGTTTGATCGTTAATTCCATTTCCTCGTCTGGTCTCATAGCGACAATGGTAGTGCCCGCTTTCTTGTAGGCAGTGTGATTCCACTTTACCACCGCGCCTGGGTTGACAATCTTAATTACGAGTATCCAGTTCCCGCTAACCTCAAAGGTTTTGACCGCCAAACACGCTTGAACCGGATCGAGACAGTTGTTTATGTGTTGCGAGACTTTCTCTTTTTCCTTTATGATCCTCTGTTCATCATGCCCAGCAAATCTGCCATCGTCCTCTATTCCTATCGCCATCCAAGATACATTATTTTCAGCTCTGTTTCCCAATCCACTGATTTTTTCGCCGTGTCTTTGGTCCCAACTTCGCTTCAGCTCGACATTGGGGAAAGCATGCTCTTTAAGATTGCCGCTGCCTGCCTGATGCAATAGGTCATCAATAGTACTGATCATAGAATCTCCTACCGTTCAACATTTTCCAATCCTGTAGCTCTGTGCAATCAGCGGCGGCTGCGGCCCGGTAATCTCTGTGAACCGACCGGCTACCCGATTCGATGTCCCTTTGAAGCAATTCGTATTTTGGTTTCTGACACAGCTTGTTTCAGTTTCTTGGACACCCCTGACCTTACCAATATAACGCTGCTACAGTGGAACAACAGCAGCCTCCCCAATAAAAGCATATCTTTCAGGAACACAGGTAAAGATAACGATCTGGCATTCCTTGGCGGCTACCGCCAATACGGCGCCCATCAATTTTAGACGCTCCTGGTCGGTATAACCCAGCGCATCATCCAAAATAACCGGCGTGCCGCCATCCTTTGCAACTATCATGGAACACGACAACCGGTACATCAAAGAAAGTTGTTCTCTTGTACCCCCGCTAAGGGAATCGAAGGGGACCGTGATACCAGATACTGTTCTGCTGGTAATTTTCAAATCATCGTCGATAGTCACCTGAAATGAAGGGTCAAAGACCAAACGACCGAGTCTTTCAATTTTATCTTTAAGCGGGGCCACATAAGCCCGGCTCGCCTTGTCCCGCTCTTCGCTCATGGTATCAAAAAGGCATTTGGCCGCGACGGCTCTAAGGGCGGTCGCCCGGTTTTTGAACTCCAATTGTTCAAGTTGATTCTTTGCCGCGTTTAATTTTTCGTGAAGTCCCTCTTCGCCCATTATTTTAAGACGGGTTTGGACCTCTATCAGTCCCTTGTCTTTTGAATCATGACTGATTTTTATCGTTTTCAAGGAACCTTTGGTGGAATCTGCCAGGGCTCTTATTTGTTCGGGGTTGAAAGCCTTTAAAGAGTCTGCGGCTGAACGGTATGCCGTATCTTCTGAGAGCACAGCCCGATCTGCAGCGGTCAGGCTGGCTTCGAGTGTTTCATCAGATTCTTTTTTACGGGCCTTATCGAGGTTTTCTTGAGTCTGTTTTAGATCCTTGGCCAACTGCTCAAGTTTTGCCACGGCTTCCCTGTGTTTTATATTTACACCTTCGTAGAAAGAGCCCGCAGATTCGAGAACCTTACGCGTCTTTTCCAATTCGCCGCTCGCAGCCTGAAGATTTGCTTCGGCCTTTGTCCGTTCCTTTTTTGCCGTGTCGAAATCCGGGCAAATCGCGGGGTCTTTCACCCGCATGACAAGGTAGTTCGGCACGCTCTGCTGGAGACTGTGCAACCTTTGTTCAAGGCTTTCGTAAGTAATATCCCTGAGGTTATCCTTCTCGACCTGAACTTTTTTTTCAACAACCCGCAATGCCTCCTGGCGTTCGTCATACGCTTTTCTGGCTTCGTCCGGACCTGCCACAGTAGCGGCGGCACAGACGGCCTCAAGGGCCTTACGGGCGCCTTCAACCTTTCGGGCAAGCCCTTCTATGCTGGAGCCTGCGGTTATTTCGATATCAAGGGTTCCTGGAATGGACAGCTTGGTTTTATCTGAGACGGATATTTTACGGACTTCGTTAGTGTCGAGGACAGCCTCTGTATCGTCGATAGACAAAAGACATTTAGAGATAGAACGGAGGAGAACACTTGGCGAACCTATTTCCATCTTGGCACAGGCGGTCTTATAACCGAGTTCTGCTTCCTTTATCCTTTCTAATGCGCGGGCATCTACCTTGTTCTTCGCCAACACCGCCTCTGCCTGGGCGGCATCTTTACGGGCCTGGTCAATCCGTTGTTTACGTTCGAGTAATTGATCCATATCAAGCTTATCGTGATAATAGTCGAAATCCGACCTCTTCAGGACTGCGAGTGATTCCGTTTCCTTTCTTTTTTGTTCGGCTTCGTCAGCCGCAGCCCTGGCTTTATTACGGGCTTCCTCGGCCTGAGACAAGGCCGGCAGGGCCATTGAACTGCTTTCTTGAAGTACCCTGTGGGCATTGGCAGCGTTTTCTGCCGTACGAATCATTTCCTGGCGGATTTCTTTAGCGTGTCGAGTTGCCTGAAGAGTTTTTTGAGCAGATTCCTGTTTTAAAGCGGCCGCAGAAAGAGTGTTTTCGAGTGAGCTAATTTGCTCAAGCTTGGTTGTGACGTCTATCATCTGTTGAGACAACTCTTCTTCCTGCTTTTTGAGCTGGACCAACTCCCTTTGCAATACAGGAACACGGTCGATATCGGTTTCGAGTTCACGGATGGCCTGTTCAATCGATCTAACCTCAGTCTGCTTTTCGGCAAGGTCGTTCCGCAGGCCCTGTAGTTCCTTCTTCTCGGTCCCACGACCAATCGTATAGTATAGTTCATATTCCTGTGAAACTTTTTTAAACAAACTAAGCTCTTGCGAAGCGGCCGGTTGAACCCCTGCGGCTTTGTCGAGCGCCACAGACAATGCCTGTTTGTTTTTAAGGTCCGGTTGGCCAATCGCCTCACCCTGCATGATAGACAAGGCCTTCCACAAATCAACATCGAGTGTTTCTTTAAGAATTTCATTTGCCCGGTCATGCGCCTGGCGGCCCGTAAGGTTTTCGGGTTTCGGTTTTGTAATAGTAAGCCTGGTCTCGGGCTTTCTTAAGAATCGTTTAAAATAGGTAAACACATATTTTCCCGTCTCCAGTTCCAGTTCAATTTCAGGACCCACATCTTGATGAACCGGCTGGATGGCTTGAATGTCCTGGTTTTTGCTGTTGTCCTGGTAGTCCAAAATCGTGTTTATGGCCTCGCCGAGACTGGACTTCCCCGACTCGTTCGGGCCTTCTATGCGGGTAATTCCCAGGGGACTGAACTTTATCTCGCGTGTATTGATGCCCCGGTAATTGGTTACCTTAAGACGAAGGAGTTTCATGCGGCCTCCTTGGAAAGACGGAGAAGGAGCATGAATGCATCGCGGGCAACAGTGCCTTCGGGCCCGCCCTGGTCTATTTTATCCCGGAGCCTTTTTACCGTTGCATCGGCAAAGCCGGAAAAACCAAGATTGGTGAAGTCCGTATCATTGGGAATTACGAGGAGGTCGTCTTCGTTAATCACGGAACCCGCCAGAACATCCTTGGCCGCAAGAATGTGGTTTTGAAGAACCCCGTGCAAAGAAAGTGTGAGCGAACCTTTGAGAACCAGTTTCACAACTGACCGTTCCCTGCTCGGGATGTCTTCCAGCTTTTTCTGGAGAGATTCCACATCGACTTCGGTATTCAGGTCAACCAGCTCTTCGATAAAACGCCATTGTCCGATTTTCACTTCTTCGGTAGTGACATCGGCGCCATCCATTTTAACAATTTGACAGAACCCTGAATGGTCTTCGCTGAAATCGGTGGATTCGGGGGTACCGGAATACCAGATTCTGTCGCCAGAACCAACTTTCGTTAGGGAATGGCGATCGCCTAAAGCTATAAAATGGACCTTGCCTTCCGAAATTGCGGATTCAAGCTTGGAAACCGCAATCACATTTTCTGCTTCTTTATCAGGAGTAAATATGTCAACAGTACCATGCCCCACACAGATACGCGTTATACTCCCTGCCGGAGGAAGCGCATTGAGCAAATCAACAAGTGGGTTGCCGCTCGGCCGTTTAGACAGCCAAGGGGCGCCTACCAGTTCGAAACCCTCACCCACTTGAACAGGAGCCGTGTTCTCGATGATGTGGACATGAGCCGGTTTCTTTTCTATGAAAGTGCTAGAGCGGTAAACGGAAGCCGCATTCAAAGGGTCATGATTACCGGGAAGGAGATAAACAGGGACCGTCACCTCTTTGAGTGCTTCGATTGCCCGTGCGACGGTTTTACGGTCCACCTGGTTTGACTCGAAGGAATCGCCGCACACCAATATAAACTGACATTGTTTTTCTTTGGCAATACGGCCCATTGTTCGAATGGCATCAAACCGCGCCTGGGTATAGCGCGCCTGGGCCTCTTCCGAAAGGAAGCGGCGGGTCATACCCAATTGCCAGTCGCTGGTATGAAGGAAATGAATCATGGGTTTATTCTTTCGTTTAATTTATAAAGTAAAAGCGGAAATTGGGGACAAATTTATTTCTCCTCCTGCGCCAGCTCGATCTCTCCGCCCTCTTTGAAGTGGGACTAGTGGCTTGGGGTTCGGGACTCGTGTTAAATATCTTTCTTTATTTTGGGGTATGCCTTTGACAAATGCGGTCAAAAGAATATTTTTTTCAGGATTATATAAGGGCTGCAAATTTAATTTTGCTTTTGGGTGAAGCGAAAAGCCTTTGGGGGGAAGAATGTCAAGGGTGCAGGGGGGTTGTTGTCGGCAGTCGCAGAACCCTCCGGCACATTCCTGTAAGGCTGCGCTTACCGGGAAAAAAACGAGTGCCTGTAGTATCCCCTGCTGTCTGGCAGGCAGGACCCCACTTGCCATAGCTACCCTCTTTTTCAGTTTGAATCGCGGAGAGAATTATTCTCCCCTTCTCTGTGGTGCACTTTTATGAGAAGTAAAACATACTAATAAATCTGTAATTTTATATCAGACCGGCCCGGTTAAAACAATTAAAATATCCTTTCTTTTATTTGACCTCTTGACGGTATATCTGCCTTAAAAGTATCTTCATGTACCGTCAAGACGTTAAAAGACACGGAAAACAAAAAAGCCCCTGACTTAACAAGGGCTTTTGTATGTTCCAACATCGCGTTGGATTTACATTTTGCGTAAGGAGAGGGATTCGAATCCCAAACCTACTTCTAAAAATGGGGATGGAGGTATTTTGTTTTGCCCCACCTGCTACTTGACACTTTGAATTAGGCCAATATCTTTATTGTTACGATCAGCCCGCCTGTTGAAAGCCACGGGTGAAAGACTTGCTTAACGCACGCACCGTACCGCGCGGCAAATCAACTAAAACAAAATATTCAGCCGGATAGAGATAATCTTCTCCACTCTCGTCAACGACGCGTAAATCCCCCTCCCGCTCAGCTTCTTTATCCATAAGAACGCGATATATTTTATGCGTCTCTAAAGCGGCTGGGTACTCTGCGTTGTCAATACATATGGCAAAACGATAGGCAGATAGTTTCCGTGTTGTCATAGCTTTTAATCATGAACTGGATTTAAATTTGGCGGAAGGAGAGGGATTCGAACCCTCGATACCGTTCAACACGGTATAACGGTTTTCGAGACCGCCGCCTTCAACCGCTCGGCCATCCTTCCACTGCTTTCCGGTATTTAAAATTTATATATCCGTAGTGTTCCGGTAAGTCAACCTCATCGGCTCGCATAGCACAGGTCATTGCGCGACTCATAGGACCTTAGTTATCGGTTGCTATCTTATCAATAACAATGTGCCCTGGAACCCTCGAATCCTTGAATCCTTGAATCCTTGTCCCCTTGAATCCTTGGACCCTCGAACCCTTGAACCCTGCTTTCTTCACAGTGCTCGATAAAATTCCGGGGTGAGCAATCTGCTGTCATTTTTTTTCAGCACCAAATCAATTTCCTGAAGGGCGCTGTCCCTGCCCTGGGGGAGACGGACTCTTAATGGCAGGTAATTTGATGCATGATTGGAATAAAAAATACAATTTTTGAGCTGTGACTCTTCAAGCATCATGCGCAGTTCAGAAATGAGCTCAAAAGGCTCCGGCAGCTGAAATGTGCCATTTATCATGGACTGATACAGTGGTGTGCCTTTAACAATCATCAGGGTAAGCGCACCGATGTGCTGGGGCTTCATCCGGTTCAGCACATGCATGGTTTCCTTGGCGTGCTGCTCGCTTCGCTCTGTTCCCCCTAATCCTAAGATAACCGTTACGGAAAGCTTGATGCCGGCATCCCGCACTTTCTGCGCAGCCTCTACCATCTGTTCAGCGGTAACCCCTTTCTTTACCCGCTCAAGGGTAACGGGGTCTCCCGATTCCAGCCCCATATAAATAATGCCAAGCTTCTGCTCTCGCAGCTCATTCAGTTCCGTTGGCGATTTCTTCAAAATGCTGCCGGCGTTGGCATATATGCCGATACGCAGCAATTTACTGAACCGCTCATTAATTCTTCCAAATATGGGCAGCAAAGTATGCTGGGGGATTATGAGCGGGTCACCGTCACAAAGAAAAACTCTGCGTGTCTCATCAGCGCTTGCCAGGGCAGCTGCGTCTATATCCCGGTACACTTCAGCAATAGGTTTAATTCTGAATTTCTTTGCTTTATATGCCGGGCAGAACGTGCAGGCATTGTGTGAGCAGCCGACAGCAATCTGCAGAATGAGGCTGTTTGCTTCACTGGGCGGACGTATTATCAGACCTTCGTAATTCACAGCTGCGGCCGGAGATTTTATTATTTCTACCTAAATAATTAGAGACGCTCTTTAACCGTATGCACCAGATCATTTTGAGCAATTATTTCCTGCTGACCCAATTGCATGTTTCGTAGAGCAACCGTTCCGTTTTTAAATTCATCAGACCCCAGGATAACTACCAGGGGAATTGATTTATTAGCTGCATAGGTAAGCTGCCTTTTAAGCTTGTCCGCTTCAAAATAGATTTCCGTGTTTATTCCCGCATCACGAAGCATTTTTGCTACGCGCACCGTCTCGCCCAGCAGTGATTTATCAAACAGGGCTACCAGCACCTGCGTTTTACTCAGGCGGGTATCCTGGCCTGCCATTTCCTCAAGCACCGCGATCAGCCGCTCAAGGCCGAATGATGTGCCCGTAGCTGGATATGGTGTCTTGCAAAAAAGCCCGATGAGGTTATCATAGCGACCGCCGCCGGTAATGCTGCCGACTTTGGGCGTCTCAACGCGGGTTTCAAAAACCGGGCCGGTATAATAATCAAGGCCCCGGGCCAGCGACAGATCAAAGCAGTAGCCGCGCTCAGGGATGCCCTGTGCTTCGAGAGCTTCCCGGATAATCATGAGCTCTGCCACGCCCTGCTCGCCTCCAGCCGTCCCCTGTATCAGGCTGCCGACCTTCTCCAGAAAGGCCTTATGATTATCACTGGTTCCGGCTTCTTCAATAATTGCAAAGGCACGTTCAATACTGCCGGCAGAGAAACCCTTTTCTTTCAGCTCGCCGGATACCGTTTCCTTGCCCACCTTATCCAGCTTGTCAAGCGAGCGCAGGAAGGTGGTGACCTCACCTTCCCTGATGCCTGCACTAACGGCAACGGCATTCAAAAGTTTTCTGTGATTTATGTGTATGGTGAAATTGGCAATACCCAGCTTCGTCAAAACAGCATACATAATACTCATAAGCTCTGCATCGGCGAGGACGCTTGCCGTGCCGATAATATCAATGTCACACTGGTAAAACTCCCTGAACCTGCCCTTCTGCGGCTTATCAGCCCTCCATACCGGCGCTATCTGATAACACTTGAAAGGCTTTACCAGCTCCGGGTACATTGAAATGACCCGGCACAGTGGAATAGTCAGATCATAGCGCAGCGCAACTGCCCTGCCGCCCCGGTCTAGAAATTTATAAATCAGCCGATCGCCTTCCTCCCCGTATTTTCCCTCAAGGGTTTCAGCATATTCCAGACAGGGTGTCTCCAGGGGAACAAAACCATAGGTCTCAAATATGGAACGAATATGATCAATAATCTGCTGGCGAATGATCTTTTTTTCCGGCAGGAAGTCCCTGAATCCTTTTGGAATTTGTGGCGTTATCATGGCCATATGCTCCGGGCTCTATACATACACAGTGTGATTATGCTGTTCATGCAAGCAGTGAAACATCATTCGGGTCAATAATAAGACGGTCTTTTTTATCCCGTATAACCGTGTTGGATGCAAAATATGCAAACCCCTCTTTAATCAGTCTCAGGCAAAACGGATTATTTTCCGGCGGCAGTTCCGCTGCTGCAAGGGAAAGCGCAGCACAGAAGGCAATACGCGCTTCTTCCTCTTCTCCCTGTTTAAAATAGAGATAGGCCATTTCTTCAAGGCGTCGTTTGAAAAGCGCCTTTCTTTGATCATCAAAGAAACGTGCCGCAGTTTCATGGTGCTGCATGTTCAACCGCTCTTCGATCTGATGCTGGTTGAGAACCAGCGGGCTGTTTTTAGCATTTTTATATTTATTCCAGCCCTCTTTTGCTTCATCGCTTTCAATGAACCAGACAATGAGTTCAATGCGTTTCAATATTATATCAGTCTTTTGCAGCAGTGACAGCTGGCCTCTGATCTTCTGCGCATCCAAACATGCATAAATGATGGGCAGCCTCTGCGTCTTCAGCTGCTCAGCAAAAACGTTTCTCCACTGAGCAAGACTCCCTGAAACGACGGTTCCAGTGCGTTCGTTTATGGTGTGAGCCTCTTCCACCAGAAAACAGGCATTTTCCGGCACTGTTTCGAAAAACAGTATTTTTTCATCAGAAGTAATTTTGGCGATAAACTGTTCGGCTTCTTTTCTGAATACCGTGACCGAGGTGATCTCCTTGACCCCCTGCTGGTCGCTCAGGAAAATTTCAAACACCCTGCTTTCATAGGTCGTTATAGGTTTCATCATGAATATAATGCGGTCACCGATCCCGTCGATAAAAGATATAAAGGCACGGGATTCAGGCAGCGTTATTTTTTTAAATACCGCCTCCTTTACGGTCAGCTTTGGCTCGTAGTCCTCAACGTCGATACCTTTTAGCCTGAGGACATGGATACACTTTTTAATAGTTTTTAAATAATCCTTCTCCCGGGTCTTTTCATACAGGTGTTTCAATATTTCGAGAGCCGTCGGTGTTGAGAGGCTGCCGATAAACAGTGCTGCCTTTTGCGACCATACCGTATCTTTTGCTAATATCTTTAACAGCAGGGGAATTATTTCAATTCCGGCCTCATCGATAAGCTGGATGGCAATTCCCTCCTTTTCCTGATCAGTGCGCTGAATAAAGTCATCGATCGTGCGCTCAACCGCTGTATCATGCAATGCATCCTTGGTAAAGATGTGCTGCTTCATCCGTTGACACAGAGAGTCAAGATCCAGCAGTGAGCTGGCAAGTCCTGCCGGAACCATAGCGTCACACTTGTTAAATACATCAAGTATCATAGTTCCAATCCGCGGCCAGAATGCTTCCCGGGCAATAAATTCCTGGAGAAATTTCAGGTGCTCTATGCCGGTCCAGTATCTGAGGAATTGCACCATTACTTCTTTTTCGTGCGGTGCAGCTTTTAGAAACCGGCGGCTGATATGTGCAAAACCCTTGTCATCAAGTGCTTTTATGGCTGCGGCTTTCTGTTTATAAAAAGAACCAAGCTGCGGTTCCCGTGTTGCTGCGCTGATTATTTCATCAAGGATACCATTGACCTTCCTTTTAACATCATCCGCCGCAGGTGCTGGAGCCATACTTTGTGGCTTTTTATCTTTCCGTGTCCCCATTATCTTATCCTCTTGCTGTTGCCATTGGAACCAATGTAAAAAGTATATGGAATAAGTCCATAGAAGTCAAAGGCAAAGTGTTTATCATGAGCTGCCGGCTGCGTAGTCCCTTAGTTGTTATTTTCGTATTTTTTTTGGCAAGATAAATTCGAAATACAAATATCGAAGCTTTAAGCAAATTAAAAATGTTCCAAACTTCAAAACAGCATTTTTCACCAGAGTCGTTTTAAATTTAATTTTTTACTTTGGTCATTTGAATTTGTTTCGAATTTCTGATTTCGCTATTCGGATTTGGTTCCGGCTTGTCCGGGTTAGGGCGTTGTTTATGAAGACAATTCCCGGATATCTGTCCGCTGTCAGCTTAAGAGCATGAGTTAAAATTCAGGACTTTCCCCAAAATTAAGTCATAGAAAACCGGCAAACGGCATGACTGCACTGAAAGGATAAGATAGAGCAGTGGAGCACGAGCGCAGGTTTTTTTTTACGCCACAACAATATTCTTAGTGGCTTGCGTCACGACCCCGGTGGCGTGCGTATCATGTAAGGCGCAGGCAGATTCCAGAGCCTTCGACGCAGAAGAATGCAATGGGGTCTGGCAGGAGAGAATTCGCAAGGCACCAGCCGTTCCACGAAGATCAAGCGGTTTTGTTGTGGCTAAAAAACCCCCCTGCGCTCTAGTAATGACAGCACTATAAATTTTGGGGAAAGTCCTGTTAAAATTGTCTTGACTGTCAGTGAATTTTAGAATAATTTTATAAATTGAATAGCTGGAAGCATTGGTAACGGTAAGAAAAGAACTGGGGGATCGTCCAATGGCAGGACACCAGACTCTGGATCTGGTTATCTAGGTTCGAATCCTGGTCCCCCAGCCATTGCATACATGTCATAAGGTCCCATCGTCTAGTGGCCTAGGACGTTGGCCTCTCACGCCGAAAACACGGGTTCGACTCCCGTTGGGACCACCAGGAACAAACATTAAAATCTGCATCACATCGAAGGTGTTTCTTCAGCTTAGCCCATCGCAAAAAATAGTCGATCTGTTCTTACCCTGTGCTTTACTGCTCAATAAAGCCTTGTCAGCCCGTCTAATCAATTCGTTCATCTCTAAGCCATGATCAGGATAGTTCGCATAACCGATACTCCCGGTTATTTTCAGCTGTTCTCCATCAATAATAAACGGCGTTTTCTCCAGCATCGTGCGCACCCGCTCACCGGCGATTAAAGCATTTTCAGTGGTTGTTTCGGGAAGTAAAACAATGAATTCATCGCCGCCGTAGCGGGCAACTATGTCGGTGATTCGCAAATTTGAAACAATCGTTTCTGCAATGTTTTTAATCAGCCTGTCGCCTGCCGGATGGCCGAACCGGTCATTTATAAATTTGAGGTTATCTGCGTCTATAATCATTATCGTAAAATAATGGTTAAAGCGGTGAGCCCGCATTATTTCCTGTCCCATGAGGATCATAAATATCCGCATATTATACAGCCCGGTGAGATAGTCAGTCTGAGAGAGCTCTTCAATTTTTTCTTTTGCTCCGGCATTTTCTTTTGAGAGCTTTATCGTAACATATGCCGTAAGCCAGAACGGAAACAGCTGAATAAACGGGCCGCTGAGCTGAATCAGCGTGAGCTTTGATATCATGGAAGGCGTAAAGCTCAATAAAAAGCAGATGGTTGATATCAGCCCAACCTCCAGGAAGGCAACAACTTCTCCTAGCGTTGAACATGCAGTTATAATTACCAATAAATAAAGGCTTAAAAGCGGGCTGTTGATTTTCCCGGTGTTCCATAATACATAACTGATAAAGGCTATCATCGCCCAGGTATCAATGGTCAGTTTCGATTTGCTGATTATAGAATCAAGCCCGATATAATGAGACATGATAATGAATAAGGTGAAGAACCCCAGTGCAATGAGCACCCCAGGAGTCTCCTGGAGTGAGAAGCCGGATACCTCTATATAGAGGATTACCAGCGTTACCAGAAGCCATTCAATTTCTGCGACTCGTTTATTCAATCCCTTGAGCTCTTCTATTTTAATATTGTTATCATGCATGGACAAAGGCTTGATCATGATTGCACTCCTTATGGGTTTTGTTTACAAGCTTATATCGCAGCTGCTTTCCTTGCGGGCCATGCGGCTGTGCTTAATACCGTAGAAAAAATATATAAACAAGCCGATAATAAGCCACAAAGCAAACCGAATCCAGGTAATCTGGGGCAATGACAGCATTAATCCGGTACAAAAGCTGATTCCTAACAAAGGGATTAATGGCACTAACGGGCAGCGGAATGAGCGTTTCAAATCAGGGTGCGTCCTGCGTAAAATTGCAATCCCTCCGCATACTATACAGAAAGCAAACAGCGTCCCGATGTTGCAGAGTTCTGCTGCTGTGCCGATATCAAGAAAACCCGCAAAAGCCGCCACAACTGCACCGGTTAACAGTTGCGCTCTATACGGGGTTTTGAAGCGCGGGTGGACTTTTGAAATCCAGGGCCATAACAGACCGTCACGCGACATGGCAAAGAAAACACGCGGTTGACCCATCAGCATTACCAGAAGGACGCTCGTTATGCCTGCCACAGCCCCAACCGAAACAAGCGCTGAACCCCATCTGAATCCTAACAGATTAAGGGCATGTGCAACCGGTGCCGGGTGATTGAGCTCCTTGTATGAAACCATCCCGGTTAAAATTGCAGCTACCAGAATATATAAAACGGTGCATATCGTCAGGGAAAGAATAATCCCGATGGGCATGTTTCGCTGCGGATTTTTAGTTTCTTCAGCAGCAGTTGAAATTGCATCAAAACCAATATAGGCGAAAAATATAATAGCAGCCGCAGTCATAACCCCTTTAAAGCCGAAGGGTAAAAAGGGAACCCAGTTAACCGGCTTGATGTTGAAACAGCCGACAGCTATAAAGATAACTACCGTTATGAGTTTAACGAAAACCATGATGCTGGTAAAGCGGGCGCTCTCTTTGATACCGACGATAAGTATTGCCGTTAAAAAAAGTACCACCAGCATTGCCGGAAGGTTGATCAAAGCTCCCGGTACGGTGCCTGGCGCATTTGAGCACCAGACCGGGATGGTTATGCCGATTGCCTGCATGATATTGACAAAATATCCCGACCACCCGATTGCTACGGCAATTGAGGCCACAATATATTCCAGAATCAAATCCCAGCCGATAACCCAGGCAATCATCTCGCCCATTGTGGCATAGGCATAATTATAGGCGCTTCCAGCTACCGGCATTAATGATGCAAATTCCGCGTAGCAGAATGCCGTAAAAAAACAGGCACCAGCGGAAATACACAGGGAAAGAATTATGCCAGGGCCGGCAAAGCGCGCAGCCGCAGTGCCGGTCAGCACAAATATCCCCACGCCGATAATCGCTCCTATCCCCAGTATGGTTAAATCAAATGCGTTAAGGGAGCGCTGCAGACGGTGCTGCTCCATATCTATCTCTTCTAACAGATGCTGAAACACTTTGCGCCGAAATAATCTTTTAACCATCTTGTGTGTCTGTTGATTATTGTAGAGCAGCAGATTTTGCAGTGGAGAATAGTAGTATATTATTTTTTACTGCAATGCCAATATTTTTTGGTTTTTTGGTTTGTTAACCAATGAACGGATAAGCCGGGCACTGTTCAGGAGAGGTTGGAAGTTGGTGGAGACTTAATTGTTGCTAAAAAAATGTCAGCAATGCGGGAATCAAATGCCTTGCCTTTCATGGATGTCATTATTTCAATCGCCTTATCTACGCTGTACCCTTTTCGATAGGGCCGGTCGGATATAAGCGCATCATACACATCAGCTAATGATACGATGCGGGCTTCAAGCGGTATTTCGTCCCCCTGTAGTCCGTAGGGGTATCCGCTGCCATCAAATGCTTCGTGATGATGGAGAATGATATTTATAATGATCGGATGCAGCAGGGCCCGTTTTGCCACGTCAGCTCCCCATTCCGGGTGTTTCTTGACAATTTTCATTTCCTGTTCATTGAGCTTGCCGGGATAATTGAGAATCGCCTCGGGAACGCCTATCTTTCCGCAATCATGAAGCCAGCTTCCATGCTTGATCTCCTTTTTTATTTCTTCCTCAAGCCCCAGGTGATCGGCAATCAGAATAGCATATTTGGCAACACTGTCGCAGTGTCCGCGCGTATAGGGGTCTTTAAGCTCGATAGTCTGGGCAAGAGAGATAAGAGTTGCTTCATCCCCTTTTTTCAGTGCATGAATCATTTCGTAGTGGGTTA
>Ga0209777_10001911_pt1 | contig 28639 bp, 24 predicted proteins | sample FrelakmetHBP12HB_FD_187147 | JGI IMG/M metagenome (GOLD analysis project Ga0209777, IMG submission 187147) | Freshwater lake sediment microbial communities from the University of Notre Dame, USA, for methane emissions studies -HBP12 HB (SPAdes)... | ecosystem: Environmental > Aquatic >...
TCACAGCCCCCCCGGCCTGCCGCCCGTAGTGTTCAAGGCATTTTGTAAATTCCGCGTCTGCATCCGCTTCGGTCTCACTGTATGACGTGTTTTCACACGTCACCCTTACCGCAAGCTGCCGCGCAGGTTCGCCCATGGATGCAAGAGCAAGTATAATCTGCTGCCATGCTGAGTAGCTGTTATAAATAGCCCCTGTGCGGTTGTTCTCTGCAATGATGAAGCTTACAGCCTGCCCCAGCTCCGCCATGTCCGGCGCGTCGGTATTATCGGCCCCGGTCTGCGAGGGTTCCCGTTTTGATTGTGGCTGTATCACGGGTACTACTTCGGCGTGTTCGTTAAAATATGCTTGCGGGTCATGGGATAAAAAGCAGGCTCGTGAAACATCTTTGCAGCTGGGGTCAGGCTCTACACCATAGGCTTGCTCAATTCGTTGCGCCTGCGCGCCCCATGTCGCTTTATAAGTGGGTATTCCTTTGATGGGTTCGGAAAGCAGGAAAAAGATTTTTAACCCTTCACCCCCCGGCGATGTAAAGACGGCATGCACAAACGGGTCGTGTGCCAGTTTTGTTTTTATCGTTTCAAGACTGCCGTTCAAGCCGTCAAGGTCAAAGTGTATCAGGTGGGTTTCAATAAAGTTTTCGTTCCGGCGTATGCCGTCTTTGAAAATCGACGTGCTGATAAAGGGTAGCTTCTTTTTTTCCGCGCCTCGTGCTGCTTTATCTTTCGCAGACCGCACGGCTTTTGTCAGTTTTGACAGTTCGCTTGACGTTCTAACCTCTTCAATGATTTCTTGAAACGAACTATGCTTTAAAGGGATAGGATTTTTTGCCAGTAGGTCGGTTCCTATGCTAATCACGTTTGACATATGAATACCTTTGCAATAAAATAAAAATACACATTGCGGATTTACTCCGCGCCCTTACTGCCCCGGTTCCCGCCGGGGTTTTTTATTTGCCCTGCCGGATAATTGCCAGAACTTCACTTTCACGCCACGCCGTTGTGCGCGGCCCCAACTTCACTGGTTTGGGGAAACGACCGTCACGGACGCCGTTCCACCATGAAGTAGCGCCGATAGAAAGCAGCCCCCTGTCACCTGTTTTTTTATTTCCGATGATTTCGGGAAGTCTTATTAAACGGTCTGTCATTGCCTTACCTTCCTTTGCATGTTTGGTCATTGCGGTTTAGCTGAGTGCGCACTCATGCATGTAGATGTATCACAGACTTTTAAGGGGCTTAATTTTTGCAGGTCAAAAATTGAAGGAAAACGCGAAACGGCCCTATTTCACAAGGTGAAAAATAGTTCGTCATGTTTCGTCATTATTTTAAGACAAGGGCGGCTTTATTTTGAGTAGTGTTTATAGGGGTAAAAAGAGAAGCGGTCAAAAAATCGTCAAGTTTAGTCATAAAAATGTTATGACGAAAAAATAAAATTAGGCAATATCGGCAGGGTTAAAAGAATGTTTTCTTCATTTCAAATTTAATAATTTATCAACTATACCGTATTTTCTTTTTGAGGGCATTTGAAAAATCTCTTTTACTGTTTTTGTTTCTAATTTTCGGGTAAAGCGTATTGTCTTCAAGCATTCCTTCTTTGATAAATGTAAACTTAGCTGCATTTTTTACCCATGCATCAAGCGCCGACGATTTTTTATAACCTTTTTTTTTCAGTGCATGCCATATTATTTCAATTTCACGATCAAAACGGGTTTTCTTTTTACACGCGGATTTATTCAGTGGCTTTTTAATGCTGTGGTCTTGTTTCTCTATGGGAGGCGATAGGGCTGTTGCGTCTTGTGGATACAATAGTTCACCTAGTATTCTTAAACCCTGTCGTATTGGAGTTAGTTTATTTAATAACAGTTCACGCTCTTGATCTGAAAGAATTTTTGATTTTTTCCCCTCCATAAACAGCTCCCTTTGACTGTACCCTTTTGATGAGAAGGGGAAAGCCGGGTAAAGGGTGCCCCGGTTTGTCGAGCCGTCGCTCTATTCCCCTGTTGATCCTACTTTGCCTTTACCAGTGGTAAAACCTTTGCCCCAGCTTTTAGCCCGTCCAAGTAGTCGGCCCATAGCTGCATCATTACCCTGCGTGCTGGTAGGTGCGCTGTTCGGTTGTAGGCGCGCCCGTTCGGGTCCCTCACTGCATGGGCAAGTTGATGCTCTATCAAGTCCACGCGCTGCTGTAGCACTTCATCTAGTATCGTTCGCGCTGTTGCCCTGAAACCGTGCGGGGTATGTATGCCCTTATACCCCAGCGCCGCCAGCGCCGCAAGCTCTGCATTCTCACACATGGGCCGGTTGCGGTGCCGTTCATTCGGAAACACATAGCCGTCATCGTCACGCCGGGTCAATGGTTCAAGCTCTTTGAGTATGCCCACGGCCTGCATTGATAGCGGCACAATATGGGGTTCTTTCATTTTCATTTTCTCGGCTGAAATATTCCATTGCGCGGCATGAAGGTCGATCTCTGACCATAGAGCATGGCGCAACTCCCCCGGCCTGACAAACATCATAGCCTGAAGCTTTAAGGCGCACTTCACAAGAAAAGAACCTGTGTGGCCGTCTATGGCGCGCAGTAGCCCCTTTAATTTTTTGGGGTCAGTAATAGCCGCCATGTGTTTGACTTGTACAGGAGGCAGAGCGCCTTTAAGGTCAGCCGCTGGGTCACGATCTGCCCTGCCGGTTATGACGGCATATCGCATGACTTGTGAAATATCATTTTTGATCTTGTGCGCAGTCTCAATCGCGCCCCGGCTTTCCACGCGCCGCAATACCCGCAACACGTCCGGCGCGGTTATTTCTTTTACTGTCTGTTGAAGCCATGGAAACACGTCAACTTCAAAACGGGTAAGAATTTTCTCCGCATAACTGGCTTTCCACTTTGACAGGTTCTTTTCGTGCCATTCCCGCGCCACTACTTCAAAACTGTTTTGGCTGTCGGTATCGGCTTTCTTCTGGGCTTTCCGTTGCTGGCTGGGGTCTACGCCATGGGCTAGATTCTTTCGTGCTTCCAGCAGCCGCCCCCGTGCTTCAAGCAGACTTATTTCCGGGTATGTGCCAAGGGCAAGGGTTTTTCGTTTGCCTTCATGCCGATAATCAAAGCGCCAAAGCTTGCCGCCCACAGGTGTTACGAGCAGATACAGCCCGCCCGTATCGCCAAGTTTATACTGCTTATCCCTGCCCTTTGCGTTTCTGATTTTCGTGTCTATTAATGGCATGATTCCACCCCCACATGACGGTATTTTTTTTCCGTGACGGTATTTTGGATATAGAAATACCGTCAAATGGGGCGAATGTCAAGGTTTCTGGCTGAATGAACTGGAAGGAAAAAATAAAAAAGCCCCTGATTTCTCAGGGGCTTTTGTGTGTTACGGCATATTGCCGTATGTAATGCTGGCTCCCCAGCGCGGACTCGAACCACGGACATGGTGGTTAACAGCCACCCGCTCTACCGACTGAGCTACTGGGGAACTAAGCTATCGATATAACGATAGGGAATTAAAAAAATAAAATAACCAAATTTGCACGTTTTGTCAATTGCTTTTTCCAAGCTCAAACAGCAAAATTTTCAGTCTTGAAGACTTGTACGGTGGCAGCAAAATGTGGCTGCGCCTTATGCCTGCAGGAGCCTCGCAAGCTTCAGGCGCTTTTTTTAATGAGCTGCTGAAACATGCTCTCGCTGAGCAGCTCCTGGAATTGAGTGCCGCATATGCAGTCATTGGCGCGACGCCGCATCCATCTTATCTCGGCACGAACCGACACAAACAAAATCGTATTCGGCAGAGAAATATTAATTGCAATAATATCCCCATTTGAAATCTTTCCATTGTGCTGGGAGATTACCCCGGCGCCGGCGGCGCTCAAATCAATGACCTTACATTCAAATGGCTGGGATTCATCGTTTTTGATGAAGTACTGTGCCTTGAGGTCTGTTTTGATACGAGCCCTGCTGCGCATCTTGGCATAGGGAGATTCCGCCATAGTGCACCTCCTTCCCGAGGTTAAATCCGACAATCCGCATATTGTTTTTTTTGAGAACTTCTAGCTAATATCGTCGAAAAAAGCAAGCTGTAATAGCATATTTCCCCCAAAAAGCCTTCGGCACGCAGCATGAACACCCCGATTTTTTACCTTTATTTACTTGATTATATTTCTGTTGGTATTATATAAAATTCATGAAACTCAAATAGTGGAATTACATAAACACAAAAAGAGGCTAGGTCATGAAACAGGTCAATGTGCTGATAATCGATGACGATGAAGCGATGCTTGCCATGCTTGCCAATATGCTCAGCGGGCTGCAACTTAATCCCATCACCGCTGTTGACGGCAGCGACGGGCTGGAAAAAATCAAAACCAGCAAGGTTGACCTTATCATCACCGACCTCATGATGCCCAACATGGATGGATTCGAGTTCATTAAGAAAGTCCGCCAGATCAATGCAAATATCCCCGTGGCGGTTATTTCCGGCCATGGCGATGTCAACAATGTGGTGAGCGCGCTGAGCCACGGCGCCTACAACTTTATCACCAAGCCCTTCACAATCAAGGAAATTGAAAATGTGGTAAAGCGCGGCCTGCGCCTGCGGGAATTTTCTCTAGGTACGCACCGCCTGCAGGAGGGCATCAAAAACACCACGGAAATAGAAATCCCGAACTACTCGCACCTGCTTGCCTCTGCGGCCCTGTATATCGTGCGGGAATGCCAGTGGCGGGGCATTGAAGACGAAATGTTTTTGAGCAATATTTCTATCTGCCTGGACGAGCTGCTCAACAACGCCTTTGCCCACGGTAATCTTATGGATGAGTCAAAAAAAATATTGCTCCGGGCCGTATTTGACAGCGAAAAACTGTCCATAACCATTGAAGACGAAGGCGATGGGTTTGACTGCTCAGCCCTTGCCGGTGGGTTTGCGGAAACCACGTCAACCCTGCCTGACAAGCGGGGAATATTCATCGTCAAATACCTGATGGATGAGGTCTTTTCCAATGAAAAGGGCACCAGCATCACGATGATAAAATATCTGAGCACCGAGCGCAAAAGGGTTCTCCATTAAGAACCTGCCCCGTCAGCAGCCCGGTCAGGCGCAGATACGGCGGGCGGTCCGAACAGGTGCTGCCCCACTCGCCGCCCTGCACCAGTGAGCATGCAGCCTGAAAAAGCCCTGCCAGGCACCTGAGGGAACGGCCTCTGAGGTGTGCCCGAGCCCATTTAATGCTTGCCCGCTGCAAGGCCTTCTGCTATTGTTAATAGCCTGTTCCCCATCACTTCCTGAGCAGAAAAAGGAGCTCTGCATGATCAAAATCGGCATCATCGGCGGCACAGGATTCGGCAATCCGGGGTTTTTGGAAAACGCGGCCGTACAGAAAGTGCATACGCCCTATGGCGCGCCATCGGGCCCAGTGACCACGGGGCGCCTTGAGGGTATCGAAATTGCCGCCATTGCCCGCCACGGCGAAAGCCACAGCATCTACCCGTCGGCAGTCAATTTCAGGGCCAATATCTGGGCCATGAAACATCTGGGCGTGACACATATCTTTGCCGTCACGGCCGTCGGGTCCCTGCGGGAGGAAATCAAGCCCGGTCATCTTATATTTCCTGACCAGTTCATCGACCGAACCACGCGGCGCATCGCCACGTTCTATGAAGGGCAGGAAGTCTGCCATATCCCCATGGCCGACCCCTTTTGCGACAGGCTTCGCGGCACGCTTATGAAAACAGCCGACAAGCTCAGTCTTGCTGCCCACGGCTGCGGCACGGTCATCACCATCGAGGGCCCCCGCTTCTCCACGCGCGCCGAAAGCAAGATGTTCCGCATGTGGGGCGCCGATGTAATCAACATGAGCACCGTGCCCGAGGTCGTGCTGGCGCGCGAGGCAGGCATCTGCTATGCCGCCATCGCCATGAGCACCGACTATGACTGCTGGCATGAAAGCGAGGAGCCCGTCTCCTGGGAGCTCATCCAGAAAACCATGCAGAAAAATGCCGCAAACGTGAAGGGGCTGTTGCGTGCGGCCATTAAGGAAGTCGATTTCACCGACTGCTCCTGCCGCCAGGCGGCAGCGTCATCCATACTGTAGAAGGAGCCCGCATGGATCTGAAAAGTACCATCCGCAGCATACCCGATTTCCCCAAGGCGGGCATACTCTTCCGCGATATCACCACACTGCTGAAAGACGGCGCGGCTTTTTCTTGTGTCATCGACGAACTTGCGCAGCGCTACCGGGCCGGAAGCCTTGACGCCATCGCAGGCATCGAATCGCGGGGCTTTATTTTCGGCGCAGCCCTGGCGGCAAAGCTGGGCATGGGGTTTATCCCCATCCGCAAGCCGGGCAAGCTGCCGGCGAAAACCGTGTCCGCCCAGTACAGCCTTGAATACGGCACGGACAAAATCGAACTGCATGTTGATGCCGTCAGCCCGGGCATGCGCGTGCTGCTCATCGACGACCTTCTGGCAACCGGCGGCACCATGAAGGCGGCCTGCGAACTCGTTGAAAAAACGGGGGGGCTCGTGGCCGAGTGCTGCTTCATCATCGAGCTTGCCGACCTGAAGGGCCGGGACGCCCTGGCCGGAAAAAATGTTTTTTCTTTGCTGACGTATTGATACTTATGCAAAAAGAACGACTCGAGCAGCTACTGAGCGCATTCCCGGCGGGCCGCATCATGGTCGTGGGGGACGTGATGCTTGATGAATATGTAAAGGGCTCAGTAGAGCGCATTTCGCCCGAGGCGCCGATACCGGTAGTGAACCTCCATAACGGCGCCTCCCGTGACGTGCGCCTGGGCGGCGCAGCCAATGTTTTCAACAATATTGCAGCCCTGGGCAACCGCAATGTGCTGCTGTGCGGCGTCGTGGGCGATGATGCCGACGGCGCGCTGGTGCGGGAGCGCATCACCACCATGGGCGCTGACCCGTGCTGCCTTATAACAGAGCCATCGCGGCCGACGACCATAAAAACGCGCATCATCGCCCACAACCAGCAGGTCATACGGCTTGACCGCGAGGATCGATCCCCCGTGTCTTCTCCGTGCAGAAAGCAGCTTGCCGAGCGCATTATTTCCCATGCCGACAGACTTGATGCCATCATCTTTTCAGACTATGAAAAAGGCGTCATCACACCGGAGCTTCTGCAGGAGGTGCTGCCGCAGGTGACAGGCCGCCCGAATCTCATAGTTGCCGTTGATCCCAAATTCAGCAACTTCAAGCATTTCAAAAACGTCACCATCGTGGTCCCGAACCGCAAGGAGGCGAGCGGCTTCATGCGCCACGAAATAACGGGCGCTGACGACGCGCTTGCCGCCGCCCACGATATCATAAAAAATCTCAGCTGCGCCTGCGTGCTGGTAAAGCTCGGGGAACTCGGAATGCGCGTTGTTGACAGCGCCGGCCTTGACGTAAAAATACAAACTGCGGCCGAACAGGTCTACGACGTCACGGGCGCCGGCGATACGGTCATAAGCACGCTGGTTCTTGCCCGCACGGCTGGCGCCACGTGGCAGGAGGCGGCGCGAATTGCCAATGTGGCAGCAGGCGTGGTGATCCATTATATCGGCACATCGACTCTGACGGTCGATCAGCTGAGAAGTGCAATTCTTCACAATAGATTTACCGAGCCGTGAGCGCACCCCGACAGCCGCAGCCCGTCAAGCTCATCGCAAGCATCATCACCGGCGAGCCGGAACTCATAGATGCCGTATGCGACCGCCTGGCACAGCAGTATGGCCCGATCGACTACCGAAGCGACCGTTTGTCTTTCGACTATACCGACTATTATGAGGCCGAGATCGGCGCGGGGCTTTTTCGTCATTTCGCAACCTTTGGCGACCTGATTGCTCCCGAGAGCCTGCCCGGCATCAAGCTCTTTGCAAACGACCTTGAAGCGGCTTTTGCGCGGCCCGACGGCACCAGGCGGGTGAATATCGACCCGGGATATATAACCCTGCATCACCTGATACTGGCGACGTGCAAAAATTTCGCGCACCGGCCGTATCTGCGGGACGGGGTTTTTGCCGACCTGACCCTGCTCTATAAGGGCGGCACGTTCACGGCCCTTGCCTGGACATTCCCCGACTACCGGTCGCCGGAGATTATCGCGCTTTTAAATAGCATTCGCGAAAGATACCATCAGCAATTACGGTAGGGGCGTATGGCCATACGCCCCTGCGTTGAACCCTTGTATGGAGGAACCCCATGCTTCGAAGCATGACCGGCTACGGCCGCAGCGAACAGGCAACCGATGAGCGCAAAATAACCGCCGAAGCGCGCTCGGTCAATCACCGCTTTCTGGACATATCCCTGCGGATACCGAAAATTTTTTACCCCCTTGAAAGCGACATCCGCAAGCTCATATCGGCGCATGTCTCGCGGGGGAAAATCGATATCAACATGCAATACTCGTCCCAGCAGAACGGGGACGTTGAAATGCAAATCGATGGGGCCAAGGTAAAGAACCTGTACAGCCAGCTCAGCACAATACAGAAAGAGGCCGGCATCCCCGGCGTTGTTGATATGGCCTGCCTGCTTCCCTTGCGCGACATCTTTTTAAAAGAGCCGGACAACCAGCATGATGTACAGCTGCTGTGGGCCTTCATCAAACCTGTGCTTGAGCAGGCCCTCGGGCAGCTGCGGCACATGCAGGACGCCGAGGGCTCAGCCCTTACCGATGACATCACCACCCGCATGAGCCATGTTGAAACAGTGCTTGCTGAAGTTACGCAGCGGGCTCCCGAAGCGCTGGCAGCGCGGCTCCAGGCGCTCAAAGAACGCGTGCGTCAGCTGTGCGACGGCGTTGCTGTGGATGAGCAGCGCATGGTGCAGGAAATAGCCCTTCTTGCCGACCGCAGCGATGTCACCGAAGAACTCATTCGCGCCAAAAGCCATATCAGCCAGTTCCGCAAATGGCTCGGCTCATCCGAGGCCGTCGGCAAAAAGCTCGACTTTCTCCTGCAGGAGCTTAACCGCGAGGTCAATACCATCGGCTCCAAGGCCTCCGATGCCGACATAGCCATGAAGGTTGTAGGGGCAAAAAATGAGCTTGAAAAAATCCGCGAGCAGGTGCAGAACGTGATGTAGGCAGGGGCCAGGGTTCAGGGGCCAAGGATAAAGAAGCAGAAATTAGAAATGGAACCCATACCTAGCGGCCCATGACTTTTAAAATTTATTAATTGAGCAACCTCCCCGTACCCCTCCTGACCAGGAGGGGGAAATGGGATCAAGGTTTTGTGCCATTCATGCCAATCTCCTCCCCTGGACAGGGGAGGCCGGGTGGGGTGGACGCAAAAATGAAATTAAAAAAACTGGCATAGCAGGGAAAATAAATTTTTCAGCATTACCATGACAACATCTACCCCCCACAAACATCTTCTCTTCGTCGTTTCGGCCCCATCAGGCGCGGGCAAGACATCGCTGTGTATTGAAGCAGTGAACCGGCTGCAGGCGATCCATTTTTCCGTGTCCCACACCACCCGGCCCATGAGAAACGGCGAGGAGCACGGCAAAAACTATTTCTTTGTAACCCCGGACGAGTTCGACGGGATGCTTGCCCGGCATGAAATAGCCGAATGGACTGAAATTTACGGCAACCGCTACGGCACGGCGCGGCAGACCATTGCCGAGGCCTTCGCCGGGGACTATGACCTGCTGTTTGACATCGATGAGCGCGGCGGCCGCCAGCTCACCGATGCCTGCGACGATGTAATAACCATTCTGGTAGTGCCGCCCTCCCTTGCCGAACTTCGCCGCCGCCTGAGCGGCCGCGGCACCGAGGATGATGAGTCGCTTCGGCGCAGGCTCACGCGGGCAAAAAAAGAGATGGCGCAGATGCGCTGGTATAAATATATTATCGTGAACGACCTCTTTGAGGATGCCGTGGGGCAGCTCATGGCGATCATCACTGCCGAGCGCTGCAGGCACGGTCATGGCACTATCGAGGAACTGCTGAATGAAGACGACAGCTGCAAAGGATAAAATCATTGTCGCACTTGATGTTGAGGACCTGCCAGCAGCCCTGCAGCTTGTGGATCTTTTGCATAATGAGGTAGGCGCTTTCAAAATAGGCAAACAGCTGTTTACCGCAACCGGCCCTGAAGCAGTGCGCAGCATTCACGAGCGCGGCGGCCGAGTTTTTCTTGATCTAAAATTTCATGATATTCCGACGACTGTGGCCAAGGCATCTGTTGAGGCAGCACGTCTTGGCGTGTTCATGTTCAACATGCACGCCCTTGGCGGCTCTGCCATGATGCGCAAGTCAGTGCAGGCTGTGCGGGCGCTGCCTGGTGCGCAACCGCTCATGATTGCGGTAACTGTTCTCACCAGCATGGGGCCCGATGACCTGAAGCCTTTGGGCATTACCCTTCCCGTTGATGAACTTGTGGTGCAGCTTGCCCTGCTTGCCAAAGAGGCGGGCATGAGCGGTGTCGTGGCTTCTCCCCGCGAGATCGGCCTTATTAAAAAAGCCTGCGGCCCTGATTTTTTGGTTGTCACGCCCGGCATACGGCCAGCCGGTGCTGACGCCAACGACCAGAAACGCGCCATGACGCCCGGCGAGGCCGTGAAGACAGGGGCCGATTTTATCGTTGTCGGTCGGCCCATAACCCACGCCCCCGACCCGAAAGCAGCGGCCCGAAGTATTGCCGACGAAATCGCCTCGGTGCAATAATTGTTAGGTCTTGAATACCTATGAAAAATATTATCAGCACAAGATTTGTTTCCATACTATTCAGCATATTAGCCGTGATGTGTCCATTTGTATTGTTGATGACTGGGTTCTTCAATCCTCCGAAAAGTGATCGGCCTGTATGCGGGTTATATATTCTCCTCCCCATGGCAAAAACAGTCCTATTAATGGGCTTACTTTCTTTCACTGCTCTTGTGTTTGGAGTACGCACCTATCGACGCACTTCAAGATCAGCATGGCACAAACTTGAAGTAGTGCTAGTTAGCGTTCCGTTTTTGTTTGTGCTGGCATTCATCATCCTTTTTGTATTGGAGGACGCTGGCATTATTGAAACAGGCCTCATATAAACGCATGCAACCGTGCCGATATTGGATGCCCACCATGTGCGCTGGTTTAGCAATGACACGTAGATATCGAGCCTAACATTAATAAAAAAATGAGCGGACGGGGCGCTTCGCCACCTCAGTAACCTTTGCTTTGTGTAGTTTGTAGGAGCGGCTTCAGCCTGTAGGGTGGACTCACGAAGTGTGTCCACCAATTGCCGGAACCAAGGTGGACGTGCTTCGCAAGTCCACCCTACCATAAAAACATTGATAAGGTTCGTGTGCGCAATAACGTAAACACATAAACGTACAACCACCCTCGTAACGCCATGGCATTCATCATCTACGGCATACATCCGGTACTCGAAGCTCTGAGGCAGCGGCCCCGCGCCGTGCACCGCATAATCCTTGCGCGGCAGCGCGATGAGTCGGCTGTGCGCCCGATTATGGAGCTTGCAAAACAGGGTCATATAAAAATTGAGCATGAGCAGGGCGTCAATCTTGACCGGCTTGCAGGCTCTGAGCAGCACCAGGGCGTGCTGGCAGAGGTTGAGCCGTATCCGGTCTGGGAGCTTGACGCGGCACTTGCCAAATGCAGGAAAGAATCCTCGCTTCCGCTGCTGCTGGTGCTTGACTCCATACAGGACCCGCACAACTTCGGCGCCCTTATCCGCAGCGCCGTGTGCGCAGGCGTGCAGGCGGTCATTTTTCCCAAGGACAGGTCCGTGGGCCTCACCGCTTCGGTTGGCAAAGCATCCGCCGGAGCAGTGGAGCATATACCCCTGTGCCGCGTCACCAATATCGCTGCAACGCTTGCACAGTTGAAAAAAGAAAACATCTGGGTTGTGGGCGCCTCTGCCCATGCCGCTACAACCATTTACGGGTTTGATTTCAACCGGCCCCTTGCTCTTGTCATCGGCAGCGAAGGCAAGGGCATGCGCCCGCTTGTTGAAAAAAACTGCGACCTGTGCGTCTCCATTCCCCTGCAGGCGGGTTTTGATTCACTCAACGCATCCACTGCCGGCGCTGTCGTGCTGTTTGAAGCCATGCGGCAGCGCATGCCCGGTTAAGCCATGGATGCCGCGCTTCGATTAAGAATTTTCTCCGTTCTCTCCTTTGCCATCTTTGTCTCCATGCTGGGCCTCGGGATCATTGTGCCCGTGCTGCCCTTGTACGCCAAAACCCTCGGTGCCAACGGCTTCTGGCTCGGCGCCATCTTTGCAGGCTTCGCCATTTCGCGATCCGTCTTTATGCCCTTTGTCGGCAGGCTTTCCGACAAAACGGGCCGCAAGGCTTTCATCGCTTCAGGGCTGCTTTTCTACAGCCTCTCATCCTTCGGCTTCATCTTCGCCACGGACTTTATCATGCTTTTGTGCGTGCGCATCCTGCAGGGGTTCTGCTCGGCCATGATCGTGCCGATCGCGCAGGCCTATGTGGGCGAGATAACCCCGCCGGACAAAGAGGGCAGCTACATGGGCCAGTTTAACGTGGCCATATTCTTCGGCTTCGGGTTCGGCCCGTTTCTTGGCGGCTGCATCCATGACTATATGGGCATGAATGCCGACTTCGCCGTCATGGGCCTGCTCTGCGCCGTTTCCTTCCTGCTGGTGCTCATCTACCTGCCGGCAGCAACAAGCGAAGCTGCCGTGCCAAAAGCAGCGCCCCTTTCCTACGGCGCGCTGCTGAAACTGCGGCAGGTGCAGGGCATACTCTGGTTTCGTTTCATCAATGCATTCCTGCGCGGATCGGTCATGTCGTTTCTGCCGATTCTGGGAAGTTCGATGCTCGGGCTGAGCGGCTTTCAGATCGGCCTGGCCGTATCAACCGGCGTGCTGGTTACCTCGTTTCTGCAGTATCCCTGCGGCATGCTTGCCGACCGCTTCAACCGCAAAACCCTTCTCATGTCGGGCAACCTGCTGTATGCCTGCGCCATAGCCCTGTTTCCGCTTGCGCCGAATTTCTGGTGGCTCCTAGGCATAAGCTTCTTCTCGGGGGTGCTTGCCGCCCTGCCCCTGCCGGCAGCAACGGCGCTTATTGTGGAGGAAGGCAAAAAATACGGCATGGGCTCGCTCATGGCGCTGTTCAACATAGCCATGAGTCTGGGCCTCGGAGGCGGTCCCCTTGTCTGCGGCCTCATTCATGATGCCTTTGGCATGAACAAGGTCTTCTACATTTCGGCTGCCCTTGGCATTATCGGCACGATCTATATCGGCAGGCTCCTGCATACAACGCTTCAGATATCCCCGCCTGCGGGCCGCGGCATGGCTGAGCTTGAGCCGTAGCACCGGCTACGGCCCCTGCCCTGTGCAATTTTGTGCCCCTGCGCTGGATTGTCGACAAGGGGAATTGCCTTGACACACAATCGCTTAAAGCCTATATTCATCCCATCCTACAGCGAGTTCCTATCAGTCTGTTCATCCCCATACAATGCAGATGGCGCTGATTTAGGCTTTGTGGCAGCCGGTTCCGCGTCTCCCACAGCCCGATATGCTATACTGTTTTTTTGATGCTTCCGGCTGGCCTCTGCCTCTTTATCTTGCACGTACGTCACTCACGGCGCTGCGCTGTGTTGATGAAGCGTCATAAAATAAATCAATACAGGTATCGCCTCAGCTCTTGTAATGACATGATAGTTTGTTCTGATTGACACACGACCGCGTCTTTCGTGTGCTTTTCATAGTAAACGCACATCCTCATCAAAAAGGCGGTGTGGGCGTATCAGCCCGCAATAGAAAGGCACCATATTCAATGCAGAAACCATCAGGCCCCCGCAAAATTGCATTCCTAGGCGATTATCTGCCGAGGAAATGCGGTATTGCAACATTCACAACAGATTTGCGTTCTTCGATAGCACTGGAGTTTCCGGCCACGAAGTGTCTGGTCGTACCGGTCAATGACATCGAGGGCGGCTATGAATATCCGCCGGAGGTGCGATTTGAAATTGCGGAGCAGGACTTGCCGTCCTATCTGCGCGCGGCCGATTTTCTCAACATCACGGGCGTGGATGTTCTGTGCGTGGAGCATGAGTTCGGCATTTACGGCGGACGGGCGGGCAGTCACGTGCTGGCGCTGCTGCATGAGCTGCGCATGCCGATAGTGACCACGCTGCATACAATTCTGCGGGAGCCCACCCCGGATCAGCAGCGCGTCATGCGCGACTTGATTCGGCTTTCGACGCGGCTGGTGGTTATGGCTGAAAAGGGACGGGAGTTTCTGCTTGATGTCTATAAGGCACCGGCGGCCAAGATAGACCTTATTCCGCACGGTATTCCCGACATGCCATTTGGGGATCCTAATTACTTCAAGGATGAGTTTGGCGTGGCCGGCAAAAAGGTGCTGCTCACCTTCGGTCTGCTCTCGCCGAACAAGGGCATCGAGTATGCGCTTCGCGCCCTGCCGGACATTATCGCCGAATTTCCCACTACGGTTTTCATCGTCGTGGGCCAGACACATCCCAACCTGCTGCGCGATGAGGGTGAGCTGTACCGCTTGAGCCTTGAGCGGATGGCCAAAGACCTTGGCGTGCAGAAGAACGTTGTATTCTTCAATCGCTTCGTCGAGCTGGACGAATTAATGCGGTTTATCGGCGCGGCGGACATTTACCTCACACCCTATCTTACTGAGTCGCAAATAACTTCTGGCACGCTGGCCTATGCATTCGGCGCCGGCAATGCAGTGGTGTCGACGCCCTACTGGCATGCGCAGGAGCTGCTGACCGCGGAGCGAGGCAAACTGGTGCCGTTCCGCGACGCACAGGCCATCGCACAAGCCGTTAACGAACTGCTGCATGACGAGCCGCTGCGTCACCTGATGCGCAAAAATGCTTATCTGTTGGGCCGCGACATGGTGTGGAGCCGCGTGGCACAGCTGTACATGAAGTCCTTCGATCAGGCGAGCCAGGATCACAGCTTCGTGGGACGAAAGTCATCACCCATCAAGACCCTTGATGAACAGCCCGGGCAGTTGCCTGATCTGAAGCTCGACCACTTGTATCGCATGAGCGATTCTACCGGCATTTTTCAGCATGCCAGCTTCACCGTGCCCAATTTTGCAGAAGGCTATTGCACGGATGATAATGCCCGGGCCCTGCTGCTGGCGCTGATGCTGCAACAGGCGGGCAATAATTCGCAGCGGCTTAACGAGCGTGCCGCCACCTATGCCGCATTTTTGAACCACGCCTTTGACCGGAAGAGCCGCCGGTTCCGCAATTTCATGAGCTTTGACCGTTGCTGGCTGGAGGAGCAAGCCGGTTCCGAGGATTGCCACGGTCAGGCGCTGTGGGCGCTGGGGCTGTGCGTGGGGCATGCGGGCCATGGCAGTTTTCAAATGCTTGCGGCGGAACTGTTCGAACAGGCCCTGCCCGTTGCCGCCAAGTTCACGTCCCCGCGCGCCTGGGCGTTCACGCTCATCGGCATTGACGAATACCTTCAGCGCTTGAGCGGCGACCGGCGCGCCAACCAGATTCGCAAACTGCTCACGGCCAAACTGCTGCAGCGCTACGCCGACACCGCGACCGAAGACTGGCAGTGGTTTGAAGATGTGGTCTCCTACGCAAACGCCAAGCTGCCGCATGCGCTGATTCTCAGCGGCCGCTGCATGAACAACGCCGCGATGCTGGAAACCGGCCTCAAAACGCTGCGCTGGCTGGTTAAAATGCAGACCTCTGATGCAGGCTCGCTGCAGCCCATCGGCTCCAATGGTTTTTATCAGCGCGGACAGAAACGAGCGCTTTTCGATCAGCAGCCGATTGAGGCCCAGGCCACGGTGTCAGCCTGCATTGAGGCGTATAACGCCACGGATGACATGTTTTGGGTGGCTGAAGCGCGCCGGGCCTTTGAATGGTACCTTGGCAGAAACGATTTGGGCCTGGCGCTGTACGATTCAAGCACCGGCGGCTGCCGCGACGGCTTGCACGTGGACCGCGTGAGCCAAAACCAGGGAGCTGAGTCCACACTGGCTTTCTTGCTTTCGCTGGCCGAAATGCAGGCGCTGCAAAGCACCCTTGCCAGCTTCAAGGAACCGTCGGGCGAATAAAGATGGAAACAAAGGCGGAAGTCATGACTAAAATTACACAGCAAACCGTACACGCCAAGCGCATAGGGCCAACGCTGGCCCCGGACCGCTCGCGGGTGCTGATACGCCCTTTTTATCCCACCAGCGACGATATCGCTCTGAAGATCATCTCCCGCGTCATGGCACTCTCCGACGATCAGGTCGCCCGACTGCTGCGCGGGGTGATGGGCGAGTTTGAAGACCGGCATGAACAGGTAGAACAACTTTTACGCTACCGCTTCACCCAGTTGCGCCGTTATCTGGGCGACCAGCCTGTGCCGTCACCACAGCGGCAGCTGCTCATCGGTGCTTACTTCACGCACGAATACTCTTTTGAGTCCTCGGCGCTGTTCAATCCTTCCATAGTGCCGCACCCCGATCAGACCGGGCTGCCCATGGGCGCACTCCGTTTTATTCTGAGCCTGCGGGCCACGGGCGAAGGGCACATTTCCTCCATTGCCTTTCGTGAAGGCGCAGTAAGTGCGCAGCAGCGCATCACGCTCAAGCAGCCCGTACCCTTTGTGACTGAGCCGGAGCGCGTGCCCAATGCACTGTACGAGAAGCCGCTCTTTGCCCGCAAGCTCCAGGAAGCAGGCCTGCATAATGACTTTTGCTGGCGCGTGCTTGATCAGCTCCAGGAGTCCTTCACCCTGGACGACCTGCGCAGCGTCCTGGCGGCGGTGGAGCGCCGGCATACCGGCCCTTCCGACGCCGCGGATGACGGTTCCGCCCGGGGCATCCTGCTGCTGGCCGAATCCAACTACGAAGTGCGCTTTGCTCCCGGCAGCCTCGTCTCCCAGCGTGTTCTGTTTCCATCCGTGCCCAGCCAGAGCAACGGCATCGAGGATGCGCGCTTCGTTCAATTCCAAAACCACGACGGCAGCTTCACCTACTTCGCGACCTACACAGCCTATGACGGCAAAATCACCCTGCCGCAGCTGCTGGAAACGCAGGACTTTTTTCACTTCAAGTTTATCACCCTCAACGGCCCGGCCGTGCAGAACAAAGGCATGGCGCTGTTTCCGCGCGCCATAGGCGGTCGCTACGCCATGCTGTCGCGCCAGGACGACGAGAACATCCTGCTGATGTACTCGGATAATATCCACTTCTGGCAGGAGCCGAAGCTGCTGCTGCTGCCGGCCCAGCCGTGGGAATTCGTGAAGATCGGCACCTGCGGTTCTCCCATCGAAACGGAGGCGGGCTGGCTGGTGTTGACCCACGGAGTCGGCCCGATGCGCAAGTATTGCCTCGGCGCGTTTCTGCTGGATCTTGAAGACCCTTCGCGCGTTCTGGGACGCCTGCGCGAACCGCTGCTGGCTCCGAACGAAACGGAGCGGGAAGGCTATGTCCCGAATGTCGTGTACACCTGCGGCGCACTGCTGCACGGCCGGGAGCTCATCATCCCGTACGCCATGAGCGACTACGCAACCAGTTTTGCCACCGTGTCGCTGGACGAAGTACTGGGGGCGATGGAGTGAGTCCTGCAGGGGCACAAAATTTTTTGTCCCTGCGTTTTATCAGGCGGGATAACCCCGCCCCTACGATCCGAACCTGTATCCCGAACAATTCATTCCGGATTATCAACCAGCGAAATATCAACGCTGCTCACATCCCAGATATCGCGGGCATATTCGGCAATGGTGCGGTCGCTTGAAAACTTACCGCAGCGGGCCACGTTGAGTATGGACATGCGCGTCCAGCGGGTTTTTTCAAGATATGCCTTTTCCGCCCGATCCTGCGCAGCCACATAGGCGTCGAAGTCGGCCATGAGGCAGAACTCGTCGTGGTACATAAGCTCATCGTGAATCGGCCGAAACAGGCCCGTATCAATGGGCGAAAAAAAGTCGGCGCCTATAAACCGCATCACCTGCTGCAGCATGGCAGACTTTGCCACATACAGGCCCGGGTCGTAACCCCCGCGTTTGAGCTCAACCACCTGGTCGGCATTAAGGCCAAAAATAAAAATATTCTCGGGGCCGACCTCCTCAAGAATTTCGACATTCGCGCCGTCGAGCGTGCCGATGGTGACCGCCCCGTTCAGCGCGAACTTCATATTGCCCGTGCCCGAAGCCTCCTTGCCTGCCGTTGAAATCTGCTCGGAAAGGTCTGCAGCCGGTATCAGGCGCTCGGCAAGGGAGACGCGGTAGTTGGGAAGAAACGACACGCGCAGGAAATTGTTCACATCCGGGTCATTGTTGATGACCTGGCCGATGGCGTTGATGAACCGGATGATGAGCTTTGCCTTCTGGTAGCCGGGCGCGGCTTTGCCGCCGATAATACAGGTGCGGGGCACGCGGCGCGCAGCGGGTATGTCTTTCAGCTCAAGGTACTTTGCCGTGATGTACAGCGCGAACAGTAGCTGCCGCTTGTACTCGTGCATGCGCTTGACCTGCACGTCGATAAACGAATCCGGGTGAATCTCGATCCACTCCTCGTCCCAGACCGATTCGGCAAGGCGGTGCTTGCAGGCAAGCTTCACCTCGCGCCAGCGGTCCTGGAAACCACCGTCATCGGCGAAATTCTCAAGCTCTCGCAAGCGGCTCAAATCCTTGACCCACCCGTCGCCGATGGCCTCGGTTATGAGCTCGGAAAGTTTCGGATTGGCCACGCGCATCCAGCGCCGCGGGGTAACGCCGTTGGTCTTATTGCTGAACTTTTCGGGCCAGTACTCATGAAAGTCACGCAGCAGCGTTTCCCGCAGCAGCCGTGAGTGCAGCTCAGCCACGCCGTTCACCGAGTGGCTGCCGATCACGGCAAGATAGGCCATGCGGATGCGCTTTTCAGAACCCTCGCCCACGATTGACATGCGGCCCACGCGCGCCTCGTCACCGGGAAAGCGCGCAGCAACAGCCTCCAGAAATTTGTGATTGATGAGATAGATAATCTCCAGATGCCGCGGCAGCACGCGCTGAATAAGCGCCACGGGCCATTCCTCAAGCGCCTCGGGAAGCACCGTGTGGTTGGTGTAGCCGAAGGTGCGCACGGTGATGTCCCAGGCATCGTCCCAGGCCATGCCCTCTTCGTCGATGAGAATGCGCATCAGCTCGGGTATGGCAAGGGCCGGGTGCGTGTCGTTGAGCTGTATGGCCACCTTGTCGGGCAGCTGTTTGAGATCGCTGTTCTCATTCTTGAACCGCCGCAGAATGTCCTGAACGGAGGCGGACACAAGAAAGTATTCCTGCCGCAGGCGCAGCTCACGGCCCTCGAAAAAATTATCATTGGGGTAAAGCACCTTGGTAATGTTTTCGCTCTTCACCTTGGTCTGGCAGGCCGCCATGTAGTCGCCGGCATTGAAGTCGTCGAGCGAAAACTCTTCCGTGGCTTTTGACGACCACAGGCGCAGGGTGTTGACATTGTTGATATCATAACCGGGCACGGGCGTATCATAGGCAAGGGCTACAACCTCTTCGCCGCCCCACCACACAGTCTTCTGCCGGCCGAACACGTCGGGCTTGTGATCGACGGCGCCGCCGAGGCGCACCCTGAAGGTATACTCGGGCCGCGGCACTTCCCATGGATTGGTGCGGGCAAGCCAGTTATCGGGCGTCTCCATCTGCGCGCCGCGCACGATCCGCTGGTTGAAAAGGCCGTACTCATAGCGCAGACCATACCCATGTGCTGGTATGCCCATGGTTGCCATGGAGTCAAGAAAGCATGCAGCCAGCCGCCCGAGGCCGCCGTTGCCCAACCCCGCATCAACTTCATAGCTGCGGATGGTCTCAAGATCCATGCCCAGCTCTTTGAGCGCTTCGCGGCAGGCGTCATGCAGGCCGAGATTCGTCAGACTGTCTTCAAGGGATCTGCCCAGCAGAAACTCCATGGACAGATAGTAGACGCGTTTGACATTGCGATTGTGGTAGGTCTGCTGTGTGGTGATCCAGCGCTCAACCATGCGCTCCAGCACGGCATAGGCAGTGCTTAAAAAGCGGTCATAGGCTGTGGCGCTGTACTGGTCTTTGGCAAGACGGTATTCAAGATTTGCCATGATCGATGCTTTGATCGCTTCGGCATCATAGCCCTTGTGATGGATATGCCAGTCGAATTTGGACTCTTTCATGTCGGTCTCTCCGGGTGATACTAAAATATTTTAAATGCTGTTTGCACGGTATATTCAGCGTAGCATAACCCACCGATTCGCTCAAGGCATGAATGGTGAGTGTCACTCACCGGCTTTCGTATCTTTTATTATTTGCTTTTATCGCGTTTCCGAAGGGCCGGGTTTCAAAACCACTACACGGAGCAAAAGGGACGGATGGAATTTGCCTTGCGAAACATGTTAGGAAGATAATTGACCATTGAAGATATAATCCCCTGCCCTTAAGGGCGCCCAGTAGAAGGGGTGCTGTATCCGGGCATGGCTGTGAGATTAAAATGCGCCTGCCGCAGGGCTGAACAGTGATGCTCCCCGCCTACAAGGCGGGGAATCCCGGTGCTTAATTTGATTGTAGTGATACCTGCCTTTTCATCCCCGCTTACAAAGCGGGGATGAAAAGGCAGGATTCCGGTAAACGCTGGACTCCGGCTTCAGTTTCAATTCTCTCCGAAATACCTTTTTTCCGCAGTGTCTGCAGTTATTTTTGCTCTGATGTTTTTTAAGCCTTATTTTTCAAGGCCTTTAGATTTCGCATCGTATATTTCCATTGATTTTAAAGCTTAAAAACAGTCTGATTTTTAAATACGTTTTAAAATTCTGTCGAGTTATGCCAGGAACGGCAAATTTTTTCTTCAAGGAATGTTTTTGGTTCGGTTTTCTAAGTAATTGTAAAATCTTAGGAAAAGCAAAAATTTTTTGTGTGACAGCAGAGTACTTAAAAATATTAAATAAATCACCTTGACAGCCCCATATCTTGTGGTTTATATAACGCTTCATACAAAATGACCGATACTATAAAGGGGGAGAGCTTATGGGGTCTCTGGTTGAGCTAAAAGAGAGGCAGAAGCCTGTGGATTTGCATGAAACCACGGATTTGGCTCTATTTGTCAGGACTTCAAGCGACAACCTTGCAGGCTGGGACCGTCAAAAAATTGTTGATGCCATGGTTCGCGAGGCTGATGTGCCCAGTGATGTGGCGGATCGGATAAGCCTTGAGGTTGAGGAAATTATTGTCAAGGCAGACATCAAATTCGTGACCGCCCCCCTGATCCGTGAACTGGTTGATGCAAAGCTTATCGAGTGCGGCCTTGAAGACGCCCGCAAAAAACATACCCGCCTTGGTGTGCCGCTCTACGATGTCGACCAGATGATCCTGCATCCCAACAAGGAAAATGCCAATGTTCCTCACGGCCCTGAGGCCACCAATCTGACCCTTGCCGAAGGCATTAAAAAGGAATATGCGCTGCTCAAGGTGTTTACTGCTGATGTGGGCGATGCCCATATGCGCGGCGACATTCACCTGCACGACCTCGGCTTTATCGACCGGCCATACTGTTCGGGCCAGTCCCTTGAATACATCAAACGTTTCGGCTTGAGCCTGCCCAATTCCCTTTCCACAGCAAAGCCTGCGCGGCAACCCGAAGTGCTGCTGGCGCATATGGTGAAGTTTGCCGCTGCCCTGCAGAGCCATTTTGCCGGCGCTATAGGCTGGGACGCCGTGAATCTCTTTTTTGCCCCCTATCTTGAAGGCCGCAGTGACCGCGAGGTCAAACAGCTTGCGCAGATGCTGATATATGAATTCTCGCAGCAGGCCGTGGCGCGAGGCGGTCAGGCTATATTTACCGACATCAACCTGTACTGGGAAGTGCCCAAACATTTTGAGAATGTGCCTGCCATTGGGCCGGGCGGTGAATTCACGGGTAAAACCTACGGCGAGTATGAAAAAGAGGCGCAGCGGTTTGTCTGGGCGCTGTTTGACGTGTATAAGGAAGGCGATGGCACGGGCCGGCCTTTTTTCTTTCCCAAGCCGCTGGTGCATATTACTGAAAAGCTTTTCCGCACCGAAGGATGGCAGGACTTCCTGCATCATATCTGCGATGTGGCAAGCGAAAAAGGCACAACCTATTTTGTTTTCGACCGCGGCGATACTGCAAAAATATCCGAGTGCTGCCGTTTGAGCTTCAAGCTCAATGCAAGCGATATCGAGGACGCCAAGTCCCCCTGGAAGATGCGCTTCAGCGCGCTGCAGAATGTGACTGTCAATTTGCCGCGCCTCGGGTACCGCAGCAAGGGCAATGATACGGCCCTTTTTAACAACCTGCGCGCCATGATGGAGCTTGCTGTGAAGGGCCATCTGCAGAAGAAGTATTTTATCGAAAGCCTGCTCGCCCTTGGCGATACAGGGCCCCTTGCCCTGCTGACCATGGCGACCGACGGTGCGCCGTATCTGCGCATGCACCGGGCTTCTTACCTGATCGGCATGGTTGGCCTGAACGAGCTTGTAAAAATCCATACCGGCGAAGGCCTGCAGGAATCAAAGCGGGCCATTAAATTCGGGCTCAAGGTTATTTCGGAGATGAGCCTGCTGTGCAAAAAATACAGCGAGATGCACGACATGCATTTCGTGCTCGAGCAGACGCCTGCCGAAAGCACGGCCTATCGGTTTGCCAAGCTCGACCTGCGCGACTACCGCGATCATGCCCAGAATTTCGTGCGCGGCGACGTCGCAACAGGCCATATTTACTATACCAACTCTACCTGCCTGCCTGTCGGGTCAAGCGAAAATCCCATTGAACGCGTGCGCACCGAAGGGCTTTTCCATCCCCTTATTGAGGCAGGATCCATCACCCATATCTGGCTTGGGGAGTCGAAGCCGGCAAAAGAGTCGTTGTCAAATTTTGTTATCAAGGTTTTCCGCGAAACGCAGAATGACCAGATAGCGTTTTCACCGGAGTTTACCAACTGCCTTGCCTGCGGCAGAACCGTTCGTGGCCTGCAGCCGACCTGTCCGCATTGCGGGTCGGATAAAGTGGATGGCATAACCCGCATTACCGGCTACTTCACCAAGATTTCCAGCTGGAACAAGGGCAAGATCGGTGAATTGCGGGAGCGCAACAGGAACAAGGGATTTTTCGCGAAATAAAAGGGTCTTGCTATGCGCACAGTAAAAATTTTTATAAAGGCCGGTTGCTCCCGGTGCCCGCAGGCCAAACAGGCAGGCGCAACGCTCAAAGATGAAGGGTTCAGCGTTACGGAATTTGATGTGGGGACCACAGACGGGCTTGCAGAAGGAGCATACTACAGCGTGCAGGCAACGCCCACCGTCATTATTGAAGATCAGAATGAAACAATCATCGGCGACTTCAGGGGCGAGGTGCCGCCGATCGAGACATTGCGGGATATGCTTACCGGCAACTAAGCCGGCAGGGGTTGAATGGAATCACTTGCAAGCCTTTCAATAAAGGGTTTTATAGAAGCATCGTTTGTGGACTGGCCGGGTAAGCTCTGCTCGGTCATCTTTTTCCCACGCTGCAATTTCCGGTGCCGTTACTGCCACAACGGGCAGTTGGTGACTAAGCCCGATATGCTTGAGGATATCCAGTTCAGCCATATCATGGCCTATCTGCAGCGCGAGCGGGCATGGATCGACGGGGTCTGTCTTTCCGGCGGCGAGGCAACCCTGCAGCCGCAGCTGCCCGAAATTCTTGCCCATATCAAAGCTCAGGGCTTCCTGACCAAGCTTGACACCAATGGCAGCAATCCCGAACTGCTCAAGCGCCTGATTGATGACAGACTTGTCGACTATGTAGCCATGGACGTAAAAGCCGCCCTTGATGAGCACAGCTATTGCGCTATCACCCAATCTGTGAGCGTACTTGAAGCTGTCAAGCTCAGTATACGAATTTTGATGGACAGCCCGGTTGAGCATGAGTTCCGACTGACTGTCGTTCCATCCTATCACGGACCGGATGAGATTCTCCAGGTGGCCCGTGATCTCAACGGCGCCTCCAGGCTGCGCATACAGAACTTCAACCCCGCCTCGGTCCTTGATCCCTCGCTGCAAAGCCTGAAACCCTTTGATGATGCCTTCATCGACCGTTATCAGCAACAGGTCAACGATATTATTGCCCACTGAAGCTCACGAGCATTTTTGTTTTTACAGGCCTGTTGGATCAAAAGGTCCTGTTTTTTTGTTGCTAAGCCACTGCGTTCAGGGGCCTCAAATTAAAAAAAAATTAATGCTGGATTCATGTTTACTTAACAGGCTTTTTGTATATAATTGCTGTTTTTTGAGTTTAGGCTGTTTTTGCCTGTGCTGCTGGAGTAAACTCTTTCTTGTAGTTTTCTGTCGCATACGGGGAGAGGCTATTGAGCAGTATCTGAATCGTTTTCTCAGACCATAGGGGGCATGTTCGTCCATTCCACAGAAGTGCGGGCTGGAATAGCAGCAGTAAAAGCGGCGGATATGGACTATCCCGGGTCAAAAGAGCATAGGAGCATATAATATGAAGACACGACATTTGAAAACACTGGGACTTATTGCAGCAATACTGCTTGCTGTTTGTATAGCCAGGCCAACCCTGTTTACCATCATGGCCGGATTAGTTTTTGTGGTCATCGGCGAGGCCGCACGATTCTGGGCCGCCGGGCATCTGATACGCAAAAAAGAGCTTGCAACGTCGGGCCCGTACGCCTATGTGCGCGATCCCCTGTATTTCGGCAGACTGTTTCTGCTGGTCGGTTTTTGTATCATGGGCGGCATCTGGTGCTTTGCACTGCTGGTGGTGGGGCTGGGTATTTTTTTCTGGAGTTACATGCCCCGAAAATACAAAAAGGAAATGGCCTGGCTTGAGGATATTTTCGGAGAAGAGTACACACGCTATGCCGCGCAGGTGCACAGCCTCATTCCGCGACTCACACCGTATCCGGACTCGGCAGGCAGGCCCTGGAGTTTTAAGCTTTTCTGGAATGAAAACAGGGAGCAGTATTTTCTGCTGATTGTGCTTGGCGTTTTTGCAGGTATGATTTTGCGGATGATTCTGCGTCAGCAGGGGGTACTATGAGTGCCGTGCCCTATATTTCGGTGGTCGTTCCGGTTTGCAATGAGCAGGACAATCTTGAGCCCCTCACCAGCGAGCTTGTCGAGGTGCTCGCCGAGATCAACCGGCCCTATGAGATCATTTTTGTCGATGACGGCTCTACTGACGCAAGCCCGCAGAAAATTGAAGATTTGCGGCAGCAGTTTAATGGCATTCGGGTGATACGTTTTAAAAAGAACTGCGGCCAGACCGCCGCCTTTGATGCGGGGTTCAGGGCGGCCCTGGGTGATGTCGTCATCACCATGGATGCTGATTTACAGAACGACCCGCATGACATACCCGCCATGCTGCCACTTATCGGACAGTATGATCTTGTGTGCGGCTGGCGCCACAAGCGAAACGATAATTTCGTGCGCAGGATTTCATCGCGCATAGCCAATGGCATTCGCAACAGGCTCAGCGGTGAGAACATTCGGGATGTGGGCTGTTCGCTCAAAGTATTTCGGCGCGAGTATGCCCAGCGGCTCAAACTGTTTACCGGCATGCATCGGTTTTTCCCCACCCTGGTAAAATTCGAGGGAGGCAGGGTCGCCGAGGTAAAAGTCAATCACCGTCCCCGCAAATTTGGCACTCCCAAATACGGTATCTGCAACCGGATCATGCGCTCATTTCTTGATCTGCTGGCGGTATGCTGGATGAAAAAACGCTATCTTGGCTATACAATTGAGGAGCAGAAATAAATGGACTTTATAAACGGCTGGGTCCTGTTCGGTTTTCTGGGGCAGGCGGCATTTTCCGCTCGCTTTATCGTGCAGTGGATCGTATCGGAAAAGAACAAGGAGAGCACGATTCCCGTTGTCTTCTGGTATTTAAGTCTCGTCGGCGGTCTGATCCTGTTTATTTATGCAATTTATAAGAAAGACCCCGTTTTTGTGATCGGCCAGGGATCGGGCCTTGTCGTGTATATCCGCAATTTGGTCCTGATTAAAAAAAAACAGCAGGCTCAGGCACTGAACGAGTGTCGCGACATAGAGCATAACGCCTGACAAGGCGTCTCTTCTGGAAACACACTACCCATGACAATTCAGCTGAAGACAACAGCAGTTCTTATGTGTCTGTTGGGCATTGTGGGGTTTGGGCTTTTCTACAAGCTCGGTGCCGTTCCCCTTGCCGACCCCGATGAGCCCCGCTATGCCGAATCGGGACGCGAGATGATTGAGCTCGGCTCCTATATGGTGCCCTATTTCAACTACGAGCCGAGAATAAATAAACCCGTTCTGTATTATTGGAGCATCTGCGCAAGCTACATGGTGCTTGGCGTTTCGGAATTCAGCGCGCGCCTACCCTCAGCCCTCGCAGCACTTGCCGTGATAATAGCCGCCTTCTTTTTCATGAATCGCTTCTGCGGCCTTGCCGCGGCCGCATTATCCTGTCTTATTATGGGTTCAAGCCCGCTTTTTTTCGTGCCCGGCAGGCTTTCCATGCCCGACATGGTGCTGGGGCTCTTTATGGTGCTGTCATTGTTCAGCTTCTATCTGGGATGGCAGGAGCAGAACCAGTCGCGCAAGAAGCGCTGGTATATTGTCTTCTATTTTTTTCAGGTGGTTGCAGCCTGGATCAAAGGCCCTGTGGGTATACTTATTCCCCTGGTAGTGGCTGCTTTGAGTCTTTGGCGCGCGCGGGATCTGCAGGAACTCAAAAATATGCGCCTGTGGCGGAGCCTGCTGCTGGTGCTGGTGCTGTCGCTTCCCTGGTACGCCTATATTTATTTTTTTGTAAATCAGAGCGCCATGGCCGCAATGTCGACGAAGGAAACCGTGGGCAGGATTTTCGGCTCAAGCGGTCATGCTTTTGATCCGCTTTATTTCTATTTTATTGTTATTATGCCGGGTCTTCTTCCCTGGACTTTTCTGCTCCCTTGGGCGCTTTATAAGCGCTTCCGGATGCTTGAACCAAGCCGGCTGAGAACCTTTCTGGAAGTTTGGTTCGTTTTTGTTTTTACATTTTTTACTCTGTGCGCCATCAAAAAACCGCAGTACGTCGTGATGCTCTCCTGCGTTTTTGCCGCATGGTTCGCAACGGTCGTCACCGACACGTTGCGCGTGTCTTCATGCCGACGGGATATTGGCCTTATCGCCTCGCTATTTGTCTTTCTGACTGTTTCGATTGTAGGAGCTTCCAGGGGCTTTACCTGGCTTTCAAAAAACCAGCCGGATCTGATAGTGGGCGGCATGGGCATGGGCCTTACTCTCATAGTTCCTGCTCTTGCCGCGCTCTGGCTTTCGGCCCGCGGCCATGCACGCAGCGCGCTTGTTGCGTTAAGTCTCGTGACCTTGCTCAGCCTTGTGCCCGCTGTGAGCTATGGCACGGCCTGGGTGGAGAAGCAGCGCTCGATAAAGGCTTTTTTACAGGAGAACGAAGCTGTTATTGCGCAGGCAACTGAGATATATGCCGGTGTTAAGATTTTCAACGGCCTTCCTTTTTATCTGCGCCGCCAGGTTGTTATGGACACGGAAGAGGACCTCCTCGTGCAGAAGCTGCAGGGGCCTGAGCGCTGTCTTGTATTCACGAGCGACAAGCGCTATAACCATAATAGAGAGCTTTTTGCCCCCTATTTGACGGCGGCAAAATATGGAAAAGTGCTGCTTTCAAACTTTGCAGCCAAAGGAGTTGCGCCATGAACACGCGTCAGGTGTACCGGCAAGGAATCGTTTTTTTTGCAGCTGCCCTCCTGATTCTTGCACCGGCATGGGCAGCCGACGAACTGCGAACAGTAATAAAGGTTCACAGCGGCACTGTCGTCAAGCTGCAGGCAAAAACATCAAAAGACAAGGATGTCAAAGTGCGCTATATCGGCGTTGATGCTCCGGACAGGGGCGATCCTTTTTTTGAGCTCTGCCGCAACGCCAACAAGGCTCTGGTCGAAAATAAAAAAGTTCGACTGCAAACTGATGCCGTGCTAACCGATTTAAACGGCAGGACTCTGGTGTATGTCTATGCGGGAGATGTGTTTGTAAATGCCGGGCTTATTAAAAACGGCTGCGGTTTGGTCTCAGCACCTGACGGCAATGTACAGCACCGGGAGTTTTTTTTAACGCTGCAGCAGGAAGCGCGTAAAAATCGAAGAGGCCTTTGGGCCTCTGAAGATCAAAGCGATGAACCGTATTATGTCGGCTCAAAAAGCGGCAAAATTTTTCACCGCCCATCATGTCCGCACGTAAAAGCGCTTGACTTCGACGACCGGCTCATTTTTCGGACAAAGGCTGAAGCGCTCACCGACAATTACAGTCAGGACTGGCGCTGCTGCCCGCTGTTCATGAAACCCGATAAGGCCATCCAGTCTGCGGAAGAAGACCAGACGCCTTCTTCGCCCATGAAACGCTGAGGCTTCCAGGTGCGGGTTCTCATGCTTTAGAGAACGTGACACATTGATTCTGCGATGAAGAAGACAACACTCACGGCTCTGCTGCTTGCGGCGCTTACGCTCCGGGTGCTTTTTTATCGGCTTGGAGATTCCCATTTCTACCATGTGCGCAATGAATCACGCCGCGCCGAGATCGCCCGTGAGATGCTGCAGACCCGCCAATGGCTTATTCCACAGCTTGAGGAAGAAACGGTACTGACAAAACTGCCAGTTTTTTACTGGGCAATTGCCGCTGGCCTTTTTAGATCGG
>Ga0209777_10001912_pt1 | contig 28636 bp, 47 predicted proteins | sample FrelakmetHBP12HB_FD_187147 | JGI IMG/M metagenome (GOLD analysis project Ga0209777, IMG submission 187147) | Freshwater lake sediment microbial communities from the University of Notre Dame, USA, for methane emissions studies -HBP12 HB (SPAdes)... | ecosystem: Environmental > Aquatic >...
GGCGGATCTCGCACGCGCGTCACTGATGGCCCCGCCGATGGACTTGACCATGGGAATCAGAATCGGGGTGGCCAGCACCAGCCCGCCGATGACCAGCCCCCAGATGGCGTAGCCCTTGAGACTGCTGAAAATCGAGACCGGGGAGAAGGGGTTGTCGATGTTGGTGACCTTCTCCCAGAACTGGACGTTCTCGGCGGCCGAGGCGGAATTGACCAGCGCGTCGTCGTGCGCCTTCTTGGCGATGGCCATGCTCGCCGCGCCGCTGGCGTCCTTCAGGTCGGCGGCCCACATCGCCTTCCTCGATGCCAGAAGCGTATCGTAGGAGTTCATAAACTTGATCGCTTCCTTGGCCTGGTCCCCGCCCGCCCGGAGCTGGGCGTCCGGCAACTGGCGGTCGAACTGCTTGAGCATCCCGTCCATCACGTCGGCGTAGACCTTGGCGTTGTCATCCACGGTGGACTTGCGGGTCCCGCTGCCGATGTACATCCTCAGCTCGTTCCTGAACATCTGGATGTCGGCCTTCAGCTTCGCCAGGCGCTGGAGGTCGCTGTCCGTCGAGCCCATCCCGTACCCGGACTGGAACCAACTGCTGACCCGCTGGCCGGTCATGTAGTTCCGCCCCATCCGGTAGAAGTTCTGGGAGGCCTGGGGCGTGCTCCGCCCGAACCAACTGCTATAGGGGCTGAACCGGATAGTGTGGCCGCCAGACAGCCCGCGGTGCACGTACCGCTTCGCCAGCGCGCGGTGGACGTGCGCCGCCACCAGATTCCGGAGGGCGTCGCTTTCCGTGGCGGGCGCCTCGAACATTCTTCTACGCATGGGCCGCGGCCCTCCGCTTCATCATCGTGTTGGCGACGAGCAGCCCGGCGATCAACAGGGCGCCGCCGCCGATGACGTAGAGGCCGTACTTGCTGAAGACGGTCTCCTTGATGGCGCCGGGCAGCGCCGCAACCATCGTGGCGGGCTTCGGCGCGGCCTTGGGCTTCTTGGGCGCCGCGTTGGCCAGCGCGGTGTTGAGCGCGTTGCCGTAGAGCCCGATCTGGGCGGTCAGCGTCAGCGATTGGGTCATGTCGAAGCTGGGATTGGCCTGCATGGCCGCCAGCGTGGCGTTGAGGGTGTTGCGCAGCGTGGCGTAGGTGGTCATAAAGGAGTCGTAGGCCGGTTGACTGTACTGCTGGAGCTGGGACTCCCGGGCGGCCAGCCCGGAGAGCGCCACCTGGGCGGTGGAGATCGCCGAGGCCTGGGCCGTGGGGAGCTGGCCGAGATCGCCCATGCCCCCGAACTTGAGCGGGTCGAGGAAGTCCACCCGGTCGATCCCGTAACGGCCGACGATGTCGTTGTTGTCGAGCGGCACCACCGAGGAGTCCAGGATCTCCACCGGGCTGTTGGAGAGGTTGCGCTTCCAGGGCCCGCTCTCCCCGGCCACGTAGGGCAGCCCCACCTTGGCCGCGGAAATTTGCATCGGGGGCCGGAAGCGCGCGTCGAGTTCCACGGACGACTGCTGCTCGCCGTAGTCCTCGTCGATGGGCTTGGTGCCCTTGGGCAGCCCCGCCTCGGACAGCTTGACCCGCATAAAGTTTTCGCCGAGCCCGAACATGGCCGAGCCCTGCTCGAAGCCCACCGCCTCCACGCCCTCCGAAGGCTCGTCCTCGCTGAGAACCGGAGCCGTGGGCATCTCGCCCTCCGACACCGTGGGCACCGAGGGAACGCCGCCCTGCGGGGCCGCGTAGGAAGTGGTCTCGTCGGCCATCAGCGGCTGGTCAACGGCCGGGGCGAACGACGTGGGCGGCACGTAGGCCGCCGGGGCGGGCGCCGGAGGATTGGCCGCAGCCGCCGCAGCCGCGGCGGCCGATGTCTTGATCGCGTCCCTGGCCGCATCGGCCTGGGCCTTGTCGGTCTTGAGCTGGGAGAGCTTGACTGCCAATTCCGCCTCCGCGATGGCGTGCGCGCGGCGATCCTTGGCCTTCGAGCCGAGACCGGCGAACTCCTCGATCCCGATTTCCTCGGCCGCGCCACGGCCGATCCTCTGGCGCACCTGGCGCTGGGCGACCTGCTGTACCGTCTGGACGGGCGCGGTGCCCTCACCGGTAGCCTGGTCGGCCGGGCTCGGCCCGGAGAAGTCCGAGAACGCGGCGTGCTGGCGGCGGGCCCCCTTGCTGCCCGCGCCACTGAACTGCGCCATCGAGGCGCGGTCTTCGGCCGCGGAGTTGGACGCCTGCTGGCCGAGTTTCTGGCGAACCATGCGCTGCACGACCTGCTGGAGGGGCTCAGCCACCGGAACCGCCACGAAACGCGAAGGCACCAGATCGGCAAGCGACTTGCGGAAGACGGTCCTGAACATGCCGGGTTGACGGACGGCAAGCGGGGCGGACGCCGGGGCGGACGGGAGGCTCTTCGCCCCCTCGCCGGTGTCGGCGGCCACGGCCTTCGGCGAATGGAACTGCGAGAACGCGCTGCCCGACTTGCGGGTCCCCTTGTAACCGCTGCCCCGGGATTGGGCGAGTTCGGCGCGGTCGTCGGCTGCGGAGTTCGCCGCCCGCTGGCCGAGCTTCGCGCGGACCGTGCGCTGCACGATCTGCTGGAGGGTTTCGGGAACAGCAGGCCGAGGGCTGAGGGCCGAAGGCTGAAGGGCAGGCGGAGGGGAAACGACCGAAGGGGCGGGCCGCGCGTCGGAGGCCGAGGGGCGCTTGAGCCCTTCGCCATCGTCGCTCACCAGCATCTCCGGGGCCATGAAGACATCGAACGTGTTCGCGGTGTTCCGCTCCCGCGTGACCGTCTCGGGACCGTGCTCCCCCATCACATCCTGGGTGACATCGAGGGGGCCAAGTCCGGCTACTTCGTACAAGTCCATCTCAGATCCTCCACTCTCCACGGGCCATGTACTTCGGGGGTTCCCAGCCAACGTAACTGCTGGCCACGGTCGCGTCCAGTCCCCACCACCTGCCGTCCACGTAGACGGAACAGTACACGTGGGACCACTCGTCCGGCGTCGAAGGGTTGCTCTTGATGACGATGAACTTGGGGCGCATCCCGAGGACCATCGCGGCGGCGGCAAGCAGGGTAGACATGTCGTCGCAATCCGATCCTTTACGGTATAATGTCTGCATCGGCGACTGGATCAGTTCGACGTACCCGCCCATCGCAGTCAGCGGATCGGGGATGTAGCGGATGTAGCCCTTGACGAACTTGAGCAGCGCGTCGAGTTCGCCGACCTGATCGCGCGCGGGAACCTTGCTGACGATTTTGGTGACGAGGCGGATGAACGTCCAGTTGCGGGCGTCGCGGGCGGCCAGCTCCGTCATGCGACGGAGCGCGGCCTCAGTTCCCGGCGAGCCGGGGGGCACTAGCTCGTACAGGGGCATGGCCGCCTCCCAACGGAGCTTTCAGTTGCAGGAAGAGTATCTCGACCCTCAAGGTCGAGAAGGGGTTCTCGTGCTTGCAGCGGGGACACTTGATGACGATGTGCAGGTTCTGGCCGGAGTACAGATTGGCCAGCCGCTGGTGGCACTTCGTACAGCGCAGCGGAAAAAAAGTGCTCGTCCCCAACTTTACCCGCCGCAAACCGACAGGCGCGTCCCCAACAAAACAACCCCACGGCATCCGTGCGGACCACCCGCTCGGTGACGTGGGGCTGAACGCGCCCTGATTGGTCTGTCTGGCTACACTATATCGCGGGTCGGCGGAAGTGTCAAGCCTTTTTGCCGCCCTTTTCGGGCACCACCCGGTAGTCGGCCTCGATCACGTCGTCCCCGGCCGCTCCGGGTTCACCCTCTCCGCCCTCCGGTTCCTCGCCCCCCTCGGGCGGTTCCTCCTCCTCGGGACCGGCGGCGGCCTGCATGGTCGCCAGCGCCCAGGCCGACAGGAAGTCGCGAACGTCCGGCTTGCGGGACAGCTCGCCGGTATCCTCGTCGCCGAACTTGTCCCAGACGTTCTGGGCGAAGTAGCGGTTGATGGCCAGGAGTTCGTCGAGATCGGCCACCAGATCGTCCAGGATGGCCGCCTTGTCCTTCTCGGGGACCTCGCCGCCAAGCACCTGCCCGGCCAAGTTCCCCACGATCCTGTCGAAGAGTTCGGCGCCCCGGTCGGCGCCCGGAGGCATCGGTCTCGCTTCAGGCATTGGCGGGCCCTCCAACGGGCGGTGCAGGTGGCGACGGGGGTGCGGCAGGAGTGGCCGCCTCGGCCGGTGCCGCCTGCTGGGCCTGCTGCATCTGCCGGATGCAGGCTCCGCGCAGGATTCCCGCCTGGGTCATCAGCCACTGCTTTGCGGCCAGGTTTTCGCCGACATCCTCCTGTATCTTCGCCAGGAGCGCGGGGTCCGCGAAGGGCTGGAAGAACGCACCCAGCGCCCGGGCGGAATCGTTGGTGGCCAGTTGCACCCGCCACTCCGGCGGCGCCTTCTCGAAGGCGAGCTTCACCGCCTCGGATTGAGCGGGCAGCTCGTCCAGTTCCAGGATGACCGTTTCCAGTATCTCGGTGACCAGTCCCTTCCACGCGGCGGCCTTGTCGGCCGAGATCGGTTCGGCCGCAGCCCCCGCAGGAGCCGACCGCGTGCGCTGCACCGCCGCCGCGGCCTGCTGTCGCTGCCGCAGGGCGGCATGGCGGGCCCGCTCGCGGGCGACGATGTTCGCAGCGGCCTTCTGGGCCTCCGTCTCGATGATCTTCCGGCGCAGCTCGACCTCCTCGGGGGTCAACACCGGCTGGGACGGCAGGCCCGGTTCCTGAGCCGGTATCTTGAGCCCCTGGGTGGCCTGGCCGGAGATCAGCGTCCCCAGACTGCCCACCAGCGTCGCCAGCCAGTCGTTCTTGCCTTCGCCTTCCTCGTCGCCTTCGCCGCCGCCTCCCCCGCCGTCACCCTTCATGTTTATGCCCATCTGGATCAGTTCGAGAACCTTGTCGATGTTCATCTCCTTCTCGGCCCGCTGTTCGCCCATCATCTTGACCAGCAGGTCGGTCTCGGACTTCTTGGCCTCCATCTGGATCTTGGTGATCTCGGCCTGGGAGCTGGCGCGGTCCTTCATCATCTCGGCCATCATCTTGAACATCTGGAGCTGGCTGTCGGACTGGTGCGAGAGCTTGTCGCCGAGTCCGGCCACAACCATCTTGAGGGACTCGGCCTGGTTCGACGCCTGGGCCTGGATGGCCTGGAGCACCAGGGCGATGTTGCTGGCGTCGCCGTTGCCGTTCTTCTTGGAGCTGGCCTCGATCAGGGCGTCGAGCTTGCGCCCGAGATCGTCGTTGCGGCTCCCGGCCCCGTGAGCGTCGTCCTCCATCGCCTTCCTCATGGCCCGGAGACCCACCACGCGGGCCCGCTGCTTTTCGAGCTGGGCGATCTCGTCGAACTCTTCGAGCATGTCGGGCCGAACCCGGGGAGACGCGGCGCCCGGCTGACCGGCGCCCACCACCTCCTCCAGATCCTCCCTGGAAATTTCGTTGGGGTCCTTTGGGTCGGCCGCCAGGCGGAACGGGATGTCGCGGATGACCCGGCCGGTATTGTCCTGGATGGACAGCCTCCAGGTCTTGCCGCCGTACTTCGCGGCAATGGCCGCCTTCGTGCCGTTCAGATCGAACGGCCAGTCCTGACTGAACTCCGGGAACTCGCCGCAGGGAATTTCCTGTCCCTCGAACTGCTGCGGCTGCTCGCGGATAACGACCAGCCTGCACTCGTAGGGAGTCGAGAGCGACCGCTGGAGATTGGTCCACGGAATCTGCGTCATTCGCGCAAGCCGCCGCCACTCCGCATCGCCCGGGGTTTGCTCCACAACCTCCCCCGCCTTCTCCGGAGGCCCCGGAGTCTCCGGAGCCTCGCCGCCCTCCGCCGCCTGGGCGAGCTCGGCGGCCTTGCCCATCTCCGACATCGCCTCGGCCGAGGACTGCGCCGCCCGGCCGATCTGTTTCCTCAATGCCTTCGTCATTTTTTCCTGCGTCGCCAACATGCGGTCTCCTTTCAAGTGTTCCGTTTTAGACAGACTCGGGCTATCAGCCCCATGCGTCTATAGTGCACCCCCTTCCGGAGCCCGGGCTTACAGCCGGGCTTACAGACGAGCTTACAGGCGGACCTGAAGACATCGAAGCGGGGTACATCCTGGTGGAGCCTTGCGCGCGTTGGCGCGGAGATTACCCGCCGGGCGCGCGAAATGCAAGAAGAAAATCGCGGGGCGGGGCCAAGGGCGCCGCGGGGCGAGCATCCTCCCGGCACCTGGCGCCCGTAGGGCGGGCCGGGGCAACGCAGGAAACCCCGACAAAACGCCAAGGGGCGGCCGTAGAGAGGCCGGGAAACCGCCAAGGGCGCCCGTAGGGGCGCCCGGGGCAGGCCGTAGAATCCTGCAAAAACACGCCCAAAACGCCGTAGGGAGCCTCGCCAAATGTCGCCTTTATCTAGTTTATCCCGCGCGGGTTGCGCCTTTCATCGAATTTTATAACATTTTTTCCTTGACTCGCCCCCGTTTCGGACGTATATACCCGTAGAAGCCGACAAGGGCGCGCCCCCGAGGCCGACGGGCCAACGAGGGGCAACGCGAGACGCCCGGCCGGATACCGGGATACCGGACATCTAAGAGCCGCAGGCCGGAAACCGGCTGGGGGTAGTAGGCGGCGGGGCGCGCCAGATTCGCAAGGGCGCCGCGCGGGAAAGCGCCGAGGGACCCGAAGGACCGGCGGCGGACAATAACCCAAAGGCGCGGATCGAGAACGCGCTGGGCGCGGAAACCCCGCGGAGCCCCGGAGGACCCGGGGCAGGCAGGAGAACCCATGCGCGCGGGCGCGTTGAACGCTAAAAGAGACCGCGGCAGGGCAGGCCAGACGGCCGGAAGTAGCGGAGGACAGGGCCGGGCGCGAATCCCGTAGGCTCTGAGCAATGCCGACAAGGCTAGTCGAATGAGCCACCACGCGGGCCGCCACGATAAAGCCCAAACATCCTCCGGCCGCCTAGACGGTGTAGGCGGTGAAAAACATCTTAGAGACCACAACAACATTCAGAGGGCCGGGCCGTCGTTTGCCCGGTCGGGCCGCTTGACCCCCACCTCCACGTTGGGGCGGCCTGGGCGCCGGTGCCTGGAGCATCGGCGGCGGACGGGGGCGGACGGGGGGGGGCGGACGAAAGAGAGGGAACCATGCAATCGCGCGTAGTGACCTGCATCCTGGAAGTGGCCGGGGACCCGCACGGCAAAGACGCCGACCGGCTGGCCCGGGCGCTTCTCGCGCTGGAGCGGTGCAACCTTGCAGGGAACAAAATCCTGCACGTTCACCACTGCCAAGGCGCGAATGAACCGACGACCGTGCCCGACTTCGGACATAACCACCGCTGCCGCTGCGAAAATCCGGAACCGTGGGGCGTCAAGCGCTACTTCGGCCTCCTACTCTTCTTGGAGAAGCCCATCGACGCGGAGCCCCTCTGCGACTACAACATCCCCGGGACCCACGCGCTGCTGGCCGCCTGCGGGCTCATTTCGGAATCGCGCGAGGAGCGCACGGAGCTGGGGAGGGTGAACCCGTGAAAGTCACTCTTGACCTGGGGGCCCGCCTTTGTACCCTGGAGCGCGAGCCCGGGGCGCCGCGGATGAATAACGAGTCCGCACTGTTCTACGCCTTGAAGACGGAACTCCGGAGGCAGGGCCACGACGTGATAAAGAAGTGCCCTTGCGCGGACGGCTGCATGTACGGCGACGGGCGGACCTATTGGGTCCGGACCCGCCGGTACGTTTGCCCTCCCGGCAAGAACCCCGGCGGCTGGGCCGTGTACGACCACGCCTACGCCATCCGGCAGGCGCACCTGGAGTACAACGCGGGCAAGCTGGACTTGCGCGTCATACTGGCGACGGATTAGCGGAGGGTGAACCGTTGAAGAAGAACAAGCGCTGCCCCGCGTGCGGGAAACCGAAGAGCAAGCTCCTCCCCGTCAGTCCGCGCGGCCCGATGGTCTGCCGGGCTTGCTACGCCCGCCTAAGAACGGAGGCCTTGGCGTGAGCAACCGTTTCGCGGACCGGCGCGACGGCAAGGACGAGTGGCTGACCCCCCCGGAAATCATCAGGGCCTGCGGCCACTTCGACCTTGACCCCTGCGCGCCGATAGTGCGCCCGTGGCCCACGGCGGACCGGCACTACACCATCGAGGACGACGGGCTGGTACAACCGTGGGCCGGGCGCGTCTGGCTGAATCCGCCATACGGCCGGGAGACCGGGAAGTGGCTCCAGAAGCTGGCCGAGCACGGCAACGGAATCGCCCTCACCTTCGCCCGGACCGAAACCAACATGTTTTTCTCCACGGTTTGGGACAGGGCCGACGCGATTCTGTTCCTGCGCGGACGGCTGCGATTCCATCGTGTGGACGGAACGCTGGCCCCGGATACGGCGGCGGCGCCGTCTTGCCTCATCGCCTACGGGGAGCCCAATGTTGCCGCCTTGCAGGCGGCTGGGCTGAAAGGAAAGCTGGTAACGCTGAGATAGGAGAGAACCATGATGGCCGTACAAACCGAGACGCACAAGGGCTACAAGATAGAGATTCTCCCCGACGAGAACGCGGAGAACCCGCGGGAGTTCGAGTCCAACCTGGGCGTGATGGTCTGTTTCCACAACCGCCACAACCTCGGCGACAAGCACGACCACAAGGCCAGCGAGTTCTCCGGCTGGAAGGAGCTGGAGAACCACTTGCGCGACGAGCACGACGCGCGCGTCGTCCTTCCCCTTTTCCTGTACGACCATTCCGGCCTCCGGATGAAGGTCGGCAGCTTCCAGGGCCTGCTGCCGCAAGGCCACGCGGAATTCGACTCGGGGCAGGTCGGATTCATCTACGCCACGCGCGACGCCATTATCGGGGCCTTCGGGCGCCCGAAGCTGACCGCGGTGACGCTGGACAAGGCCCGGAAGTCGCTGGAGATCGAAGTCAAGGTTTACGATCAATGGCTGAGCGGCGACGTTTACGGCTACACCGTCGCCAAGCCGTCGAAGTGCGAGTCCTGCGGGAACGAAGAGGACGAAGAGGTCGAATCGTGCTGGGGATTCTACGGCGCGGAGGAGACCATGGCAGAGGCCAAGCGGGTCGTTGACGCGCTGGCCGGGAAGAAAGGGGCCTAGAGCCGTGAACGAATACGAAGGCAAGGCCGAGGATTTTCTTCAGAAGTGCGGCGTCCGGTTCGGCACCAAGTTTCTCGGGCACGGCCCGCACTTCACCGAAACCGACAACCCGCGCGACATTTTCCGCTGCACCTTCAGCCGCGGTCGCGCGCGGCTGGTCATCCCCGAATTCGGTCAGTCCATGATAAAGTCCGACGGGTCCGGCGGGAACCCGCCTCACCCCTACGACGTTCTCGCCTGCATCACCAAGTACGACCCGGGCGACTTCGAGAACTTCTGCGGGGACTTCGGTTACTCCACGGACTCGCGCAAGGCCGAGAAGACCTACAAGGCCGTGGTGGCCGAGTGGAAAAGGGTGGCGGCGTTCTTCACGGCGGAGGAGCTGGAAGCGCTGAGGGAGATCCAGTAACCGGGCCGAAACTCCGGCTGGGGGAGGCCGGGGTCTGGACGGCGGGAACCGTCCACCGACGAGGCCGGGAGCCCTCAATTCGAGAAAGGAACGAACCATGAGCCGAGAAGAGAGGATCGTTGTGCAGGAGTACCGGGCCAGGACGACCCTGCCGCCCGCGGAGAAACGCCGGATCATCATCGAGCTGGGCACCACAATGTCGGCGGCGGCCCACCGCGCGCCTGTGGCGGGGGCGGCGCTCCTCCCGCGCATTTGGGAGCTGCGCCAGCGGCTGGAGTTCGGCTGCCTGTCTATCGTGTCGCGATAGACCCTGAGCGGAAGCCGAAGGGCCGGAACCATTGGACGTTTTGGAGGAATAACCATGCCGATGAAAACTCGCACCGTCGAAGAACTCCGCGGGATGGTAGCCGAGGGATGCCAGGGGCACACGGAGGCGAATGCCGCGCTGGCGGAGCTGGCCAGGCGGGCGGAAGCCGCGCCGGACCTGCTGGCCGCGCTGCGAATGGCACTGGAGGAGAGTGGTTGCGATGGGGATTTGTGCGCGCATCAGTGGCACGATGCGGCCCGCGCCGCAATCGCCAAGGGGAGGACGCAACGATGAAAAAAGGGGACCGCTACGTCATCCGCAACGGCACACTGAGCGGCGAGCCGATTGTCGAGGGAGTCGCCACGCTGGTCTCCCGCATTGGCGGGCAAGACGACATCCAGCGGTGGCTGGTGAGGTTCGATGGAGAGCGCGAAAAGGTCGGGCGCTTCGTGAATGCCGAGGACAAGGTCGTTGCCGAGGCGAATCTCGGCCGCGGAAAGAAAGAAAGGGCCAAGCCGTGAAGCCAACCGAAGAAGAATCCTTCGCCGTCAACGCCACGATCAAGGCCCTGGACAAGCTGGAGCGGGAGTACCTCAAGCACCCGGAGCTCAAGGTCGCGTGTCGCGCGGCGAGGGCTACGTTTACCAAGGCGCTGGCGGACTGTTCCGCCAGCCCTCCCGCATCCCGAATCTCGCATCCCGGATCGGAGGCCTGAATGTTCACCCTCAAAATCAAGCTCGGCAACGCCGCCATGCAGGCCAAGGACGACGTGTCGCGGGCGCTCAATTCGCTGGCCATCAAGTTCGACGGCCGGGGCTCGGACGACGACGAGGGCATCATCATGGACGCCAACGGCAACCGCGTGGGCGAGTGGAAGTTCAGGGCCGACAAGCGCCTTGCGCGGCGCGAGACCGAAGAGTAGAATCCCCCGGTCGGCCTGGATTTCCTGGGCCACTACAGAAGAGAGGAACGCGAACATGAAGTGGTACGAGTTCTACAAGGCCCACACCCTCATCAACGACCTCCTGGGCCACGCCGAGGACCTGCTGCGCCGGATGCGCGCCGTGGAAGTCGGCCAGGTCAAGCACGAGAAGACCATCAAGGATCGGATGGAAGCCGACCGGCAAGAGGCCCTGACCGCCATCGCCAACGACTCCGAGTCGCTGGACGACCGGATCACCAAGCGCCTGGAGGCGCTGGGCGACGAGATGCAGAAGCGGATGGGCAAACTGGAGCTGGCCGCTGCGGAGATGTTCAAGGACGCCGAAGAGATCAAGCGGACCGCCGAGCGCCTGCACCGCCGGGAGGGCGAGTTCACCTCGATGATCGACTCCCGCTGCCGGGACATCGGCGGGAAGATCCGCGAGAACATCGTCGGCGACCTCCAACGCGAGGCCGACCGGGCCAGCCAAGCGGCCACGGATTGCAAGAACCTCGTTGCTTACGCGGTCAACGAGTTTTCCGACAAGCTCGGCGAGCACAAGCGCACGACCGACCGGAAGCTCGGCCTCCTCGGCAACGAGGCCGCGCTTGCGACAAGCAACCTGGTCGCCGCTGCCAAGGCCGAGATAGTGGCCGAGGTGGACAGAAAGATTTCCGCGGGCCCGAAGACCCGCGGCCGGTAAGTCACCAGCCTTCGGGCTGGCCTTTGAAAGGAGCCTGCCATGTGGAGTCCCCCGAGCATTTCCGCCATGCACGACCGCCGCGAGCGCGAGCGCGAGCGCATCCGCAAGGGCAAGACCCTGACCTGCGACTGCTGCTGCAAGGAGTTCCCCGCCAAGTCCGAGGGCCGCTACGTCGAGGAGTATTTCTCGCCGCTGATCGCCGACAAGCCGAGCGGCATCGTCACCATCTGCCCGAAGTGCGCGGCGGAGAACCTGGACAAGCACGGCAACGCCTTCGGCCAAGAGGGCGAGAAGAGCAACTACTTCACCTGCGCCGATTGCGGCAAGCTCCAACAGTACAGCCACTCCTGGGAAATCTACGCCACGGTGGACGAGGGCGGCTACCACTGCATGAAGTGCATGGGCGAGCGCGAGCTCGGCCCCAAGTCCGAGAAGTGGCTGACCTCCAAGGCGGCCATCGAGGCGGCCACCGAGAACGTCAAGGCCATCCAGGCCTACGGACCGAAGCACCTCACCTGCATCGACGGCCATAAGACGCTGCCGTGCGGCGCCCTGTCCTTCCGGGACACGCCGGAGTACAAGGACCACGGGATCGACTGGTTCAACCGGATGGAGATGGGCGGCTTCGGCGGGGACAATACCCGCGAGATCCGCGAGTGCGCCCTGGAGGCCTTCGAGTTCTACGGCAAGGTCGCCGTGACGATTGCCGAGGCAGGGCAATTCCAGTTGTACATGGACATCGTGGTGGACCCGGCGAGCCGGAAGTCCCGGCCGAAGACCAAGGCCAGGGGCCGGAAGCTGGCGGTGACGGCATGACCGCCGGAGAGGAAGAGGTCGTCTTGCCCCTGTTCCCTTGTACCGACAAGCCCATCGAGACCCTCGCAGAGATGTACCATGTAATCGACGCTTTCCATGAAGATACGAAGGTTCGCATCGTGGGTGGGGGCGGAGGAGTGAGCATCCGGGTCTTATTCGACGCAAACAATCACCCCACCTTGATGCTTGGGGCAGCACCATAGAACGCGCAGGGCCTGCCGTTGCATACGCGACGGCCTCTGAGTCGCTGGAAGAAAATCGGAGGGGCTTTCCGGGATGGGTTGCCCATTACCTCCCGACGCAGCCGGTTACCCCGCTCTGTCATGGTGGGCGGCGGCCAGCGGCAGGCCCTTGCTTGAAAGGAACCGACATGACCATCGTGAAAGTCGAAGTCTGCGGCGTCGAAGGGCAGGGTCGCAACGTCACCCTCGCCAAGCAGGACGCCATGCGGCGGATCGCCAGAATACTGGAGATGGACTACAACCCGGAGTATATCGTCATCCGGGACCAATGGGCGCTGGTCTACGCCACGCCGCACGGCTACAACGTCGTGATGCCCTCCGAGAAGAGCGGCAAGCTGTACGGCCACGGCCACGGAGAGCTTGGGCCCCGGGACGAACTCGTCAAGGCAACCCGGCTCAACCTTCTGCAACTGACATGGACCCCGGCGGACAACATGAAGCACCCCGAGGCCACCGAGCAGGAGAACCGCGAGTTGGCCTCCTGGTTCGAGTTCCAGCTCCGCTACAAGGCGGCAGAGGAGGCCGGGGCCACGGACACCGAGGCCCACAACTACGCCGGGAAGAACCCGCAGACGCCGGAGCTGTGGCAGGATGGATACGCCTGCGGGGAGTGCGCTGGATGCGCCCCGGGACAGAGAAAGGGCCTCTGCATCAAGGTGCCGTCGTGGCGGCGGATATTGGGGGACGCCTGACATGCAGGACACAAAACCTCGCGAGTCGAAGACGCAAGAGCAGCGTCTCAAGGAATACCACGAGCACCTCGACTCCTGCTATCGGTGCAGAGAGGAACCCTTCAACCCCTGCGAGAAAGGCGTCGAGTTGCTCCTGGCAACCGGCATAGAGAGGTTGCGTTGATGCACCCCCTCGTCTTCGCCGCCCGCCTGTGGCATGTGCTGCTGGCCATCGAGTGTCTCTTCGCCGCCGGGGCGGCGGCGCTCAAGTTGTTGTGCAGCCCGTAAGGAGAAAAACATGCCAGACATCGAGTGGGAAGTCGTGAACATCACCAACGACACGGCCATCGCGTGGTTCACTCACAAGCCTGACGCCGAGCTGTTCTCCGCGACGGTTGCTCTGCACTTCGGCGACTGTACGTTCAAGGTCCGCAGATACAAGGCGGGGAGTCGCTGATGCCCAAGATCGAATACGTCCCCAAGCGCTTCGGCGCCTCCAGCAAGGCGCTGATCGACAAGGCCAACGCCATCATCGCGGAGTACCAGGAGCAGGGGTTCGAGCTGACCCTCCGTCAGTTATACTACCAGCTTGTTTCGCGGGACCTCCTGCCCAACAAGCAGAAAGAGTACAAGCGGCTGGGCTCCATCATCAACGACGCCCGACTGGCCGGGCTGGTGGACTGGTCGGCCATCGTGGACCGTACCCGCCAGATCAGACAGAACTCCCACTGGAGCGGCCCCGCGGAGATCGTTTCGGCCTGCGCCCGCCAGTTCCAGATCGACAAATGGACCGACCAGGACCACTACGTCGAGGTCTTCATCGAGAAGGACGCGCTGCTGGGCGTCATCGAACCAACCTGCCGGGCGCTGGACGTGGCCTACTTCAGTTGCCGGGGATACACCAGCCAGACCGAGGCCTGGAACGCGGCCATGCGGTACGACGAGAAGCTCCGCGACGCCAAGGAAGTCACGGTGCTGCACCTGAGCGACCACGACCCCAGCGGCATCGACATGACCGCTGACCTCCAGAACCGGATGGACATCTTCTGCGGAGACAGTAACGGCCGCGTCATCGTCAAGCGCATCGCCCTGACGATGGAGCAGGTCAATCGGTACAAGCCTCCGCCCAACCCGGCCAAGGAAACCGACAGCCGGTTCGGGCGCTACCGCGACGAGTTCGGCGACGAGAGCTGGGAGCTGGACGCGCTGGAGCCCAAGGTGCTCGCTGCGCTCATCACCAAGCACGTCGATGCCCTGCGTGACGACGAGAAGTACGGCGCTCAAGAGGAGCGCGAGGCGGCCATGAAGCTGACGCTGGAGAAGGCCGCGAAGAAGATGAGAAAGGAATAATCATGCCCGTCACCAACAAGTCCTTCGACTTCCACTCCTGGGCCGTGGGCAAGGTTTACACCATGCTGCGGGCCGACCGGATCGGCAAGAAGCGGGCGCGGCGCCTGGCCGAGCAGGCCGTTCTTGTCTCCGGGCCCGGCAGGGGCCACCGCGAGATCCGCTACCGGGTCAGCCCGGCCGGGGACGGCTGGTGGATCACCGAGTGGAACGGCGGAGACGCCCACGACGAGCCCGAGCTGACCAACTACTTCGTGCCGGAGGCCAACGTCAAGCGCCTGTGGCGGATCGTCAAGAAGCTGGTCCCCGTGAGTGCCAAGTACCGGCTGAGCACGGACAGCCAGGAGGTGCCCGCCTCGTACCGCTTCGGGCTCCAGGACGTGGCCAAGGTTCTTCGACAGAAGCACCTGCTGCCAAAGAGAATGGACACCCTGTCGGTCGGTGGCGGGAAGCGCCGCCGCGCCTACTACTTCCCGATGTACCTGTACCCCGCGCGCGTCCTCGACTTCCTTGGACGCATTCGCTTCGGAGCAACCAGTTGGAGGCTCGAATAACATGCCAACCTGGAACGACTACTTCAACGCCCAGGCCCTGCACCTGGAACTCAAGAGCGGGCACAAGGTCAAGCTCGGACGCGACAGCTACGGCGATGACGCCCTGATTATCTTCAAGGGCGAGTCGAGCGTAGAGCTGGTCAAGGAGGAGGCCGAACAGCTCCGCGACTTCCTGGTCTCGATCCTCCCCAACTCCATCCAGACCCCGGGTGGGGCGAGCGTCATCAGTGACAACAAAGTGCGCGCCGAAGTCATTTCCACAGACCAAACTACCCCGGACGAAGCGCACCCCAACTTCGTCGCCCACGGCGACCCTGCCGCGGCCGAGAAGGCCAAGCAGGACATGGACAAGCTGATGCCACCGACACCGCCTGCCGCTCCGAAGGCGGAGGCACCCAAGGTTCCCCCGCCGCCAGCGGCGGAGCCCCCGCCCGCGCCTTCAGCCTCCCCCGTGACCCTCGGCGACCAAGTCATCTGCGAGATCGCCAGCCTCGTCAACCAGTTCAACGACTTCGCCGTGACCATGCCGGTCTTCCTGCAATACGAAGTGCAGGAGCGGGACGTGTACGAGGGGAAGGTGGACGGCAAGATCGCGCTGAAGATCCGCGACGAGCTCCGGGCCCGTTGGGAGAAGCGCCAGGAGAGCACCAAGAAGGCCGACGGGCGGACCTGCTACGCCAAGAGAGGCCGGAACAAGTAGCCGGGCTTCCAGCCCCCCCGCGAGACCTCCTTGAATCCCCCCGGGCTCATGCGCAGGGCTCGCCGATGGCGCTCGTGCCCATCGACGACCGAGCGGGGGTGCTGGAATTTTCCGGTTTTTTTCGTTGACAGCGCGGTTCGCGTGATGTAAGGTTGCGGTTGGACAACCAAGACAGGAGCAAAAAGGTGCCGATGAAACTTACGACGACATCAAGAGCATCGGCTGCGGGACCCTCCTCTCCGCCTTTTTGCGGTCTGGTTGTCCAACCCGCAGCCGGTGTTCTTGGTGCCGTCGATAGAACGGGGTCGCGAAGGTGAAAGCCTACCGCATCAGGGACTGGTCGAGGTTATTCGAGAACTCCGAGACCCGCAAACTCAAGAGCCTCTCGTGGGTGCCGGTCCCCAACCAGCACGACGGCGCAGGCTACCGGGCGCTCTGGGAGAACCTCCCGGCATCCCCGGAAACCCCCGGAGATTTCCGGGGCGCCCCGGAGGTCTTCGCCGGTTGGATTCTGATCCTGGAGCTGGCATCCAGGTGCCCCGAGCGCGGCCTCCTCGTCAAGGACAACAAGGCTCTAACCCCACGAGAGATGGCCTTGAAGACAGGGGCCGCCGAGAAGCTGTTCGTGGTGGCCCTGAAGGAGCTGACCTCGAAAGAAATAGGCTGGATCGAGGTCGTAGACATCGCCATCCCCGGAAATCTCCCGACATCCCCGGAAGTTTCCGGGGCATCTCCCGACATCCCCGGAAGTTTCCCGACATCCCCGGAAGTTTCCGGGGCAAAACCAGAAGATACGGAAAATCAGCAGGATATGAATCCCCCCGGAAATCTCCCGACATCCCCGGAAACTTCCGGGGCGAAGGGAATAGAAGGGAAGGGAATAGAAGGGAATAGAACAGAACTGAAGGGAAGGGAACAGAAGGGAAGTAAAAAAGAGGGGGATAGTGACATCGCGGCTGCCGCCGCTTCCCCCTCGTCTGCTGTACAAGAATTCATCATTGCTTGGAACTCCGTTGGGGCTCCATTCAAGGCGATCCAGCAATGGACGGCTTCAAGGCAGAAGTGGCTTTCGTCCAGGATGAGAGATCCCTGGTGGAAGAGTCACTGGAGGGAGGGGCTTGAGCGAATGCGAAAGAGCGCCTTCTGTCGTGGCGAGACCGACCACGGCACCTGGATTATGGACATCGAGTTTTTCTTGAAGCCGAACTCAGTGGCCAAGCTCTTGGAGGGGAAGTATGACAACCGAAACGGAAACGGTGGGAAGCATTCTGCGGCGAACCGGGGATACAGCCAGGAGTACGTCGATGCCCAAGGGGACAAGTTCCATGGAAAGTGATACTCCCGAGGTAAGGCTAGAAAAGGCCCGGGAGGGTCTCCGCCGTTCGCCATTCAGGGACGTGATCGTTCCGAAGCTCTACCACGAGGCGCGGCTGGATGACTTCCGCGGGAAGGAACTGGTCAAGCCGAACCGCGACGGGCTGTACGTCACCGGTCCGGCCGGGGTAGGCAAGACGCATCTGGCCACGGCATGGATGGCCGACATGATGCCGGACACGGTGTTTCTGCAAGCCGGGACATCGGCCCCGAGGTATCCAGAGTCCGTCTGGGTTTCGGTGCCGGAGGTCCTGTGCGAGCTAAGGGCCACTTTCGGAGGCAAGGGAAGCGAAGCCGGGGTCCTTCGGCGCTACACCGGAGCGGCCCTCCTGGTCCTCGACGATCTGGGATCTCAAAAGGTCTCCGACTGGACGGTCGAGAGTTTGTACTTGCTGCTCAGTAAGCGCATCAACGACTGCCGCCCAACCATTGTGACCTCGAACCTGCGCCTCAACGAACTCAACCGGATCGACAGCCGGCTGGCCTCCCGCCTGGGCGGGATGGCCTACCAGGAACTGACGGGGGAAGATCGGCGCCTGGCGCCGAGCGGAGAAAAAGCGTGAGCAAGCGTCGCATCGCCCACAACGAGTGCTGCTGCAATTTCTGCGCCAAGAAGGCGTGGTGCCAGAAGAACCCCAACAAGGGCCGCCAGTGCTGCAACGCGCGGCAGAAGTCGGTCGAGTGTCTGACGCTGATTCAGCAGCGCTGGTGTACCCTCTGCCCGCTATTCGTCGGCAAGACCTCGGAGTTCGGGCCCCACGAGCCGCCGCTGCCCGGGATGGACGGCGGGCTGCCGAAGGCCCTGAGCGGCGCCGAAGGGAAGGCCGAAGGCCGAGGGCTTGCGGATGCCGTCGCTGGCCGGAGCGTCGAAGATCCCAAGACCGAAACCGCGAGTCCGCTTCCGCGCGAGCCCTTGCCGCCGTCCTTCCAGGCCGCGGGCGACGAGGAGGTGGACGGGTGATTTACGTGGCCTCCTCCTGGCGCAACAAACACCAGCCGGGTCTGATCGCCGCGCTCCTGGCAGATGGGCTGGAGGTCTACGACTTCCGGAACCCTCCCGGCAAGTCGGGCTTCGCCTGGAGCGACATCGACCCCGCGTGGAAGTCGTGGGGCTTCTACGAGTTCTTCAACGCGCTCTGCGAGCCCCATGCCAGGAAGGGATTCGACGAGGACTTCGGGCACATGAAGGTGGCCACCACCTGCATCCTGTGTCTGCCTGCCGGGCGGAGCGCCTGTCTGGAGGCGGGCTGGATGAAGGGGGCCGGGAAGCCGCTGTCGGTTTACTGGCCGGAGGACGCGGGGGAGCCGGAGCTGATGGTCCAGATGGCCGACTTCATCACCAACAACCTCAACGCCCTGGTCCGGCAGGCCGGATTCATGGAGGCCGCCGCGGCGCGGGAGAAACGAACATGACCGACTGGCGCGAGAACCAAACCGGTGGGAACTTCGCACATCGAGGTTGCCGCACCCACGACGGAGATTGCACCGGCCGCCAGCCAGACCCAGGAAGGAGATCGCGGATGTCCAGAATCGCAGTGCCCCGGGGGTGGCAGAAGGTGATCGACGGGGTGGCCGTGCCCGGGGACCTGGCGTGGTCGGAGATCTCCCGGAACTTCTCGCCGGTGATAAGGCTGCTCGGCCACTCCCACGAGAACTTCTGGTGTCTGGTGCGCCGCGCCGAGAAGGCCTCGCGGCCCGCGAAGGGCTGTGTCGTCAGCCAGGAAGGGATCGAACGATGACCGACATTCCCAATCTTCCCAACATCGCCCTGAACCGCGAGATCGCCTACCTCGACCAGAAGCTGGCGGCGGTCTCGGACCCGCTGGTCAAGGCCTATCTGGTCCGGGAGCGGATTTCGTTCCTGCTGACGGATACGGTCCGCAACTCCGCGAAGTACAACAACGCCGACACGCTCGACCTGATCCGCGACGTGGCCACCGCCTTCGGCATGGAGTTCAAGACGATCCGGGACCAGCGCCAGCGGCACATCCTGCACGTTTTCGTGCATGGCAAAACCGAGGAGAAGGGCTTCAAGCCGGAGGCCAAAAATAGTGCTTGGATGGGTTGGGTCGAACGCAGCCATGGAGCTGGCGGCGTGCAGGGGAGCAAGACATGAAGCCCGACGACAAACTCTACGGGCTCGCCGACAGCGATGAAGCCCTGATGGATGACCCCGACGAGGCGCTGGAGCGCGTGATGGAGAACGCCTGCGAGAATCCGGGCGAGCCGTTCGACGCGACAGCCGCCCGCATCGAGTGGCCCATCAGGGTCCTCGTCTACCGCCGCATGAGTCTGAGCGAGGATGACGCGAAGCGTCTATCCGAGGACGTGCTCGAACGGACCCTTGAGAATCTCGACGAGGAGCGCTCGAACCCCGACGGCGACCCCACGGAGCCCACCGAGGGGATGAGGGCGGCGGCGTTGGCGTTCGGCAGGGCCGTGGTCGCCGACTACGTTTCCTGGGCCTGCGAGCCGACCGGAGAGTTTCTCGAATTCACGCGCGAGCAAATGGCGGAGCGCGAAGCGGAGGGCAAAACGTGACCGCGCTCATTGCCCTGCTCTCCGTTCTTGCGGCGGCCTGTTTTGCGTTCTCCAACGTGACCGCGCTCATTGCCCTGCTCTCCGTTCTTGTGGCGGCCTGTTTTGCGTTCTCCGTCGTGACCTTTGTGCTTTGGGGTCTACCCAAGAAGCCGTCCCCGGATGTCCGCCGCTTCCTTTCTCCCTCGCAGGTTTGCAGCAAGACGCACGAGCAGGGGTGCAGCTACTGCGAGAACCTGATCTGCTGCGACAACACCTCCCCGGCCCGGGGACTTCTTCAGGCTGCCTGCGAGGGGCTGGATGATATCCCCAATGCCGAGCGTCGAGAGAAGCTGCGCAAGGCCATTGACGAATGCGCCTGCGCGGTCCCGGGACGGGCGGAGCCCTCACCCCAACCCTCTCCCGCAAGGGGCGAGGGAGGCAGAGAGGATGGGTGAGCGTCCTATGCTCGATAACCTCTCCGACGAGAAGCTCCTGGAGGCCTACCGCAAATACCAGGAGCGGTTCAAGCGCACGGCCTCCTCGGGCAAGAGCCCCGAGGGCAGCGACATCTTCCAGATCCTCAACGCCGACGTGGTCTTCTGGGAGTGCCGCAAGCGCGGGCTGGTGGACGAGGATGGCAACGAGGTCAAGAAGTGAACGACACGCAGCACGCTTACACGCGCATGGTGGTCAAGGAGGCTGGCTGCTTCGAGTGTCGGCATGGCATTATTCGGCCGGGTCGTGGTCGTCCGTCTTACGGCTGTCAGCTAGGGAGCCAGGGGTGCGAGAAGCTGCGGAGGTGTGTGCGCTTGGCCGCCGAGGTGCTCAAAGAACTGACGGCCGGGGAGAAGAAGCCGTGATCCGCTCTCCCCTCCAGAAGGTCAGGGGCCTGGAGCTGATCGCCAGGCTGCGGCTGCCGACGACGGAGTGCATCATCCTGCCCCCGAAGGCCCACGACTACTGCGAGCACTACATCAAGAACCACTTCATCCCGAAGTACGGGCGCATCGGGATTCGGACCGACACCAGCGAGATCCGGGCCGGGGGAACGCCGTTTCTGTTCATGGAGTCGAGCTCGGACAGGGCGCTGGCGTGGTGCCGGGCGCAGCAGGGCTACTGGCTCATCCTCTGCGAGCCGATACCACCGAAGAAAGTTCTGGTCCAGGCCCACGTAGCTCTGCGCGACGAGTACGGGCGCCTGAAGCTGTGGGGCGAGGCCAACGACACCTGCACGCGGAGCTGCCGCGAGGCAGTGGCCTGCGGGACCCCGGAGTCTGGGCTCCGAGACATCCGCCACCCCGACATGTGGCGGTACAACGAGCATTGGGCCAACATCCGGAGGTTGCTCAAAGAGCGCGGGCTCGTCGAGAGGCTCGCGGAAGTGACCGTCTGCATGGACGGGCGCCTGGTGTTCTGGGAGATTTGATGTGGGCGTCTACTACGACTACGGCAGCAGGCGTCCCCGGCGGTGCAGTTCCGAGTATGCCACCAAGGGCACCTGTTCTTCATGCGGCAAGGAACAGTTGGTCAACAAGGCCGCGTGGTTCAGGAAGTCGAGGCCCCGGTGCACCGCCTGCGGCGGGCTGCTCGATCCGAGCGAGGCGACGCAGGACAGCCACCCCGAACTGGCCACCAAAGACAGCGGGGCCGAGCACCTGCGGCCAACGAAGAAGTGTTGCATCTGCCATTCGATCATCGGGAGAGGGTTGGCCGTCGAGGACGGAGTCCTCGTCTGCAACTCCCTGGTCTGTCGCAAGGCCGTTCTGATGCTGATCGAGAAGGCGTGCTCTCCGGGAGCGCTCGACATCCGGTCGGCCACCGTCGGCTGGACCGGCGGGAAGTACACGGTCACGGCGAGAGTGCGGGCCAGTAACGCGCCGGACTTCAAAACGATTACGGTGAGCTTCGAGGCTTGAGGAGGATTGTGCCAATGCCGTCAACGAACACCGGTCCCTGGAAGATGCCCGAGGAGCTGAAGCCCTACGAGCCCTTCTTTCGGGACCTGGGCGCGTGCAGCGTCGAGGCGCTGATGAACACCTACGGCGCCAAGTGCGCCCTCCGGCTGGCCAAGGCCGGTGAGAACCCCAACGACCCCGCGGCCCTGGATCTGAGGGCGCTCCTCTGCAACGCCCAGGTGGAGCTGCTGGTGGCCCTGAAGGGCGCGGGATTGCTGAGGGAGCAGGCCCCGGGATCGCCCGAGCAAGGGGAGAAGGAGGCGTCGCGTGGGAATGTTCGATAACCTCCGGTGCCGCTATCCTCTCCCGGTAGAGGACTGGCAGCGCCCTCTTGTCGAGGGGAAGACCTTCCAGACCAAGGACACGCCTGACCAGGATCTCGACCTCTACGAGATTCGCGAGGACGGGACCCTGTGGCGCAGGGAGGACGACGAGTGGCTCCCCGAGGGACTGACCGCGCGGATTGACTTCTACTGCGACCTGCCGATGGACCAGCCTGCTCCCGGGGAGAAATCCGGGTGGGTGGAGTTCTCGGCGGTGTTTCTCGCGGGCAAGCTGCAAGTCATTGCACTCAAGGAATTCAGGACGCCATGCGAGCCCGAGGCGCCACCGGTTGCGAGCACCGGCGGGCCGATCTACGACGCCAAGTGTCTGACCCAGGGGATTGCAATGGACGGAGCCTACTTCAAGGCTCCGCAAAGGGAGGAGAAGAAAACATGAGCGGCGAAGATGTCACTGCTGGGATTTTTCTGGCAGTCCTTACCGTAATCGGACTGTATCGCGCGTTCGATATCGTGCGCGATGGTGACCCAATTCGGGATGACATCTGGGGAAAGGCCACCCTGGTTCTTCTCGGGGGCGGCATTGTTTTCTGCGGGCTTTTATCTATCGCGAGTTTTACCCCCGGTCCGGTCCCTGACAAGGACGGCATCCTGCATGTCGGGAAGCATCACTACCGGGTCACCGCCGTAAAAGAAGTCAAGACGTGGGCGCCGGTGGTCCCCGAGGCCAAAAGCCCCAAGCCTCCAGCCTTCAGCCTTCCCCTCGACCCCGCTCGGGGTCTGCGACAGCCTTCGGCCCGAGACACGGAGGTCTCCCCATGATGACCGCCTTCTGTGTCGTGGCCTCGCTGATCTTTCTGGCCCGGGTCATCGCCAGGCTAATCTACCTGTGCGACGGGAAGTACCCCCGCGAGCGGGACGGCAGGTCCTCGGCCGACGATACCCTCGCGGCCATCGCCTACGCGCTCCTGACGGCCTGGGGGTTCTGGATGGTGTTCGCATGACCATCCTCGACTTCCCTCTCTTCGACACCGAAGTCCTCTACCGCAACGTGGCGAAGAGAAACGGCCCGCTGTTCTTCTTCCAGCGACCGATTGGCATGTGGGATGACGCCCACCACAACACAAAGACCACCGAGGACACCAACCTCTCCATGGCCGGTTGTCTTCCGCAGGCCATCGAGTTCCGCGCCTGGGGCTGCTTCTTCAGCTACGAGGGGCTGACCGTGGACCTGGAGAAGCTGGAGGCGACCGTGGTTCAGCGGGCGGAGCTGGTGCTCCACACCGGGTGGTTGCAGAAGCATCCGGTGATCGCGATGCGGCAGATCCCCATCCATCCCATGTCGGTTTTGCAGCCGCTTCCCAACGGGAACGGGTTGCAGTTGTGGAAACTCGTCAACCCCAAGCTCAAGACCTACCCGTTCGCGATGACCATCGAGAACGCCGCCTGCATCACGGCGGCACTGTCCTGGGGCGCCGACTGCCCCGACCCCGGGTTCGAGGCGCCCGTCCGACTGCGGCTGGTCGTGGTCGGGAAGCTGGAGGCACCGGATTGTTACTGGAGGAACGACAAGTGACGATCAGGTACTGGAAAAACAAGTGCACGGGCGTCACGACGTTCCTTTGGAGCGCCGACTGCCTTGCTCAGGGTTTCTCTTCCCCGCGAGTGGTGCGAAGGTCAGGGCTGGTTAGGATCGGAGAAGTCGTCAGTCTCAACGAGATGGTGCCTGGAGAGACGGCCGTTGAAAGCGAGTTGAATGGCAAGAGATCGTGCGACATTCTGCCCCTGTCTTTGAAACAGGTGTTCGAGGCGATTGGACTCGGACCCACAGATCAACGGCTGTGGCGCGAAGTCGAGCGAGCCGACGAGAAGGACCCCTCACCCCAACGTCCCTCTCCCGCAAGGGGAGAGGGAGGCAAAGAGGATGGGCGGCCATGAACACCGTACCGGCCGTCCTTCGCGTCGGAGACATCTTCTGCTGCCACGATCCCTACAGCCTGCTGTCCGACTGCATCGGCTGGATCGAGGGCTCGCACTGGACGCATGTGGCGTGGATGATCGACGAGGGGCACGCCGTGCAGGCCCTGGGTCGCGGGGTGACCATAACCCCTCTGCGCAAGTTCGTCTGGAAGCCTGGCCGCGCCATGGCCGTGCGCATCAAGCCGGATCTCATCGACCCCACGGGCCTCGGCAACGCCCTGTCCTTCGCCCGCGCGCAGAAGGGCAGGCCCTACGACTACGTCCTGCTCTGCGAGCTGCTGTGGGCCTACGCGACGCACTCGCGGGGGTGGTATCCGGAGCAGGGTCTGCGGAAGTCGTACATCTGCTCGGAGCTGATCGCCCAGCCGCTGTGGCAGTTCGCCAAGTTCACCTTCAACGACAACGTCCCCTGGGACAACACCACCCCCTCGGACATCGCCATCAGCAGGAAGGTGGAGATCGTATGGCAGTAAGTTATACGATTTTCTTCTTGACAGCGAGGTTGCCGAAGGGTAGCCTGAAAAGAAGGAGGTGCTCAGTGGTTCCCCAGTTCTCAGGCCTCAAGTCTCAGGTCTCAAACCTCGGTCCCCAGGCCGGTGCCTTGTGACCATGCGCGAAAAGCGCGGCTTCTGGTTCGACTCCAAGAGCCTTGAAGTCATTCCCGTGGCCGACCACTTCGGTTTTCTCGAAGACCTCGAAGGCAAGTTCCGGTTCGACTTCTCCCGGACTCCCGATCAGGAGCGCTGGGGCAAGGCGCTGGGAATGAAGCCGGGTTTCGGCTGGAATCTCCCGAAGCCTCTTCAGCGCAAGCACACCTTCATGCTGGAGGCTCTCAAGAAGGGCTGGGTCCGCATCCGCGGGCACAGCGACATGCCGAGGATGACCATCGAGTTCTGGAAGAAGACCGACGACCTGATGGCCGCTCTGGGCGTGGCCGCCAAGGAGGTGGCCCGCAAGGGCGAGACCCTGGAGCTGCACGAGGTCTCCACGAACACCCCGTGGCTGGTTCCCGCCGCCGAGCTGATGGCTGGGTCACGCGGAGGCGGCGAACTCGTGGAGCCCGGGATCGACCCGATGCGCGAGCTGTGGGCCCAGGCGGTGCAGGCCAACCCTTCGGCGAAGAAGCTCAGGGCCTCCGGCAAGCCGGGGAAAGGGGGAGCCATGCGCATCTACTCCAGTCTGATCGGCGAGGGGATGCACATCAGGGGGAACCCCTTCGACCACAGCGAGTACGACAACCCCGGGCCAGACTTCGAGGCTTCCGAGGTGGGGTTCTTCACGGCCGACAGCCCAGCGCTGTGTTTTGGCGGGCGGTTCGGCAAAATGGCCTCGACCGTCTCGAACCCCGAGGAGATCGAGAAGTTCATCGAACCCAAGAAGGGCGAGGGGCCTAGCGTGGCACAATTTTTCCTGGGTCTCACCCGGGGCCTGGGAACTCGCAAGAACTCCATTATCAAGCCCTCCTGGATCATCGAGTTCGTGAAGGCCCGCCGGAAGGCGCAGTTGCCGAAGAAGCTGCCCGGGGGCGCCTCGTTCGTCATGCAGCGCGGGTTCTTTACCGACTGGAGCAAGCAGCACCTGCATCCCAACGAGAAGTCGCTCCAGGTGCTCATCTACCCCGAGTTCGACGGTGGCGAGACGCTGCGCACGTTCGAGCGCAACATGGGCAGGCTGGGGATGCTGCTGCGGCGCGAGTTCGACCAGCGGTCGGTCATCCTCAACCTCGTCGTCAACGGCAGACAGAAGTTCCTCGGTGCGTACAAGTGGACCGACCCGTCTTCGCCTGGCGGCTCCGCCGTGGCAAGCGATAAGAAGAGCAAGTAGCCCTCCTCCCGGAGCCGGAACTCCGGAGGTTGGCGAGAGAAGAGAAAGGAACTGGCAATGGCAAAGGTTACCAAACACGGATTCGCGGTTGGAAAGAACTACTTCATCCGCACGGTCACGAACCACTTCACTGGCAAGCTGGTGGCCATCTCGAATCAGGAGCTGGTTCTTGTCGATGCCGCCTGGGTGGCGGACGACGGGCGGTTCACGCAAGCCATCGGCAAGGGCGAGCTGAACGAGGTCGAGCCCTACCCGGACAACCAGGAAGTCATCGTGGGGCGCGGCTCCATCGTGGATGCCACGCCCTGGAACCACTCCCTGCCCCGCACCCAAAAGTAGGCGGATGTCGTGAACGCCGCTCTGCTTAGGACGGGCTTCGACTATTCGAGGTCGTGGTCGAGGTCGTGGTCGTGGTCGAGGTCGTGGTCGGGGTCGGGGTCGAGGTCGTGGTCGGGGTCGGGGTCGAGGTCGTGGTCGAGGTCGTGGTCGAGGTCGTGGTCGAGGTCGAGGTAATGTCTCTCAAAGAAATGGCCGCCGAAGGCGGCATAGCCCGACCCCTGCGCGGGCGACGCGCAGGAAGGGCCACAAGTCGGAGTGAGCCCATTCGACTCGCTCCGCTCTCTCAGGGTCTTCGGCTCCCTGCGAGGGAGCCTTCGAGAAAGGAACAATGCAATGGCAAAGGTTACCAAGCACGGGTTCGCAGTCGGCAAGAACTACTTCATCCGCACGGTCACGAACCACTTCACCGGCAAGCTGGTGGCCATCTCGGACCAGGAGCTGGTTCTTGTCGATGCCGCCTGGGTGGCGGACGACGGGCGGTTCACGCAGGCCATCGGCAAGGGTGAGCTGAGCGAGGTCGAGCCCTACCCGGACAACCAGGAAGTCATCGTGGGCCGCGGCTCCATCGTGGACGCCACGCTCTGGAATCACCCCCTGCCCCGCACCCAGAAGTAGGCGTTCGCCATGAACGCCGCTCTGCTTAGAACGGGCTTCGACTGGTCGAGGTCGAGGTCGTGGTCGAGGTCGAGGTCGAGGTCGTGGTCGAGGTCGAGGTCGAGGTCGGGGTCGTGGTCGAGGTCGTGGTAATGTCTCTCAAGGAAATGGCCGCCGAAGGCGGCGTAGCCCGACCCCTGCGCGAGCGACGCGCAGGAAGGGTGCTAAAGCGGAGCGATGCCCATTCGGCTCGCTTCGCCCTTCGACGCTGCTCAGGGCTTTCAGCTCGCTCTCGCAGACCCCGAGCGACCCTCGGGGAGTCGAGGGGAGGGTCTCGGACCCCACCCACGAGGGGTCCTCGAAAAGGAGCCGGTTGTGCCTGAATCTGCGGCGATACAGAAAATCAAGGCGTTGGGTGGCGAGGGGGTTCTCACCGAACAGGATGTTGCGGAGTTGAGGGAGGCCACGCAGGCCGTCCTGGTCCTGATGGCCGATGGCCAGTGGCACTCCGCCATCGACATCCGGCTGGCGGCGGGGATGGGCAGGCGGGAGGCCAGCGAGGGCCTGCGCCGCCTGCGCGAACTGCGCAAGTTCTTCGAGGTCGCCAAGCGGCGCCCGGCCGCCGGGCAGCGCGAGTACGAGTACCGGATCGAGTTCCGAAAGCAGCAGTAGATGCCTGCCGACCACTCCTCGGACTGGTTCGCCGCCCTCGTGGGCCTCGTCGTGGGGCTCGCGGTAGGGTCGGTGATGACCACGATTCAGTTCCGTGGGGAGTTGAAGGTCAAGCCCGAGAGGGTGGTCGTTTGTCCCTACTGTGGCAAGCCGGTGCTCGTGGACTTGAAAAAGGGCAAGGAGGAACCCAAGTGACCAGGAAGACCGTCCTATCCACCACCATCCCGCCGGATCTGGTGGAACTCTTCAAGAACAAGGCCGCCGCCATCAAGAAGTGCGGGGTCCGGGGCATCTCGCCGTCCTCCCTGGCCGCCAGCTTTCTGGCCAGCCGGGCCAGGATGATCGAGGACCTCGACCCCGAGACGGCCGCCGCACTGCTGGGGGGCAAGCCCCCCGATCTCGGGGCGTCCCTCGAACACTTCAGCATGGGCATCGACGCGGAGATCGTGAAGTTGCTCAGCGCCAAGGCGGAGGCGATGCAGAAGAAGGGTTGCGACATCAGCCTCTCGTCGCTGGCAGCGGCATTCCTGGTGGACCAGACGGAAGAGATCGAGGACATCGACCCCGAGCAGCTTGCCCAGGACATGGAGGACGACGATGGATCAGGAGCTGATGAAGATAGTGCGGGGGGCGATCCGCCGGAAGGGGCGGAAGCCGACGGCCCTCCGGCGGAGGAAGGTTCTCCTGGGGAGGACCAGGGCGACGAAGAAGGCGCCCCGGAAGAGGAGGCCCCCGGCGGGCCGACCGACAAAGACGGGGACGAGGAAGTCCTAGAGCGACAGGGAGAGTAGCGATGACGGATGCCAACGGAAACCCAACCCCAGAAGAACTCCAGCAGATGGGTCCCGAGGAGCGCGTGGAGTACCAGCAGCGGATACTGCGGGAGCGCAAGTGGTGCCACCGCGCCTTCCGTAACCACGTCGTGGCCTTCCCCGTTCCGGCGGGCGGCGGGATCGCCACCCCGGGAGGCCCGCAGGGCATGGAGCTGCGGGTGCAGGGGGTCCCGGCCAACCAGATGTGCGAGCGCGAAAACTGCATGATGTGGGACCCTCGCGGCGACAACGGCCGCGGCTGCTGTCTCGACCGCAGCGTGGCGGTGGCCATCTCCCACGGCAGGCAGACGGTGGTGACGCTCAAGCCGGACGGACCGAGGGAGTAGGGCCGTGTTGCACGAGGTTCTTTGTCTGGCGCTCGTGTTCCTGGTGGGACTGCTGCTCGGCTATGTGCTGAGAGAACAGCCTGCGCCTACGCCTTCCCAGGACCCTTCGGTCCCCTTGATCCACTGCAATCGCTGCGGTCGAGCCACGAGGAACCATTCCTGGTGCGAGGCCTGCACCCGCGCCCTGGGGAGATCGGAA
>Ga0209777_10001913_pt1 | contig 28632 bp, 34 predicted proteins | sample FrelakmetHBP12HB_FD_187147 | JGI IMG/M metagenome (GOLD analysis project Ga0209777, IMG submission 187147) | Freshwater lake sediment microbial communities from the University of Notre Dame, USA, for methane emissions studies -HBP12 HB (SPAdes)... | ecosystem: Environmental > Aquatic >...
CAAATAAGAGAAGAGCAGCTTGGGTTATGGAGGGACGACAGCGAATGACATTGTCAGGAGTTGTCGTCCTTTAAGAAAGCCACCGACAAGGTCGGTGGTAGTTTACTTTCAAGAATAATAAGGAAGAGAAGTGATCGTTATTTGCCTCTTGTATTTTTAAAGAAAACTGTCTAAAGAAGCCATGTATATGTGCAAAGCATCTTAAACGAAGGAGGATTACAATGAAGGTAGTTGCGTTAAACGGAAGCGCCCGCAAAGACGGCAATACGGCAATTCTAATCAACTTGGTTTTCGATGAGTTGAAAAATGAAGGAATTAAGACGGAATTAATACAGCTGGCAGGAAATCCCATTGCTGGATGTATTGCCTGCTATAAGTGTTTCAAGAATAAGAACCGCCGGTGCTCTGTTGACAAGGATATGCTGAACGACATCATCGAGAAGATGCTGCAGGCAGATGGCATAATCTTGGGATCGCCCACCTATTTTTCCGACGTTTCGTCCGGTATGAGGGCGTTTATAGAAAGGTGCGGCTTTGTTGCGCGTGCGAATGACTACATGTTCAAGTACAAGGTCGGTGCCGGCGTCGTTGCCGTCCGCAGGGCAGGGGCAATCCCAGCGTTCAACTCCATAATGCTGTTTCTGCATTATATGCAGATGATGATTCCCGGGTCGAGCTATTGGAATATAGCGATAGGAAGGGATCCGGGCGAAGTCTTGAAGGATGAAGAAGGCGTTCAGACCATGAAGACCCTTGGGCAGAACATGGCATGGCTCCTCAAAAAAATCCAGGCATGAAATGCCGTTGTGCCATTTAGCCAACCCACTTGACGTATTCGCTGATATCCACTCTTTTTCTTTCAAAGTTATTGAGAGGAAAATCTTCATCCGGATATCCCATGGCTATCCCGATTGCGATTTTTCGATCTTCAGGGATGGATAGAATTTTGCGGAGGAGACCCGGATTGCGGACAGCCATGGCCATGACGCAGGTTCCGATACCCTTGTCATAGGCAAGAAGGCATATGGTCTGGGCGATGAGGCCGATGTCCAGCATGGCATATTCGACAAGGATATCTCCGGGAATGCAGGCGACAATCAGGCATGGCGCGCCGAATAGCAAGGTCATGTCTCCATACAGCCTGTGGCGTGCGTCCTTGTCATCACGTTTGACATCCATGGCGGCGAGCATGATCTTCCCCAATTCCCCGTACCTTGCTTTCAGGTGCTCAGGCCAGACCTCGTGCATGGGGACATCGGGGGGGAATGTTTGGCCGTCGACGAATGAGCGGTGGTTTGCCTCTCTGAATTCATCGAGCCTTTTTCCGGTAAGCACGTAAAATTCCCAGAGCTGCGTGTTGCCCCAGGATGGCGCCCAGCGTGCCGTCTCGAGTATATCGCGAATTATTTCCCTGGGAATCTCTTTTGCCTTGAATTTCCTTATGCTCCGCCTTCCTTGGATTGCAGCTCTTAATTCCATACTAGATCCTTCCTGAGATTAATTGATTTATTCCGTCCCTCGTATCATACAACGATTATCCATTAGATTATATAGATTATAGCATGGGTCCCCGGGAAAGGAGGAAAAACCGGGGACCCTAAACCCGATAAAACGAAAAGGAGAGGATGACAACTCACGGCTTCGGGTTATTTTCTAAAATGTCCACTGCACTTGATATGCCCTCTCAGCAAAGCCCCCTGCCCATAAGGCAGGGCATTCTCAAGTTTAGTTTATCACGTCCCGCTTTAGTATTTTATTGCTCCCGCAATCTTCAAATTTGGCAGGAAGAATCCTGCCGTGATGGCGCCGCCAATAATGACGCCCCAGATAATGTACTTTAGTATCCTGTGCGAATCGAATTTTGTTTCCAGCCTCATGGCCGAAAAGACAAAACCAAGAACGACAAACAGAATGATGACAATAACGCCATGCGTTGTCCAATGATGCCCCAAGGCCGCCTTCAGAGCCTTCATGACAGCGTCGTTTTCTTCCTTAATGACCAGGATAATGGCATTGAGCACACTTGTAACGGCCAAGGACATGCCGAACCCGGCGGTATATTTATCCATCGGTGAATTCCCCATCGCCTTTACCTCCCCATCAGTCCCATTGTTACGCCCTTGCCGATGATGCCGCCTGCGCCTTCCATGAAAAATCCCAGTACGACTATGAGCGCACAAATCCCGAGAACGAGACATCGCTTCTCCTTTTCCATGAGAGGGGCATTCCTATAGACGGCAATCGGCAGGTATATGCCAAGGAGCAGCATCATGAAAAAGAGATGTTCCTTTACTTCCATGAAATAGTTGTGGGCCCACGGCCACTGCCCCGCCTTTATTATATCCCTGTCATGGCCGTAATATACCACGTACCAGTAGCCTCCGATGATATAGGCAAGGACGATCAGCACGGCTACTGCAAGGCTTAATTTCTTTATTCTCTCGATATTCCCTTCGTTGACATTCAGGACGTCCACGAACAGAGCTACGGCAAGCATTATGCCGATGACGCCCAATGCCACGTGCAACATCATTACTCCCTGGACAAACATATTATTCCTCCCTTCTCTCGGACTGCACATTGACTGTATTTAAGTTGAATATCTATCATTGTGATGCCGCGTTACTTGTCTTTGTCATGTGCTTCGGGCCCAAACGTCAGTTGATAGGCTATGTAAAAGGAGTAGTAGTTGGGGCCGTAGACGTCCTGCCCGGCGGAAAGCAGCACGTGGTGATTGTCGGTAAAGTTTATGATGGCGCCGACAGTGTAGCCTTTACTTTCATCAATGTCGGCCTTGCTTGACGTCTTGTAGTAGAGTTCGGCGCCCAAAGTCAGCTTCTTGTTGATCTCCCGCTGCAACAGCCATCCGAACTGCCAGTAGTCCCTGTTGTCCACGCCGGATGTAAACCAGTAGCCCCCGCCTCCGTAGGTGGTCCACGGTCCCCAGCTTTTCTGCAACCACAGCGGCAGGAAAAATAGCGTCCTCCCATTTCCCAGCCCTCTTGTAACATCGCCGGTTGGTATTTCGACGATCGGGAATATTCCCACCTGAGGAACGTACTTCGACTCTTGGATGAAACGGTACTTCATGCCGAACTCCGTATCCCCGTAGCCATACTGCGAACCCTCTCCTTCGGGCTTCACGTATTGGAGAGGGGCAATTAAATGAACCTGAAGATTCGGCACGAGCCCGTAGTTGACTTCAACATGAGGCAATGTGGCAGATACCTGGTCCCGGTCCTTGATGTATTGCGAAGCGAGATATAATTCCCAATGCTTGTATTCAACTGTTTCCGGATCGTCCGTCTTAAATGGCGGACCGGCCAGGGTTGCCCTTGGCACGGAAGCAAGAACAAGCCAGAGGGCCGCGACAACGAATATATTTATTCTCCTCATCAGATGTCCTTTCCGATCTTAAAAGCCTGTCCCAGATGTTTTCCGACTCCGTAATAGGATTGTATCTCCGGGCCAAAGAGTACCGGCCTTACTTTTAGGATATCCGGCAGGCCGTTTTCCCCGAGGACAGAATCCTCGGCTTTGACATCCATGATCTCGCCTATGAAATGTGTGTGGATACCAATTTCACTGGAGCTCAGCAGCTTGCACTCAAGGATCAAGGGAAATTCCTGTATATAAGGGGCGTCAACTTTGTCGCCCTTTACGGCTGTAAGCTCTGCGGCGGCAAATTTATCCACTGTCCTCCCCGAAACCATTCCGAGATAATCGGCTATCTTCGCTTGTGCGGAAGAAGGAACGTTTACCGTGAATGCCTTGCGTTCCAAAATGTTGCCGTGGGTATACGTCGCTTTTCTTATTGAGACGGCCACGCAGGGGGGACTGGAACTGCAGACCCCACCCCAGGCTATGGTCATGGCATTGGCCTTTCCTTCCTTATCGTATGTCCCAATCACCCATACAGGCGTGGGATATATTAATGTTTTTGCACCGAATGACTTTTTCATAGATGCCTCTTTATTATAGATATGCGAACGCATTATAATAGATAAGGCATGAGAAACAATGGTAGTTAAATAGGTGTAAAATAATAAGTGAATACTCCAAATCATATTTGGGTTATTTTTACTTTTTTCTTGTTTTTATATAGGATGAAGTTATGATGGCTTGCAAGGGTTGCATGCAATTGCACGCAACAGCAAAACAGAAAAATCCCGATACCATAGGCGGGGTGCCTTAGTGATGGGACTGCTTTCTACTTAGCGGCAAAGTTGAACTATTTGAAAAGGAGGAAAGTTATGGACATTTTCACCGCCATGAAGGAAAGGCGAAGCTGTCGGAATTTCATTTCTGATCCGGTAAGTGATGAAGTGCTTGAGAAGATACTGGAGGCAGGCACGTGGGCGCCGTCACCGGCGAATAACCAGCCCTGGGAATTTATCGTTGTTACGAATGGTGAGATCAAGAAGGACATATTTACTGAATCTGAAAAATGCAGAAAAACCCTGTTTGAAAAAAGCGGGTGGAAGTGGGTTGACCGTTATAAGATCGGATTCGTCAATGAGGCGCCAGCCATCATAGCTGTCATCGGAGACCCTAAAAAGACGGGAGCGGATATGTTCCTGGAAGGAGGAGGTCTCGCCTACCAGCACGGGTGTGCAGCTGCCATTCAGAATATGCTTCTTGCGGCCCATGCCCTGGGACTAGGAACCCTCTGGTTTACCCTCTTCGAGAAGGAAACTATAAGGAGGATCCTGAAAATCGATCAGGCGAAGGAACCCCTTGCACTTATATGCGTCGGCAAACCTGCAGCCGTTTCTTCACCGACTCCCCGAAAGGCGATTAAGGAGATAACGGCCTACGTGCGTTGAGTCCCAATCATTCGGGTACATATTATGGGAAACGAAGTTCTTTGTGAAATCTGTATAAAGGCGAGAGTTTTTGTAAAGTGTCTGGGTTGCTCTGTATCTTTGTGTGAAAAGTGTGCCTGTTTCGAATTGATAGGCTCCGGTTGCGGATGTGTCTGGCCTGCGTACTACTGTTTTGCATGCGCCCACGATCCTTTTATAAATCCTAATGCCGCACTTAGAGAGCCGGAGAGATAGGTAGTTTCAAACCTTCATAAACAATCGAAATACAGAGCAGGCGTCTCATCCTTCTAAGTGGAGGGCGTATGGAATTTTTCTTAAAGATAGCAGTAAGCGTTGCCATTATCATTGTCTGTACGCAGATCGGCAGGAGCTTTCCCACACTAAGCGGTCTCATTGCAACAATGCCTATTGTCAGTGTTATCATTCTGGTCTGGATTTACTCGGACAATCCGGGAAATTTCAAGCTCATGGAAGATTTTACCAGGGCAGCCTTATGGGGAATAATTCCGAGCATTCTATTTTTTATAGCCGCCTATATCTCTTTTATGAAGCATTATCCCATCGGTATCGTATTATGCGTGAGCTTCGGTACGTGGCTGGCAGGAGCGTTCGTTCACCAATGGCTGCTCAGATGAGGTTGAGATAATGACTTTCTCTGACAAATATAAGAGCATCGTTTTCTTTACAGGTGCAGGGATGTCTGCCGAAAGCGGTGTTCCCACTTATCGCGGCAGAGGTGGTATCTGGAGTCAATACAACTGGGAGGAATATGCCTGCCAGGAGGCATTTGACAGGGATCAGCAAAAGGTGCTCCAGTTTCACGAATTGAGGAGACGGTCTGTATTGGCATGCCAACCGCATCCAGGGCATTACGTCATAGCGGAACTGGAAAAGACGCATCCACAGGTGAGGATTGTCACTCAGAATATCGACGGAATGCACCAGCGGGCGGGAAACCGGAACGTCACAGAATTGCATGGCAGTCTCTGGCGCGTGCGCTGCTCCTCGCATAGAGTAGTCGAGGATATGGGAGAATCCTTCAAGAGCTACAAGTGCGACCAATGCGGCAGTTGGCTCCGCCCCGATATCGTATGGTTTGGCGACATACTCAACCAGGATGTCATCAGCGAAGCGAATTTAATGGTCAGGCGATGTGATCTTTTTATCAGTATCGGAACATCCGGCGTGGTCTGGCCCGCAGCAGGCTTCCCTAAGATTGCCAAAGAAAGCGGGGCCTATTGTATAGAAATCAACCCTGAACCGAATGAAATGTCACATTTGTATGATCAAGCCATTCGTGAAAATGCCGGCAGGGCCTTGCCCGCTCTCTTTGAAACAAGCAAATGATGCCTCAGATGGACCGCCGATAACCTTCCCTCCGATTTAGGATATCCCGGCACAACTCTTTTTCCGTAATTTGCTACACAGTGCTATCCCGGCCCTCTTTGATACGAAGAGCGGCAGGGGGATTTTCTATCCACTTTGCACAATTCATTCAACGTCGTTTAATATTTCTTTAAATAATCCTCCTATTTTAAGTCTCTGAATGCCTGCCATGAATTCATCTCAAACGACAATAGCCCTGTATAATTCATGTGTTACATTTTTTTATCCGGGGACTTACAAGGTTGGCACGGATATTTCATTTGTATAAGGCAAAACAAATCAGAAACAAAGGAGGAAACAGATCATGAAAAAGACAGTTAAGACATTAGGCTTGGCAGTATTTGTGGTGCTGATGACGGCTACGTTCGGTTTCGCCGAGTATACAGCTACCGGTGTGAGCGAGTTCCCGTATTTTCAGCTTGGATGTCTGATTGTTGGCGGGATGACGATTATCTCTCTGAAGCAGAAGTATCAGAAGATATATACGGGCGAGCTGATGGGTGTGTTCGCAATGTATACAGTTCTTATTGCCCTGTTCACGGCGCCGGTTTTCAATACTATTAAGACCCTTGTAAGCTAAGACTGACAAGCCTGGCATTCATGGCAGTATGGTGATCAAAGCTGGAGGGAAAGGAGGATAAAGCCATGTTAGCGACGCACAAGACAAGCCAAGACCGCAAGATGTACAGAGCGATTTTTATGCTGAGTTCGTGGGGGTTTGTGATTGTGATTGCCTCATTCCTCTTCCTCTATGCGGGACATAAGCTGGATGAGCTTCTGGGTACTTCTCCCAACTTTATGTTCGGATTATTTTTCCTGGCCATCTTTGCCTGTATCGGCAGGCTGTATCAGGATGCTTGGTTGAAGAGAAAGGATGTCTGAGATCATCCTCCCCAAGCGGAAAACATAAAAGATATTTTCACGATCTGTGATCCTCGCCAAAGCCCCTCTGCTACCGGATAGAGGGGCTTAATTTTGTTCGTCCGGTTCATGCGTACTTCTCTCTCGTTCACCTACAAACAAATGATCTCAATCGAAGAAAATATTAAGGATTATCTTTTGAAGTGGAGCATTACGCCGGGCATCACCGGGAGCCGGATTTATCGGCGATCCGATGCATGCTGTGGTTCGGCCTTCGAGTTCTCAGCCAAATAACTTGAAATCAAGTCCCATCTGTCTTTGAACACCTCCATGCCAGTAAGACGCTTCTTGACGATTTTCCCCCAAGCATTGTTGGGGTCGCGGACGCTATCGACCCACTCTATCGGAAGGACATAGAATTCTGGCGGAGCAATCCCATGGTCACTGTTCTTTTTTGGCGTTCCATAACCAAAGATTGAGGGTAACGAAGACTACAAAATCGCAGTTAAGATTTTTGATTATGAATCCATCCCAGTCTGTTCGGTAGCGGCTCTTTACTTGTAAACGTGCAGACGAGTTATTGTCTGCATTGGTTGCTATCAAGTCATAGCCCGGAAAATTTACATAAGCCTTAAACGCAGAAATACGGTTGAGGAGAAGATGGCCGAGAACGAGAAACTCGGCAGCTTCCGCCTCAAGTTTTGTATCAAGTCGCAGTTTTTCTTTCACGCCGTTATCTGCGGTTTTCATTACAACTCCTTACCCCGTGGTGCGGTAGTATGCTCGTCTATTAGATTTCTTGTACTCGATCAAATTTTGGTCCTCAAGGAGTCTCGCGATTGTGGCAAAGAACCATCCCCTTTGTCCGTAGTGTTGGTTGGTCCTGGGGACGGCTACAAAATTAAGTTCAAGATCGTTTTTGATCTGAGCGGCTGGAACCCATCTGTCATTCGATGATGATTCATGCTCGCGAATGAATCGGAGGACCTCGCTCGAAATCTCTTTTATCAGACCATGGATTCTGTCTTTGGTATTCATGTTTCCTCCGGGTCTTTCAATTTGTTACCGAACCATTGTTTATAAGGATTATACAAGAAAACGTACACCTTTCCACAAGGTGCGTCAAATACAGATTTCATGAAGACAGGTTACGTATAGCACCTACCTATCTTCAATTTTCAGTTCCGTAATGAAACGACGCTTACCACTTGAAACACATAGTGCTTCGCAGGTCAGGGCTGGACGATGACAATAATTGAGGCCCCTAGAGTTACAAAACTTCGGTATCCTTTGGAATGGGGTGTCGGCGTCAGTGGTTTAGGCTTCGCGGCATATTTCCTAAGAGATAATGTCATTTTACTTCAATACGCAATGACATATCTGTTTCCACTTCTGAAAGTCTTTTGTTATAGATTTCGATAATTTCTTGCAATATTTGAAAAAAATCCCTTTTCTCGCCCGATGAGATTTCAATGATATTAACAGTGACAAAATCTTCAATAGAAATGATACTGATCTGGTTTTCAATATGTTCCTGCTCGGCGAAAGCTAATGCCGTCGCCTTTTTTTCTTGAGGAATGAGCAAAATTGGATGTTTTCCTGCACGAAGGTTTGCAGAGCATTTCTGAATTACCGCCTGAGAAGGCGCTGCCGTGATGTGATAAACGGTCTTGTGTATTGAAAAATCGCCAAGCCGTTCCGTCTGGACATCCGCCGAATGTGCTGGATGATTCGGAATGGGGAAATCCGCATAGCGTTTCTGCAACTTGGCGCCGACTATATGTTGTTCAACGATTCCACCGGAGATGCCTTTAGATTTTTCAAGAATCAGGTGAATCCACGCCGTAGGCGATTCCAGGCGATTCATATCAAATTTGAGGTTTGGGCGGCTTAACCATTCTTTTGCTTTATCCGTTAATAGCTTTATCAAATCTGTAAGCAAGCGGTCTCGGTCATCGCTGGACAAACCCTTGATTGCCTCGCCCCAATTGAATAACTCGAGAAGTCTTTTTGCATCTTGATGTGCCTGACGGGTCGTTGCTTCCTTAAGGAAGTTCTTGGGGATCCCGTATTTTTCCAAAATGGAGCCAAGTCCTGCGCGCGAACCCTTGAGTTCTCCACCTTCAGACATGACGTCGCTTTTCAGCACGGGACATTTCTGTCGCAAATGATCAAGGACAACTATGCCAACAGCGATTGTGTTTCTGGACAATCGGCCTTTTCTTACACAGGATTCAAGCCAGCTTTTAAATATTTCCGATAACCCATGACGCAGATTTGCAGAATCATTATTCATCGCAACCATTCCCTTTCAATACTGTTAGAATCCGGCGTCTGATTTTATTCCTTGATCCCGTGTCGTACATTTCATGTTCCCAAATTCTGACAACACGCCATTTCTCCCGAGTGAGTTCACGTCGCGTCTTTGTATCTCTTGCCTTATTTTTTTTCACCTTCTGATTCCAATATTCGAAATTTGTATCCGGCTTCTTCCCTCGACAGGATGGACAACCATGCCAGAAACAACCGTCCACGAATACTACGATGCGCCGTTTATCAAAGATAACGTCCGGTTTTCCTTTGACGTCGGCTGCGTTTTTGCGCCAACCCTTTATTCCCATGCGGGCCAGCATGGAAAAGAGCTTCCTTTCCAAGCTCGTGTTTCTGCCCTTGACCGCCTGCATCGTTTTGCGACGGTCGCTTGGATTTAGATTATCGGTCATTTGATTTTGTCGCTTACGTCAAGATTGTCCAACAGATGCATAGCCTGACGGTTCATCCGGCGTCGATCTCAGTAACATCATTTCAAACACGGGATTTAGATAATGTTGGGCAACCCAGGCGATGACTGGAACGCATACGGCGTCTCCGAAACCAAAGAGGGCCTGGTTTAAAGGACCTGAAATCTTAAAATCGTCGGCGCCCATCAGCCTTGCCGCTTCACGCGGCGTTATCAACCTAACAAAATATCGACCCCGTCCGGCTTTAAACAAAATCTGCCTGCCGCTTCCCCCGCGAGGTGTTCGCAGACATCCCGCCAATCCATCCGTCCGTAGTTCACCCATGGATTTGCCGTTTCTGATTCTGCGAAATACGGTTCCATAAGACCATTTCGTTCCGGCGATCATTTCATCGGCGATCTTTCGATGACGTGGGCTCATTTGATTAACTAGATATTCGGCGCGTTCGCGGGGCCACCACTCCGAGGCCGTATCCGGTAAATCTTCTACAATATCTTCAAGTAATTTTATTTTCCCGGGAGGCGTAGGCAAGTCCCGCAGGCACCATTTGATGTTAGAGTGCATCATTATGAATTCAGCAAGGGCTTTTGGCCTGACGTCGCTTTGAAAAAATTGAAGAGACTTTGCGGGTTCGCTAATTAACACGTCACTTTCACATGTGCCGACGACAAAAAGCCTGACACGGCTTTGCGGAGTAAAACAAGACGCGTCCAATATGAAGGCGTCTACGGAATAGCCCAATTGGTTCAATGCAAGCAACGCCTGTTCAAAATCTTTTCCTTTGTGCGAGTTGAGGAAACCAAGCACATTTTCCAGAAGTACAAAACGGGGGCGTCGATTCTGCATTTCATCAAGAATCCTAATGAATCCCCAGAAAGCCGAGGATTGTTTGCCTTCCAATCCCTTTCTTGCGCCTGCCAAAGACAGGTCATTGCAGGGGAATGACGCCGTTGCCAACGTGACTGCAGGCACGGCAGAGCCTTTAATCTTATGGATGTCCTCGAGGACAAAGTGAGAATCGGCATCTTGGAAATGCCCCTTATACATTTCATACTTCTGCTGATCGATGTCGTTTGCATAGCGTATCGACCAACCCTGCTTTTCTAAACCCATTCTCATCAGGCCAATGCCGGCAAAGAATTCAGCAAACGTTTTTTCCATTTGAGCGCCTTGATAATTCAATCTAAACCTATTTGTACACTATATTTTTCACCTTAAGCATATCACAAATATTGAAGAAAGAATATCAGTGATATGACTTGAAATCCAGCATTATCGTTGAGATTGACAATTTGTTTAGTTCAGGAAGTACGCAAGAACCGGATGAACCTTATTTTTTTTGTCCCGGACAAGAAGCATTTCCTTCCTCCTGCCTCTGCTCTCGAGCCTCCGCAAAAATTGTCTTTCATTGCCCACAGTGACTCTGGTATATTTAACTCGTGAGACCTGTCTTTTTCCGGGCGATTTGCTCTCAAGAAAGATGGTTGAAGCAGACTAAATCCGCGCTGGGTCATTATCGTATACAATCACAGGGGAACGATCACATGGTAAATTTATGTCTGTTGAGTATTACTCGCGGCGAATGGACAAGTATCCAGGAGCGACAAGATGACAATATCCGATAGATGTCCGGTCCCGACACTTGCCGCAGGGGCTCTGGTTGACGGATTCCGCGTACTCCGCGTCGAACTGATCCCCGAAATACGGATAACTGCGTATGAAATGGAGCATGCAGAAACAGGTGCGAAAGTCCTCCACCTTCACTGCGATGACCGCGAGAACCTCTATTCCATAGGGTTTCGCACACCGCCGGAAAATTCCACGGGAGTGCCTCACATTCTTGAGCACTCGGTACTTGCCGGTTCGGAGAGATATCCACTACGGGATGTCTTCAACGAGCTGCACAGGGGAACGCTGCAGACCTTCATCAACGCCTTTACATACCCTGACAAGACGATCTATCCTGTGGCGAGCCAGGTACGGGCAGATTTCTTCAATCTCGCTCGCGTGTATACGGATCTGGTGTTACGACCCCGTCTATTGAAGGAGACGTTCTGTCAGGAAGGTCACCACCTGGAATTCTCCAATCCGGAAGACACAGGAAGCGAACTCATCATCTCGGGAATAGTCTTCAATGAAATGAAGGGCGCTTATTCCTCTCCTGAGGCCCTGATGTACAAGGCCATCCAGCAGCATCTCTACCCCGATACCCCTTATTCGTTTGATTCAGGAGGAAACCCCGATGACATCCCGCTTCTTTCATATGAGCAGTTCAAGGCATTTCATCTTGCCTATTACTCGCCTGCAAATGCGCGCTTTTTCCTCTATGGCGACATACCAACGGCGGACCACCTGGCATTTCTGGCAGAGATGCTTGCAGGGTTTCATCGTGTGGAAGTAAACTCAACTATTAGGAGTCAGCCGCGATGGCAAAGCCCATCGTCCATACACGGCGCCTATCCGATTGCCAAAGAGGATAACCCAAAGGGGAAAACAGCCGTGAACGTTGCATGGATGATGGCCGAAAACGTCCAATATGAAACAGCCCTTCTCCTTCAGATAATATCGGGCATGCTGGTTGGAAGCGCTGCCGGTCCTCTCCGCAAGGCCCTCATCGACTCGGGGCTCGGCGAAGACCTGTCCCCCCTCACAGGGATAGAGCCTGACCTTAAGCAGATAGCATTTGTCGTAGGGCTGCGGGGCACAGATCCGGATAAGACGCCACCCATAGAAGCATTGGTTATCGATACGCTAAAGGATATCGCAAAATCCGGCTTTGATCGAGCGCTCATCGAAGGGACTCTTCATCAGGTGGAGTTTAACGGCAAGGAGATTGTCCGCAGTACGTATCCGTATGGGATCGTACTCATGGGTAGGGCCTACCACACTTGGTTGTATGATGGCGATCCCCTGGAAGGGTTGAATTTCCCCCGAGCTATCGAAAACATTCGCAAGAAATGGGAAGCGAACCCAGAGCTTTTTCAGGAGATCGTCCAGAAATGGTTTCTTGACAATCCTCACCGACTGCTCTCCGTTATGGAGCCAAGCACAACCTACCAGGCTGAGCAGGATGAGGCCTTCAAAAAGAAGATGTCTCTGCTTAAGGCATCACTTTCCGTCGACAAACTGGAGAGTATCTGGAGGGATGCCCATGCCTTGAAAAGATTCCAAGCTGAGCCGGACGCGCCCACGGCTGCGTCGGCGCTGCCAAGACTCAGCATCAGCGATATATCACGTTCGATAGAAACGATTCCCACGACAAAGGCGGCAATTGAAAATGTCCCGGTCATAATACATGACATCTTTGCAAATGGCATTGCCTACCTCGACCTGGCGTTTGATGTATCCGACGTGCCGGAAGATCTTCAGCCCTACCTCCCCCTCCTGGCAAAGTTGATTGCCAATATGGGGGCAGCAGGCCTCGACTACGAGGAAATGGCAAAACGCATTGTATTGAAGACGGGAGGAATCGGTTATCACCTGTCCGCAGGCATGACCGTAGACGGTAAGAAAAACTGGCAAAAACTGATCTTTCGGGTCAAAGCCCTCCAGAGGAATATCTCAGACGCAGTCGGCATAATCTCCGATATTCTCATAACAGGAGATATGTCTAATGAAACCCGGATGCGTGAGCTGATTGCGGAAAGGAAAAATGACCTCCATGCTTCCGTTATACCTTCGGGTCACACTTTTGCACGGAGGTCTGCGGGTCAGGCTTTATCTATAGCGGCATACAGAGACGAACAGTGGCACGGAAGGACGCAGCTTAAGTTTGTCAATATGATAGCTGATAAATTCGAAGAAAGAAGAAAGGAACTTATGGACAAGCTGACTTTTCTGCAACATACCGTTTTCAGAAAAGACAGGCTGTATATTAATTTAACAGCGGACGCAGAAGGGCTTTTCCTTTTGAAAGAAAGTTCAGCCGATTTCGTCAGGCGTTTATCCTCCGATGGGGGCATTGGAAGCGTCAGCATCCCGGCGTTCTCCGGCGTTAACACGGGCATCACTATTCCCGCTCAGGTCTCGTATGTGGCAAAGGTTCTTCAGGCGCCCGCATACGCCGATGCCCTGTCCGCCCCCATGTTTGTTTTGGCCCGACAATTGTCGAGCGGGTATCTGTATAAGCATATCAGGGTTCAGGGGGGGGCATATGGAGGCATGTCGCAATATGACCCGACAAGCGGCATTTTCGCCCTGCTCTCATACAGAGACCCAAACATAATCAACACCCTGAATATTTACTCCAAGGCAGAGGAGTTTATCTCGCAGAACAAGATTACCGGCGAGGAGCTTGAAAAGACAGTTATCGGAACGATAGGTGCTCTCGACAAACCCATGGATCCTTCGAGCCGGGGATATGTCGCAATGATCCGTGACTTCACAGGTCTCACAGATGAAGACCGCCTGAAATTCAGACACATGATCCTTGACATGACACCGGAACTGTTACTGGAAGCCGCCTCCCGTTATTTCGCAAAGGCAGCGCATACTGCGGTCATTTCCGTATATTCTTCATATGAAAACCTTCAGAGGGCTAATGAGCACCTGGAGCCGAAGCTTCAGATTGAGCCGCTGATTTAATTTTTTATGGAATGTCAGGGCGGAGCCAAACAACAAAAGCTGCATAGGAGCTTTAAAGAGCACTACAGCAGCGCTCGCAAGTAAAGTTTAACAGCGATGAAAAGGGACCGAGACTTCCTTAGATATCTGAGCAGTGTAACTCACAGGCCATGCACGTATTTCCCGGAAATCACGGCCCCTGTGGAAGAGGCCTTTTTATGGGATGTGAATCTTTCTCCCCGGCAGACCGATGCATTTCTTGCACGGGGCTGGCGTCATGTTTCGTCATATTTCTATCGCAACAACTGCAGCAATTGTCGGCGTTGTCTTCCCATCCGCGTGCCTGTGGGTATGTTCGAACCCTCAAAGAGCCAGCGTCGCGTCTTCAGAAAAAACACAGAGACTGAATTCAAGATGTTTGAGCCTGCGGAGTTTGCAGTCAAGTATATCAAAAAAAGCCTTTCGCTTTACAACAGATTCCTGCGAGTCCGTTATCATAAGCCTCCATGTGATTTGAACGGATACTTCAATGAGTTTTTTGTGTCTCCGACGCAGCTTCTCGTCTCTGCATTGTTTATTGACAGCAGGCTTGCAGGGAATGGATTCCTTGATCTGGGAGAAGAATCCCTCTCAACGATCTACTTCTCTTTTGAGCCGCGATTCAGTTCCTTCTCTCCCGGAACCTTTTCCATCATGAAGGAGATTGAGTGGGCCTGCGACAGAGGTCTTAAGTATTACTACCTGGGGTATTGCATAAATGAGATCAGCGCCATGCGATACAAGGGATTGTTCCGGCCCGCAGAACTCCTGGACTTTGATACGGGGGAATGGAAAGAAATGGATCGATTAATGGAAGAGAATGAATCAGTCTGAGCCCAGTGCCTCCAGTTTTCAAAGGTCTCCGGTTTAGGAAGGCGGTAGAATGTGGCGTTAACTTCAACAGTCGTGAAGTTTTGGGCGTAGAATTGAAGCCACTGTGACTTTGCATATTTCGAAGGATAGAAGACATCCTTCCAGTGACTGTAATTCCAAGCCGATGTCCCGACGTAAATAGGGGGGATCATTTTGTTTGACATAAAACCTTATTTACCCTATACTTAATTCGATATTGCAATCTCTATTTAAGAGTCAGGACGTAACCTTCGCACGAACTTTGAATACATTAATAAAGCACCGTAGTGAAAGGAGATGGGGGCAATGAGAAAGTTTCATTCATGTTTATTTTTGATTTTTCTACTTGTCGCAACGGGCTGTGCTCCGTCACAATCGTACTATATCAGCGTCAATCCTCAGAGCAGCGATGAGGCAATTGCCTATTACACGAGCGGTCTAACCCTCGCCTCGCAAGGTATGCATAGAGACGCGATTGGCCAATTTAGAAAGGCTGTCGTTGCTGATCCTTTTTTCGCGGAGCCTTACCTAAGTTTGAGCAAGTCTTACTATGCCATCAATAATTACGACTTAGCCCTGTTTTACAACATTAAGCATTACGAACTCGAGGTCTCTCGGGATTATACATACAACTATCACTTGGACGTTTACTGACAGCCGGAATCTGATAGAGGTAGATGGGATCGGCATGAAATGAGGATTCAGGATAAAATAATTCTCTGTGCCTCCATCCCGGAAGCGGGAAATTGCAGGAAATGACAAGGGTTCCGGGGCGAAGCTCTCTCAGAAGTTTCTGGGCAAGCCTGCCCATGACATCGGGGAAAAGATAACAGAAAACCACATCGGCATCTCCGATATCCACGTTCCAGAAATTCCGCAACCGCACCTCGATCCCTTCCATCCCGAGGGTGCGGAGGCGAGCCAGCGCATAAGCCAGAAGGTTTACCTCAAACCCCAGCGCCCTGACACCATAGCGCCGCTTCGCCTCCCGGAGAACCCTCCCGTCCCCGCACCCGATATCAACAAGAAGCTCACCCGCCTTCATCGGTACATGATCAAGGAATGTCCTTACCTTGATACGGGCGGACGGGTGAAACATGGCGCCCTGGGTGATCGGGAATACGGAAACAAGGGAAAAGGCGAAGAGCAATTTGCACACAATGAGAATCCCTATTACAGTAAGAAGTATTATAATCCAGGACGGCATATTCTTCCCTTTATTATGGAGGCATCGCCAGAGCCATTAATTGGCGCAGCGATCCCGAGACATTTTTCTACTTCAGGATACGTTCCAGTTCTTCATGATAGAGCGGGAAGTCGTTCAGATTGTTATGGCCGCCGCCCGGAATTGTAATTAACCTGCTTTGCGTTCTGATAAGCCTGAGGAGACGCTCACTCGAATTGTAGGGGACAATGTCATCTTCCGTACCGTGAAATAAATAAACAGGGCAGGGGGCATCGGCAATCCACAAGTCCGTGCGCATTGGATATTTGAGGATCAATGAAACGAGCATCGCCGGCATGAAACGATAGTGGTACTTGGCGAGGTCCTGCATGTTGAACATGGGCGATTCTAATATGAGCATGCGCGGCCTGGTATCTCTTGTCAGATAGACTGCAATTCCCGTCCCTATTGATCTTCCATAGATAACGATTTGATTTTCGACATAGCGCTCCTTGAGATAGTTGTAAGCAACTGCCGCATCGCGGTGCAGCACATCCTCGCTGCGTATCTTTCCTGTACTCTTTCCATACCCTCTATAATCCGGTATCAGCACATCGTAACTTAGCCTCGTAAAATCAAGGGCGATTTCACCCCAGCCACTGAGGTTTCCGGCGTTGCCGTGAAAATAGATAATGACCCCTTTCGGATTGTCAGTTTTGAAATGCAAGGCGTTAATGGCAGCGCCGTCAACGCTGAGAGTAACTTCGTCAAAACGGGCAGGGAAACTGTATTGAAAATCGGGCGGGAGGGCTTCAGGATAAAAGATCATGTTCTCCTGGCGGAAGTAAAAGACGCCGCAGCCTACGATGAAACCCAAAATAGCTACTAATAATAATTTCACGAGTATCATCGTTATGATCCTGAAGGCGGAGAAGGGGAGTATCCTTATCTGTGATATTTTCTTATTACTGCCGTAACCACGCCGCCGAGGCGCAGCTCTGATTTCGGCCTTATGGTTTTATATTTCGGATTGGCTGCCTCAAGGATGATAGTCCTTCCTTCTTTCCTGAAATACTTTATCGTCCATTCACCATCTACCTCGGCAATAACAATATCGCCGTTTAGCGGTTCACGATCTCTTTCCACAATGACGAGGTCGCCTTCCATGATGCCCGCTCCTGTCATGGAGTCGCCGCTGACAGCGAGAAGAAAGGAAGAACCCGGGCGGGTGATAAGGTACTCATCAAAGGAGATGACATCACGGAGTTCTTCTTCGGCGGGGGAAGGGAAGCCGGCAGCAACCTCCCCGACCATGGGCAGGGCAAGGGAGCGACGCGTTGGCTTCAAAAACCCCCGGGAATCCTTTTCCAGTAATCCCTTGGTCAGGAGTTTGTTTATCCAGAAATGGACAACACTCTTTGACCTCACACCGAGGAGATCGATCATCTCGGAATAGGTCGGCATCCGCCTGTTCTCCCGGAAAAAGGCGGCAATTTTTTTCTCTACAGTCCTGATTGTTCGCTTCTTTTCTTCCATGCTGGTATTGTAATAGAACCGACGTTCTAATGTCAAGAAAAATCTTCCCGGCAATTCTGCATTGCTTCCATGCGGATCGGCATGATAATGAATCGCGGGTTATGAAAAAGTGCGATGAGGGAGTTTACGTGAAATATATGGAGAAGAGGGCGGCAGTCCGGCCGATTAAGGGATATTTTGACCGCAGCCGGAACTACCAGCGGGCAGTAGTGATCCCGGCGTTGGCGGAACGAGAGCATCTGCCCTTGACAATCGAATCTCTGTCGAGCAGTGTGCCGGCTGAAATTCTCTACGACACCCTTATTCTGGTGGTCGTGAATAATCGCCCGCCGGAATCGGGCGTCGCAGCAAATCAGATTGGTCTCATGGATCAGACTAAAGATAACGCGCTGACCCTGAAGTGGCTGGAAGATAAAGGTGAGAAAGTTGCGCTTTCTCTTGCCTGGATCGATGCATCATCGCCCGGGCATGAACTACCCCACTGGGGTGGTGTGGGACTTGCCCGAAAGATCGGATGCGATAGCGTGCTTGCATTTTTATTGGAGTTGAAAAAGCCCAGTGCCCTCGATGATTTTACTTTCTTTAGTCTTGATGCAGATACCGTCGTATCCCCCGACTATCTGGAAACTGCCGGACGCGAGTTACGCAAGAGCGGTTGCGCGGGAGGCGTCATTTCTTTTAAACACCAAAAGGGAGATTCGGCTGAGAGTCAGGCTGTCATTGATGAGTACGAGGCATTTCTGAATTACTATGTCGAGGGTCTCCGCTGGGCCGGCTCACCTTACGCCTTTCACACAATTGGCTCCTGCATCTGCTTTAACGCTTCCGGCTATATTCGCGCCAACGGGTTTGCCGCCCGGAGGCAGGCGGGAGAAGACTTCTACTTCTGCGTGGAACTCGCAAAAACTGGGGGCGTCTGTGAAATAAATAAAACCATGGTCTTCCCCTCGGCCCGCATCTCCCGGCGTGTGCCATTCGGCACCGGCAAGCGCATAGCTGAAGCGATGCTCAAAGGCGGAAAAGCCCTTCTGGCGTACGATTTCCGGGTGTTCGTCTGTCTGCGGGAACTCCTTAAGGCGGTATCCACTTATACTGATGCCGAGGATGACCGAATTTACACCGAGCTTACGAATCCCGCCAGCAGGGAATTTCTGGTGAGTCGTGGATTTCCAGACGTCTGGAGACGTTTCCAGAGTCAATATAAGACCAAAGATGCAGTCATGGCAGCTTTCCACCGCTGGTTCGATGGGTTCGTCACTCTTAAGTATATCCACTGGCTAACGGAAAAAGAATGGCCCCGGCGGCCCCTCGAGGAAATTTATCAGGCTGATTCTTACCGGGGCCGTAGTGCATGATGTAAATCTGCGCCTGCCGTACCGGCAGGAATTGACATCATCAGCCCTGATATATTCCTGGGATTATGCCCGTCAATTCGGCGTCGATACCGTGCTCTGCGAGCGCCATGAGAATGTCCAGGAGTCCACATGATCCGTCCGGAACTACTTCGACAGCGTGGGCCGTCCTCCTGAAGATAACCCCCTTTTTCTTAAGCACGCTCGCCGCCGCATCAAGATTACCAACCATGAGCCTGAGAATGCCGAGATCTGAGGTATAGGCAAGAGGCATGATCCACGCATTAATACGAGCATCGGCATGCATCCAGGCGCCGTTCACACGTCCATTTTTTTTCTCAAGGAATATAGGTGTATATTCTGCTTCCATGTTTGCGTCTACCTTGGAGACTGTTTCGCGATGTTACGGCGCATCACAATCAATCAACCCGCCGGAACAATGATCCCTTGGCTCCGCATACGGGACATATGGCCGGCGCTTCCTTCTCCGTCGTCATCCCGCAGACGGGACAGATATAATAGGGATAGGACTCCTGAGATTTCCCCAGGCTGTCCAATATACTCTGATAGAGCTGAGCATGAATCTTTTCTACCTCATTGGCATAGCTGAATGATCTAAGGCCCACCTTATGCTCCTCTGCCTTAGCCGCTTCGATCATCTCCGGATACATCTTCGTAAATTCATGAGTCTCGCCGGCAATGGCTTCCAGAAGATTTTCCCCGGTGCTCTTTATGCCATTGAGCGCCCGAAGATGACTGTGGGCATGGATCGTTTCAGCCTCCGCCGCGGCCCGGAAGAGACGTGCAACCTGGGGATAGTTTTCCTGATCCGCTTTTGCTGCAAAGGCTAGGTACCTGCGATTCGCCTGGGATTCTCCCGCAAACGCTTCCTTTAAATACTGTTCTGTCTTCGACATTGGTTTGCCTCCTCAAAAAGTTTATTTAAGTCTTGCCTCAGATAAGTGCAGGTGATCTGTTTCAATTTCCACTAATGCTTCAAAAATCTGTCTGACCCTCGAATTGTCAGATTCTCCGCCCGCCTTCTTATAGAATGCAATTGCCCTTTCTTCTCTGTCGTGGGATTCTTTCAGGTTATCACGATTCTCCTTATGACACATTTCACTTCCAGTTGGCACTTTTGAAAGCTTCAGTATCTTTTTCCAGATAGCCGCATGTTCGGCCTCAATCTTACCCAATGCTTTAAACAAGAGCTTTCCCTCATCATCATTGGTTTTTTCTGCGGCACATAAATAAAAAGTAGAATTGCTCACTTCTACCTGAAGAGCACGCTCTGCATTGATCCTGTCCTTTCCACTGAGCGTAACATCGAAGCTCACGACGGCCTGTCTCGCCTCCTTTATGTAGGATAGATGAGCTCCACAAAAGGGACAGTTTTGGGGCGGCGCATCACCTATATAGGGATCCCCGCAAATTAAACATCTCCAGACTTTTACCATTTTTTCACCTCCACCAGCTTTTCTGTTCTTCACTTTGTTTTCTTCTTACAATTCGAGCAGACTCCGTAGAAATCGACATGGTTTCCTATTATTTCGAAGTCGCACCGTTCACTGTCCGTTAAATCGAGCGCAAAATTACGATGGATATCAGCAATTTCTTTGCATTCTATGCATATCAGATGGTGGTGCGGTTTTGTATTCGGATCGAAGCGCTTTTTTTGAGGATCAATGGATAATTCGAGAACCTTCTTTTTCCCCCTCAATGTCTCGAGGGTATTGTATACCGTTGCAAAGGACATCATCGGGTACTTTTCAGATACCGCCTTATATATATCACTTGCGGACGGGTGCGCTTTATTGCCCTCGAGGTATTCAAGGATGGCAAGCCTCTGAGGTGTAAGTCTTATGGGGTATTTCTTTTTTTTGTATGTCATTAGCCGTTCCTTATGCTCCATAATCATTATAACCTAAGAATAATTCTTGTCAAGAATTCTTTAGATTTTTTTGATCGTTGAGGAAGGGCCATCCATTCCATATGCTTCTTCGCGGTTATGTGTTTTCTGACATATTGACAAGCTCTGCTGCATAGATAGAATATAAATGTTAGTACGTCTCCTTAATCAACTATTTCTTCTTTTCATGCTTTTAGTCATTTGAATGAGGGAATGAATTGACTCTTTTGTTTACCTATAACTCTTGCAAGGATTCGAGACGGGTGTGTCTTTGAGAATTCGCAAGATCTCACAAGGAAAGGAGGGCTTTTATGGACATTCTCAGAATTGATATGGGGGCCAGTGGCGGTCCAAAGGTAAGTGTTGTTCCATTGGGGGAGTACGCCGGATTGGGAGGACGGGCGCTCACCTCCTCCGTTATTTCCAAGGAAGTGCCCCCGCTGTGTCATCCATTGAGCGAGGATAATAAACTCGTTATCGCGCCGGGACTGCTGAGCGGAACGAGCGCCGCCCAATCGGGTCGCATTTCAGTGGGCTGCAAGAGTCCGTTGACCGGCGGGATCAAAGAGTCCAACTCAGGGGGGCAGGCCTCCCAGGTGCTGGCTAGATTGGGCTATGGGGCGATCATCCTGGAAGGAAAACCCAAAGAAGGCAATATCTACAAGATCTTCATCAACAAAGACGGGGTGAAGATAACACCGGACAGCAGCCTCTGTATGCTGGGCAATTATGACTTGGTAGAAAAGATGAAGAAGGAGTATGGCGACAAGATCGCCTGCATATCCATCGGACCCGCTGGCGAGATGAAAATGTCCGCAGCGTCAGTGGCCTTTACTGATATGGAACAGCGGCCTACCCGCCATGCCGGGAGAGGCGGAAGCGGGGCAGTGATGGGCTCCAAGGGCGTGAAGGTCATAGTCCTCGACGACACGGGTTTGTCGAATCGCGTTGCCAAAGACCCAGAGAAGCTCAGAACGGCCAATAAGACATTTGTTGACGGTCTCAGGAAACATCCGGTTACCGGCGAGGGACTTCCCGCGTTTGGAACCAACGTACTAGCCAACGTAATCAATGAAGCAGGCGCATATCCGACCAATAACTTCCTTGTGGGACGCTTTCCGGGAACCTCCAAGATCAGCGGCGAAACGCAGGCCGAAACGGAAAAAGCCCGCGGCGGCATTCCCACCCACGGCTGCCACCGGGGATGCGTGATCCAGTGTTCGGGAGTTTACATGGACAAGGATGGTCATTACCTGACCAAACAGCCGGAATATGAGACCGTCTGGGCCCATGGCGCAAACTGCGGCATCGACGATTTGGATGCGATTGCCATGATGGACCGCCTGGACGACGATTACGGCATTGATACCATCGAGATGGGAGCAACCATTGGGGTCGCCATGGAGGCGGGTCTGGCGAAGTTCGGAGATGCCGAGGCTGCCATCAGGCTCGTCAAGGAAGTAGGGAAAGGCACAGACCTGGGACGCATCCTGGGGAACGGGGCCGCCGTGACCGGCAAAGTCTTCGGCATAGAGAGGGTTCCCGTGGTCAAGGGACAGGCCATGCCTGCGTATGATCCACGGGCGATTCAGGGCATCGGGGTCACCTATGCCACGAGCACCATGGGCGCCGATCACACGGCCGGATATGCAGTCGCGACTAATATCCTCAAGGTGGGGGGGTATGTGGATCCACTTAAGCCGGAAGGGCAGATCGACCTCTCCAGAAATCTTCAGATCGCCACTGCGGCCATTGACTCCACAGGCATGTGCCTCTTCATTGCCTTTGCGGTCCTGGATCAGCCGGACACATTCCAGGCGCTTATCGATATGCTAAATGCCTTTTATGGGCTGAGCTTGACCGCCGATGACGTGGTCGCGCTCGGCAAGAATGTGCTGAAGTTGGAGCGGGACTTCAATGCCCGTGCTGGTTTCACGGCAAAACATGACCGGTTGCCCGAGTACTTCAAGAAGGAACCCCTTCCACCCCACAACGTGACGTTCCAGGTAACGGATGAAGATCTGGACAAGGTATACAACTGGTAGGTGAAAGTTTCTCAGGGCGTGTATTCGACGGGGTGGCCTGAAACGGGCCGCCCCGTTCGTTTATTTGCAGGAGGCGTCACAGATGGCTTATAGCGACAAATCCAATGGGGGGACTTTCTTCGAAGGCTCTTCGCCAAGGCAAATCTCGCTGACAGTCGATGCGAGTCTGATCCCGGCCTTTTCTCAGCTTTTGCAGAACGGATTTTGGATCAAGGGATATGTCGGATGCAGCGTCAAGGCATTTCTCTGTGAACAATTCGGCCTATCACCTGAATATCTTGAAAAAAGGATCCAAACGCTATTCCTGGATGGCGACGTGGTCGATGATGTGGAGAGAGCTACGGTCGAGGATGGAGCCACTCTATCCCTTTCCGCCGCCATGCCGGGCTTGGCCGGGGCGGTATTGCGCAAGGGGGGCTATTATGCGGCCATGCGCGACCAGATCTCCTGCAGGGAGGAGACAACGTCGGCTTCTATGCAGTCCGGCAAGGTTTTAGTGAAACTATTCAACATGCCGCTTCAGGAACTGGGGCCGATCTTTTTAAAACATGGCATCTGGGTCGAAAATGACAAGTTTAAGGATGTCCTCAAAGCTCGGGCAGATGATTTCCAAAGAGGCTGTGGGGAGGTTCGTGCAGATGGCCGGCAATTTGAGTTTAAACAATTTTTGGAAATGGATTGGGGAAGGGGAGAGATTTTCTTACAGGTAAAAACAATTTAGCCCCCAGCTACAGGTGGAAAGACACCTACTCTGTCACCTTCTCTTAAGACTTCATCGCCTGTAGCATGCAAGCCGTTCAAAAAAATCATCCGGATTTTATCAATGGGGAGTTCCATGCGGTTTAGAAGCATCAATATCGTTGTTCCTTCGGCCACATCCAGCATACAATGACCATGGCTTCCGGTTTTATCCCGTGCATAGCGTGCGAGGGAAGCAAATAAATTTAATTCAACTTTCATACAGTGTTGGAATGGCAATCTTTCGCAAAGATATTATTTATTATAAATCTTATCTCTCCATTCCTCAATCATTTTGTGCGGTGGAGAATGTATATGATTTATCTTATTGCCCATCGGACAGGAATGGTTTATGAAATATCCGGCATGGTAGAATCCCCGCATGGAGAGGAATGAAAGTGAATCAGGATACGGAAAAAGGACTGCACCGAAGGATTCGGGAAGAAGCCACAAGCGTCACTGACCCGGCAGGACGCCCTATACAAGCGCTGAAGGATCATGATGCCCATGCAATTGCAGATGAATATAAATGGAGCCTTCATGATGTCTATAAAGAAATGCTGAAAAAAGGCGTCTATCCGTACCGCTACATCAGGAACCTGGATGCAATATCCCCGGAAGAGCAGCTTAAACTAGCCGAATCGAAAATTGCTGTAATCGGCGCCGGTGGCTTGGGCGGTAATGTCATTTTGTTGCTTGCAAGGGTTGGCATCGGTTCTCTGGTGGTTGTCGATCAGGACGCTTTTGATGAAACTAACCTGAATCGCCAGGCTCTGTGCAATGTCAATACTCTGGGAATGCCGAAAGCAAACGCAGCAGCTTCTGCTGTTGGGGCCGTCAATCCGGGAGTAAATGTCCTTCCCTATCAGGTTAAACTCGACGCTTCAAATGTCGAAGGGATTCTTGCCGGATCAGATGTAATTGTCGACGCGCTGGACAATGTGCCGGACCGGTTTCTTCTGGAGGGGGCTGCGAAAAAGCTGGGCATCCCTCTGGTGCACGGTACACTGGCCGGCTTTGAGGGTTGGATCATGACGATCTTCCCCGGCGATCCGGGACTTAAGAATATCTACGGGGCCAACGAGGCAAAACACACAGACAGGGAAAGTCCACAGGCCGTTCTTGGCGTTCCCGGTGTTACGCCTTTTCTTATAGCCGCCTTCCAATCAATGGAAGTTCTGAAAATCCTGTTGGGGCGTGGAAATATTTTCAGGGACAGGATGATCCATATTGATCTGGAACGCGGTTGCTTAAACGAATTTTTTTTTCGCGTCCCTGATCCCTTGAGATAAGAAATCAGACGCGGAATCTGAGAGAAGGATTAATCCTATGGAGTTTCGGTACGGCCTTGAGGATCGGCCGCCTCTGGGAGAGTCTCTGCTCATGGGACTTCAGTGGTGCGCCTTGATGTTGCCCTTCCTGATAATTTTGGGTAAGATCGCTGCTGCCTACCACTTGACCGATCCAGCTCAACAAACGGCGTACCTGCAGAAGATGGCCTTCATCATTGCCATCTTCCTCGTTCTTGAAATCCTCTGGGGACACCGCCTGCCTCTCATCATGGGGCCGTCTTCGGTGATTCTAATAGGTATTATTTCCAGCCATGGATTAGATCTGGATGCCATATCTACGGCTGTAATCTGTGGAGGAGTGATCCTGGCGATAGTGGGCATGACTGGTGTTTTCGGGCATCTCCAGCGGCTCTTTACGCCCCGTGTTGTGGCAGTAGTGCTCTTGCTGATTGCCTTTACGCTGACGCCAACCATCCTCACGCTTGTGTCGGACCCGCAAGGGACGACTCCGCAGATAAACATGATTTATGCGCTGGCGCTTACTGTGGTTACGCTGATTCTCCACAGGCTCCTTACGGGAATATGGAAATCCGTTCTGATAATGTTCTCGATGCTCGTCGGGAGCACCGTCTATTTTCTTATCTTTCCGGAGAGCCTCAATATGACGGCTGTCGCATCCTCTAAATTTATCGCACCATTTTTTACGGGCATGATCGGCCATCTGTCTTTCGACACAGGACTTTTGATCTCCTTTTTTGTCTGCTTTGTGGCCTTGTCTATTAATGATCTCGGTTCGATGCAATCTATGAACGCTCTTGTAGATTCTAAAGACATGGCGAAAAGGCTTAACCGGGGTGTTTTTTTTACAGGCTTGGCTAATGTCACGGCAGGAATTTTCGGAGTCATAGGACAGGTGAATTATTCCATGAGCGTCGGCGTTGTCGCTGCTACTGGTTGCATGTCACGATTCACCTTGCTCCCGGCAGCGGCGGTTCTGCTTCTGATATCCTTTTCACCCATGACGATAGGCTTCTTGGGGATCGTTCCTCCAGTTGTGATCGGCAGTATCATGTTTTACGTGCTGTGCTCACAGGTATCGGCCGGCCTCCTCGTAGCCTTTGAGTCCCTGCGGGAAATTACCTTTGACGACGGCATGATTATCGGCATGCCTATCCTGATTGCAACAGTGATAGCTTTTCTGCCTGCTGCCTTTTTCCAAGAATTCCCTCAGCTCTTAAGGCCCATTGTCGGAAACGGGTTTGTCGTAGGAGTCGTTACCGTCCTTCTCATGGAACATGGCATATTTAGAAAATCCGGCAAGCAAGCGAACTTTAGATGAAAGCGATTCAATGCTGGTCATTCGTCAGTGATTTTTTCATGAGTTAATTATTCTGATTGCGACATGACTAGTGGATATTTTACGGGTAGGCTGAAAGCCCGGCGGCCTGATTTAGCGAACCTCCGCCAAGTTTGTTTGTTCAGGCATTGATTCAGCTTTATTGCCCCAGCGAGATTTGGAAAAATCTTCCATTATGTGAGAATCGTACACGGGCAGGATGGATCTCAACCACCTTGACCCCTTCGATTATAGACCCTTCAGTGGCGATCTTGCCATTGATCATAGCACGGCGCTCCGAAGGCTCTTCCTGCCAGATGATCCCCGATAATTTTAGTGACGGCGTAGGTGCAACAGATACCTTCGGGGCTGGTACGGTGGATTTTTTTATCATTTCTGGAGCGACATCTGGCTTTTTACGAGATATATCCCGGCCTGCTTTTTTCCCAGACAGTGGTATCGCGGATTCCTCGCTCTCCGCGGTGCCCCGAATTTTCGCGGGCGCCCGGCTCATCTCGTCCTTGGGGTTGCTGACGAAGTCACGGGAAGGTGCAGCCGCTGTAACCAACCGGCTCTGCGACGGATTTACGGTTGCAGGCGGAGATGACTTGGACAACATGCCGGACCCTGCTATAACAGCATAAGTGATGCAGGCGGTAGCAACAGCCGTAATGAAGACAGCCGCAAAATACCGCAACATTTTTTTTGCGGGACGGGACGGATCGGGCCGGAGAATTTCAACGGCAATGTTGGTCGTTCCGTCACGACGGGACGATTTCTCGCGATCAAGTTTTCTCAAGGCATCCAGTATGAGGCTCATTTTCGACCTGCCATATCGAGTCTTGGCGCTTCAAAGCGGTCGCTGGATCGATAAAGGAGTATGAGCGTTTGAGCGTCCAAGATACCGTCTTGTTCGATCCCCTGAAACGATTGAAAACTCTTGACAGCAGAAAGGGTATTGCCGCCATAAACGCCCGTAAAAGGGCCGCTGTATGTCCCCGCCTCCTTGAGCAGGCTCTGAAGCTGCTTGATTCGCTCTCCCTTTTTTCCTGGAGGTATGCGCGTCAGGAGATTCAGGTGATCTTTCCAAAGTAGGTAGCCCTTACCTGACCAGTGCTTTTCGATCTCACTGGGTGAAAGGAATTTTGTTCCGGAGATCTGCGGGTCGACAAGGAACTGACCGTTTTCCATTCGCACCAGCGAAATGAACCGTTTCCCCGATATGCCCGGCAATGTCAATTCGAGCACCGCCGGAGAATTGATGCGGAGCAGCGGGCCCAGGCTCCCGGAGAACGCGTAAATACGAAGTCCACGGTCCCAGGCAGCAAGCTCCAATTTATTGAAATCGTCAAAGTAGATGCTTTCAGGAACGGGCGGAACATTCCAGGAAACTGCCAACTTGTTGAACGCCCGCCTATTGCTTTCTGATTCCGGGACATTCCCGAGTTCGGCAGCCATGGCGTGGGAGAAATCTTTAACCGTGGCATCCGCAGCTTCCTTTGTCTGATTTTCCCCTGCCCCGATGATCTGTGAAGCATTAAAACGGCTTGCGAAATCATCCCACGTATAGAAGATGCCTACCGTGAAGAGGGCCGCGACCACGGCCAATGCCGGTATCAGGATTAGATGCCTTCTCCGCGCATAGGCCGCCGTATTTTTTCTCATGTCTCTGATTCCGGCTGCGGCAATCCGGTAGCCTATTCTTGCTTTGTCTCTTGTGTAGCCCGCCAAGAGCGCCCTATCACAAGCCGTATTTATAAGTCGCGGAATCCCACGTGAATAGCTGTATATTTTTTTCAGTGCCGGCTTGGAGAAGATGACCCCTCCTCTTCCTCCTGCCACTTCGAGCCGGTGATCGATGTAGCGGACCGTGTCCTCAAAATCCATAGGTGTCAGGTGATATCGGACAGTGATCCGCTGGTTAAGCTGACGCATCTCTTTCTTATTGAGAACCTCTTCGAATTCCGGCTGCCCCGACAGGACAATCTGTA